>JAESFO010000064.1_pt1 | contig 358273 bp, 336 predicted proteins | sample 9269421 | NCBI WGS metagenome assembly JAESFO01 (sample SAMN14502839, study PRJNA617101) | algae metagenome | isolation source: Nostoc desertorum CM1-VF14 and co-occurring heterotrophs from rocky... | place: USA: Clark Mountains, San Bernardino, California | collected 2000-06-05
GGTCAGCATGTGCAACTACTGGGCGAACCGCCTCTGCTGCGAAGCCGCCGACCGCGCCATGCAGGTCCATGGCGGCATCGGATACTCGCGCCACAAACCGTTCGAGCACATCTATCGCCACCACCGCCGGTACCGCATCACCGAAGGCGCCGAAGAAATACAAATCCGTAAAGTCGCTGCCTATCTGTTCGGATATCTGGGGCCAAGAAAAGATACGTTGGGGAAGCTTTGACCCGTTCGATGGCCCGGCCCCGCACACTTTACGACAAGATATGGGATATGCACGCCGTCGCCGAAGACGACGGCGAGACCCTGCTCTATATCGACTTGCACCTGCTCCACGAGGTGACCTCGCCGCAGGCGTTCGCGGGGCTTGCCGCCGCCGGACGCGTCGTGCGGCGCCCCGAGCGCGCGCTGGCGCTGTCCGACCATAATGTGCCGACAGCAGGACAGGCGTACGGACCGGCGGGCGTCGCCGATGCCGAGGCGCGCGCACAGCTCGAGGCGCTGGTCGACAACACGCGCGCCTTCGGGATCGAGAATTTCCCGATGGGCGATCCGCGCGGCGGGATCGTCCATGTCGTCGGCCCCGAACAGGGACGGTCGCAGCCGGGGATGACGATCGTCTGCGGTGACAGCCACACCTCGACCCACGGCGCCTTCGGCGCGCTGGCTTTCGGGATCGGCACGTCGGAGGTCGAGCATGTGCTCGCGACCCAGACGATCCGCCAGCGCAAGTCGCGTAACATGCGTATCACCGTGGACGGGCGGCTCGCACCGCATGTCCACGCAAAGGATCTTGCGCTCCACCTGCTCGGCATGGTCGGGGTCGACGGGGCGACGGGGCATGTCATCGAATATGCCGGCGAGGCGATCGGGGCGCTGTCGATGGAAGCGCGGATGACGCTGTGCAACCTCAGCATCGAAATGGGCGCGCGCGCGGGGCTTGTCGCCCCCGACGCGACGACCTTCGCCTATCTCGCGGGGCGGCCCGCAGCGCCTGTGGGTGCAGCATGGGATGCGGCGCTTGCGCGCTGGCACGCGCTGGCGAGCGACGATGGCGCGGCGTTCGAGTGCGAACTGCGCACCCATGCGGACGATGTCCGGCCGATGGTCAGCTGGGGTACCAATCCGTCGCAGGTCGTCGCGATTGACGGGTGCGTTCCCGACCCCGCGACGCTGGAAAATTCCGAAAAGCGCGACGCCGCCGCGCGCGCGCTCGCCTATATGGACCTGTCGCCGGGGACGCCGGTCGCCGGACAGCGGCTCGACCGCGTGTTCATCGGCAGCTGCACCAACAGCCGGATCGAGGATTTGCGCGTCGTTGCCGAGCTCGTGCGCGGCCGCCGCGTCGCGCCGCATGTCCGCGCGATGGTCGTCCCGGGATCGGGGCTGGTCAAAAGACAGGCCGAGGCGGAGGGGATCGATGCGGTGCTGCGCGACGCCGGGTTCGACTGGCGCGAGCCGGGCTGTTCGATGTGCGTCGGGATGAACGCCGACCGGCTGCGACCGGGCGAGCGCTGCGCCGCGACGTCGAACCGCAATTTCGAGAACCGGCAGGGGCGGGGCGGGCGAACGCATCTGATGAGCCCGGCGCTGGCCGCGGCGAGTGCGATCGCGGGCTGTATCGCGGCGCCCGAAATGCTCGGTTAAAACGCCGCTTCGAAGCGCGCGATTGCGTCGGCGTGGCGCAGCGTGCGCGCGATGTCGTCGAGTCCCTCCATCAATATGCGGCGGTCGTCGGGATCGATCCGGAAATCGATCGCTTCGCCCGATGCGAGCCGGATTTGCCCGGCTTCGAGGTCGACCTCGATCGGCGCATATCGGGCGAGCGCGATTTCATCGCGGAGCCGCGCGCATAGTTCGTCGGGAAGGCGGATCAGCAGCAGACCGTTCTTGCGCGCATTGCCCGCGAAGATATCGCCGAAGCTCGGTGCGATGATGCAGCGGATGCCGAAATCGGTGAGCGCCCACACCGCATGTTCGCGCGACGATCCGCAACCGAAATTGCGGTCGGCGATCAGGATTCGCGCCGCGCGGCACGCCGGCTGGTTGAGGATGAAGTCGCTTCGTTCGCTGCCGTCCCCGGCAAAGCGAAGCGCCTGGAACAGGTGCTGGCCCAGCCCCGAGCGGGTGAGCGCTTTCATATACTGCGCCGGAATGATCATGTCGGTGTCGACATTGGTCAGTGGCAGGGGCGCCGCGACCGCCTTCTCCCGAACGAATTTTTGCACAAGGCCTCCTTTAACTTAGTATACTAAGTAATTATCCGGGGCGATCTTGTCCAACATTATCGCGCGGTTGGGCGTGAGATGCTGCGCGAAGCGGCGACGAAGGAGGTTGCCGCGCGAATCTTCGCGTCCTAAGGTTCGTTATCGCGCGGACCGGCGCCGGGCGCCGGGAGCCGCCACAGGGGAGCAGGGTTTTGGCCAAGAAAACACAGGATTACCGGCATCCAGCCGAATATTATACCGACCCGGAAAACAGCATCGGCTATCTGGCGCGTGTCGTCTTCCGCTCCTTTTCGCGGCTGCTCGAACGCCGCACGCTGACGCATGATGTGTCGGCGGGACAATGGCGTTTCCTGCGCCAGCTGTGGCGCGAGGACGGCATCACCCAGCGCGAGCTGAGCGAGCGCGTCGGGATGCGCGAACCGACGACGGTCGTCGCGCTGAAGGGCCTCGAAAAGGCGGGACTGATCACGCGCAAGAAGACCGCCGACGACCGGCGCAAGACCTTCATCCACCTGACGCCGCACGCGAAGAAGCTGGAGCTGATCCTCGCGCCGATGAACGCCGAGATCCACGAAATCGCGACCAAGGGTATGACCGACGAGGAAGTCGAGGTTCTGCAGGGGTTGATGCGCCGCGTGATCGACAATCTAGGCGACGAAACGCGGAAGCTGGCGGTGCTGTCCGACATCAAGGCCTGACCGCTTGCAATTTGCCCTCCGTCCGGACAATAGGTTAGTATTCTAATTATCTTGTCCGGGAGGGAAAATGACCAGCATCGCCGTCGTCGTGGGCAGCACCCGCGAAGGATCGTTCAACCGCGCATTGGGGGAACTCGCCGCCGCGCGCCTCGAAGCGCAGGGCGCAAGTGTGACGCGGGTCGATCTCGCGGCGTTCGACCTGCCGCTCTATTCGGCGGCGCGCGAAGCGAATGATTTTCCGCCCGACGCGCTGAAGCTCAAGACGCTGTTCGCGGCGCAGGACGGGCTGCTCTTTGTGTCGCCCGAATATAATGGTTCGCTGTCGCCGCTGCTCAAGAATGCGATCGACTGGGCGTCGCGGCCGACGGGCGACGAGAGCCTCGTTGCGCTCACCGCCTATCGCGGCAAGGCAGCGGCGATCATGTCGGCGTCGATCAGCCCCTTCGGCGGGTTGCGCGGGCTGATGCACCTCCGCCAGATCTTGTCGACGATCCAGATGCTCGTGATCCCCGAACAGGTGCTCGTACCGAATGCGCACGCCGCCTTTGCCGAGGATGGCAGCCTGAAGGAGCCGCTGCCGGCATCGCTGGTCGACATGACCGCCGCGCGGCTGGTGGCGGTCGCGAAGGCGCTGTCGGCTTAAGCTGGCCTAGGCGCCGCGGCGCGCGGGGGCGGCGGCGTCGATATTGTCGCCCCAGTCGGCTTCGAGCGCGGCGAGCAAGTCGTCGAACTTGTCCTGCCCCAATTTGGCGGCGATTTGCGCGGTAAGCGCGTCCATCGAGCGCTGCGCATCCTTGCGCATTTGCGCGCCGAGGTCGGTCAGCGACACGACCATGTGACGGCGGTCGGCGGGGTCGACTTCGAGCTGGACGATGCCCAGCCCGACCATCTGGTTGATCGTGCTGTGGATCGCCTGCCGCGACACGCCGAGGTTGCGTGCGATATCCGACGGGCGCACGATCCCGCTGACGATGTTGGTCATCACCATCGATTGCGGGCGGTTGACGTCGGGCCAGCCATGATCGTGGAGCCGCGCCTGCAGCCCTTCGTCGAGCCAGCAAAAACGCTGGAAAAGCGCGATGATAAGCTGGTTGGTGCGCATGGACGCGATGATATGCCCCTGTCGCCGGCGGGGTGCCGACGCGGTTACGCTAGAAGAGCGGGGCGGGCGAAGCAAGGCAGAGCGGCGTTGCAAAGGCAAAATACTTAGTATACTATCTATTGCAACGAGAAGGGAGAGAGGGCCGCATGGACGGGTTGATGCAGAATGTGCCGCTGACGGTCGACCGGATCATCGACCATGCGGCAAACTGGCACGGCGCGCGCGAGATCGTATCGCGCGATGCCGAAGGGCGCGTCACCCGTTCGACCTACGCCGACGTCCACGCCGATGCGAAGCGCGTGTCGAACGCGCTCGCGGCCGAGGGGATCAAGCCCGGCGACCGCGTCGCGACGATGGCGTGGAACGGCGCGCGGCACCTTGCCGCCTGGTACGGCGCAGCGGGGATGGGGGCGGTGCTCCACACGCTCAACCCGCGGCTGTTCCTCGAACAGATCGCCTATATCGCGAACCACGCGGGCGACCGGCTGCTGATCGCTGACCCCGCGACCGCCGAGCTGGTCGAGGAGTTGCTGCCGCAGGTGCCGTCGATTGAGAAGGTGATCTTTTTCTGCGACGCCGCGTCGATGCCGAAAACCAGCTTTGCCGCAACCGCTTTCGACGACTGGATCGCCGGTCAGCCCGCCGAATATGTCTGGGGCGGGTTTGACGAAAATGCGGCGTGTGGACTCTGTTATACCAGCGGCACGACTGGCAATCCCAAGGGCGTGCTCTATTCGCACCGGTCGAACTATATCCACGCGCTGATGACGTTGCAGCGCGACGCACTCGCGCTGTCGGCGCGCGATACGGTGCTGCTCGTCGTGCCGATGTATCATGCCAATGCGTGGGGCGTCGTCTATTCGGCGCCCGCGGTCGGCGCCAAACTTGTCTTGCCCGGCCAGCGGATGGACGGCGAATCGATCTATAATCTGATCGAGCAGGAGGGCGTGACCTATTCGGCCGCGGTGCCGACGGTGTGGCAGATGCTGCTCACCTATATGCAGGAAAATGGAAAGCGTTTCACGACGCTCGAGCGCGTGACGATCGGCGGGTCGGCGTGCCCCGAATCGATCATCCGCACCTTCCGCGACGATTATGGCGTCGACGTCATCCAGGGCTGGGGCATGACCGAAACTTCGCCGCTCGGTACCGTGTCGGTGCCCAATGCCTCGGTCGCGGCGAAATCCGAGCCCGAGCAGATGGCGTACAAACTCAAGCAGGGGCGCCTGCTCTGCGGACTCGAGATGAAGCTCGTCGACGATGCGGGCAACCGCCTGCCGCACGACGGCAAGACACCGGGGCGGCTGATGGTCAAGGGGCCGACGATCGCGGGCGCTTATTATGGCGGCGAGGGCGGTGACGTGCTCGACGCCGAAGGCTTTTTCGACACCGGCGACGTCAGCACGATCGATGCCGAAGGCTATATGCAGATCACCGATCGCGCGAAGGATGTCGTGAAATCGGGCGGCGAGTGGATCAGCTCGATCGAGATCGAGAATATCGCGATGGGGCATGACGCGGTTGCCAACGCCGCCGTCGTCGGGATCGCGCATCCGAAGTGGGACGAGCGGCCGATCCTGCTGTGCCAGCTGAAGCCCGGCGCCAGCGCTTCCGCTGACGATCTTAAATCCTTTCTCGACGGCAAGATCGCCCGATGGTGGATGCCCGACGACGTGCTGTTCGTCGCGGATATCCCGCTGGGGCCGACGGGAAAGATCGACAAGAAGGCGATCCGCGCGGGGCTGGAGGGTTATCGGCTGCCCTTCGAAGTCACCCGCTGACATAATCATAAACAGGAGAGACGATGATGGACCCGAACGGGATCGAAGGACTGGACGCGCAATTCGTAGGGCTGGCGTCGCCGACCGCGCCGCGTATTCAGGCGGGCGGGCATCCGTGCCAGGGCATCTACTGGACCGAGGCGGGCAGGCGGCCGAAGGTCGCGATCATCGCGACCCATTATAATGTCGATTTCAAGGAACATTATATCGCGCCCTATTTCGCGCGGCAGGGTTTCGGCTTCCTCGGCTGGAACACCCGCTATCGCGGGTTCGAGGACCAGTTCCTGCTCGAACATGCGATCCTCGACATCGGCGTGGGCATGAAATGGCTGAAGGAAGTGGCGGGCGTCGAGCAGATCGTCATCCTCGGCAACTCGGGCGGCGGCTCGCTGATGGGCGCCTATCAGGCCGAAGCGATCGCGCCGACCTTGACCGACCGCCTGCCTTCGGTCGGGCAGGACGCGCTGGCGCAGCTCATCAAGGGTGACCTTTATATCAGCTTCAACGCGCACCAGGGGCGGCCCGAAGTGCTGACCGACTGGATGGACGCATCGGTGATCGACGAAAATGACCCGACGCTGACCGATCCCGAACTCGATCCGTTCAACCCCGACAACGGCCCGCCCTATTCGGACGAATTCATCGCGAAATATCGCGCCGGGCAGCGTGCGCGCAACCAGCGGATCACCGACTGGGCGAAGGCCGAGCTCGCGCGGCTCAACGCGGCGGGCATCCCCGACCGCATCTTCCCGATGTTCCGCTGTTGGGGCGATATCCGCTGCGTCGATCCGGCGATCGACCCGTCGGACCGCAAGCCCAACTGGTGCTATCGCGGCGATCCCGCCATCGCCAACCGCACGCCGAGCATCGGCCGTGCGAATACGATCAAGACGTGGCTCAACATGTGGAGCCTCGAAACCTCGCCGTGCCAGGGCCAGCCGCATCTCGCCAAGCACGACACGCCCGCGCTCGTCGTGCAGGGCACCGCCGACACCGGCGTTTTCCCGAGCGACGCGCGCAAGATTTTCGATTTCCTCGGGAGCAGCGACAAGAAGCTCGAATTGATCCCCGGCGCGCATTATTTCGAGGACTCGATCGAAGAGCGTCAGACTGCCGCCGATCTCGTCGGCGCATGGATCCGGGAGAAGCTGTGACGTGACGGCTCCAGCCGAAATCGTTCAAGGACTGCGCGCGGCCGGGTTGGTGGGCGAGGGCGATATCGTCCTCGAACCGCTGACCGGCGGCGTGTCGTGCGACGTGTGGAAGGTCGAGACGCCCACGGGGCCGATCGTCGTCAAGCGCCCGTTGCCGCAGCTACGCGTCGCCGCCGAATGGCTCGCCCCGGTCGAACGCGGGACGAGCGAGGTGCGCTGGCTCAAGCGCGCGCGCGGCGTCGACCCGCATATCGTGCCCGAGGTTCTTGCAGAACTGCCCGGCCACGCCTTCGCGATGCGCTTTCTGCCCGGTTGTCCGGTGTGGAAGGACGAGCTGATGGCGGGCCGCGTCGATGCCGGTTTTGCCGGGCAGGTGGGGCAGGGGATTGCCGCCGTCCACGCCGCGACGGCGTTTGACGACGCCGACCGCGCAGACTTCGCCAATGACGACATGTTTCGCGCGCTCCGCGTCGATCCCTTCCTGCTCCATGTTGCACGGCAGGATAGCGAGTTGGCACCCGCGCTGACCGCGCTTGCCGACGATCTGTCGGGGCGCAAGATCGCGCTCGTCCACGGCGACGTCAGCCCCAAGAATATCCTCGTCAGCGCCGACGGACCGGTGTTCCTCGACGCCGAATGCGCGGTCTATGGCGATCCGGCGTTCGACCTCGCTTTCTGCACCACGCACCTGCTGCTCAAGGCGGTGTGGTCAGGCGATGTGCGATTGAATGAGGCGGCCGCCGTGCTGGTCTCCGCCTATCGCGCGGGTATCGATTGGGAGGATGCCGACGATCTGCTGCTCCGCGCGGGCAAGCTCAGCGCGGCGCTGCTCCTCGCGCGCGTCGAAGGCAAGTCGCCTGCACCCTATCTCACCGACCCCGAACATAAGCGCGTCGTGCGCGATCAGGCGCGGACACTCATTCTCGCGCCGTCGCCGATCGACGCGCTCGTCGTCAACTGGAAAAGGACTTTTGCATGACCTCGCGTATCGCCTCCGTCACCGGCCGCCAGCTTTGGGATTCGCGCGGCCGTCCCACCGTCGAGGCCGAGGTCGTGCTCGAATCGGGCGCGGTCGGGCGCGCGATCGCGCCCGCGGGCGCCTCGCGCGGTGCGCATGAAGCCATCGACCTGCGCGATGGCGGCGAGGCGTTCGGCGGTTTTGGCGTCAATCGCGCGGTCGCGGGGATCGGGTCGGAGATTGCGGATGCGATCGCTGGCATGGATGCGCGCGAGCAGGCGGCCGTCGACGCGGCGCTTTGCGACCTCGACGGCTCGCCGAACAAGGCGCGGCTCGGCGCGAACGCGGTTGTCGCGGTGTCGATGGCGGTACTCCACGCCGCCGCGGCGGACGCGCGCGAACCGCTCTGGCGCTATCTCGCCGGGGATCGCAAGGTGCGCGTGCCGCTGCCCGAAATCCAGATTTTCGGCGGCGGGGCGCACGCGGGACGCCGCACCGATGTGCAGGATTTCATGGTGATGTGCCCGAAGGCCGGCAGCTTCCGCCGCGCGCTCGAAATCACCGACGATGTCTATCGCGCCGCGGGCAGGCTGATGGAAGCAAAGGGGCCCTTGTCGGGGGTCGCCGACGAGGGCGGCTGGTGGCCGAATTTCGCGTCGAACGAAGATGCGCTCGACACGCTGACCAAGGCGATCGAAGCGAGCGGGCACCGCGCGGGCGATGATGTCTTCATCTCGCTCGATATCGCCGCGAACGAACTCGGCGACGCCTCGGGCTACAGCCTTGCGCTCGACGACGGACGGCTGACGAGCGAAGCGATGGCCGCGCGCATCGTCGAATGGGCGGGCCGCTATCCGATCCTGTCGATCGAGGACCCCGCTGGACAGGACGATTGGACGGCGATGGCCGCCGTCACCGCCGCCATCGGCGAACGCGTCCAGATCATCGGCGACGATGTGCTCGTCACCAATGCCGAGCGCGTCGCGCGCGCGGGCGAGGCGGCGGTGTGCAACGCCGCGCTGATCAAGGTCAACCAGGTCGGCACGGTCACCGAGGCGAAGGCCGCGCTCGACGCCGCGGTGGCGCGCGGCTGGGGGGCGATCGTCTCGGCGCGCTCGGGTGAGAGCGAGGATGTCACCATCGCGCATCTCGCGACCGGCTGGGATGCGGGGCAATTGAAGGTCGGCAGCTTCACGCGGTCGGAACGCATGGCGAAGTGGAACGAGATGCTGCGGATCGAAGAGGCGATGGGCGCCGATGCCGAGTTCGCGGGCTTCTCTGCCTTCGCCGGGTCGATCGGCCGGGTCGCGGCATGATCGTCCTCCACGCCCGCCCAAGCCCCGGATTCCGCGAAGCCGTCGATGCGATCTTCGGCCCGGGCATTGTCGTGCATGTCGACGAGGCCGCGCCGCTCGATGACGTCGCGCCCGACATCACTGCGCTGCTCCACGTGCTGACCCCCGTGACATCCGAATTCATCGGCTCCGCGCCGAAGCTCAAGCTGATCCAGAAGCTCGGCGTCGGGGTGAACACGATCGCACTCGACGCTGCGCGCGACCACAAGGTCGCGGTGTGCAACATGCCCGGTACGAACAGCCAGGCGGTCGCCGAAATGGCGCTGTCGCTGATGATGGCGGTGCTGCGCCGCACCTGCTTCTTCGACACGCGCACCCGCGCGGGCGAGGGGTGGACCGCCGATCCGTCCGAACTCGATAGCGTGGGCGAAATTGCGGGCCGGACGGTCGGGCTGGTGGGTTTCGGTCATTCGGCGCAGCTGCTGGCGCCGGTCCTCGCGGCTTTGGGTGCAAAGGTCGTCTATACCGCGCGCAGTGCGCGCGATGTGCCTTATGAATTTTGGCCGCTCGACCGCCTGCTTGCGGAGAGCGACATCGTGTCGTTGCACATCCCGCTAACCGACGAGACGCGCGCGAGCATCGATCCCTTTGCGATGAAGAAGGGCGCCGTCCTCGTGAACACCGCGCGCGGCGAACTCGTCGATCAGGCGCAACTGGTCGACGCGCTGACCGGCGGCCATCTGCGCGGCGCGGGGCTCGATGTCTTTGCCGAAGAGCCGTTGCCGCGCGGTAACCCGCTGCTTGCCCTGCCGAACGCGGTGCTGGCGCCGCATATCGCCTGGCTCACCCCCGAGACGCTCGTTCGCAGCCTGACGGTTGCGCACGAAAATTGCCGCCGCCTCGCTGCCGGCGAACCTCTTCTGCACCAGGTGGTCTGAATGTCGCTTCCCATCGTCCTGATTACCGGCCAGCTTTTGACCGACGCCGTCTGGCAACCCCTGTTCGACGCATGGGGCGATCGCGAGGTGATTGTCGCTGACAACCGCAGCGACGACACGATCGAGGGTTTCGCGCAGCGCCTGCTCGACAACGCCCCGCCAAAGTTCGTGCTGGTCGGCCACGCGATGGGCGGCTTTATCGCGTTCGAAGTGATGCGCCGCGCGCCCGGGCGCGTCGTGAAGCTCGCGCTCGTCTCGACGCTCGCCTCGGCCGACGGCCCGGCGCAGACCGCGCGGCGACAGGGCTATATCGACCTCGTCGAAAGCGGCAATTTCGACCAGGTTGTCGAGGAACGCATCCCGATCCTGTTTCCCGAGGAAAAGCGTGGCGACGAACGCCTGCTCGGTATCGCGCGGCAAATGGCGGCGGACACCGGCGCCGACACCTTCCTCGCGCAGCAACGCGCGATCATGGCGCGCATCGACAGCCGCCCGCGGCTCGGCGAGATTGCGGTGCCGACCTTGCTCATCTGGGGCGAGAAGGACGGCATCACCAGCCGCGCGCATCATGACGAGATTGCGGATGCAATTCCCGGCGCGCGGATCGAAGTGATTGCGGGCGCCGGGCATTTGCCGACGGTCGAGGCGCCCGAACTGGTGGTGCAGTTGCTAAGCGAGTTTATCGAAGCCTGAGCTTTGTGATCCCCGGCGAAAGCCGGGGTCCATGCGGGCGTTGACTGGGTCCCGGCTTTCGCCGGGGATCACCATCGTCGGCTACTTCAGCTCCGCCCGCACCAGCGCGGTCCCGTCGACCATTGCCTTCAGCTTTGCCTGGCTATGTTCGCGGCTGTGGTATTTCATCCCGCAATCGGGCGCGATCCACAGGCGTTCGGCATCGACGTAGCGCAGCGCCTCGCGGATGCGGCCCGCGACGACTTCGGGTGTCTCGACCTCGGGGATCGACAGGTCGAGCACGCCGTACATGATCGTCTTCGTCGGCAGTTCGGCCAGGATGGCGGGATCGAGCCCCGGCTGCGCCGCCTCGATCGAAATCACGTCGATCGCCGACGCCTCGAGCTCGGCGAGGAAGTCGTACGCCTTGGGCTTAGGCCCCGTCGCGCCGGCGCCATGGTGCACCATCGCATAGCCGAAGCAGATATGGAGCGCGGTCGTCCCGCCCACGCCGTCGAGCGCGCGGTTGATAGCCTCGATCGCATAGCTGTTCGCTTCGGCGGCGCGCGCCTGCAGATAGGGTTCGTCGAGCTGGACCACATCGACCCCCGCCGCGAACAAATCCTTCACCTCGGCATTGACCGCGTCGGCATAGTCCATCGCGAGCGACCGCAGGTCCGGGTAATAGCCATTCTCGGCCTGCTGCGTCATCGTGAACGGGCCCGGCAGGGTGAGCTTCACCGGCTTGGCCGAATGGCGGCGCAGGAAAGCCGCATCCTGCGCCTCGATCGGGGCGACGCGGCGGATCGGACCCGACACGAGCGGCACCGGATTGGCGTTGCCGGTGCGGTCGATCGCCGTTCCATGCTTCTCGGTATCGATCCCCGACAACGCGGTCGCGAGGCGGTTCGAATAGCTTTCGCGGCGCATTTCGCCGTCGCCGACGATGTCGATGCCCAGTTCCTCCTGATCGCGGATCGCCATCAGGGTCGCCGCTTCCTGCGCGTCGGCGAGCCACGGTTCGGGGACGCGCCACAGCGTTTCGGCACGCACGCGCGGGGGCAGGCTGGCCTTCAGCCGCTCGCGGTCGATCAGCCAGTCGGGCTGGGGGTAGCTTCCGACGATCGTCGTGGGCAATATGGGGTGGTCGAACAAGGCCATTCCTCTCGAATTTTTGGGCTGGCCAAACATTTGCTTAGTATTCTATCTAATTCAAGTCGAAACGACGGACGGGAGAGCAAAATGATCGATCTGGAGGCCATCCGGACGCTGGCGGACATTCCGGCGGCGCAGGCACGCGCGCGGGGACAGGCGACCGCGGTGAAATTCGGGACGCGCGAGACGAGCTTTGCCGAGCTCGATACGCGCTCGAATCGCGTCGCGCACGCGCTGGTCGCGGCGGGCGTCGCGCCCGGCGACCGCATCTCGGCGCTGACCAAGAACCACGATAGCTGGTATCCGCTCTTCTTCGGCACCGCGCGCGCACGCGCCTGTTTCGCGCCGATCAACTGCCGCCTTGCACCCGCCGAGATCGGCTTCATCCTCGGCGATGCCGCGCCGAAGCTGCTCTTCGTCGGCGAGGATTTCTTCGACTGCGCGCTCGCGGCGATTGCGGATCTGGCCGCACCGCCAAGGCTGATCGCGCTTTATGGCGACCATCCGGCGTTCGAGCCCTTCGACGCATGGCTCGGTACCGCGTCCGAAGCGCCGCTTGCCGATGCGCCGCAGCTCACCGACGACGTGCTCCAGCTCTACACGAGCGGGACGACCGGGCTGCCGAAGGGCGTCGTGCTCACCAACGCCAATTACCGCACCTTCCTCGAGGCCGCGACCGAGGTCGACGGCTTCGCCTATGGTGAGGACGAGACGGTGATGATCGTCATGCCGCTGTTCCACGTCGCGGGTACCAACGTCAGTTTCTCGGGGCTGGCGCAGGGCGGGCGGCTCGTGCTCGTCAAGGATTTCACCGCGGCCGACGCGGTGCGCATGATGCGCGAGGAAAATGTCGCGCACGCCTTCCTCGCGCCCGCGATGATCCAGATGATGCTGCTCCAGCCCGCAGCGGACGAGGGGGCTTATCCGCACCTCAAGTCGATCGCCTATGGCGCCTCGCCGATCGCCGAGGATGTGCTGCGCCGCGCGCGTGCCGCCTTCGGCTGCGATTTCGTGCAATTCTACGGCATGACCGAGTCTGCGGGTGGCGGATCCTATCTCTCGCCGAGCGCGCACGACCTGCCGGGCAAGCTCACCTCGTGCGGAAAGCCCTGGCCGGGTGCCGCGATGGCGATCCTCGGCGGCGATGGCAGCGAACTCGGCGAGGGGGAGATCGGTGAGATCGCAATCCGCGGCGGCATCGTGATGAAGGGATATTGGAACCGCGCCGCGGCGACCGAAGAGACGCTTGCGGGCGGCTGGCTCCACACCGGCGACGTCGGTTATCGCGACGCTGACGGATTCTATTATGTTCACGATCGCATCAAGGACATGATCGTGTCGGGCGGCGAGAATGTCTATCCGGCCGAGGTCGAGGGCGCGATCATGGGCTGCCCCGGGGTCGCCGACGTCGCGGTGATCGGCGTGCCCGACGACAAATGGGGCGAAAGCGTCAAGGCGCTGATCGTGCCTGCCGCAGGGGCGACGCTCGACCCCGCCGATGTCGTCGCATGGGCGCGGACACGGATCGCGGCGTACAAGATTCCCAAGAGCGTCGAATTTATCGACGCGCTCCCGCGCAACCCGTCGGGCAAGGTGCTCCGCCGCGAACTCCGCGCGCCCTATTGGGAAGGGCGCGACCGTGCGGTGGGATAGAGGTTTCGCCCGGAGCGGTGGCTATCACGCATAGCCGACCCAGCCGCGCCAGGTGAAGGCAGCGTAGAATTGCTCGACGCCAGAGAAGCCTGCGGCGCGCAGCACCGCTTCGTCGGCTTCGGGGCTCAGCATCGCCACGTGCGTCGCAACGGCTTCGCGGCCCTTGGCCACCTGTTCGGGATCGCCGCCCGATGCGATTGCGTAGGAGGCGTAGCGGTCGAGCCAGCGGTCGCGTTCACCGATGCCTTGTGGGAAGCTGCCGTGCGCCGCGACGAACGGTGCGCCGGGTTTCAGCCGTTTGCGGATTTCGGCGGCGGTACGGATGCGTTCTTCGGTGTCGAGAAAATGGAGCGTGAGGAGGCAGGTCGCCCCGTCGAAAGGGCCGGCGGGAGCGTCGTCGATATAGCCTTCGATCAGCTCGGCGCGGTAGGCGTTCGGGCCCATCACATCGGCGGCCAGATCGAGCATCAGCCCCGCAGGGTCGACCCCGGTAAAGCGCCAGCCGGCATGCGCCTCTGCCATCGCCTTCATCTCGCTGCCGCCGCCCGCGCCGAGGACGAGGATATGTGCGTCGGCGGGCACGCGTTCGGCGAGCAGCAGCCCGGTCATGCGGTGGAGTCCGTCGAGGCCAGGGACGAAGCGGCGCGGGCCTTCGGTGTAGCGCGCGACGGCTTCTGGATCCTTGAAGCTGTCGAGAAAATGCTGGGCGCCTTCAGCCATGGATATGCTCCTGTGCGGTGGGGGAGGTCGATCGCGCGGCCATGCGCGCGTGGAAATCGGCGGCGAGCGCGGCGAGCGTCACCTCGCCAAAGCGTGCGAGCAGCAGTGCCTCGGCCTCGCGAAAGCCGGTGTCCAGCGCGGCGTTGACCGCCTGTTCGACGAGGCATCCGGGCGCCTCTGTGCGATTGCCCATCGCCATCAGGCTGGGGCACCCGATCGCGTCATAGACGTCGCGCATCGTGATGCCGCCGAAATCTTTCGCGATCGTCCAGCCGCCGCCGTGCCCCTTTTCGCTGTGGACGAACCCAGCATCGCGGAGGCCCCCGAGGATGCGGCGGATGACGACGGGATGCGTCTGCATCGCCTTCGCGAGCTGCTCCGACGTCATCGGTTCGCCCTGTTCGGCCATATGGAGAAGGACGTGGAGTACGCCCGAGAGTCGGCTGTCGCGTTTCATGTAACGTTAAATAGTGCGTGAAACGCGATCGTCAAGGCGCGGGATTGACCCCGGCCGGCGGAAGCGTTAGCCACGCCGACGATGACCAACGACCGATCCACCCGATTCAAGGCGTATTGGCGCTCCTTTACATAGGAGCGGCATGGCATCACCTGTGACCATCGCCGCCGTGACCGGAAGGCGAATGGTTGTCATCACATCATCAGACCACTGACCCCCGGCCGCGGCGCGCGCTTTTTGAAGAAGACGCGACATGACCGATACTTTGCTTGCCCTGTCGACCGACCATTGCCGCATCACGCCGCTGTTTGCCGATGATGCGCGTGCCCTGTCCGCGATCACCGACGAGACGGTGACCTCGCGCGTCCATTTCCTGCCCGCGCCCTTCACCGAAGCCGACGCGCGCGCGCTGATCGCGGGATCGGGCGGCGGCGACGTCTTTCACGCCGTGCGCGACGAAAGCGGCCTCGACCTCAACGGTGTGATCGGCGTCCATCGCCGCACCGGCGACGAATATGAGATCGGTTACTGGTTTGCGGCACGCGTTCGGGGCAAGGGCATCGCGACCGAAGCGGTGCGCGCGGTGGTCGTTGCGCTCGCATCATCGCGCCCCGGCTGCTCGATCGTCGCCGAATGCCACCCGGAGAATGAGCCGTCGCGCGCGTTGCTGCGCCGGATCGGCTTCGTATCGACGGGGCGCGCGGGGAAACGGCCGGGCCGGATGCTGATGAGCTGGCGTGCGTCGCCGGCCTATCGCATCGACGTGTGCTGATCGGCCGCCGCGTCGCTCGTCACCTCCTCGGTCAGCGCCTTGACGATTGCGGCAACCGAGGTGGGGGCGTAAGCGAAGCCCATATGGCCGCAGTCGACCTCGACCTGCCGGTCGCTTTCATGCGGAAGCCCGCGCGCGCTGCTCACCGCGACGACGCCGTCATGCTCCGACCAGAGCGCGAAAGTCGGCATTTCGGGACGCGGCGCGGGGTGGAAGTCGATCGGCGGATTGTCGACCGGGTGGCGTGCGACGAGGTGATAGAGGCGCCACGCGCGATTGGCCCGGCGGCTGCCCGAAAAGGGCGAGCCGAGGGTGACCACGCGCGCGACCTTGCCCGGATGATGTTTCGCATATTCGCGGGCATAAATGCCCCCAAGCGACCATCCCACCAGCGCTGGGGCATAGCCGGTGCGGTCGATGATCCACTGCACGCGCGTGTCGATGCGGTCGATGATGTCGGCGGTCGCGCCGCGGTTGAAGCCGAGACCCCAAGCATAGCAGCGAAAGCCCGCACGGCGGAGATCGGCGCGCAGGCCCTTCGTCGCCCAGTCGCCCGACAGGAAGCCCGGCAATATCATGACGGGCGGATGCGTGCTGTCGGGATTGGGTTCGGGCGGCATCGGACGGATGCGGCCGCCGACCGCGCGCGCCAGCGACCCGATCTCGCGCCACAGCAGCTTGAGCGGCGGCAGGGCGTCGGGATCGGGAATGCGCGCGGGCCATTCTGCGCGACGGGTAAGGAAACCGCGGATCATGCGGCGGGTTTTACTTCTTCGGGACGAGCTTCACCAGCTTGCCGTCCTCGCCGTCGGTGAGCAGCCAGACCGAACCGTCGTCGCGGACCTCGACCTCGCGGATACGCTGGCCGAAATCCCAGCGGTCGGACTTATGTAGCGTGTCGCCGTCGATCGCCATGCGGATCAAACCTTCGCCCGAAAGCGCCCCCATCAACAGGCTGTTCTTCCAGCCCGGATACAGGTCGCCGCCATAGAAGGCGAGACCGCCGGGCGAGACCGACGGGTTCCACCACAGCTTCGGCGCCGCAAATTCGGGGCGCGTCGGGTGGTCGGGAATATCCTTGCCGTCATAATGGTCGCCGTTCGACACGATCGGATAGCCGTAATTGGCCTTCGCCTCGACAAGGTTGACCTCGTCGCCGCCCTTCGGCCCCATTTCCTGGTTCCAGAGCTTGCCGGCGCCGTCGAAGGCGAGGCCGAGGATGTTGCGGTGGCCGCGCGACCAGATTTGCGCGGTCACCCCGCTCCGATTGGCGAAGGGATTGTCGGCGGGGACGCTGCCGTCGGGGTTGAGGCGGAGGATCTTGCCGAGATTGGCCTTCATATCCTGCGCGGGATCGAACTTCTGGCGTTCGCCCGAGCCGATGAACAGATATTTGCCGTCGGGCGAAAAGGCGAGGCGGTGCGAATAATGTCCCTGACCCGTGACCTTGGGATCCTGCTTCCAGATGATCTGGAGCCCTTCGAGCGCGGGCGCGGCGCCCTGCTTGAGCTTTGCTTTGCCGACGACCGCGCCATAGGTCTTGCCGGGGCCGGCCTCGGCCCAGCTCAGGTAGATGGTGCCGCTGGTCGCGAAATCGGGCGCGACGATGACGTCGCCGAACCCGCCCTGGCCGCCATAGGCGACCGCCGGGACCCCCGCGACGTCGAGCGTCGGGCCGCTTTCCTGCCACAGCTTCAATTTGCCCGATCGTTCGGTGATCAGCGCGGCGCGCGTGCCGGGGATGAAGGTCATCGCCCAGGGTTCGTTGAAGCTTGCGATCTCCTGCACCGTGAAGGGCGCGTCAGCGAGCGGCGTAGCGGGTTGCGCACCCGAGGCGTCGAGCTTTGCGGTATCGGCGGGTGCGGCTTCGGTCGCGGCCGGCGCCGAGCAGGCCGCGACGGCGAGCGCGGCGATCAGGGCGAGGGGCGGCAGGTTTTGCATCGGAAAGGGCTCGCTTTGCTGGGGAGGGATGCCCTGTTTTGCCCCCGCTACGCACCAAAGTCGAGGGGCTTAACGGCTCGCCGCCTCGCGCCGTGCGGTGATCGTCTCGACGCTGTCCATGATCGCGTCGACCGCTTCGCTCGATGGCGGCGCGTCGGCGCGCTTCTGCGAAAACTGGCCGCTGTTCATGATCTCTTCGAGCGCTGCACGGGCGCGCGACACGCGGCTTTTCATCGTACCGAGTGCACAATCGCAGATGCTTGCCGCTTCCTCATAGGACAGCCCGCCGGCGCCGACGAGGATCAGCGCCTCGCGCTGGTCCTGCGGCAATTCCATCAGTCCGCGTTGCAGGTCGGCCATCTCGCCGCTGTCTTCCTGGCTCGCCGGGGTCGACATCGTGCGTTCGACCGCGGTCTCGTCATATTCGCCGACAAACTTGTTGCGGCGCATCTGTGACAGGAAAGTGTTGCGCAGGATGACGAAGGTCCAGGCCTTGATCGATGTTCCGCGCTCGAACCGTTCGCGCGATGCCCACGCCTTGACCATCGTGTCCTGCGTCAAATCGTCGGCGAGGTCGGGATTGCCCGACAGGCTGCGGCCATAGGCGCGCAGGTGGGGGATGACGCCGGCCAGCAGCGTCTTGAATTCGCTGTCCGACAGCGTGTCGGCCTGCGGCTGCGACGCAGCGGTGGTTTCGGTCATTATTGCTTCGAGCTTTTCTGATCGAGCTGGGAAAGAAGGTCGAGCATGTTGTCGGGCAGCTGTTCGGCGACGATGTTGCCGTAAATCATCCGCAGTTTTGCACTCACCGGCTCCGGTGCCTGTCGGCCGGTCAGCGTGCGGTGCCACTGGTCGCCGTTCGTCCCGGGGAAGCTTCCCGACGAGCGGCGCGGCGTGTCAGCGCCCGGGGGAGGGCGGTCCTTGCCATTCATCCTGTTGTTGCCTTGCGTAGCCATGCGGAAGCAACGAGGAAAACGGCCGTGAGTTCCCGTGCCGGTTGTTTTTTGCGACGAACGCGTTGCCAAGAAGTCACACCGGCCCTATTCAACGGCATGTGAGGGGTCACACCACGGTATTCTGGGCCGAGCAATCAGGAGTGTGACCGCTTGCTTTCCGTAATTTATGTCAGCGTTGCCGATCCGCTGCTTTCTTTCGCCGACATCCAGCTCATCCTTGCTTCGGCCCGCCGCAACAACGAACGTGATGCTCTGACCGGGGCCCTCATCTATAATGGCAACAACTTTATGCAGCTGCTCGAAGGACCGGCTGACAGGGTCGACGCGTGCCTTGAGGCGATCCGCGAAGATACACGTCACGGTGGCATGGTCGAGATCCGCCGGCGGACGATTGACCGGCGCGACTTCGCTGAATGGTCAATGTTATATGAGCCGGATTTCGAGGAGCATGCCGACGGTCTTGCGCGGCTGGCCGCGAACGGCGGTCTGGATGCCGATGACGAGCGGATGCTGGGCAATTTCATCGCGCTCGGTCGTCGGCGACCCTCTGCGGCAGGGCCGGCACCCTTGCAATGAAATCGGAGTGCGCTAAGCCATTAGCGAGCCTGTGAAATTGGGCATTCAGACAAAGGCCGTAATATCAGTAACGTGACGCCCCAGCCGCTCGACGATGCAAGCTTTAAACGCGAGTTGGCGGGCATGCTGCCGCATCTGCGCGCCTTCGGGCGCAGCCTCACGGGCAATGCCGATCTTGCCGACGATCTGGTGCAGGAAACGATGCTGAAGGCGTGGAAGGCGCGCGCGCAATATGTGCCGGGGCCGGCCAGCATGAAAAGCTGGGCTTTCGTCATCCTGCGCAACTGCTTCCTGTCGCAGATGCGGCGCAAGAAATTTACCGCCGAATATGACGAAATGGCGGCCGAGCGCCTGCTCGTCGCGCCCGACGACCAGGACGACAGCCTGCACCTTGCCGATGTGCAGCGCGCGCTGATGATGCTCCCGGTCGACCAGCGCGAAGCGCTGGTGCTGATCGGCGCCGGGCAATTATCCTATGAGGAAGGCGCGGCAATCTGTGGCTGCGCGGTCGGCACGATGAAAAGCCGCGTGTCGCGCGGCCGCGCGGCGCTGCAGGCGATCCTGGACAGCGGCGAAATGCCGCGGCGCAGCACCGACGCAATGCCGTCGAGCGAGGCGTTCCGTTCGATCATGGACAATGTCGACCAGCTCACCGGTGGGGCGCTTCCGCCCGATTGAAGCTCTGGCGGCTTCGAATAGGCGATCGTCTTCGCCGGTCGGCGTGATAGGGATGATCTTATGCGTGGTGGTCCCGCCCCGATACGTCTTTTCCTGCGGTCGCTGATCGCCTTTGCGCTCACGCTGTCCCCGGCGGCCGCGCACGCCGAAGCCGGGCAGGCCAGCGCCGCGAGCCCAGAGCAAGCCCAGACCGGCAAGGAACAGATCGTCGTCGAAGCGCGGCGCGAAGGGCGCAGCGACTGGAAACGCGCCGAAAGCGAGCATGTCCTGATGTTCAGCGATGGCGGCGAGGCCGAACTGAGGCGCGCGGCGACCGACGTCGAGCGGCTTCACCAGCTGATGGTGCGCCTTTACGGCCCGGACCTACAGGCGGACGAAACCGCGAAGCTTCGGATCATATTGATCGATTCGGTGCCAGCCTATCGCGCCATGGCGCTTCGCAACCTGCGGGCGGAAGAAGGCCCTTATGTGCCGCCCTTTGCCGGGCAGCGCTATTATGACCCGCGGAGCGACGGCGCGGTGCTCATCCTGCCGCGTGCCGACCAGATCATCGATCTCGATACGTCGAAGGCCCGCGACGCCTTTTGCGACGAAATGGGCCCCGACCTGTTGCTTGTCCAAAAGACGTGCGCGGAGGTGGCGAACCGGCCAGCGCCCGCGGCGCGGCCGTGGGAGGCGGTGCTGTTTTCCGCCTACGCCCAGCATTTCGTGCTGAACTACCTCCCGGCCGGTTATCCGCGCTGGTATCTCGACGGGGTCGGGGCGCTGTTCTCGACGGTCAAGATGCGGCGCAACGGCGCGCTCGACTATGCGAAAGTCTCGCTCGCGAACCGGCAGGTCTTCCGCTCATACGGGCGGCTGAACGCCGCCGACGTGCTGACCGGCCGCTATCTGGAGGCGCCGTCGGCGCAGATGGAATGGACGCCCTTTCACGCGGCGCTGCTCGTCCACTATTTCGTCTACTCCGACCTGAAGCCCGAACGGCGCGCGCAGTTCCAGCGCTATATGACCGCGGTGCATCAGGGCGTGCCGATGGCCGAAGCCGCCGCGGTCTTCGGCGACATGCGCAAGTTGCGGCGCGAGATATCGAGCTATGCCAACCGCGACGGGCTGACCTATGCGCGCACCGAACCGGGCACGGCGCCGATCCAGGAGCCGTCGATCACCGCCCTCTCGCTGGCCAGCGCCGCGATGCTCGAGGCGAGCGTCGGGCTGCCTTCGCGCGGCGCGGCCGGCGTGCCGGGCCACGATAGCGAGGCGGCGCTGCTTTTTGCGGAGCGCGAATGCCGGCGCGAGCGCTATCAGGCGTGCCTCGCTGCGGCGGACAGCATCCTCGAACAGGCGCCCGACGATGCGCGGGCGCTCGGCTGGAAGGGGGTCGCGCTGACCGAAGCGGCGCTCGCGGGCGAGCCGGGCGCGCGGCCCGATGGGCTGCGCCGGGCGCGCGAGGCGCTCGAACGCGCGATCGCGCGCGACAGTGACGCTCCCTTGCCGCTGGTCGCCTATTTCGAAAGCTACGCCAAAGCAGGCGAGCGCGTACCGGAGGGAGCGATGGCCGCAATGGCAAAAGCCATCCGCCTCGTCCCCGCAGCCCCCGCGTCCCGGCTTGCGCTCGGGACCGAGCTGGTCCGGCAGGGCCAGCCCGATCTCGCGCGCAGGCTGTTGTATCCGGTGCTGTTCGGTCCCTATGAATCGCCGGAACGCAAAGCCGCCCGGGCGATGCTTTCCGCGCCGTGACTATCGCTTCATGCCGCGAGCTGCGGCGTGAACAACAGGCTTTGGCTGATTGCCGCGCGCACGGTGTTTTCGCGGAAGGGCTTCGAAATCAGGAAAGTCGGCTCGACGCATCCGCCGGTCAGCAATTTTTCGGGGAAGGCGGTGATGAAGATGGCGGGCACCGGCGCGATCGCCAAAATGTCCTGCACCGCATCGATCCCCGACGATCCGTCGGCGAGCTGGATGTCGGCGAGGACGAGCCCGGCGTCGGTGTCCTCGAAAGCCGCGACCGCATCCTCGTGGGTGGTCGCAATCCCCGCAACGCGGTGGCCGAGGTCGCGCACGATCTGTTCAAGTTCCATGGCGATCAGGGGTTCGTCCTCGATGATCAGCACCGAGGTGCGCGATTCGCGGTCCAGCTCGCCGACCGCATCGGCGAGCAACGTCTCGACCGTCGCGCCATCCGTGCCGGTGATCAGGCCGGCCTCTTCGACCGAAAAGCCTTCGAGCGCGGTGAGCAACAATATCTGCCGGCCCAGCGGCGTGATCTGGGCGAGGCGCTGGTTCGCGGCGCGCACGAGCGGATGTTCGTCGTCGTCGCTGCCCTCGCCATCGTCGATATAGGCGCTTTCCCAGATGCGGTGGAAATTGCGGTAGAGGTCGATGCGGGTGCTGTTGCCGTCATGGAACTCGTCGGGGGCCGCGACGATCACTGCTAGAGTCGTGTGGACGAAATTGTCGCCATGTTGCTGGCTGCCCGTCAACGCGCGCGCATAGCGGCGCAGATAGGGAAGATGTCCGCGAATTTCCTCACCCAATGTCATGTAAGATCCTTCCCTCTTGAACCATTCATACGCGTTCCCGCGCAGGTCGGTTCCCGGCCTTCGCACGGAAAAGCGGGACCCATTGCTGCAACTTGTCGCGCCCTAGTGCGTAGAGTCAGCCGGGACGCGACTGGAATTCGGCGTAAGCAAGTGGAATGCCACCACTTTTTCTGTGCGCTGCGACGATGCTTTTGTAGGGACCATATTCATGGCAGAGCAGCGCCCCGGGGAAATGAGCGATGCAGCACCGGCAGCATCGAACCATAGCGAGGGACGACAGTTGGCGGACGGGCGAGACGAGGAGGGGGCACGGGCGGAGCGGCTGCGGCTCGACACGCTTCGCGAATATCGCATCATGGACACCCCGCCCGAGGCCGCCTTCGATCGGGTCACAAAAATGGCTGCCGACCTCTATGATGTGCCGATCGTGCTGGTGTCGCTCGTCGACGATTGCCGCCAGTGGTTCAAATCCGCTCATGGGCTAGACACCACAGAAACGCCGCGCGACATGAGCTTTTGCCAATATGTCATCGCCGAAGACCGGCCGGTCATGGTGACCGACGTGCTGGGCGATCCGCGTTTTCGGGACAATCCGCTGGTGACCGGCGAACCCTATATCCGCTTCTATGCCGGGGTACCGCTCCGCGCCTATAATGGAGCGATCCTCGGCAGTCTGTGCCTGATCGATCGTGCAGAGCGTGCGGCGTTGACCGACGTCGAGCTCGAGCGCCTCGGCGATTTCGCCGGCATCGTGATGGCCGAGGCCGACCTCCGCCGGGTCGTTGCCGAGCGCGACGAGGCGCAGCGGATGCTCGAACGCGCGCTCGATTTTTCGGGGATCGCGACGTGGCAACTCGACCCGAATACCGGCGAGATGCACTGGCACGGTGCGGTCGCCGAATTGTTTGGTGCCGATTATAAGAGCGCGTTGGTGACGGCCGACGACGTGCTCGCGCGCATGCCTACCGAAGACCGTGAACGGGTTATCGCGGCGTTGGAAGAGTCGCGCGCAGGCGGCCATCCCTATTCGGTCGAGCATCGGCTCCAGCATCCCGAACGCGGCGTGCGCTGGATTGCCTCGCGCGGCGATTGGGACGTCTGGTCGAACGACGCCCGGTTGACCGGGGTCAGTGTCGATATCACCGAACAGAAGAGCCGGCAGGAAAATGCCAACCTGTTGATGCGCGAACTGCACCACCGGATGCGCAACCTGTTCGCGACGGTGAGCGCGATCATCTCGCTCACCCGCCACGCCGCGCGCGATGTCGACGATTATGTCGAGCGGATCAACAGCCGGCTCGACGCCCTCAACCGCGCGCAGAATGTCCTGCTCGGCGCCAATTTCATGACCGGGTCGATGCACGCGCTGATGCGCGAGGTCGAGGCGGCCTTTCCGCGGATACGCTGGTCGGGCCTCGATCTGCTGCTTCCCGAAAACGCGCTCGTCGCGATGGCGCTGACCTTCAACGAACTCGCGACGAACGCGGTCAAGCATGGTGCGCTGACCAACGAGGGTGGCAGCGTCGATGTCCGCTGGACGCAGGATCCCGAAGACAGCGAACCGCGGATGTTCCGCCTGACGTGGACCGAGACCGGCGCAAGCGGCGTTGCCGCACCCGACCGGACGAGCTTTGGCACGATGCTGATGGAACGCAGCGTGCGCAACAACCTGGGCGGCACGATCGAACGCCACTGGGAACCGGGCGGCCTCGTATGCGAAATCGCGATGCCTGCGCGGTGGCGCGAAGCATAAGCCCGCCCACTATATTTGTTCTCTCTATGTTCCTGTGCTAGCCATGGGATATGTCCGCAAAGCCGATTCTGGAAAAGCTGAGCATCCTCGCCGATGCTGCCAAATATGATGCGTCCTGCGCGTCGTCGGGGACGGTCAAGCGCGATTCGGTGGCGAGCAAGGGGATCGGATCGACCGAGGGGATGGGCATCTGCCACAGCTATGCCCCAGATGGCCGCTGCATCTCGCTGCTCAAGATCCTGCTCACCAACTTCTGCATCTACGACTGCCGTTTCTGCATCAACCGCGCGTCGAGCAACGTGCCGCGGGCAAGGTTCAATCCGCAGGAAGTCGTCCGGCTGACGCTCGATTTCTACAAGCGCAACTATATCGAGGGGCTGTTCCTGTCGTCGGGGATCATCCGGTCCGAAGATTATACGATGGAGCAGCTCGTCGAAGTCGCGCGCATCCTGCGCGAAGAGCATCGCTTTGCCGGCTATATCCATCTGAAAACGATCGCGGGCGCCGACCCCGGGCTGATCGCGCTGGCGGGGCTTTACGCCGATCGCCTCTCGACCAATGTCGAACTGCCGACCGAAGCGGGATTGCAAAGCTTCGCGCCCGAGAAAAAGCCGGAAACGATCCGCAAGACGATGGCGTCGGTGCGCGTCGGCGCCGAGGATGCGATCGAAGCCGCGAAAAGCCGGTTGATCGGCAAGGCAATGCCGCCACGCTTTGCGCCCGCGGGGCAGTCGACGCAGATGATCGTCGGGGCCGACGCGGCGCGCGACGACGACATATTGAAGACCGCAACGAACCTTTATTCGGGCTACCAGCTGCGCCGCGTCTATTATTCGGCGTACAGTCCGATCCCCGATGCGAGCAATGACCTGCCGCCGGTGCGCCCGCCGCTGATGCGCGAGCATCGGTTGTATCAGGCCGACTGGCTGCTGCGTTTCTATGGCTTCGAGCGCGCCGAGATCATGGAAGGCGCGAGCGGCGGGATGCTCGACCTTGCCATAGACCCCAAGCTCGCCTGGGCGCTAACCCGGCGCGAAAGTTTTCCGGTCGACATCAACCGCGAGCCGCGCGAATTGCTGCTGCGCGTGCCCGGCCTGGGGACGCGCGCGGTCGACCGCATTGTCGCGGCGCGGCGGCTGGGCAAACTACGCCTTGGCGATCTCGCGAAATTGACCGCGTCGGTGAAGAAGGTCCTGCCCTTCGTCGTCACTCTCGACTGGCGGCCGGGCAAGCTTACCGACTGCGCCGATCTGCGGGCGCGTTTCGCGCCCCCGCCCGAGCAACTGGCGCTCGCGCTGTGAGGGAGGTCATGCTGCAAACGCCCGGCGATTTCGCCGAGTGGCGCACCGCCGCCCGCGAGCTGCTCGCGCGCGGGGTCGCGCCGGAGGATGTGAGCTGGCGGGACGGCGACGAGGGCGCATCGCTGTTTGGTGATGAAGCGGTGGCGACGCCTGCGGGAGCGGTCTCGTTGCCGCGCGAATTGCTCGAAATCGCTGAGCGCGTGATCTGCCACCGCGATGCCGAGGTGCCGGCGCGGCTCTATCGGGTCATCTGGCGCGCGGCGCGCGACCGGCAATTGCTGGCGCGCCGGACCGACGACGATGTCGTCTGGCTGAACAAGGCCGATAAGACGATCCGGCGCGATGTGCACAAGATGCACGCATTCGTGCGTTTCCGCCGTCTGGGCGAGGAGGCGGGTCGCGAGAGTTTCGCGGCGTGGTTCGAGCCTTCGCACCGCATATTGCGGCTTACCGCGCTTTTCTTCCAGCGGCGCTTTTATGGCATGGACTGGGCGATCGTGACGCCCGACGCGCGCGCGATCTGGCAGGGTGAGAAACTGAGCTACGGACCCGGCGGGACAAAGGACGAGGTGCCCGATAGCGATATTGTCGAGGATCAGTGGCGCACATACTATGGCGCGATCTTCAATCCCGCGCGGGTGAAGATCGACGCGATGCGCGCCGAGATGCCGAAGAAATATTGGAAAAATCTGCCCGAGGCGCAGGATATCGCCCCGCTGCTCGCGGGCGCCGCGGCGCGGGTGGAACGCATGCGCGAAGCGGCCGTTTCCTTGGCGAACCCTCTGGCGGATAAATGGCGGACGCGCGTGCCCGACGAACTGCTCCTCGATGACGATATAAAGACGTTGGGCGACGTTGCGCGCGCGATCGATCGCTGCACGCGCTGCCCGCTCTATTGCAACGCGACGCAGGGTATCGCGGGCGAGGGGCCAGAGGCGGCGAAGATCATGCTCGTCGGTGAACAGCCGGGCGACCAGGAGGATTTGCAGGGCCGGCCCTTCGTCGGCCCCACGGGGCAGGTGCTGAACGAGGCGCTGGACGAAGCGGGGCTCGAGCGGCGGCGGCTGTTCCTGACCAACGCGGTCAAGCATTTCAAGTTTGAACCGCGCGGCAAACGCCGCCTCCACCAGAATCCGACGACCGCCGAGATCGACATCTGCCGCTGGTGGCTCGACAAGGAGCGCGCGCTGGTGCAGCCCGACATCATCGTCACGCTGGGAGCGAGCGCGCTACGCGGGGTGACGGGGAAGAGCGCGAGCATCAAGTCGATGCGCGGCGCGGTGCACGAGTTGGCCGGGGGCACGAAACTGATCGCGACGATCCATCCCTCGTTTCTGCTGCGCCTGCCCGACCGCGAGCGCGCTGCGGAGGAGCGCGAGCTGTTCGTTGCCGATCTGGCGCTCGCGCGGAAACTTGCCGCCTGATGGCGAAGGCCAAGACCTGGATCGAGCCGCATCCGGGCGGCATCTATGTGAAGCCCGCCGACCTGTGGATCGACCCCTCGCGTCCCGTCGAGCGCGCCGCGGTGACGCACGGCCACGCCGACCATGCGCGCAGTGGCCATGGCGCGGTATTCGCGACGCCCGAGACGCTCGCGATCATGGCGCTGCGGTACGGCGTCGATGCCGAGGCGAGCCATAATCGGGCGTTTGTATATGGGGACGGGTTCGAACGCGGCGACGTGCGCTTCAGCTTCCATCCCGCCGGCCATGTGCTCGGCAGCGCGCAAATATTGATGGAATATCAGGGCGAGCGGATCGTCGTCACCGGCGACTATAAACGCCGCGCCGACCCGACCTGCACGCCGTTCGAGGTTGTGCCGTGCGACATCTTCATCACCGAGGCCACCTTTGGCTTGCCGGTATTTCGCCACCCGCCGACCGGCGACGAGATCGCCAAGCTGATCGGCGCTGTCCGCGCCGAACCCGACCGCTCGGTGCTTGTCGGCGCCTATGCGCTCGGCAAGGCGCAGCGCGTGATCGCCGAATTGCGCGGGGCGGGGTGGGACGCCCCGATCTATATCCACGGCGCGCTCGAGAGAATGTGCAACCTCTATGGGGTGCACGGTGTCGACCTCGGCGAACTCCGGCTTGTCAGCGAGACCGACAAGGCGGAAATGGCGGGGCAGATCGTGCTTGCGCCGCCCTCGGCGCTGAACGATCGCTGGTCGCGGAGGCTGCCCGACCCGGTGACCGCTATGGCGTCGGGCTGGATGCGCGTGCGCCAGCGCGCGCGGCAGCGGATGGTCGAACTGCCGCTGGTGATTTCGGACCATGCCGACTGGGACGAGCTGACCGCGACGATAATCGACGTGAATCCGGTGGAGACGTGGATCACCCATGGCAGCGAGGACGGCCTGCTGCGCTGGTGCGGACTCACCCAGCGCAAGGCGCGCGCGCTACACCTCGTCGGTCGCGATCTGGAGGAGGAGGCGTGAGACGTTTCGCGGCCCTGATCGACCGGCTGATCTATACGCGTTCGCGCAACAGCAAGCTCGCGCTGATTGTTGATTATCTCCGCCATACGCCCGACCCCGATCGCGGCTGGGCGATCGCGGCGCTGACTGAGAGCCTTGATTTCCCGGCGGTGAAGGCGGGTACGGCGCGCGCCCTGCTGGCGACCCGCGTCGACGAGGAATTGTTCCGTCTGTCGCGCCATTTTGTCGGCGATACGGCGGAGACCGCGGCGCTGCTCTGGCCCGATGCACCGGGAAAGAAGGCCGACCTTAGCGTTTCGGAAGCCGTCGACGCCCTGACGGCCACGACCCGCAGCGATGCTCCAGCGATCGTCGCCTCGCTGCTCGACCGCCTCGACGCCGACGGGCGCTATGCTTTGCTCAAGCTCGCGCTTGGCGGGATGCGCGTCGGCGTGTCGGCGCGGCTCGCGAAGCAGGCGTTTGCACAGGCGTTCGACGTGCCCGTCGACGATGTCGAGGAGCTGTGGCACGCGATCCCGCCGCCCTATGCGCCGCTGTTCGCGTGGGGCGAGGGAAGGGCGGAACGGCCCGACCTTGCCGATGTCGCCTTTTTCCGCCCCTTCATGCTCGCGCATCCGCTGGAGGCGGAGAACATCGATCTCGCCGACTATGCCGCCGAATGGAAATGGGACGGCATCCGCGTCCAGATCGTCCATGGCGGCGGCGAGACGCGCATCTACAGTCGCGGCGGCGAAGAGATCAGCGGCGCCTTTCCCGAACTTGTCGCGGCGTTCGATCAGGATGCGGTGATCGACGGCGAACTGCTCGTGCGCGGCGAGGTTCAGGGCGGGGAAGCCGCAAGCTTCAATGCGCTCCAGCAAAGGCTCGGGCGCAAGACGGTGTCGAAGAAGATGCTCGCCGACTATCCGGCGTTCGTGCGCGTCTATGACCTGCTCGCCGTCGATGGCAACGACTTGCGCAGCCTGCCGTGGACCGAGCGGCGGCGGCAATTGGAGGCGTTCGTCCCGCGCCTCGCGGCAAGCCATTTCGACCTGTCGCAGGTGATCGACGCGACGGACTTCGACGACCTTGCCGAACGCCGCGCGGGTGCGCGCGATGCCGCGATCGAGGGCGTGATGCTCAAGCGCCGCGATGCGCCCTATGTCGCGGGGCGCCGCGCGGGGCTGTGGTATAAATGGAAACGCGACCCGCTGACCGCCGACTGCGTGATGATGTATGCGCAGCGCGGCAACGGCCGCCGCGCGAGTTTCTATTCGGACTATACTTTCGGCTGCTGGTCCGACGCGGGCGAACTGCTGCCGGTCGGCAAGGCCTATTCGGGCTTCACCGACGAGGAGCTGAAATGGCTCGACAAGTTCGTTCGCGACAACACGCTCAACCGCTTCGGTCCGGTGCGCGAGGTCGAAAAGTCGCTCGTGCTCGAAGTCGCGTTCGATTCGATCCACAGCAGCAAGCGGCACAAGTCGGGCCTCGCGATGCGCTTCCCGCGCATTTCGCGCATCCGCCGCGACAAGCCCGCCGAGGAAGCCGACCGGATCGCGACGCTTCAGGCCATGGTGACCTGAATATCGGGCGAAAAATTCCGGTCACGGGGTTGCAACTCGCGGGGGCGATACCGAGTTAAGGGCCCGAATTCATAAAAAAGGAGACTGCCATGACCATCGCCCATCCTCCTCTCCCCTACGCCCAGGATGCACTCGAGCCGCATATCTCGGCCGACACGCTGGCGACGCATCATGGCAAGCATCACAAGGCCTATGTCGACAAGGTCAACGCCGCGATCGAAGGCACCGACCTCGCGTCGAAGCCGCTCGAGGAAATCGTCCACCACGCCGAGGGTTCGGGCAACAAGGGCCTGTTCAACAATGCGGCGCAGTCGTGGAACCACGCTTTCTATTGGGAAAGCCTGAGCCCGGCGAAGACCGCGCCCGCCGGCGACCTTGCGGCGGCGATCGACCGCGATTTCGGCTCGCTCGACGAGCTGAAGAAGAAGCTCAAGGAAACCGCCGTCAACCATTTCGCTTCGGGCTGGGCTTGGCTCGTCTCGCGCGACGGCACGCTGTCGGTCACCGACACGCATGACGCGGGCACCGAGCTGACCGCGGGTATCAAGCCCTTGCTCGTCATCGACGTGTGGGAGCATGCCTATTACATCGACCGCAAGAACCTGCGTCCGGCCTATGTCGACGCGGTGGTCGACGAACTGCTCAACTGGGACTTCGCTGCGGAAAATTTCGCCCGCGACACGACCTGGACCTACCCGGCCTGAACTAGAAATAATCGGGCCTTGATGTCCTATCGCAATGGCGGCGCGTCTTCTATAGCACCGCCATGACGATCAGCCTTTTCGAACTTTTCAAAATCGGTGTCGGACCGTCGAGCTCGCATACCGTGGGCCCGATGGTCGCCGCCCGGCGTTTCACCGTCTGGCTCGACGAGCAGGCGATGCTCACGAAGACCGTGCATGTGGAAGCCGACCTCTATGGGTCGCTCGCGCTGACGGGGAAGGGGCACGCCGCCGACACCGCGGTAGTCGCGGGCCTCGCCGGAGAAATCCCCGCCTCGACCAGCCTTGCCGCGATCAAGGCGCATTGGGACCGCGCCGAGAGCGAGAGCTTCATCTATCTGCTCGGGCGGCAGCGGGTACGGTTTCAGCCGAAAAGCGACCTGCATTTCCAGATGCGCCAGCGCCAGCCGTTCCACAGCAATGCGCTGAGCTTCACCGCGCGCGACGGCGACGGCGAAATATTGGCAAAGCGCATGTATTTCTCGATCGGCGGCGGCTTCGTCGTCGACGAGGACGAGGCGGGGCGCAACAGCCGCGGGGCTGAGGATGAGGTCGAACTGCCCTATCCCTTTACCTCGGGCGCCGACCTGATCGCGATGGGCAAGGCGTCGGGCCTCAGCTTTGCCGAAATGATGTTCGCCAATGAAGTGCGTCACCGCCCGCCGAACGAGGTGACGGCGGGTATCGATGCGATCGCCGAGGCGATGGATGCCTCGATCGATGCGGGCTGTTCGAGCAACGGGATTCTGCCGGGGGGCCTCAAGGTCAAACGCCGCGCGCCACAGATCGCCGACGATATCCGGGGCCGCCACGAAACCAATCTGATCGACCCGCTCGCGATGATGGACTGGATCAACCTTTGGGCGATGGCGGTGAACGAGGAAAATGCCGCGGGCGGCAAGGTCGTCACCGCGCCGACCAACGGCGCGGCGGGGATCATCCCCGCGGTGATCCGCTTCTACCGCCGCGGCTATCGCGGCGACGCCGCCGGGGTGCGCACCTTCCTGCTCGCTGCGGGCGCGGTCGGCGCGCTCTACAAGCGCAACGCCAGCATCTCGGGCGCGGAGGTCGGCTGCCAGGGCGAGGTCGGCGTCGCCTGCTCGATGGCGGCGGCGGGGCTGACTGCCGCGCTCGGCGGCACCAACGCGCAGGTCGAAAATGCCGCCGAGATCGGCATGGAGCATAACCTCGGCCTCACTTGTGATCCCATTGGAGGCCTCGTCCAGATCCCGTGCATCGAGCGCAACGCGATGGGCGCGATCAAGGCGATCGACGCCAGTCGCATCGCGATGATCGGCGACGGCACGCATGTCGTCAGCCTCGACACGGTGATCGTGACCATGCTGCAGACGGGTCGTGACATGCGCGATAAGTATAAGGAAACGTCGAAGGGCGGGCTGGCGGTTAGTGTGGTGGAGTGTTGAGGGGCGGGTAGCTGGTTGCCAGTGCCTCCAACAGTTCGCATAACGCCCTTATGAAAGCACAAGAATTCAAGGCTGCCTGGGAAGCGAACGGAGATACGCTCTATCGCTACGCTGATGATGATTTCGCGGCCTCACGAATACCAGACGAAGCAGAGCACTTCCTGAAAATTGCCGGATTGCCCACCGAAGCTGCACCTTGCCTGAGCTTCGGGAAGAAGCCTCTGGACTGGGTTCCCGAAGGGGCCCTTCCAGAACGGCTTATTTCTTGTCTGCCGATAGGATCTGACGGCAGTGGCGATCCAATCGTGCTCGATACCGAAGGTACGGTCCTCCTTCTCGACGACGACGGCAGTTTTGAGCCGAGCTACGTAAACAGAGATGTGGCGACGCTTGCGGAAGCGCTGTTCCATTATCGAGAGTTAATTGAGGAAGCTGCCCAAGACGCGGATTTTGATGGAGAGCTTCCAGAAGTCGTGCGGCAAAGGTTTGCGGACTTTTTGCGACAGCTCGATCCTGAATGCCTGCGCGCAAACCAAATGTGGACGGGCGAATTGCGCTACCTATAGCGCCCCGCTCCGCGACAACGCCCTCGGCAATTCCTCGCGCAGCTTGTCGATCAGCAGCCGCACCTTCGGCAGCAGATGCCGCCGCTGCGGATAGACCGCCCAGATCGGCTCCTCCTGCGGGCGGAGCGGGTCGAGGAGCGAGACGAGCGCGCCGCTTTTCCTTCATCGTCATCCCGGACTTGATCCGGGATCCATCGCGGCGCTGGTGTCGTGGACCCCGGATCAAGTCCGGGGTGACGAGGGCAGGGAGGTGGGAGAAGGTGGCTTTCCTACATTATTTCGCTGTGCCAGCCTCCGATTCCGCTCTTTGACCAGTTTGATATTCACGCCTTCGCCTAAAGCGACAAAGGAGACAGTTTCGCGCTGTCGGTCCGTATCTTTTGTCTCCTTAAGCGCCAACGTCCCGCGCCGCTAAAGCCACAACGGACACAAATCGGATGCGCGCATGCGGGGCTTTTGTGGCTTTAAGGTCAGGATTGATCCTCCCTGTGCCGCAGGCATGGGGAGGTGGCAGCGCGAAGCGCTGACGGAGGGGCTATGGCGCGATGTTGCCGCCCCCTCCACCATGCTTCGCATGGTCCCCCTCCCCACGGCTTCGCCGCAGAGAGGATCGGGTGCTTGCATTGCCGCCGCATTTGCCTGATTGGAGCCGCCGAGAAGGAGATCGCCCATGAAGACCCGCGCCGCCGTTGCGTTCGAAGCGAAGAAGCCGCTCGAAATCGTCGAACTCGATTTGGAAGGCCCGAAGGCGGGCGAGGTGCTGGTCGAGATCATGGCGACGGGCATCTGCCACACCGACGCCTATACGCTCGACGGCTTCGACAGCGAGGGCATCTTTCCGAGCGTGCTGGGCCATGAAGGTGCGGGCGTCGTGCGCGAGGTCGGCGCGGGCGTCACTAGCGTCAAGCCCGGAGACCATGTGATCCCGCTCTACACCCCCGAATGCCGCCAGTGCAAAAGCTGCCTTTCGGGCAAGACCAACCTCTGCACCGCGATCCGCGCCACGCAGGGCAAGGGGCTGATGCCCGACGGCACGACGCGCTTTTCGTACAAGGGCCAGCCGATCTTCCATTATATGGGCTGCTCGACCTTCTCGAACTTCACCGTGCTGCCCGAGATCGCGGTCGCGAAAATCCGCGAGGACGCGCCGTTCCAATCGAGCTGTTACATCGGTTGCGGCGTGACCACCGGCGTCGGCGCGGTCATCAACACCGCGAAGGTGCAGGTCGGCGACAATGTCGTCGTATTCGGTTTGGGCGGCATCGGTTTGAACGTGATCCAGGGCGCGCGGCTCGCGGGCGCCGACAAGATCATCGGCGTCGACATCAACCCCGACCGCGAGGAATGGGGCCGCAAGTTCGGCATGACCGACTTCCTCAATTCGAAGGGCATGAGCCGCGAGGATGTCGTTGCGACGATCGTCCAGATGACCGACGGCGGCGCCGATTATACCTTCGACGCGACGGGCAATACCGAGGTGATGCGGATCGCGCTCGAAGCCTGCCACCGCGGCTGGGGCACCTCGATCATCATCGGCGTCGCCGAAGCGGGCAAGGAAATCGCGACGCGGCCGTTCCAGCTCGTCACCGGGCGCAACTGGCGCGGCACCGCGTTTGGCGGCGCCAAGGGCCGCACCGACGTGCCGAAGATCGTCGACATGTATATGACCGGTAAGATCGAGATCGATCCGATGATCACCCACGTTATGGGGCTGGAAGAGATCAACAAGGGCTTCGACCTGATGCACGCTGGCGAGAGCATCCGCTCGGTCGTCGTTTACTGAGGCCGGCATGTTCAGCCATGTCGCACTGGGCGCCGACGATATCGAAGCCGCGCGCCGTTTCTATGACGCCGCATTGGGCGCGCTCGGCGTGCCGCCGGGCGTGGTCGATGCGTGGGGCCGCCTCATCTATTCGCATGCCGGCGGGCGCTTCCTGATCACGAAGCCGCTCAATGGTGCGGCCGCGACCGGGGCCAACGGTGGCACGCTCGGCTTCATCGCGGCGTCGACCGAAGCGGTCGATGCCTGGCACGCCGCGGGCGTAGCGAACGGCGGGACGGCGATCGAGGATCCGCCGGGCATCCGCCAGGTAACCGAGGGTCGGACGGTCTATCTCGCCTATCTGCGCGATCCCGCCGGCAACAAGCTGTGCGCGACGCACCGGCTGGCATGACCGAAATGGATCAGCCGGCCTTCGTCCTGACCTTCAGCTGTGTCGATGCGGTTGGCATCGTCGCGGCGGTGACCGGGCTGCTCGCGACACGCGACGGCTTCATCCTCGACAGCCAGCAATATGCCGATCTCGATTCGGGGCGCTTCTTCATGCGCGTCGAGTTCCGCGGCGCGGGGCCGCGCTTTCCCGATGGGTTAGCGGGGGTGGAAGAAGCCTTTGCGCCGATCATCGCCCGCTTCGCGATGGACGCGCGGATCAGCGACCGCACCGCGAAGCCGCGCTTCGTGATCGCGGTGTCGCAAGGGAGCCACTGCCTCAACGACCTGCTCCATCGCTGGTCGACGGGGAACCTCGCGATCGACGTCGTCGGCGTCGTGTCGAATCATGAGGCGCAGCGGCGGCTGTCCGAATGGCACGGGGTGCCGTTCCATTATCTGCCCGTCAGCGACGCGAGCCGCGCAGAGCAGGAAGCCGCGATCCTCGACGTGATGGCGCGCGGCGGGGCGGAGTATCTGGTGCTCGCGCGCTATATGCAGGTGCTCTCGTCCGATCTGTCGGCGAAGCTGTCGGGGCGCTGCATCAACATCCATCACAGCTTCCTGCCGGGCTTCAAGGGCGCCAAGCCTTATCACCGCGCGCACGAGCGCGGGGTCAAGCTGATCGGCGCGACAGCGCATTTCGTGACGAGCGACCTCGACGAAGGGCCGATCATCGAGCAGGCGGTCGAGCGCGTCGATCACCGCGACAGCGTCGACGAGCTCATCCGCATCGGCCGCGATACCGAAGCGCAGGTGCTCGCGCGCGCGGTGCGCTGGGTCGCCGAGCAGCGCGTGCTGATCGACGGCCGCAAAACGGTCGTCTTCCGCTAGTTCGTCGTTTTTGGTGAACGCGAGGCATCATCGTGGCTGGCCCTGACCGGACGGCCGGAGTAGGTAGCGTTTCGCAACCAGAATCAGGAGGAGCAAAGGCGATGTATAGTCACAATATGGTCGGGGCGAACGACCTCGAAGCCGCCAAGAAATTCTATGACGCGACCTTCCAGGCGATCGGCGGCAAGCCCGCGATCCAGGACGACAAGGGCCGCCTGATCTATATGTATAACGGCGGCCTGTTCCTCGTCGGTGCACCGATCGACGGCGAACCTGCGACCGCCGGAAACGGCTGCACGATCGGCTTCGCGATGGAAGGCCCCGAACAGGCGAAGGCGTGGCACGATGCCGGCGTCGCCAACGGCGGCACCTCGATCGAAGACCCGCCGGGCGTGCGTGAAGGCGGTTTCGGCCAGCTCTATCTCGCCTATCTGCGCGATCCGTCGGGCAACAAGCTCTGCGCGCTCCATCGCGTCGTTTAAGGGACTGATCATGCGCGGCGAAGCGGGATTGATGGCGGACCTTGGCGTGCTTGCCGTCCCCTTCGCCGCCTATGAGCATGAAGCGGTGTTCACCGTTGCCGAGAGCGACGTGGTGAACGCCGGCATTCCGGGGGCGCATACCAAGAATCTGTTCCTGAAGGACAATGGCGGCGCCTATTGGCTCGTCACCGTGCCGTCCGAAGCGCGCGTCGACCTGAAGGCACTGCCCACCGCGATCGGCAGCAAGCGCGTGAGTTTCGGCAAGGCCGACGATATGGACCGCCTGCTCGGTATCGCGCCCGGATCGGTGACGCCGCTGGCGGCGATCAACGCGGCGCCCGGAAGCATCACCGTCGTGCTCGATGAGGGGCTGGCGGCTGCGGCGACGGTCAATGTCCATCCGCTGCGCAATACCGGCACCCTCGGCTTGTCGGGGCAGGCGGTTCTCGACCTCCTGCGTCATTGGGGACATCACCCCCTCATCGCTTCGATCCCCGTTCAGGAACCCGCATGACCCTCGAAACCCTCTCCACCGTTCGCAGCCATGGCGGCACGCAGGGCGTGTACAAACACAAGAGCACGGCGACCGGCACCGATATGACCTTTGCGGTCTTCGTCCCCGACCATGCGCCGGGGGTGAAGCTGCCCGTGCTCTGGTATCTGTCGGGACTGACCTGCACCCATGCCAATGTCATGGAAAAGGGCGAGTACCGCGCCGCCTGCGCCGAGCATGGCGTGATCTTCGTCGCCCCCGATACCAGCCCGCGCGGCGAGGGCGTTCCCGACGATCCCGACGCGGCGTGGGATTTCGGCTTGGGCGCCGGTTTCTATGTCGACGCGACCGAGGAGCCGTGGGCGGCCAATTACCGGATGCGATCATATGTCGAGGACGAACTTCCGTCGCTGGTCCTGCGCGAATTTGCCGCCGCGGACATGACGCGGCAGGGGATCACCGGCCACTCGATGGGCGGGCACGGCGCGCTCACCGTGGCGCTGCGCACCCCCGATCGCTTCCGCTCGGTGTCGGCCTTTTCGCCGATCGTCGCCCCGTTGCAATGCCCGTGGGGCGAGAAGGCGCTGGGCAACTATCTCGGCGACGATCGCGAAGCGTGGAGCGTCTATGACGCCTGCGCGTTGATCGCAGGCGGTGCGCGGGTGCCGGACCTGCTGGTCGATCAAGGCGACGCCGACAATTTCCTGACCGAGCAGCTCAAGACGCACTTGCTGGTCGAGGCGTGCGAAGCGGCAGGACAGAAGGCCGAAATTCGCATGCAGCCCGGCTATGATCACAGCTATTATTTCATCTCGACCTTCATGGCCGAGCATGTCGCGTGGCATGCGGAGCGGTTGAAGGCGTAACGTCGCCCCTGCTTTCGCAGGGACGACGGCTAACCATGCTCCGGAATCAGGAGCGTCGAACCCGTCGTGCGCCCTGCCTGCAAATCGGCATGCGCGCGTGCGGCATCTTCCAGCGAATAGCGCTGGCCGACGGTGATCTGCACCGCCCCCGATGCGATCATTTCGAACACGCGCGCGGCGCCCGCGGCGCGCTCGCCGGGGTGGAGATAATAGTCGAACAGCGTCGGGCGGGTGACGAACTGCGATCCGTGCTGCGCGAGGATGCCGAGGTTCACCCCGGTCACCGGGCCGCCGGCATTGCCATAGCTGACGATCAGCCCGCGCCGCGCGGTGGCCTTGAGCGAGACGTCCCATGTCGCCATGCCGATGCCGTCGAAGGTGACGGGAACGCCCTGGCCGTCGGTGATCTCGCGGACGTGCGTCGCGACATCGTCGCTCTTGTACATCAGGACATGATCGGCGCCGGCTTCGCGTGCGGTGTGCGCCTTCGCCTCGGTGCTGACGGTGCCGATGACGCTCGCGCCGATCGCTTTCAGCCATTGGACGAGGATCAGCCCGACCCCGCCCGCGGCGGCATGGACGAGCACGGTTGATCCCGCCTCGACCTTTGCGCAGCGCTCGACGAGCATCTCGACCGTGCAGGCCTTCAGCAGCGCAGCGGCCGCGGTCTCGTCGTCGATCTCGGGCGGCAGCTTGAATAGCGAGGCGGCGCTGACGATCCGCGCGCTCGCATAGGCGGTGCGTTCGGGGCCGAAAGTCGCAACGCGGTCGCCGGGCTGGAGGCCGTGGACGTCGGCGCCGACCGCGACGATTTCACCGGCGGATTCGACCCCAAGCCCGCTCGGTAGCGGCACGGGATAGGTGCCGTCGCGGTGATAGGTGTCGAGATAGTTGAGCCCGACCGCGGTCTGGCGCAGCAGGACCTGGCCGGGGCCGGGGTCGCCGAGCGTTACCGTGCGCCAGTCGATGACCTCGGGTCCGCCCTGGCTTTCGATAAAGGCTTCGATCGCTTGCATCCGCCGCTCTCCTGCTGTCCGGTCCATCTGGTGGGCCGGACAGCAGAGCGCAAGGGCGGTGCGATGAAAGTCCCTCCCCGCCGGGGGAAGGGGTCAACTTACTTGGGGCGGCGCGGGCTGCGCTGGCCGTAGGGCTTGGGTTTGTAGCGCTCGTTCTTGTCGCGTGGACCAGCATGTCCGCGCGGGCCGCGGTCGCCGCCGGGGCCGGCACGCATCGGGCCGCGCGGGGCGGCGTCGCGGCCGCCCTTGTCGCGGCGCGGCGGATAGGTCGGGCCATCGGGTGCGGGCGTGATTGCGACGCCGCTATCATCCTCGCCATCGGCGTTGGCGCTGCGCTGCACGGCTTCCATGAAGCGGTCGGCGATGCCGCGCGGGATGTTGAACATTGTTTCCTTCGGCCCGATGCGGATCGCGCCGATCTCGTTCTTGCTGACATGACCGCGGCGGCAGAGCAAGGGCAGGATCCAGCGCGGATCGGCATTCTGGTGGCGACCGATGTTGAGGCGGAACCAGACGCTGTCCTCGAAGCCTTCGCGGCGGTCGGCGCTGCCGCGTTCCGGGCGCTCGAACCGCTCGCCGCGTTCACCGCGCTCGGGGCGGTCGCGGCCGCGCGGGCTGTTGTCGAGCAGGTCTTCGGGCGGCGGCATCAGCGCGCGGTGGGCGCGGACGAGCGACGCGGCGATGTCCTCGGCGCTGCGCTCGGCCATCAGGCGCTGCGCGAGTTCGAGATCCTCGGGCTCGTGCTCGACGGGCGCGAGCAGCTTTTCGATCAGGCGCTCTTGGTCGCGCTTGCGCACGTCGGCGGCGGTCGGCGCGTCCATCCATTCGGCGTTGATACGCGCGCCGCGGAGCATGCCGTCGACGCGGCGGCGGCGCGGATAGGGGACGATGATGACCGCCGTGCCCTTCTTGCCCGCGCGGCCGGTGCGGCCCGAACGGTGCTGGAGCGTTTCGGCGTCGCGCGGGATTTCGACGTGGATGACAAGGCTGAGCGTCGGCAGGTCGATGCCGCGCGCAGCGACGTCGGTCGCGACGCAGACGCGCGCCCGGCGATCGCGAAGGGCTTGCAGCGCATGATTGCGCTCATTCTGGCTATGCTCGCCCGACAGCGCGACCGCAGCGAAACCGCGCTCGACGAGGCTGGCGTGGAGGCGGCGGACATTGTCGCGCGTTGCGCAGAACAGCATCGCGGTCTCCGCCTCGTGGAGGCGGAGGATGTTGATCACCGCGCCTTCGATATCGGCGGGGGCGACGGTGACGGCCTGATAGGAGATGTCGCCATGACCGCGGTCTTCGCCGACGGTCGAGATGCGCAAGGCGTCGCGCTGGTAGCGCTTCGCGAGTTGGACGATCGGTTTGGGAAGCGTCGCCGAGAACAGCAGGGTGCGGCGCGTTTCGGGGGTGCCGTCGAGGATTTCCTCAAGGTCGTCGCGAAAGCCCATGTCGAGCATTTCGTCGGCTTCGTCGAGCACGGCAACGCGCAGCGCGGTGAGGTCGAGCGCGCCGCGTTCGAGGTGATCGCGCAGGCGCCCCGGCGTGCCGACGACGATCTGCACGCCCTGACCGAGCGCGCGGCGTTCCTTGCTGGCGTCCATGCCGCCAACGCAGGTCGCGATGCGCGCGCCGGCCTTGCCATAGAGCCACGAGAGCTCGCGGCTGACCTGCAGTGCGAGTTCGCGCGTCGGCGCGATGATCAGCGCGAGCGGGGAGGTCGCGAAGGGGAGGCGGCCGTCCTCGATCAGCTCGTCGGCCATCGCGAGGCCGAAGGCGACGGTCTTGCCCGAGCCGGTCTGCGCCGAGACGAGCAGGTCTCGGCCCTTGGCCTCGGCTTCGGTGACGTGCGTCTGGACGGGGGTGAGCGCTTCATATCCGCGCGCGGTGAGGGCGTCCGAAAGGACGGGAGAAAGATTTTCGAAAGGCATTTTGTTCTTCTTATCCTGAGCAGCAAAGGCGCCGCTGTTTCCGTCTTCGCTGCCCCGATCTTGTCCCGCGTCTGTCGCCCGGGATCAAAACATTGGATCATGAATGCCGAAACGCGTTCGGCATGACGAAGAATTATCTGGGTTTTTTCCTAAAGGGCCTGGCCCGCAGCGTGTCCGCTGGCCCAAGCCCACTGAAAATTATAGCCGCCCAGCCACCCGGTGACGTCCACGGCTTCGCCGACCGCATAGAGGTTCGGGACGGTTTTGGCCATCATTGTTTGCGACGACAGGTTTGCTGTCGAGATTCCGCCCACGGTGACCTCGGCTTTGGCGAAGCCTTCGGTGCCGTTGGGGCGGAAAATCCAGCCCGAAAGTCGCGCCTCGGCATCGGCGAGCTTGCGGTCGGTCAAAGCGCCGAGTTCGCCGGGCAGCGCAAGGCGTTCGGCGAGCGTTTCGGCGAGACGGTCGGGGAGCAGCGCGCCAAGCGTCGCGCGAAGAGTGGCGCGCGGGCGCGTGCGCTTGGCGTCGAGCAGCCAGCCCTGCGGCGCATCGGGCAACAGGTCGATCGTCACGGGCTCGCCGTGGCGCCAATAGCTGCTGACCTGGAGGATCGCAGGCCCCGACAGGCCGCGATGGGTGAAGAGCGCGGCCTCGCGGAACGCGGCCTTGCCCGCGCGCGCCTCGACGGGCGCGGCGATTCCCGACAGTTCGCGGAACAGGACATCGTCGCCGCCCAATGTCAGCGGGACGAGCGCGGGGCGCGGTTCGACGACTTTCAGGCCGAACTGCCGCGCGAGATCGTAGGCGAACCCTGTCGCGCCCATCTTGGGGATCGACGGGCCGCCGGTCGCGATGACCAGCGCCGGAGCGACGAAGCTCTGGTCGCCGAAGCGGACGGTGAACTTGCCGTCGGCGTGCGTCACCTCGTTTACCGGCTGGCCGGTGCGGACATCGACCCCGGCTTTGGCGGCTTCGTCGAGCAGCATCGCGACAATCGCTTTTGCCGAGCCATCGCAGAACAGCTGGCCGAGCGTCTTTTCGTGATAGGAGATGCCGTGGCGCTCGACGAGCGCGATGAAGTCGGCGGGCGTGTAGCGCGCGAGCGCCGACTTGGCGAAATGCGGGTTCGCCGTGAGGAAGCGATCGGGCGCCGTGTTCACATTGGTGAAGTTGCAGCGCCCGCCGCCCGAAATCAGGATCTTCTTGCCCACCGCATCGGCATGATCGAGCAACAGCACGCGCCGCCCGCGTGCGCCCGCAACCGCGGCGCACATCAGCCCGGCCGCGCCGGCACCCAGCACGATGGCGTCATAGTTGGCGGTGGTCATCGGGGTGTCAGTGCAGCTTTGCGATCGACAGGCCGTCGGCCTTGGCGCGGACCTTCACCGATTCCTCGCTGCGCGTCAGCGCTTTCGCAATCGCTTTCAGCGCCATGCCCTTTTTGGCGAGCGTGTGAAGCTTGTCGATTTCGGCCGCGGTCCACGGCTGTTTGTGGCGCTCGAACTTGTCCTTCATGCCTGCATCTCCGGATCGGCTTCGGCCGCGAGGATGGCAATCGCATCCTCGCGATCCTGATATTCGACGCTCTCGCCAACCTCTGCACCCATTAGCGCGCGCGCCAGCGGAGCGAAAAAGGCGATCGATCCCGACGCCGGGTCGGCTTCGTCGCCGCCGACGATTGTGATCGTCTTTTCGGCCTTGTTCAGGCGATAGGTGACCCGGCTGCCGATCCCGACGCTGCCGTCGGCGGGCGGAGTCTGGACGTCGGCGGTCGACTGGCGGGTGTGGAAATAGCGCAGGCGGCGCAGCAACTTCTTGCGCGCTTCCTCATCGGTCGCCCCCGCAATCTCCGCTTCGATCCGCGCGACCTCTTCGCCGAGCAGGCGCAATCCGCGCGGGGTCACCAGATTCGGGCCGACCGGGATCGGCAGTTCGAATTCGGGTTCCTTATGCTCGTCGTCGCTTTCGCGGCGAAAGGCTACGCTCATGATTGGCTCGCTGGTTGAAGAGGAAAGAACCTCCCTGCGCGCCGAAGGTGGCGACAAGATGGCGCAACGGAAATTGGCGTCGGCGTAACCGGCCGGCGCTTCTGCCCGAACTGCTGTCGATGCCATCCCCCGCATCGCCCATTTCAAGGGAGAAACAAAATGTCGAATAGCCTGAAATTGTCGCTCGCCGCATCGGCGATCCTTGCCATGGCGGCCGGTGCCGTCGCCGTCCCCGCCGCCGCCGCCGATGGCGCGAAGGAAAAATGCTACGGCGTGTCGCTGAAGGGCAAGAATGACTGTGCCGCTGGTCCGGGTACGAGCTGTGCCGGCACCTCCACCGTCGATTACCAGGGCAACGCCTGGAAGCATGTCCCCGCTGGCAGCTGCGAAAAGATGGGCGGCACGCTCACCGCGCACGCCGGCAACGCCAAGCCGGTCGCGAAAAAGAAGGGCTGACCCCTATGCCTCCCCGCCCGCTTTTGCCGCGACGCGCCGGTTTCGGGCTGAAGCCCGGACATTATGCCGACGTGCTCGCGGCGGCGGAGCAGGGCGCCCCGCCCGCCTGGGCCGAAGTGCACCCCCAGAACTACTTCGGCGCAGGCGGGCCCCCGCATCGCTGGCTGACCGCGATCGCAGCGCACATGCCGCTGAGCTTCCACTCGGTCGGGCTGTCGCTTGGGTCGGCGGCGGGTGTCGATCCGGACGAACTGGATGCCCTCGCGGCGCTATGCACGCGGTACAAACCGGCGATGGTTTCCGACCATCTGAGCTGGAGCAACGGCGCGCACGACAAATTCCCTGACCTGCTCCCCGTCCCGTATAGCCATGCCGCACTCGATCATTTCGCGCGCGAGGTCGGGCGCGTGCAGGACCGGCTCGGCCGGACGATGCTGATCGAAAACCCGTCGCGCTATCTGGCCTATACCGGGGACGATTGGGGTGAGGTCGATTTCCTCCACGAACTGTGCCGGCGGAGCGGCTGCGGCCTGCTGCTCGATGTCAACAATGTCGAGGTGTCGGCGTTCAACCTCGGGCTCGATCCGGCGCCGTGGCTCGACGCCCTCGACCCGCGCCTTGTCGGGGAGATCCACGTTGCCGGCCATGCGCGCAAGGACGACGATCTGGGCGGAACGATCGCGATCGACGATCATGGGTCGACGGTCCGGCAAAGCTGCTGGGACCTGCTTGCCGCCTTCCTGAAGCGCGCGGGGCCAAGGCCGGTGCTGGTCGAATGGGACAGCGATGTCCCCACCTGGCCGGTGCTGGCTGCCGAAATGGCCAAGGCCGACGCGCTGCTCGTCTCCGAGCCGGCCGATGCATGAGGTGCAGGCGGCGATCGCCGCGACGTTGCTTCACGGTCCCGCCTATCTGCCCGCCGACCTGTTCGCGGGCGGCGAGGCCGCGGCGCTGCGCGGGCTGCGTGTCCATGCCAACACGATTTCGCACGCGCGGCTGGTCGCCCTCGAAGACACGTTCCCGCGCACGCGAGAATATCTGGGCGAAGCCCTCTTCAATCAGTTGTCGCGAGACTTCGTCGACGCGGGGCACGCGCGATATCGTTCGCTGGGCAAAATCGGGAGCGACTTTCCCGACTGGCTCGCCGATCCGGTGGCTGCCGACCTCGCGCGTGTAGAATGGGCGTGGTTGGAAAGCTATCACGCCGCCGACGCTCGGGCGCTCTCGTTCGCCGATCTCGCCGGGATCGATGAGGCGGCGCTGCTGGGCCTCGCCGTTCGCCGCCATCCCGCGGCGCGGATTGTGAAACTTGCGAGCGCTGCGGCTTCGTTGATCGATCCGGACTTTGCGCCGGACGTCGGGACGCTGATCATTGCGCGCCCGGAAGCCGAAGTCCGGGTGTCCGCCATCCATCCGGCCACCGTCGCCGCGTTCCACATGGCGGAGGAATTTTCGCTGCTGGGTAACCTCATCGCCGCGCTTGCCGAAACCCACCCCGACGGCGGAGCCGCGATCGCGGCGCTGATCGGCGCCGGAGCGTTCGAGAGGGTCTGAGAGATGAAGAACATTGTCGCAATTTACGATCGCGGCGTCGCGCTGGCCGCAGGGCGCATTCCCGAAGCGATTGCGCTCCTGCTGCTCCGCGCGGCGCTCGCCGGGGTTTTCTGGCGCTCGGGTCAGACCAAGGTGCTCGAAGGTGGCTTCCTGCAAATCGATCCGTCGCAATATGACCTGTTCGCGTCCGAATTTTCGGGCCTGCCGCTCGACCCGGCGATCGCGGTGCCGGTAACGGTGGTCGCCGAACATGTCTTTCCGATGCTTCTCCTCTTCGGGATCGCCACGCGCTTTTCGGCGGGCGCGCTGCTTGTCATGACGCTGGTCATCCAGCTCTTCGTCTTCCCCGATGCCTGGTGGCCAGTGCACTCGCTCTGGGCCGCAATGGCGGCGATACTGATCGTGCGCGGCGGCGGACTGTTCTCGCTCGACGCCGTCGCTGCTAGACTGCGGCGCAAATGAGCATCGACGAGCCTTCGCTGGCGCATCTGATGGCGGCATCGCAGCGCGGCGACCGCGCCGCTTATCGCGCGCTGCTCGCCGATTGCCGCAAATGGCTCGAGCGCTATTTCGCGCGGCGTATCGCCCCGGGGCATATCGACGACCTGGTGCAGGAAACTTTGGTGTCTATGCACCGCAAGCTCGCCACCTGGGACAGGAACCGGCCCTTCCTGCCGTGGCTCGCGGCGATTGCGCGCTATCGCTGGATCGACATGCTGCGCCGCCAGCGCGACGAGGCGGAGCTGGGCGACAATGATGCGGCGGTCGGTGCGGACGACGAAGCTGTCCACGCGCGGCTCAGTCTCGACCGGATGTTGGGCTTGCTTCCTGCCGGACAGGCGCAGGCGATCACGCTGGTCAAGATCGAAGGCGCCTCGATCGCCGAAGCATCGCAGATATGCGGGCAAAGCGAGTCGCTGGTGAAGGTGAATATTCACCGCGGACTGAAGAAACTCGCGCAATTGATTGAAAGCGAATGAGATGAGCAACGCATCGATCGACGATCTGATCGACGACCTCGCCGGTGAGCTCGAACCCGTGCGCCCGCGCCGCCTGACGCGCGGTTCCTTGTGGGTCGCCGCCGGATGGGTGGCGGGTGCGCTGTTGCTCTTCTGGTTTTCGGGTATGCGCCACGACCTCGCGGAGGGCGTCATGATGCCGCCGTTGCCGCTGCTCGCCTTCTGGCTGGTCGTCGCCTTGGGTTTTGCCGCGGCATGGAGCGCGCTGCGCATGGGGTTGCCGGGCGTCGGGCGCGATTACAGCGGCTGGCGCTGGGCCGGACTCGCGGCGCTGGCGTTGCCGCTTTCGGCGCTCGTCATGGCGCTGGGCGATGGTCATGCGGCGATGGAAGCGGCGCGGCCCGAAAACGGGCTGGGCTGCCTGATCGAGGGCGTCATGGCGGGGCTGGGCGTCGGCGCGGCGCTGTTCGCATGGCTGAAGGCGGGCGCACCGACGTCGCCGACGCGGGCCGGCTGGGTGGTCGGGATCGCGGCTGGGGCGGCGGGCGCGACGATCGTCGCGCTGCATTGTGCGTCGAACGACATGATGCACATCGCGCTTTGGCACGGCCTTGCCGTCGTGCTTTCCGGCCTGGCGGGCCGCCTGCTGCTAGCGCCCTTGCTGCGCTGGTAGCGTGCTGGACAGGCGATCTCTTGTGTGTTATTTAGGTAATACACAGAGGAGATTTACGATGCGGAACTGGATGATGGCGATGTTGCCGCTGGTGCTTGTCACGGGATGCAACAGCGCGGCGCCGAGCGACGAGAAGCGGAGTGAACGGAGCGGGCCGCCGGCCAGCGTCGGGCCGATCACGACACAGAGCTTTGCGCTCACCGGCTTCACCCGTGTCGAGGTCGCCGGGCCCGACGATATCACCATTCGCCAGGGCGACGCTTTTTCGATCACTGCGCGGGGCCGCAAGGAGGCGCTCGACCGGCTCGAGATCACGCTCGACGGTCCCGATTTGAAGATCGGACGCAAGCGCGAGGGCTTCAGCTTTTCGAGCCGCGACGAGGATGACGTCGATATCGCAATCACCATGCCCCGGCTGAATGCGGTGCGCCTGACCGGGTCGGGAACGATTGACGCCGATAACGTCGATGGCGATGCGGTCGAGGCCGTGGTGACCGGATCGGGCGACCTCAAGGTCGCGAAGCTGACGGGCAAGCGCGCCGATATCACCGTATCGGGCTCGGGCGACATCGAGATCGCCGGCGGCACGATCGGTTCGGGCGAATTGAGCGTGACCGGATCGGGCGATATCGACGCCGACGGCCTTGTCGCCACGACGCTGGAGGTATCGGTTACCGGATCGGGCAATGTCGACGCGCAGGCGACCGGCAAGGCGGACATCAGCATCCTTGGTTCGGGCGATGTGACGCTGACCGGCGGAGCGAATTGTTCGACGCGCCAGATGGGTTCGGGTACCGCCACCTGCAAGTGACGCGACGCTGGTGCCGCCTGCCCGAACGGGTTAAGGCGGCACCATGATTTTCGCAGCCCGATGCGCCGCGTTCGCGGCGACCGCCCTGTTTCTCGCCGGCTCCGCGTCGGCTGCCGAGAAACGTTTCGGTCTTTCCAGTTTCGAGGCGATCGAGGTCAATGCCGACGTCACGGTCGAAGTCGTGAACCGTGCGCCGGTCAGCGCCGTCGCGACCGGGCCACAGGACGCGCTCGACCGGCTGAGCATCGAGGCGCGCGACGGCAAGCTGGTGATTGGCGAACGCCAATTCGCGGGCGACGAGAAACGCCGCGCGCCGCGCGGCCCTGTCACGATCCGCGTCAACGCGGCGAACCTGCGCTCGGCGACGCTTGGCGGCGCGGGGTCGTTGCAGGTCGATGCGTTGAAGGGGCAACGCGCGATGGTCGGGCTGCGCGGCCCGGGGCGGCTGATCGTCGGCCGGATTGCCGCCGACCGGCTCTCGGTCGCGATGCTCGGCAATGGCACGATGACGCTCGGCGGCGCCGTCAAGCAGGCGCAGATGACGCTATCGGGTGCGGGCATGGTCGACGCCGGTGCGCTGGCGGTCGATGAATTGATCAGCGACAGCGAGGGCGCGGGCGACCATGTCCTGCGCGCGGTCAAGAGCGCGGCGATCACCGCGCGCGGGATCGGCAAGACCGTCGTGCTCGGCCGGCCGGCTTGCACGGTGCGCAATGTCGGCAGCGGGTCGGTGACGTGCGGCCCGGCCAAATAGCCTAGGGTCAGGACCCTAGTGCGTTGACGCCGCGCCCAGCCCGTCGATCTTTTTCGACTGGCGCACGATCAGTCCCGGGAACCAGCGCGCGAGGCTTGAGAGGCGCTTCGCCATTTTGCCGACGGGCGTATGGACGCGCGTTCCGTGCACGGCGTCCCACGCCGCCTGCGCGACGTCTTCGACCGGCGAAATCTCGAACCCGCTGTCCGACAGGCGGCTTCGCGCCGGTTCGTTGCTGTCGGCGCTGACCTGGTCGAGCAGCGGCGTGTCGATGAAGCCGGGCATCAGCGAGCGCACCTTGATGTCATGCTTGGCGAACTCGATCTCGAGCGCCTCGGTCAGCCCGCGCACTGCGAATTTGGTCGCCGAATAGACGGCGAGGCCGGCGACCCCGTAAAAGCCCGACGCCGATCCGGTGTTGAGGATCGCCGATCCGGGCGTCGCGCGCAGCAGGGGCAGCGCCATATAGATGCCGTTGACGACTCCGCCGAAATTGATCGCGATTAGCCGGTCGGCCTCCTCGGGCGGCATGTCCATATACTGGCCGCCCGATCCGATGCCCGCATTGTTGAACAGAACGTCGAGCCGGCCGCCGCTGGCTGCCGCAAATTCGTCTAGCGCGGCCTTCCACTGGTCGCGATCGCGCACGTCCATAACGTGGCGCGACGAGGCACCGCCGGGAAGCAGCGCGGCGGTTTCATCGATCCCGGCGCGGTTGACGTCGGCGATCCCGACGAACCAGCCTTGCCCGGCGAAATGGCGCGCGACGGCGCGGCCGATGCCCGATCCGCCCCCGGTGATGAAAATCGCCTTCCGTGCCATCCGGCCTCTCCTTACATTTGTGTCAATGCGACAAAGATGCGAAGTTGACGTGCCCGTCAAGCGGCAATCGCGGCTTGGCAAGGCGGAGCGCCCGTCGCTAAGAGGGCGGCGATGACCCGCGGCCTGCGCCTGATCCTCCTGTCCCTGATGCTGCTGTGCACCGGACTCGCTGCCCCGGCGCGCGCCGAGGTGGTTGTGAGCTTTTACAGCCATGATTTCGGGGATCGTTTTCCGCACGCCTTCATCGTGATGAAGGGGACGGTCGACGCGACGGGCGAGATCGTCGATGCCAATTATGGTTTTACCGCCGTCTCGGTCAGCCCGGCGATCCTGCTGGGATCGGTGAAGGGCAAGGTGGAATCGTCCAAGCCCGATTATATCGCGAAAAGCGACCGCCAGTTCGACGTGACCGTCGACGATGCGACCTATGCGCGGATCATCGCGAAGGTTGCCGAATGGCGCGACCGCGAGCAACCGAGTTATAGCCTGAACAAGCGCAATTGCGTGCATTTCGTCATGGAGCTTGCCGAGGTTGTTGGGCTGAAGGTCAACAGGCAAAGCAAGCTCTTCAAGAAGCCGAAGAGCTTTCTGATCGAAGTAAGGGGCCTGAACCCGCAATTGGGATGAAGGGGATGGGGATGTTGCAGTCGGGGATGGCGATCGCACTGACGCTCGCCGCAGCGCAAGGCAATGGCGCAAGCGCGGAAAAGGCGATGGAGCCGGCGACCAATCCGGGGAGCTGGATCACGAACGACGATTATCCGGCCAGCGCGATGCGCGAGGAACGCGAGGGCACGACGGGGTTCAAGCTGACGATCGGCACTGACGGCCTGCCGAGCGGCTGCAAGATCATCGCGCCGAGCGGTCATGCCGACCTCGATGCGGCGACCTGTCGGCTGGTCATGGAGCGCGCGCGCTTCACACCCGGCCGCAGCGCGCGCGGCGAAGCGACGGGCGGCACCTATAGCAACCGCATCCGCTGGCAGATTCCCGAAGGCGACGGCTTTGCGGTCGAGGTCGCGGGCTTTGCTGTCGATGCGGCGCAGGAAAGCTGGCCACGGGGTCCCAAGCCCGACGACGCCTTCACGCGCATCGACCCCGCAGCGCATTATCCGGCGGCCGCGCGCGCCGCGCGCGAAGAGGGTATCGTCCATATGGAGCTGAATATCGACGGCGGTGGACGCGTCACGGGCTGCAAGGTCAACGAAAGCAGCCTTTCGGCGGCGCTCGACGAGGCGGCTTGTACGCTGATGCGCAGCGAAGGCAGATTCGCGCCTGCGCTCGACAGCGACGGCAAGCCTGTCCGGTCGGTCATCGCGACCAAATTCCGGTGGGCGCTGCCGAAGGAGGAGGAAGAGGAGGAGGGAGACGCCAGCGGCGTGCCGGCGCCGCGCGACCGAGGTTTCCCGATGGGGGAGCCGGGCAGCGTGACGATGACGGTGCTCGTGGGCGCGGACGGGCGCGTTGCGGATTGCCGCTTTTCCAACACGGGGAAATTCGGCGCGATGGCGAATGGCATGACGCCGTGCGACATGTTCGCTCCGCAGGCGCGCTACACGCCTTTCACCGGCGCCGATGGGAAGCCCGTTGCGAAGCGTGTGGTCATGCGCAGCGAACTCACGATCGAGGATGCGCCTGCGCCCGCCAAATGAGCGGGCACTCTGGACGCGGCGCCACTTTCACCCTATGTTCAGGGAACGGGGCGCAATATCTGATGCTCCGGACGTGAAGAGGGGCATTTCTTGCGGTTGTTGTTGACCCTTTTGGCATTGCTGACCGGCTTGGCGACCGCCGACCGGGCCGTTGCCGCGCCTGCCGTCCCGGCGGCGATGGGGGCATTGGTCATGTTCGCCGAAACGGCGGGCAAGGCCGAGACAAGCGATGCCGAACGCCGCCCCGCGACCACCGCGCCGACTCGGCGCACATCGGGCGGCAGCGGCAAGCCGCGCAAGGCCCCGCCGCCGCATCTTCCCGGCCTGCTCACCGGCAGCGACCGCGCGCTCGAATAGAGCCGTCGCGCCTTGGCGCCTGTTCGGATAGGCGCCGCCCCATGACGGGGCTTTTTTGCACATTCACGCGGCCATGATCGCCGCCACTTCATTCAAATTCCAAGGAAAATTTCATGTTTGCTGGCCTTGCCAAGAGCCTGTTCGGCTCGTCCAACGACCGTTATGTCGCCTCGATCCGCAAGATCGTCGACAAGATCAACGCCTTCGAGCCCGCGATGCAGGCGCTGGGCGATGCGGAACTGCAGGCGCAGACGCAGAAATTCCGCGACCGCCTCGAAGCCGGGGAGACGCTCGACGATATCCTCCCCGAAGCTTTTGCAACGGTGCGCGAGGCGGCGGTCCGCACGCTCGGCATGCGCCATTTCGACGTGCAGATGGTCGGCGGCGTCGTTCTCCACCGCGGCGAGATTGCCGAAATGGCGACGGGCGAAGGCAAGACGCTGATGGCGACCTTGCCCTGCTATCTCAACGCGCTCGAAGGGAAGGGCGTCCATGTCGTCACCGTCAACGACTATCTCGCCACGCGCGACGCCGAATGGATGGGCACCGTCTATGGCTTCCTTGGCCTGACCACCGGGATCATCGTCCCGAACCTCAACGAGACGCAGCGCCGCGACGCGTATAACAGCGACATCACCTACGCGACGAACAACGAGCTCGGTTTCGATTACCTGCGCGACAATATGAAGTTCGACCGACAGCAGATGGTCCACCGCACCTTCAATTTCGGCATCGTCGACGAGGTCGATTCGATCCTGATCGACGAAGCGCGTACGCCGCTGATCATTTCGGGCCCGACCGAAGACAAGTCGGAACTCTACATCCGCGTCAACGAGGTCGTCCTGAACCTGACCGAAGATGATTATGAGAAGGACGAAAAGTCCAAGTCGATCAGCCTGACCGAAGACGGCACCGAGCATGTCGAACGCCTGCTCGAAGAGGCGGGGCTGCTCCAGGGCAACAATCTCTATGACATCGAGAACACGCAGGTCGTCCATCACGTCAATCAGGCGTTGAAGGCGATCCAGATGTTCCGCATCGACACCGACTATATCGTCAAGGACGGCAAGGTCGTGATCATTGACGAATTCACCGGCCGCATGATGGACGGGCGCCGCTGGTCCGACGGTCTGCACCAGGCGGTCGAGGCGAAGGAAGGCGTGCAGATCGAGCCCGAGAACCAGACGCTGGCTTCGATCACCTTCCAGAATTATTTCCGCATGTATCCGAAGCTGTCGGGCATGACCGGTACCGCCGCGACCGAAGCCGCCGAATTCTTCGACATCTACAAGATGAATGTCGTCAACATCCCGACCAACCGTCCGATCGCGCGCATCGACGACGAGGATGAATTCTACAAGAATATCACCGACAAGTTCGGCGCGATCGCCAAGACGATCCGCGAGGCGAACGAGCGCGGCCAGCCGGTGCTCGTCGGCACCGTGTCGATCGAAAAGTCCGAGCTGCTCTCGTCCTACCTCGAAAAGGAAAATGTGCCGCACAGCGTGCTCAACGCGCGCTTCCACGAGAGCGAGGCGCATATCGTCGCACAGGCGGGCCGCACCGGTGCGGTCACCATCGCGACGAACATGGCGGGCCGCGGCACCGACATCAAACTCGGCGGCAACGAAGAATTCCGCATCGACGACGAATTGAAGGACCTGCCCGAAGGTGCCGAGCGCGACGCCGCGATCGCGCGCATCAAGGACGAGGTTGCGGCCGAACGCGAGGCGGTGAAGGCGGCCGGCGGGCTGTTCGTGCTCGCGACCGAGCGCCACGAAAGCCGCCGCATCGACAACCAGCTGCGCGGCCGTTCGGGACGTCAGGGCGATCCCGGCCTGTCGAAATTCTACCTCTGCCTCGACGATGACCTGCTGCGCATCTTTGGCCCCGACACGCTGTTTTCCAAGATGATGAACAAGAATCTGGAGGATGGCGAGGCGATCGGGTCGAAGTGGCTGTCGAAGGCGATCGAGACCGCGCAGAAGAAGGTCGAAGCGCGCAACTATGACATCCGCAAGCAGGTCGTCGAATATGACAACGTCATGAACGACCAGCGCAAGGTCATCTACGAACAGCGCGGCGAGATCATCGACAGCGAGACCGTCGACGAGGTGATGGCGGCGATGCGCGCCGAGACGGTCAATTCGATCGTCGCCGACGCGTGCCCGCCGGGCAGCTATCCCGAGCAATGGAACATCGAGCAGATGAAGGAGCGGGTGGAGAATATCCTCGACCTGTCGCCGCCGATCGATGCGTGGATGCAGGAAGACGCGGTCGACGCCGAGATGTTCGAGGAGCGCATCCAGGCGCAGGCCGATGCGGTCGCGGCTGAAAAGGCCGCGCTCGTTGATGCCGAGACGTGGAAGGGCATCGAGAAATCGGTGCTGCTCCAGACGCTCGATCATCACTGGAAAGAGCATCTTTCGACGCTCGACGCACTGCGTCAGGTCGTGTTCCTGCGCGCCTATGCGCAGAAGCAGCCGATCAACGAATATAAGCAGGAAGCCTTCGCACTGTTCGAGCGCATGCTGCAGAATATCCGCGAGGATGTGACGCGCACGGTGGCGCGCATCGACCTGCGTTTCGAAGAACCCGAGCCGATGCCGCTGCCCGACCTGCCCGACTTCCTGACGACGCACATCGACCCGTTCACGGGTGAGGACAACAGCGCCGACATCGATGGCGGCGATCTGGGCGTGATCGCGAACACGCTGCCGCCGATGCAGATCCCGCGCCCCGACCTGCCCGAAGGCGAAAACCCCTATGCGGCGCTCGACATCAGCCGCAACGCGCCCTGTCCCTGCGGTTCGGGCCGCAAGTACAAGCATTGCCACGGCGCGATCTGACATGGCTGCCGCGCGCCCTTGGGTGCGCGGCAAGTCGTTGAAGTTACGGTAACACCATCCTTCATAAGCCCGCTTGCCAAGGCAGGCGGCCGCGATTAGCATCGCCCGCATAAGCCCGGTGGCCACGCAGCCGGCGGGCGACGCAGCAGCAGGAACCTGAAGCGCCGCGCAGGCCGAAGACATCGGGCGTGCGGCAGGGGACGGCATGTTGCGTGGAAAGGGCAGGCGCATTTCCTTTTTTGATGAAATTACGAGCCAGGAGGGCGAGACCCGGTCGCCCTATCGAGACTATTGCGGGTGGTTCGCGGCCGAGGATGCGGCGCGTATCCAGCACAAGGCGCAGCAGGCCGAGGCGCTGTTCCGCACCACCGGGATCACCTTCAACGTCTATGGCGCCGCCGACGGCGACGAGCGGCTGATCCCCTTCGATGTCGTACCGCGGATCATCTCCGCCAGCGAATGGCGCCGCCTGTCGCGCGGGATCGAACAGCGCGTGCGCGCGCTCAACGCCTTTCTCCACGATATTTATCACCGGCAGGAAATATTGCGCGCGGGCCGCGTGCCGACCGAGTTGATCGCCGGCAACGAAGCCTTCCTGCCGATGATGATGGGGCTCGACCCGCCGGGCGGCATCTATACGCATATCAGCGGGACCGACATCGTCCGCACCGGCGCCGACGAATTTTACGTGCTCGAGGATAATGCGCGCACCCCGTCGGGCGTGTCCTACATGCTCGAAAATCGCGAAACGATGCTCCAGATGTTCCCCGAGCTGTTTGCGAAAGTGCCGGTGCGCGAGGTCAGCGATTATCCGATCAACCTCTTGAAATCGCTGGCGGCCTGCGCGCCGCCCGCGTGCGGGGGGACACCGACGGTCGCGGTGCTGACCCCCGGCATCCACAACAGCGCTTATTATGAGCACAGCTTTCTCGCCGACCATATGGGCGCCGAGCTGGTCGAAGGGCATGATCTGCGCGTCGTCGACGGGCGCGTCGCGATGCGCACGACGCAAGGCTATAAGGCGATCGATGTCCTCTATCGCCGCGTCGACGACGATTTCCTCGATCCGCTGAACTTCCGCCCTGACTCGCTGCTCGGCGTGCCGGGCATCTGGGACGTCTATCGCGCGGGCGGCATCACGATCGCCAACGCGCCGGGCACCGGCATCGCCGATGACAAGGCGCTCTACAGCTATATGCCCGACATCATCGAATTCTATACGGGTGAAAAGGCGCTGCTGCCCAATGTGCCGACGTGGCGCTGTTCGGATCCGGAACATCTGCGCGAAGTGCTCGACCGGCTTCCCGAACTCGTCGTCAAGGAAGTTCATGGGTCGGGGGGGTACGGGATGCTCGTCGGCCCGGCGGCGAGCAAAAAGGAACTCGTGGCCTTCCGCGCCAAGCTGGAGGCGAATCCGGGCAATTATATCGCGCAGCCGACGCTGTCGCTGTCGACCGTGCCGATCTTCACGAAAAAGGGTCTTGCGCCGCGGCACGTCGACCTGCGCCCCTTCGTGCTGATGTCGCCGCAGGGGATCACGATCACGCCCGGGGGGCTGACCCGCGTCGCGATGACGAGGGGGTCGCTGGTGGTGAACAGCAGCCAGGGCGGCGGCACCAAAGACACCTGGGTATTGGAAGACTGATGCTGGGCAAGACCGCAGGCTCGCTCTTCTGGATGGCGCGCTATCTCGAGCGCAGCGAAAATAATGCGCGGCTGATCGACGCGGGGTTCCGCATCGCGCTGACACGTTCGTCAACGGCGGCCGCCGAATGGAAATCGGTCCTCGTCACGGCGGGGGTTAATCAGGCATTCCAGGCGGCGCATGGCGATTACAGCTCGGCGCGGGTGATTGACTTCCTGCTCCGCGACCCCGCGAACCCGTCGAGCATTCTCTCGGTCATCCGGCAGGCGCGCGACAACGCCCGCACCGCACGGACCGCCTTGACGCGCGAAACATGGGAAGCGGTCAACACGAGCTGGATGACGCTCGTCGCGCTGCTCAAGCGGCCGGTGCGCGAGGACGACCTGCCCGACGTGCTGGCGACGATCCGCCAGCAGAGCGCACATGTGCGCGGCGCATTAAACGGCACGATGCTGCGCAACGACGGCTATCATTTCTCGCTGCTCGGCACCTTCCTTGAGCGCGCCGACAACACCGCGCGCATCCTCGACGTCAAATATTACCTGCTGCTGCCCTCGGTCGCGCATATCGGCACCTCGATTGACAATGTGCAGTGGGAGACGATCCTGCGTTCGGTGTCGGCGCACCGCGCCTATCGCTGGCTCTATGGCGCCGAAATCAGCGCGCTCAAGATCGCCGAATTCCTCATCCTCTATCGCCAGATGCCGCGCAGCCTTGCCTTCTGCTGCGAGCGGATGGAGGATAATCTGGCGCAATTGCAGCGCGGCTATGGCGAAGAGACCGAGGCGTGGCGACTGGCGCATGCGCTGAGCCACGAACGGCTCGCCGGGCCGATCCAGTCGATCTTCGACGGCGGCCTCCACGAATATGTGACGGGCTTCCTGCGCGCGAACGCCGCGCTCGCGCGGCAGATCGAGCGCGACTACCGGTTCGTGGAGTGACCATGCGTTTGTTCGTCGAACATATCACCCGCTATCAATATGACAGCCCCGTCAGCTATGCGCTGCAGCAGATCAAGCTGACACCGAAGGACCGGCCGGGACAGCAGCGCGTCCATGGCTGGACGATCGAGGTCGAGGGCGGGACGCAGCAACTGCATTATACCGATCATCACGGCAATGGCGTCGACCTGATTGCGGTGCAGGGCGGTTCGAGCGAACTCGTCGTCCGCTGCCATGGCGAGGTCGAGCTTGAAACATGGGACGGGGTGATCGGCGCGCATCGCGGCGCGATGCCGCTCTGGACCTTCCTGCGTCCGACCGCGCTGACGCGCGCGGGACGGCACGTGCGCGCACTGGTCGCGCAGCTCGGGCGCGACCATGGCAACGAGATCGAGCGCGCGCACGCGCTGTCGGCGCTGATCATCGAGCGGCTCGCTTATCGGATCGGCTTCACCGACGCCGAGACCAGCGCCGAACAGGCGCTCGGCAGCGAGGGCGGGGTTTGCCAGGACCATGCGCATATCTTCATCGCCGCGATGCGCCACCTCGGGCACCCGGCGCGCTATGTCTCGGGCTATCTGATGATGAACGACCGGACGCATCAGGACGCGACCCACGCATGGGCCGAGGCCCATTTCGAGCATATCGGCTGGATCGGTTTCGACGTCAGCAACGGCCATTCACCCGACCAGCGCTATATCCGCGTCGCGACGGGGCTCGATTATCGCGATGCAGCCCCGGTTCGCGGCATGCGCTATGGTGCAGCGCAGGAAAATCTGGTTGTCCAATTGCAGGTCCAGCAATAAGCGGACGGGGCGACACGGATACTCCGGGCGGGGAAACGGGATAAGATGACCTATTGCGTTGGCATGCGTTTGAACAAGGGGCTGGTGTTCATGTCGGACACCCGCACCAACGCGGGCGTCGACGACATTTCGCAGGTCCGCAAGATGCGCAGCTGGACCGTCCCCGGCGAGCGCGTGATCACCTTGATGTCGGCGGGCAATCTCGCGACGACGCAGGCTGTTGTCAGCCTGCTCGACGAGCGCACCAAGGCGCCCGCCGATCGCAACCCGTCGATCCTCGAAGCGCCTTCGATGTTCCAGGTCGCGACGATCGTCGGCGAAACGCTGCGCGGCGTCGTGATGCGCCACAATGATGAAGGGCCGGCGGCCGAATCGCTGTTCCGCGCGTCGCTGATCGTCGGTGGGCAGATCAAGGGCGCCGAACCGCGGTTGTTCCTCATCTATCCCGAAGGCAATTTCATCGAGGCGGGCGAGGATAATCCCTTCTTCCAGATCGGCGAGACGAAGTACGGCCGCCCGATCATCGTGCGGTCGTACGATCCCGCGATGTCGTTCGAGGATGCGGTGAAATTGCTCTGCGTTTCGTTCGATTCGACGATCCGCGCCAACGCCGGCGTCGACCTGCCGATCGACCTCAAGGTCCATGAGCGCGACGATTTCGTCGGCGTGCGCGAACGGCGCTTCGAGCGCAACGATCCCTATTTCGAAAGCGTCGCCGATGGCTGGGCCGAAGCGCTGGGGATCGCACTCGCGGAACTTCCCGACTTTCATTTCTGATCGCCTTCAGCCACCGTCCCACTGTGGTGGATGCACAGGAGGGGATTGCCATGTCGCGCTGGATTGCTGCCGCACTTGTTCTGATCGCCAGCCCGGCGGCGGCGGCTGAAGAGGCCGGTTTTGAAGCGGCGCTGCGCGATTTTCGCGAACTGCATCGTAGCGAGACCGGCCGCGCCCGGATCGCTGGCAGCAGCTTTTACGTGGTGCGCGATGGGCGGACCGTCGCGGCCGATCATCTGGGCGAGCAGGATGCCGACGCGCATGTCCCCGTCGACGCCCGGACGATCTATCATTGGGCGTCGATCACCAAGACGATGACGGGGATCGCGATCATGCAATTGCGCGATCGCGGGCTGTTGTCGCTCGACGACCCGATCGTGCGTTACGTCCCCGAACTCGCCGTGGTGCATAATCCCTATGGCGACACGGGTACTATCACGATCCGCCAGTTGATGAGCCATAGTGCGGGCTTTCGCAGCGGGACATGGCCGTGGCGCGACCACGACTGGCAGCCGTTCGAGCCGAAGGGCTGGTCGCAGCTTGTGGCGATGCTGCCTTACACGGCGGTCGAGTTCAAACCCGGCAGCCGCTTCGGCTATTCGAACCCGGGAATCGTCTATCTCGGGCAGGTGATCGAGCGCCTGTCGGGCGAGGATTATGAAGTCTATATCGACAAAAATATCCTGAAGCCGCTCGGCATGCACGCGAGCTATTTCGACCGCACCCCGCCGCACCTGCTGCCGCACCGCTCGCACAGCTATTATATCAAGGACGGCAAGCGCGTGGCGGCGCCGTTCGATGTCGATACCGGGGTGACGGTGTCGAACGGCGGGCTCAACGCTCCGATGCCCGACATGGCGAATTATGTTGCGTTCCTGCTCGGCGATCCGTCGCGCCAGCCCGACTATGACCAGGTGCTGAAACGGTCGTCGATCGAGGAAATGTGGGCGCAGCAGATCGCGGCGGGCGAGGATTTTACGCAGGGCCGGATGGCGCCGACGACGCAAAGCGGCCTGTCTTTCTTCATCGACCGCAGCGCCGCGGTTCGCTTCGTCGGGCATAATGGCGACCAGAACGGCTTTCGTGCCTATCTCAGCCTGTGCCCCGACCAGCGCGTCGGCAGCCTGCTTGCCTTCAACACCGAAACGCGCGGCGTCCAGAACAGCGCCGCCAATCGCAAGACCGCGGAATCGCGCATGGCGCTGGCAACCGACCGCCTGTGCGAGGCGCTGGCGCAATAGCGCTCGTCGACCGAAGCCGTTGTTTGTCGATCTGTAAGTCGTGGCACGGCAATTTCTGCCATCCTGACGCAGGCCGATGACGAAGACGTCGCCGATGCGTGCGGCGCACCGGGCCGGGAGAAGGATCATGAGGCGCCACTGGATGACAGCGGGGGCGACGTTGCTGCTCGCGACGACCGCGACGGCCCAACAGAATGCCGGAGGCGGCGCGGTAACGCCTCGCCCGGCGACGCCCGTGCAGGACAATGAACTCGTCGAGACCTGGAACGAGCGGGTGAGCGCTGGCGCCCCGGTCGGTTCCGCGCCCGAGTTCGAGGGGTGGAGCCTGGGACTCGCGATGCCGCTTGCGCGTTCCGAACATGCGATCGCCGAGCTGGACGGAAAGATCTGGGTGCTCGGCGGCTATCCGCCGGGGCGGCTACCGTCGAACCTCGTCCAGATTTACGATCCGGCCGCGAGCCGCTGGTCGCTCGGCCCGCGCTTACCGCAGCCGATCCACCACATGATGGTCGCGGCGGTGAGCGGCAAGCTCTATGTGATCGGTGGCGAGCTCGACGGTGCGAGCACGGGACGGCCCGAGATTTTCGTGGGGCATGTCTGGGTTCACGACCCCGCGGTCGGCGGCTGGGTCCGGCGGGCGCCGATGCCGACACCCCGAAGCGGCGGCGGCAAGGCGGTGATCGACGGCAAGATCTATGTTGCCGGCGGGCGCCCGCCCGGCGGCCATGCCTTCGAAGTCTATGATCCGGCGACAGATACATGGGAAAAGCTTCCCGACATGCCGACCCAGCGCAATCACCTCGCGATGGTCGCGCTCGATGGAAAGGTCGTCGTCGCCGGTGGCCGCACCGGTCCGGGTGCGATGGCCGAGCGGGTCGATGTGGTCGAAATCTACGATCCGGCGACGCGCCGCTGGACCCGTGGCGCATCGCTTCCGGCGCCGCGCGGCGGGATCACCGGCGCGGTTCATGGCGGCTGCATGTTCGTCTTTGGCGGCGAGGGCGAGCGGAGCCATGTGCTCGGCCTGACGCCCACCGCTTACGGCTATGATCCGCGCGCCGACCGCTGGACGCGGTTGGCCGATCTTCCGATCGCCGTGCACGGCCTCAAGGGCAGCGCGGTGATCGGCGGGCGCATCTTCCTGCCGGGCGGGGCGATCACGCTGGGCGGCAACACCGGCACCAATGCGATGCAGGTCTACCGCCCGACGATGCGCTGCGAGTAAGCGGCGCGGCGTTAGCGGTTCTTGCGCCCTTCGATCAGCCCATCGACGAGGCTCGGGTCGGCGAGCGTCGACGTGTCGCCCAGTGACCCGAAATCATTTTCGGCGATCTTGCGAAGGATGCGGCGCATGATCTTGCCCGAGCGCGTCTTGGGCAGGCCGGGCGTCAGGTGGATATGGTCGGGGGTCGCGATCGGGCCGATTTCGGTGCGCACCTGCTGCTTGAGCTGCGCGGCGACCTCGTCGCTCGGCTCGACCCCGGCGTTGAGCGTCACATAGGCGTAGATGCCCTGACCTTTGATATCGTGCGGGAAGCCGACCACCGCGGCCTCGGCGACGAGGTCGTGGAGGACCAGCGCACTTTCGACTTCGGCGGTGCCCATGCGGTGGCCCGATACGTTGATGACGTCGTCGACGCGGCCGGTGATGCGCCAATAGCCGTCGGCATCGCGGCGGCAGCCGTCGCCGGTGAAATATTTGCCCTTATAGGTCGAGAAATAGGTCTGGATGAAGCGGTCATGATCGCCATAGACGGTGCGCGCCTGCCCCGGCCAGCTGTGCGTGATGCAGAGATTGCCTTCGGACGCGCCGCCGGTCTGTTCGTCGACGAGCACCGCGCCGTCGGCATCCACCAGTTGCGGCCGGACGCCGAAGAAGGGGCGCCCGGCGCTGCCCGGCTGCATCGGATGCGCGCCGGGCAGGGTGGTGATCATGATCCCGCCGGTTTCGGTCTGCCACCAGGTGTCGATCACGGGCACGCGGCCCTTTCCGACGACTTGGTGATACCAGCGCCACGCCTCGGGATTGATCGGCTCGCCGACGCTGCCGAGCAGCCGGATCGACGACAGGTCGTGGCGCGTCACATAATCGTCGCCCTCGCGCATCAGCGCGCGGATCGCGGTCGGCGCAGTGTAGAGGATATTGACCTGGTGCTTGTCGACGACCTGCCAGAAGCGGTCGTGATCGGGGTAGTTCGGCACGCCCTCGAACATCAGCGTCGTCGCGCCATTCTGGAGCGGGCCGTAGACGACGTAGCTGTGGCCGGTGACCCAGCCGATATCGGCGCTGCACCAGAAAATCTCGCCCGGCCTATAGTCGAAGCCGTAGAAGAAGGTCGACGCGGTCCAGACCGAATAGCCGCCCACGGTGTGGAGCACGCCCTTCGGGCTGCCCGTCGACCCCGAGGTGTAGAGGATGAACAGCGGGTCTTCGGCACCCATCGGCTCGCACGGGCAGTCGGTGCCGACACCGGCCGAGAGCGCGTCGTACCAATGGTCGCGGCCTTCCTTCATCGTCACATGGCCGCCGGTGTGCGCGATGACGAGCACCGCCTTCACATCGACGCGCTCGAGCGCCTTGTCGACATTGGCCTTGAGCGGCACCACCTTGCCGCCGCGTAGCCCTTCGTCGGCGCAGATCACCCAGTCGCTGCCGCAATCCTCGATGCGGCCGTGGATCGCCTCAGGCGAGAAGCCGCCGAAGACGACGCTGTGCACCGCGCCGATGCGCGCGCAGGCGAGCATCGCCACCGCACCTTCGGGGATCATCGGCATATAGATGGTGACGCGGTCGCCCTTTTGGACGCCCATCTTCTTCAGCGTATTCGCGAAGCGGACGACGTCGGCGAGCAGCGCGGCATAGCTGATGTGCCGCGTCTCGCCGTCGGGCGCGTCGGGTTCGAAGATGATCGCGGTGCGGTCGCCGTGACCCGCGGCGACATGGCGGTCGACCGCATTGTGGCAGAGGTTGAGGACGCCGTCCTCAAACCATTTGATGCTCACCGGATCGTACGACCAGTTCGCGATCTTCGTCGGCGGCGTGATCCAGTCGATGCGCTTCGCCTGCTCTGCCCAGAAGGCGTCGGGATCGGCGATGCTCGCCGCATAAAGCCGGTCGTAATCGGCGGCACTGCAATGCGTATTCGCCGCGGCATCGGCGGGGACGGGAACAAGGGGTTCGGAGGGGTGCAGTTCGGACGACACAGGCGACTCTCCCTATTGGGTTTGCTTTGTTCGCGCGAAGCGATAACCCGCGAGCCGCAAGTTGCAAGGCGCTCGCGCGCTTATGAAGGGACTATATATGCTTCAACTGGGCCGGGAGACAGGCGAACTCCTCGACAGGCTGGGTGTCGACCGCGCGCTCTGGACCGACGGATCGATGCCGTCGGTGACGCCGCTGACGGGTGAACAGCTTGGCATGGTGCAGGTCGCCGATGCCGCGGCGATCGACGAAAAGCTCGACACTGCGAGCGCGGCCTTCCGTGCGTGGCGCGATGTTCCCGCGCCGCGCCGCGGCGAACTGGTGCGATTGTGGGGCGAGGAATTGCGCGCGGCGAAGGACGACCTCGCGAAATTGGTGACGATCGAGGCGGGCAAGATTCCGTCCGAAGGCGCGGGCGAGGTACAGGAGATGATCGACATCTGCGACTTCGCGGTCGGCCTGTCGCGTCAGCTTTATGGCCTCACCATCGCGACCGAGCGGCCGGGACACCGGATGATGGAGGTGTGGCACCCGCTCGGCGTCGTCGGGGTGATTTCGGCGTTCAACTTTCCGGTCGCGGTGTGGGCGTGGAATGCGGCGATCGCGCTCGTGTGCGGCAACAGCGTGGTGTGGAAGCCGTCCGAAAAGACGCCGCTGATGGCCTTGGCGACGCAAGCGATTTTCGAGCGGGCAGCCGCACGCTTCGGCGATGCGCCCGCAGGCCTTGCGCAGTTCCTCATCGGCGGACGCGAGGCGGGCGAGGCGCTCGTCGACGACCGGCGCGTCGCGCTCGTTTCGGCGACCGGATCCACGCGCATGGGCCGCGCGGTCGCGCCGCGGCTGGCAGAGCGTTTCGCGCGCGCGATCCTCGAACTCGGCGGCAATAATGGTGTGATCGTCACGCCGTCGGCCGACCTCGACCTCGCGCTGCGCGGTGTGGCATTCGGCGCGATGGGAACCGCAGGGCAGCGCTGCACGACGACGCGGCGATTGTTCCTCCACGACGGCATCTACGACGGTTTCGTCGCGAAGCTGAAGGCGGCTTATGCGAGCGTCGGGGTCGGCAACCCGCTCGACGGCGAGATACTCGTCGGGCCGCTGATCGACCGTGCAGCCTATGAGATGATGCAGGCAGCGCTGGCGGCGGCGAAGGCGGCAGGCGGCGTCGTGCATGGCGGAACCCGCGTCGGCGAGGGGGCAAGCTTCTATGTGAAGCCCGCGCTCGTCGAGATGCCGGGGCAGGTCGGACCGGTGCTCGAAGAGACGTTCGCGCCGATCCTCTATGTGATGCGATATTACGATCTCGATGCGGTGATCGAGCAGCATAACGACGTCGCCGCGGGGCTGTCGTCGGCGATCTTCACGACCGACATGCGCGAGGCCGAGCGCTTTCTTGCTGCGAGCGACTGCGGGATCGCGAACGTCAATCTCGGTACCTCGGGCGCCGAGATCGGCGGTGCGTTCGGCGGCGAGAAGGAAACCGGCGGCGGACGCGAGAGCGGCTCGGACAGCTGGAAAGCCTATATGCGCCGCGCGACGAACACGCTGAATTATTCGGATGCGCTGCCCTTGGCGCAGGGGGTTTCGTTCGAGATCTGAAGGTCCTCCCCGGAACGGGGAGGATCAGTCAGCCCGCCAGCCGAAGCCTTCTTCGAGAGCGACGACTTCACCCGCCGTCCCGACCGGCTCTGCTTTCCCGTCGGTCAGGAAAGCCAGCATCGCGGCGTCGCTCACGTCGACATGGGCGAGCGTGCGCTGGCCTTCGGGCGTCCGCGCCACGACCGCGCCCGCTTTCGGTCCGCCATCGCGGCCATAAAACACCGTGTAGCTTTCGATCGTCGCGGGGCCCGCATAGTCCTCGACCAGATCGGGCACCGCGCCGCGCCGGGCTTCCGCTTCGGCCTGATAGTCGAAATCCTGTGGAAAGCTGGCCGCGGCGATCGGTTTGTTGCCGAGGACGATGCAATGATTGTCGGTCGCAAAGCCGCCATTGGCGAAGAGGAAGCCATAGCGGCCCTCGCTGCGCAATTTCTCGACCATCGAGACGATCGCATGGCTCATATAGTTGGCGATCGGGCCGCCGCCGAAGGTGAGGCCGCCAAATACGGTCGCGGGGCGATCCCACGGCCAGCCGAGGATGCGCCGCGCCATCTTGGGGACGCAGGGAAAGCAGCTGTAAAGCTCGACGAAATCGAAATCAGCCGCGGTCAGCGCATTGAGTTCGAGCGTGCGCGTGATCGACGTCTCCATGCTGACGCTGCCGTCGTAGCGATCGCGGCGGAGGATGCTTGCAGGTTCCTTCGCTGCCGCGCCCATGCCGATGTGGATCAGGCGGTCTTCGGCGATCCCGCGGCGCCACGCCTCGGCGAGGCTTGCAACGATGAAGCCCGCGCCCTGGTTCACCGACGAATTGGCGACCATCAGCTTCGAGTAGGGAAAGGCGATCGGGCGGTTGCGCTCGTCGACGCGCAAGATGTCGTCGGGCGCGGCGGGTTTGCGGATCCACGCGCCGTCGTTTGCTGCGGCTACCTCGGAAAAGCGCGACCAGATTTCGGCGCTTTCGAATTGTGCATCCTCGAGGCTCTGGCCCCATGCCGCGCGCGTCGCATTTTCGTAGAGCGGATAGACGTCGACCGGCGCCGCGAGGCCATGTTTCTGGGCGTAATTGGGTTCGCGCCGCGTTGCGACCTTGCGGATCGCATTATAGCTCTTGTCCTCTCCACTCGCGGCCTTGGCGGCGCGGCCGGCGGCGGTACGGAGCGCTTCGCCGCCGACGATCGCGGCAAGCTTGACCTCACCCGCGCCGATGCGGTTCGCGGCTTCGTTGAGCAGCCGCACCGGCGTGTCGCCGTGCGGGGCGGCCGACTGATAGTTGATCGCCGGGTTTGCACCGATCGCGGCGGCAAGCGGCTCGCAAAGCTTTCCAAGGCTGTGGAAGCTGATCTGGTCGACGATCGCGAGGCTGTCGATCTCGGCCAGCGGCACCCCCGCGTCTTCGGCGGCAACCCGCAGTGCCGCGACCATCAACCCCAAGGAGTCGAGCCCCTGGTCGGGGTCCTCGGGCCGATCATTGACTTGCCCGACGCCGATGATGACGGGAATGCGTTCGGGATCGGTCATCGTCATGTCAGCGTGCCTTCCACTCGGGCTTGCGTTTTTGCGCGAAGGCGAGCGGGCCTTCGCGTGCATCTTCGCTCGCCATCAGCACCTTGCGCTCGCGCTTGTTGTCGTCCCAATGCGCGTCGTCGCCGGCGATCTGGCCGTCGATGATGCGCAGCGCGACGCGCTTCGACGCCTGCACCGACAGCGGGGCATTGCCCGCGATCTTTTCGGCAAGCGCGATCGCGGTCGGCATCAGGTCGGCGAGCGGGACAACGCGGTTCGCGAAGCCATAGCGCAGTGCGGTCGCGGCATCGAAGGGGTCGCCGGTCAGCAGATGCTCCATCGCGATCTTCTGCGGCAATTGCTTGACGATGCGGAAAGCCCCGCCTGCTGCGGCGAACAGCCCGACCTTGACTTCGGGCAGGCCGAATTGCGCATTCTCGGATGCGACGACGATGTCGCACATCAGCGCGAGTTCGCAGCCGCCGCCAAAGGCGAAGCCGTTGACCGCGCCGATGATCGGCTTCGAAATTGGATGCGCGGCAAAGCCGCCGAAGCCCCACGCCTGTTGCGCCTTGTCGTCGGGGGCAAGCGCCCCGCCGCGCGACAGCGCAACGAGGTCGGCGCCGGCACAGAAAGCCTTGTCGCCCGCGCCGGTGATGATGACGGCCCGGATTTCCGGGTCGTTCTCCGCTTCTTCTAGCGCGGTGCCGATGCCGACATGAACGTCCAAATTAACCGCGTTGCGCGCCTCGGGCCGGTTGATCGTGACGATCAGGATATGGCCCTGACGGATCGTCAGAACGGCGGGCTGGGCGGTGTCGGTCATCATGTCTCTCCCTGCGCCGGATGCGCGAAGGCGCGAATCCGGCGGTCGGGAAAAACTATCGGCCGAAGTTAACGTTTACGTCAACTGCTAAGAGCGCGAGGCTGACCTCAGATCGACTGGCCCGTCTTCGCCCAGTCCGCGAGGAAGCCTTCGATGCCCTTTTCGGTCAGGACATGCTTGAACAGTCCCTTGATCACCGACGGCGGCGCGGTCATCACGTCGGCGCCGATCTTCGCGGCTTCGAGGACGTGAATGCCGTGGCGCACGCTGGCGACGAGGATCTCGGTTTCATAGGCATAATTGTCGTAAATCAGGCGGATGTCGGCGATCAGCTGCATGCCGTCGAAGCCATTGTCGTCGTGGCGGCCGACGAAGGGCGAGACGAAGGTCGCGCCAGCCTTTGCCGCGAGCAACGCCTGCGTTGCCGAGAAGCAGAGCGTGACATTGACCATCGTGCCGTCGCTGGTCAGCGCCTTGCAGGTCTTGAGGCCGTCGATCGTCAGCGGCACCTTGATGCAGACATTGTCGGCGATCTTGCGGAGGATTTCGGCCTCTTTCATCATCGTCGCATGGTCGAGCGCAACGACTTCGGCCGATACGGGACCGTCGACGAGGGCGCAGATTTCCTTCGTGACTTCCTTGAAGTCGCGGCCCGACTTGGCGATCAGCGACGGGTTGGTGGTGACGCCGTCGAGCAGGCCGGTCGCGGCGAGCTCCTGAATGTCGGCGATTTCGGCGGTGTCGGCGAAGAATTTCATGGCGTGGGCTTTCCTGTACGAGGCGATTCGGTGTTGCTGATCCCCCTAGAGCAACGCGTCCGAAATATGAACCGTCCAAGCCTCCTTCGTCATGCCGGACTTGATCCGGCATCCATCTCGGCGGTCGTGGCATGGACCCCGGATCAAGTCGAACGGGCCGCTTGTCTCGTTCGAGGGTGACGATGTTTGAAACCGCTGGCGTTCCATCTTTGTTCGCATTATGCGAACCGCATGGCCAAAGCGAAACGTCAATATGTCTGCCAGAATTGCGGATCCGCAACCTATCGCTGGCAGGGGCAGTGCGCCGATTGCGGCGAGTGGAACACGCTGGTCGAAGAGGCCGCCGAGACCGTCTTTTCGGCGAAGCACGACCTTAGCCGGGGCGGGCGGACGCTTGCACTCGAAACGCTTGACGCCGACAGCAAGATGCCCGACCGGATGCTGTGCGGGATCGCCGAATTCGACCGCGCGCTCGGCGGCGGGTTCGTCGCGGGGTCGGCGACGCTGATCGGCGGCGATCCGGGGATCGGCAAGTCGACGCTGCTGCTGCAGGCGGCGGGGCGGCTTGCGAAGGCGGGCAAGTCGGTCGTCTATATCAGCGGCGAGGAAGCGGCGGCGCAGGTGCGGCTGCGCGCGCAGCGGCTGGGGCTCGGCAACGCGCCGGTCGCGCTCGCGAGCGCGACGTCGGTGCGCGATATCCTCGCGACGCTCGACGGGCGCGACGCCGATTTTGTCGTCATCGATTCGATCCAGACGATGCATAGCGACCTGATCGACAGCGCGCCGGGGACGGTAAGCCAGGTGCGTGCGAGCGCGCAGGAACTGATCCGCTATGCCAAGGACAGCGATGCGGCGATCGTGCTCGTCGGCCATGTCACCAAGGACGGGGCGATCGCGGGACCGCGCGTGCTCGAACATATGGTCGACACCGTGCTGGCGTTCGAGGGCGAGCGCAGCCACCAATATCGTATCCTGCGCGCGGTGAAGAACCGCTTCGGCGGCACCGACGAGATCGGGGTGTTCGCGATGGGCGAGGAAGGGCTGGGCGAGGTGGCGAACCCGTCGAGCCTGTTCCTGACCGACCGCAGCCGCGACGTGCCGGGATCGGTGGTGTTCCCGGCGCTCGAAGGCACGCGCCCGGTGCTGGTCGAGGTGCAGGCGCTGACCGTGCGGCTGGCGAGCGGGGCGACCCCCCGAAGAGCGGTCGTCGGCTGGGACAGCGGGCGGCTCGCGATGGTGCTCGCGGTATTGGAGGCGCGCTGCGGGCTGCAGATGGGCGGCGCCGAAGTCTATCTCAACATTGCGGGGGGATATCGGCTGACCGATCCCGCCGCCGACCTTGCCGTCGCGGCGGCGCTGATCTCGGCGTTCAGCGAGCGGCCGGTTCCGGCCGATGCGATCGTGTTCGGCGAACTGTCGCTGTCGGGGGAGGTACGGCAGGTTTCGCACGATGGCTTGCGCCTTCGCGAGGCCGCGAAGCTCGGTTTTTCGCGCGGCTGGGGGCCGACGGGCATGAAGGCGGTCGGCGGAATTTCGGTCACCGGCTTCGGCCGCCTCGGCGAACTCGTTGACCTGATGCTCGGGCGCGACTAGCGACCGGGAAATGGGAAGTCTGACGGCTCTGGATATCATCGTGCTGACGCTTGTCGGCGGCGGCGCGGTGCTCGGTTTTTCGCGCGGCCTCGTGCAGGAAGTGACGACGCTGCTCGCGTGGGTCCTCGCGATTGCGGCGGTGCGCTTCTTTCACCCGCTCGTTACCGACCTGCTTGCCGGCTGGGTCGGCGGTGAGGGCGGCGCGGCGATGCTCGCCTTTGTCCTGCTCTTCGGCGGCGTGTTCGCGCTGGCCAAATGGGGTTCGCGCGCGATGGGGCAGCGCAGCCGCGCCTCGCTGGTCGGCGGGTTCGACCGCGGGCTGGGTGCCGGTTTCGGCGCGGTCAAGGGCCTGCTGATCGCCTCGATCGGCTTCATGCTGATCACTTTGCTGTACGACATCGGCTATGGCAATGTGCAGCGCCCGGCATGGATGACCGACAGCCGCAGCTATCCCGCGCTCAACGCGACGAGCGCGGCGATGAGCAAGGTGATCGCCGAACGCCGCGCGCAGGCCCGCGAAGCCGAGGCCGAAGCGGCGAAGGCCGACAAGTCATGAGCGCGCCGCTCTATAATCGCGACATACTGGCGCTGGCGGTCGCGACCGCGGACTATCTGCCGCTTGCCGATGCGTCGCACCGCGTGAGCAAGCGTGCGCCGCTGTGCGGCAGTGCGATCATCCTCGATCTCGATACCGACGCCTCCGGGCGCGTGACGCGCGTCGGAATGCACGTTGAGGCATGCGCGCTGGGCCAGGCGTCGGCGGCGCTGCTTGCGCGCCATGCGTCAGGTCTTGGCCTCGCCGACATACGCGCGGCGCGCGACGGTATCGCCGCGTGGTTTGCGGGCGCGGGCGACCGGCCCGATTGGCCGGGGTTCGACCTGCTCGCCCCCGCGCGCGACTATCCCGCGCGCCATGGCGCGATCCTGCTGCCGTTCGATGCCGCGATTGCCGCGCTCGAGGACCAGGCGGCGGCGGCGTGACGCTGCTGGCGCTGACGGCGGCGGCGTCGGAGGCGGCCGAGAAGGCGGCGGAAACGGTAACCGACACCGCGCTGGTCGAGGGCGCGATCCTGCTCGGCGTTGCGACCTTGTTCGTGCTCATCTTCCGCCGTCTTGGCCTCGGTGCGGTGCTCGGCTACCTGATCGCGGGCGCGATTGTCGGACCGCACGGGCTTGGGCTGGTCGGCGGGGGCGAATCGAAGCTCGCCTTTGCCGAACTCGGCATCGCCTTCCTGCTCTTCCTCGTCGGGCTCGAATTGTCGCCGGGCCGTTTGTGGCAGATGCGCCGCGCGATCTTCGGGCTTGGCATGGTCCAGGTCGTGGTGACCGGGCTGGTGCTCACGGCGCTGATCCACCTGATCCTCGGGTTCAGCCCGGCAGCCTCGCTTGCGCTTGGCCTGCCGCTCGCGCTGTCATCGACCGCGCAGGTGCTTCCGGGCCTCAAGAGTTCGGGGCGGATCAATTCGCCCTTTGGCGAGAAGGCCTTCTCGATCCTGCTGTTCCAGGACCTCGCGATCGTGCCGATGATCACCATCGTGGCCGTCCTGTCGCGTGCACCCGCCGATCCCTCGGCGCCGCCCGGGTGGCAGATGGCCTTTTTCACCCTATGGGCGATCGTCGTGCTCGTCCTCGCGGGGCGCTTCGTCGTCAACCCGCTGCTGCGGATCATCGGCCGGTACGGCGAACGCGAACTGTTTGTCGTCGTCGGCCTGCTCACGATCCTTGCGAGCGCTGCATTGATGCACAGCCTGCACCTGTCGACCGCGCTCGGCGCCTTTATCGCAGGCGTCATGCTCGCCGACTCGCCCTACCGGCACGAGATTGAATCGGATGTCGAACCCTTCCGCCTGATCCTGCTCGGCCTCTTCTTCCTTGCGGTCGGCATGGTGCTCGACGTCGGCGCGGTGATGGAACGGCCGCTCCTCGTCCTCGGGCTGGCGCTCGGCCTTGTCGCGGTGAAGGCGGCGGTGCTGACATTGATCGTCAAGGCGTTCGGGAAAAGCTGGTCGGCGGCGCTCGGGCTGGGCCTGCTGCTCAGCCAGGGCGGCGAGTTCGGCTTCCTGCTGTTCGCGCAGGCCGCCGACGCGCTCCTCATCGAGCCCGAAGCGGCGAGCCTGTTCAGCGCGGTGGTGACCTTATCGATGGTAACGACGCCGTTCCTGATGCTGTTCGCGCGCAACCTCGAATTCTCGCCCGCTGCGGAGCCGGCCGATCTCGACGATCCAGAGGATGCGCCGCGCGGCTCGGCAATCGTCGTCGGCTATGGCCGGTTCGGGCAGACCGTGGCGCAGATGCTGCACGGCGTCGCCTGTTCGGTGACGCTGATCGACAAGAAGCCGAGCCAGATCGAGCTGTCGAGCCGCTTCGATACCAAGGTTTATTTCGGCGACGGGCTGCGCGTCGACCTGCTGCGCCGCGCGGGCGCCGAAGAGGCGCGGCTGATCATCTTTTGCATCGACGATGCGTCGGTCGACGCCGCGGCGTTGAAACCCGTCGTCGATGCCTTTCCGGGCGCAAAGGTGCTGATGCGCGTGTTCGACCGGCGCCAGTTGCTCGCACTCGACGGCGCGGGGGTCGACGGCGCGGTGCGCGAGGTGTTCGAGAGCTCGATCGCGCTGGGGCTGATGGCGCTGCGGCACCTCGACGTCGATCCGCGCGAGATGGAGGATGTCGAGACGACGCTCCGTCATCTCGACGACGCGCGGCTCCAAGCGCAGCTCGACGAGGGCGACCTGTCGGCGGGGATGGACCACCGGTTCAAACCCGGTGGCGGGCGCGAGGCCGAAAGCGTGCTCGAGAAGCTGCGCCAGCGGCGGCTCGCGGCGAAGCTGGCCAGGGACGATAATGAGGTGCCGGGGCTGGCGACCGATCGTTAGGCGCGGCGCTGTCGCGCCATCAGGGTTGCCGAGACGGCCGCTGCGGCAAGGGCCGGCACGCCGCCGAGTGCCATCGCGAGCAGCAGGTCGCCGCCGACCGCGCGATCGGAGAGGCCGCCGGTCAGCAACGGCCCGAGCGCGCAGAAGGCGGCGATGACAAAGCTGTAGATCGCAAAGCTGCGCGCACGCAGTTCGGGCGGGATGATATCCTGCAGGATCGTCGGGATCAGCGCGTTCGCAGTGCTGGTGAGTATGAGGAACAGCGCGATCGTCGTCAGCGCTTGCCGCTCATCGCCCGCGCTGCCGAGCCAGATTAGGCAGGGGATGGCGAGCGTTGCGCCCGCCGCCATCACGATGGGCCGCGAGGCTTCGCCGAGCCGGGGGCGCAGGAAACGGTCGACGGTGCCCGCGACCGCGAGGCTGCCGAGGCTGGTCGCGAGCGTGATCAGGCCGAGCGCGTGACCCGTGGGGACGAGATCGGCGGCAAAGCGGCGAACGAGCCCCATCGCCGCCATTGGCGCGACCGCCTGCACCGCGATCGCCAGCCCGCCGGCAGCGCCGAGGAACAGCAGGATGCGGCGCTGGTGTGCGCGAAGGAACGGTCCGAGCGCCGCGTCTTCGCCTTGCTCGCTGGCGGCGGCGTGGCCGCGCGGTGGATCGTGGACGAAGAGCCCGGCGCCGAGCAAGGGTAGTGCGAGCAAGCTGAGACAGAGCAGTGCGACGCGCCACGGTTCGATGTCCGCAGGCGCGATTGTCCCTGCAAACTCCAGCAGGCTGCCGCCGAAATAGAAACCCGCGCTCGCGCCCGTCGCCATCAGCGCGGCAAAGGCAAGGTTCGCCGGTACCCGGTGGCGGTCGCTGACGAGGTCGGGGATCAGCGAATAGACGACGGGGATCATGGCGAATTCGGTAATTCCCGACGCGGCGCGGCCGATGAAGAACAGCTCGAAATCGGGCGCGATCCCGCTGAGTGCGGTCAGCAAGCCCCACAGCAGGATCAGCCCAAGCAGGATGGTCTTGCGCGAATGGCGGTCGGCGAGGCGCGCAAGCGGGACGGCCAGCGCGCTCGCGACGAGGATGCCCGCGATGCCGTGCAACGCGCCGATCACGGCATCGGATACGCCGAAACTCTGCTGGATCGCGGGTGAAAGGATCGATTGCAGCCCGCGGTCGCTCATCTGCGTTCCCGCGGTTATCCCCAGGAAAGCGACCGTCCATAGCCCGGCCGGACGGGTCGGACGATCACTGTCGGCCCAATTTGTCGGATCGGCAACCGCAGCCAAATATCGCTCCCGCCAGCTTTATATTGCAAGTCATTTGCAAATCCGGGGTAACGGAAAATGGAGGTGGGGGGAAGGGGGTGTCCGGCGATAGCTGTGGAACCGGTCGCTCCTGTCTGTCGGACGGCGATGGAGGGGCCGCGCAAAAAGAACCCGGCCAGAGGCCGGGTCCAGGAGGAGTTCCCAGTGGTACCTTGGGAATGTCTATTCGGCGGGCACCGGGCTGCGGCCGGTGATGAAGCCTTCGCGCTTCGTGCCATCGGCCTGCACCGGATCGTGCGCGACGTCGCTTTCGTCGAAGACTTTTGTCCATGCCGCAAATTCGAGGCAGACGCCGTCGGGGTCGAAGAAATAGACCGAGCGGACATAGACGTCGTCGTTCATCTCGGGCGACGACTGGGTCGGTGAATTGTCGTGATTGAGGATTGGCGTGACGTCGACGCCCTTGCTCACCAGCCGCTGATAATATTCCTCGAACTTGTCGGCGTGGACGTTGATCGCGATATGATTCATCGATCCGTGCGCCGACATGAAGTTGCCGCGCGTCGGCAGCGCTTCGGGCGCCGAAATGCCCGGAACGGCTTCCGGTGCGTTCGGAAACCAGAAGAAGGCGATGCTGTCGCCGTTGCCGACATCGAAGAAGAAATGCTGGCCGCGTCCACCCGGCAGATCGAGCGTCTTGACCAGCGGCATGCCGAGAATGTCGCGATAAAACTCGACCGTTCGCGCCATATCCTTGCACACGAGCGCGAGGTGATTGACCCCGCAGAATTCGAATTCGCTATTCGTAGCAGCCATCATCCGTCTCCTTGTGGTTCAGTTTGCCGTTGCGCCGGGGCGGCTTTTCATCCGCTCGTACCAGCTCTGAATATTGGTGTTGGCGGGGTCGATCGGCTGGCCGACCGACGCACCGAAATCGAGGAATGCGAACAGCATGATGTCGGCGAGGCTCAGCGCGTCGCCCGCGATGAATTCGCGCCCGGCGATCTGTGCGTCGAGCCATTTGATCCCGTCCTGCGCGGTCGCTTTCAACCCGTCGGCGGCTTCGGGCAGGCAGCGTAGCCGCGCCTCGAACAGCGGCAGGCCTTCGGCAAAGCGGAAGCCGTTGGTCAGCGGCTCGCAAATCTTGAGGTCGACGCGGCGCGTCCACATGCGGGTGTTCGCGCGCTCCTCTGCCGTGGTGCCGATCAGCGGCGTTTCGGGGAAGCATTCTTCCAGATATTCGCAGATTGCCGTGATTTCGCAGACGAAACTGCCATCGTCGAGTTCGAGCGCGGGGGTTTGCCCGGCGGGGTTCACATCGACATTATAGGGCGCGCGCCGATTCTCGCCGCCGCGCAGGTCGACGCTGACCTCGGGGATCTCGATACCCTTTTCCGCCATGAAAAGTTTCACGACGCGCGGGTTGGGGCCGACGCTGTTATAGAATTTCATCTTATCCTCTCGCAGTCCTTTTAACATCTTGCGGCTTAATCGTCAACTTAGTTGACGATTAAGCCGGGGCGCGGCCAACGGACGCGATAGAGCGTCCCCGTTGTCGATGCGGTGATATAGGCATCGCGCCGGTCGGCGCCGCCAAAGGCGATATTGGTGATCCCGACATCGGGGAGCGGCAGGAACTCCGAACCGTCGCCGGCGGGGTCGAAAATGGTGATCCCGCCCTCGACCATCGTGCCGACGCAGATGCGCCCGCTTTCCTCGATCGCCATGCTGTCGAGCAGCCGGAAGGCGGGCGGGGTGCCGACGAAGCGCCCGGGAGCCCAGGGCGGGGGCGGGGCGAGGGTGCCCGGCGCAACCACATCCATCGCCCACACGCGCGCAGTCATCGTCTCGCTGACATAAAGCGTGTTGCCGTCGGGTGAGAGACCCACGCCATTCGGGCCCATCATGTCGGCACGCTGACGCGTGATGCGCGATCCGTCGGCGGCGGCATGATAGAGCGCGCCATGGTCGCGGCCGCTGTCGCGCACCTGTCCATGGTCGGTGAACCAGAAACCGCCCGCGTCGTCGAACACGATATCGTTCGGTCCCTTGAGCCGTTCGCCCTCGAAGCTGTCGTAGAGCGTCGTCACGGCGCCGCTGGTCAGGTCGACGCGCTGGATCGACCCGCACGCGTCGGGGTTCGCGGCATGACCCGGGAACAATATGCTGCCCGCCTCGACCCACTCGAACCCGCCGTTATTGCAGACATAGGCGGCGCTGTCGGGGCCGATCGCAAGCCCGTTCGGGCCGCCGCCGAGTTCGGCAACGACCGAAAGCTCGCCATCGGGGGCGACGCGCGTCAGCGTGCCGCGCGCGATCTCGACGAGCAGCACCGACCCGTCGGCCATCGGCACCGGGCCTTCGGGAAAGCGAAGGCCGGTCGCGACGACCTCGGGGGTGCCGAATTCGCTCATCCGTTTGCTGGGCGCGGGGCGCTGAGGAAGTCGGCGGCGTTGAAGCCTTCGGGCGCCGCGACCTCGACGATCGGGTCCTCGCGCGCATCATATTCCATGCGCAGCGCACGCGTGATCACCGCGTGCATGTCATAGAGGCAGGTGATGTAGGTGAATTCGAAAATCTGCTCGTCGTTCCAGAAGGTCTTGAGCTTGTCGAAGACCTCCAGCGGCACCCGTCCGCCGGCCTGGGCAAGGCAGTCGGCGTAGGCGAGCACCGTACGCTCCTGCTCGTTGTAGCAGTCGGCGACTTGCCAGTGCGCGATGGCGGCGATCTTCTCGTCGCTGACGCCGAGGCCGCGCAGCGATTTGCAATGCTGCGAGAAGACGAACTGGCTGCCCTTGACCCATCCTGCGCGCGTCTGGCCGAGCTCGCGAAGGACCGGATCGATGGTGCGCGCCGGATTGCGATAGACGGCGAAGCCCTTGACCGCATGTTCGAAGATGTCGGGCGATAGCGCGAACACGGTCCACCAATCGCCGGGCGTGCCGGTCGCGGTGCCGGGCTCGGCGACGGGGTCGCGGTCGCCGAACAGGCGGTTGTAATAAGCAAGGACGGTCTCGTCGGTGACTTCCGAGCGGGGGACCTGGCGCAGGACGGGCATGGGATATCTCCTCAGGCGTTGGCGAATTTGCGGAATTCGGCGACGTGCGCGCTGTCGAAATATTCGTCGAGCCGCGTGATCTTGCCATCCTCGACCTTGCAGATGATCGCACAGGGCAGGCGGACCTCGCCGTCGTCGTGGACGCGCTTGCCCTTCAGCACATGTTGCTGGACGAAGCCGCCGGGGAAGGTGACGAGCTGGCGCTCGGCATATTCGCGGTCCTTGATCCGCGTGACCATGCCCGTCAGCGTCTGGGCGGTCTGCGCGGGGGTGACGATCAACTCGTCGGTGTTGTGCCAGATTTCAGCGTCGGGGGTGAAGCTGCCCTGCATCGTTTCGATGTCGCCCGCCTCGATCGCGTCGAAAAAGCGCTGCGCCATGGCGCGGATGTCGTCCTGCTCTGCCATCATATCCTCCTTAAACTCGCGCGCCGAACATGCGGCCGCCGTTGGCGGCGATCAGTGAGTCGATATCGTCGCCCTTATATGCGGGGTCGGCCGAGGGGCCGAAGGACGACAGCATATCCTGCGTCACCAGTTCGGCCATCGCCTTCCATTCGGGGTGAGTGAAGATCCAATATTCGCCGGCCTCGATCGCCTCGACGACGCGCGCGCCGATCTTGCTCGGCGACATGCCGCCCGCGAGCACGCCCTGCATCGCCTGGCTTGTCGCGGCCGCCTTGCCGACCTCGACCTCGACGGGGCGGAGGTCGCGCGTTGTCTCGACGATCCGCGTCGCCGACATGCCGGGCATCAGCACCGAAATATCGACGCAGGTTCCGGCCAGCTCGTTGCGCAGCGCCATCGCGATGCCGAGTGTCGCATATTTGGAGCTGATATAGGCGACCGAGATCGGCGGCGGGACGATCGCGACCATCGACGAGGTGAAAATCAGGTGCGACGCTTCGCCGCTCGCCTTCATGTCGCCGAGGAAGGTGCGGCAGGCGTAAAGATGCGCATGCGCGTTGACCGCATAGTTCCAGCGCCAGACGTCGGTGTCATATTGTTCGAAGGGCCCCGATCCGCCGCCGACGCCGGCGTTGCTGAACAGGATGCGCACGGGACCGAAGTCGCGCGCCTGTTCGCCTGCAGCGGCCCAACTGTCCTCGCTGGTCACATCGAGCTGGAGGCCGAGCGCGTTGGCGCCTTCGCTGCGCAGCGCTTCGGCCGCGCCATCGGCGCCCGCTCCATCGATGTCGGCGAGGATCACCGACGCACCCTTGGCGGCGAGCGCCTTGGCGGTGGCGAGTCCGAGCCCGCTCGCGCCGCCGGTGATGAAGGCGGTCTTGCCCGCGACATCGGTCATTCGGCGAAGTCCTTCTCGAGGTAGCGCGTCATGCGATATTGCGCGATGCCGGCGGCGGCGGCGAAGGGCATGAGCGCCATCAGCGCCCAGCGCAGGCTTTCGTCGCCATATTCGGGTTTCAGGCTGTCGCTGACGATCCCGGCGAACAGCGGGCCGAGCCCGAGGCCGATGATGTTGAACATCAGCATCAGCACCGCGGCGGCGGTCGCGCGGCTGCGCGGCGGCGTCAGATTCTGCACCAGCGCGAGCGCGGGGGCGACATAGGCGGTGCAGGCCGCCATCGGGACCAGCATCAGTGCGAGCGAGAGCTGCCAGCTGTCGACGAGCAGCGCGGCGATGAAGGTCGGAATCAGAACGGCGGTCGCGAGCGCCGGAATGGTGCCATAGGCACGCGCCGACACCTTTGCGCGGTGGCTGACCAGCCAGCCGCCGCCGAGGATGCCGATGCCGAAGGTGATACCCGCCGCCGGACCGAACCAGGTCGCCATGGCGTCGAGCGGCATCTTCTGCGTCCGCATCAGGAAGGCGGGGATCCAGTTGAGCATGCCATAGCTGGTGAAGGCGGCGAGGCCGCTGCCGATCATCACCATGCGCAGCGACGGACGCCGCCAGAACATCGCAAGGCTTTGCGAAAAGGGCAGTGCCTCGTCGGCGGCCTTTTGCGCGTCCATCGCCCCGCGCGCGGGTTCGCGGACGAGCCAGATCAGGATCGGTGCGATGATGATGCCGACGATGCCGATCAGGATGAAGGCATTGCGCCATCCGATATTGGCGGCGGCCCAGGCACCGAAGGTCGCGCCCACAAAGACGCCGAACGGGCCGTTGAGTGTGAAGATGCCGATCGCGAGCGGGCGCTGCGCGGGCGGGTAATAGTCGGCGATGACGGACAGCGATGGCGCGGTGCCGCCGGCTTCGCCCGCGCCGACGCCGAAGCGCATGAGCGCCAATTGCCAGAAGCTTGACGCCATGCCGCACGCGGCGGTGAAGCCGCTCCACACGACGCACGCGATGCCGATCAGCTTCACGCGGTTCCAGCGGTCGGCGATCATCGCGACGGGAACCCCCATCGCGGCATAGAAGAGCGCGAAGGCAAGGCCGGTGAGCAGGCCGAACTGGGTGTCGCTGAAATCCATCTCGGCGCGGATCGGTTCGACGAGCACCGACAGGAGCTGGCGGTCGACGAAGTTGATCGTGCCGACGATGAACAGCATGGCGAGCGCGACATTACGGCGTAGCGCGAGACCGCTGTCGGACGCCGCGGCGCCTGCATTAACGGCGGTAGCCTCTGTCATCACACTCTCCAAAAATGCACGAGTCTTCTCGTTCCAAAAATACTTAGGTATTTAAGTTTATCTGTCAATGTGGTTTACGGTAGCGACAAGATCGATGGGAGAGAAGAGATGGAGATCAAGGGCAAAACGGCGATCGTCACGGGCTCCGCAGGCGGTATCGGCCGCGCGAGCGCGGTCATGCTGGCGGCCCGCGGTGCGGCGGAGATCGCGCTGGTCGACGTCAATGAGGCGGGGCTCGCCGAGACGGCGCGGCTGGTCGAGGCGGCGGGCGCGCGGGCGAGCACCCACATACTCGACCTGTCGGACATCCCCGCGACCGAAGCCTGGTTCCATGCGCATGGTGACGTGGACATATTGCATAACAATGCCGGGGTCGTGTCGGGCCTGCCGCAATTCCCCGACGTCGATGCGGCACGCATCCGCTGGATCATCGACGTCAACATCACCTCGCTTGTCGCCGCGACCCAGATCGCGGTCCAGGCGATGCGAAAGCGTGGCGGCGGTGTGATCGTCAACACCGTGTCGACGGTGGCGCTGGGCACGGGTTTCTACGATGCCATGTATGCCACGACGAAGGCGGCGGTGATGATGTTCACCCGCTGCTGCGCGCCGCTGAAGGAGGAGTGCAATGTCCGCGTCGCGGGCATGTTGCCCGGGCTCGTCGACACGCCGATCCTCGACACGACCGGCGCCGGCGGCAAGTCCGACTGGATGAAGGCGGTGCTCGCGAACAACGAGGCGTGCGTGCCCGAGGATATCGCCGGGGGCGTTGCGATGCTGATCGAGGATGACGGCCTCGCGGGCGGGGACTGGGTCGCGGTGCGGCGGCTGAACGGGCAGGTCGAATATCAGTGGGGGCACGCCGACACGGTTTAGCGCGTCGGCGCTTCGAGCATGTTCTTGCCGAACAGGTTCGACCATTGCTCCTCGGTCAGCACGGGGCGCGCGCTCGACAGGTTTGCGGCATTCTTGACGTCGGTGCCCGCGATCACCGCGGGGCGTTCGCCGATGCGCGCGAACCAGTCGGCGACCGCCGGATAATCGTCGAGCGTCAGACCGATCGCGCGGATCGCACGCGTCCAAGGCCAGGCGGCAATGTCGGCGATGCTATATTCCTCTGCGAGATAATCGCTCTCGCTCAGCCGGCCGTTGAGGACGTGGAGCAGCCGTAGCGTCTCGTTGCGATAGCGTTCGACCGGGTAGGTCTGTCCCTCGGGCGCATAGCGGATAAAATGATGTGCCTGGCCCTGCATCGGGCCGAAGCTCGCCATCTGCCACATCAGCCATTGCTGCGCCTGGCTGCGGCGACGCGGGCTGTCGGGAAGAAGCTGGCCGCTCTTTTCGGCAAGATAGAGCAGGATCGCGCCGCTTTCGAATATGGGCAGCGGCGCGCCGCCGCCGACCGGATCATGGTCGACAATCGCGGGCAGGCGGCCGTTGGGATTGATCCGGCGATATTCGGGGGTCAGGTGATCGCCCTCGAGCATGTTCATCGCGAGCAGCCGGTGCGGCAGCCCGATCTCTTCGAGCATGATCGAGACTTTGTGGCCGTTCGGCGTCGGGGTGAAATAGACGTCGATCATATCGCGGTTCACCCCTTAAAACAGGTCACGACCGCCGTCGCCGCTTCCCTGTCGGGGAAAGCATCGACGGCGGCCGATCCCTGGGACATCGTTAGAACTTGATCCCGGCCTCGACCGAAATGTTGCGCGTGGGCTCAAGATAGAGGATCGCGCGCGGATTTGCGGTGATCGGCGACGGCAGGTTGAACGCGCTGCCAATCGTCTTTTCGTTCGTCAGATTCTTGCCGACGAGCGCGACGTGCCAGCGGTCGTCCTGATCGGCGAGCTGGACGCGAAGGTCGAGCTTCACATATCCGCCCTGCACGCCGAAAATCGGGCTCTGGTTGTCGGAGTTGAAATATTTCGACCGTGCCGACGCAACGCCCGTGATGTCGAGCTTCAGGTCGTCCGACATGTCGAACCGCCCGTGCGCCGTAACGCTGCCGGTATATTTCGACGAATAGGCGACAGGGTAACCGGCCAGGTTGTTGTTCGCGACGTGGTTCGGTTGCGTCCGATCGGTCTGTGCGGGGTTGCAGACCGACAGCGGCTGGCTGGCGAGGCAGGCCGCGCCCGGATAATTGTCATATTTGATATCCGAATAGGCGGCCGACGCGCTGATGTCGAAATTGGGGGTCGGGAAGATACTGAGCGACCCTTCGAGGCCCTTCGAGGTCGCCGCCGCAGCGTTGCCGGTCAGGTAGCTCGACGTTGCGGGCTGGTAGACCGAGACCTGCAGGTCCTTGAACTTGGTGTGATAGGCCGAGACGTTGGCGATGACCTTGCCGTCGAAAAGCGTCGATTTGATGCCGGCCTCGAAATTCTCCGACCGTTCGGGTTCGAAGGTGAAGGTTGCGCTCGTCGTTCCCAGCGTGTTCGAGACGAAGCCGCCCGACTTCGAGCCGCGGCCCCAGGTGCCGTAGACCATGATGCGCGGCGCGATGTCATATTGCAGCGTGACCGACGGATCGACATTGCCTTCGCTGATCGAACCGGTCGCGCTCGAAATCGGGCGCAGCGCGAAGGGGCCGTAAACGAGGCGCGAGGCGAAATCGCCGTCCTTCTTGGTGTGGCTGTAGCGCAGGCTGCCGATCGCGCGGAACGCGTCGCTGATGTTGACCGTCGCCTGGCCAAATGCCGACCAGGATTCGGCCTTCTGCTTGAACAGGCTGTCGATGCGGCCGAAATAGTTGAGCGCCGCGATGTTGAAGCCCTGATATTGCTCCAGCTGATAGTTCGACTTGTCGTAGTAGGCGCCGACGATGAATTCGAACGTCCGGCCGGTCGGCGACAGGATGCGGATTTCCTGCGAGATCTGGTCGAAGCGTTCCGGGAAGGCGTTGTACACCGAGTTGGCGGTGACGGCGCCGCCGCTGTTCGGGATCGTCTGGTCGAAGCCGTTGACGATCTTGGACTTGAACCAGCTGTAACCGGTGACCGAGGTCAGCGTGAAATCGCCGAGCGCGAGGTTGCCGACGCCCGAGATCATCACCGACTTGTTGTCATTGCCTTCGTCGCCGAGCGCCGAACGTTCGAGATAACGCGTCGTCTGCGGATCCTGTCCGCTGGTCAGCGGGCTCGACACGGTGATGCCGCCGATGACTTCGCGGTTACCGTATTCGACCTTCGCCGTATAATCGAAATTGTCCGACGGCTCCCACTTCAACGTCAGGCGCAGCAGCTGCGACCGGATTTCGGGATCGTCGTGATCCGTCGCGCGGTTGTAGATATAGCCGTCCTGGTTGACGATCTTGTACGCGAAGCGCGCGCCGAGCGTGTCGGTGATCGGTCCCGACAGGTAACCCGAGAAATCGGTGCCCTTGTGGTCGAAGTTATAGAGGCCGGTGATCGCGCCCTCGAAATCCTTGGTCGGACCCGCCGAGACGACGCTGACCGCGCCCGCGGCAGTGTTCTTGCCGAACAGCGCGCCCTGCGGACCGCGCAGCACCTCGACGCGCGCGAGGTCGAAGAAGGGAGCCTGCGCCTGGCGGTTGCGGCCGGCGTAAATGCCGTCGACATAGAGCGAGACCGACTGGTCGAACGCGAAGTTCGCCGGCGGCGAACCGAAACCACGGATATAGATGACGTCGTTGCCCGCGGTCGACTGGACGAAGACGTTCGGCGTGTAATTCATCACCGCCTTGATGTCGCTCGTGTTGAATTCGGCGAGCTTGGCGCCGCTGACGACTTCCATCGAGATCGGGACGTTCTGCAGATTCTGTTCGCGCTTTTGCGCGGTCACGATGATTTCGTTGGTGTTGCTGTCGTCGACGTCAGCCGTGTCGGCGGGGGCGGCTTGCGCCATCGCCGGTGCGGTATTGGCGAGCATCGCGATCGCGGCAACGCCGGACAGCAGGAACTGGGTATGCACCTTCATCTTCACCCTCCCATAGAGCTTGTTGTTGCGGTCCCGGAAAGCCTTCCGATCCGTCAATCTGATTGACCCTTAGTATACTAATGGTTTTATGCTTGTCCATAGGCTGGAAGAGGATTCGCATCATGAATGAAGAAAAGCTGCAAGACGCATCAACGGCGCTGGCGACGCGGCATCTGTGCACCGCCGAGTTCGAAGTAGGGGGCGGAATCATCGGGATCGGCGCGTCGCCGTTCGGCGACCAGCGGCTCGGCTATATCAGTGGAGGCCAGTTTTTCGGACCCCGTATCAACGGGATAATCCTGCCAGGCGGCGGCAATTGGTCGCGCTCGGGACGGCTTGGCGACGCAGCGTCGGTCGGCACATTCGATGCGCGCGCGGTGTGGCAGACCGACGACGGCGACCTCATCTATCTGAGCTACACCGGGCGCAACATCATTCCTGACGATGTCCGCGCGACTTTTGCCGATCCGGCGGTGCCTGACGCCGACGCGTCGCGCTACTATCTGCGAATCGCGCCGGTGTTCGAAACCGCGAGCGCGAAATATGGCTGGCTCAACGGGGTGCTGGCCGTAGGCGTCGGCGAGCGAACCGATTTCGGCGTGCGCCACGTGATCCACGAGGTGCTGTGATGATCGACCTCCATTATTCGGCGACCCCGAACGGGCAGAAGATCGCGATCATGCTCGAGGAAATCGGCGAGCCCTATCGCGTTATCCCCTATGACATTTTCGACGGTGACCAGCTCACGGCGGAATTCGGGCGGATCAATCCGAACCACAAGTTGCCCGCGATCGTGGATCAGGATCCGGTGGGTGGCGGCGATCCGGTTACCGTGTTCGAATCGGGTGCGATCCTGCAATATCTGGCCGAAAAGAGCGGCCGCTTCCTGCCCGCATCGGGCGCTGCGCGCGCGGCGACGCTATCGTGGCTGACCTGGCAGGTTGCGGGGCTCGGGCCAATGGGCGGGCAGGCGAGCCATTTCCTGCGCTATGCGCCCGCGGGGCAGGATTATGCCACCGCGCGTTATACGAAAGAGGTCCAGCGGCTGCTGACCGTGCTCGAAAAGCGGCTGGAGAAGAGCAGCTATGTCGCGGGTAACGATTATTCGATCGCCGACATGGCGATCTGGCCCGGCCGCGCCTCGGCGTTCGTGATGGGCATGGGGCTCGACGAATGGCCCGCGATGCACGACTGGTTCGAACGCATCCGCGCGCGCCCGGCGGTGGTGCGCGCGATGGCGCGCGAGGATCTGAAGGCGCCGGCTAAATATATCGGGCGGCACCAGACGCTCGATGAAAAGGAATGGTCGAACATGTTCGGCGATGCGAACCACTCGGCGGTCGCGAAGGACTGAAGATCAGCGCTTCGCGTGTTGGCGGTCGCCCCACAGGATCGCGCGATGCGCGTCGGTGAAGCCGGTGAGACCGCCCTCGATCGTCTCTGCGCGCGCAACGCCGACCTTCATGCCTTCGGCGACTGCGGGGCGTTCGAGCATTGCGGCGCCCCAGCGGTCGACGTTCGGAAAGCGTCCGGCCTTTTCGATCAGCTGGCGGCGCAGGAAGGGCAGGGTCGCCATGTCGGCGATGCTATACTCGTCGCCCGCCAGCCATTCGGCCTCGCCAAGGCGCTTGTCGAGCACCATCATCAACCGGTCGACTTCGCGGCTGTATCGGGTGATCGCATAGTCGTGCCGGTCCTTGGCATAATGGGTGAAATGCACTTCCTGCCCGAACATCGGGCCGACGCCCGACACCTGGAACATCAGCCATTGCCAGCAGGTCGCGCGCTTCACAGGATCGACGGGCAAAAAGCGCCCGGTCTTTTCGGCGAGATAGAGCAGGATCGCGCCGGTTTCCCACAGCACGAAGCCCGGTCCTTCCGGACCTTCGTCATCGACGATGACAGGGGTCTTGTTGTTCGGGTTGAGCGCGAGGAATTCGGGGGTGAGCTGATCGCCCGCAAGGATGTCGATATATTCCAGCCGCCATTCGAGCCCCATTTCGAGGAGCGCGATTGCGATCTTGCGCGCATTGGGCGTGGGGCCGCCGTAGAGCGTGATCATCGGCTCACGCCTCCCGCCCGAGCCAGCGTTCCAGCACGTCGGCGGTGTCCTGTCCGACCGCGAGCGGGGCGGGGCGGCGCACGCTGCCCGGCGTTGCCGACAGTTTGGGGAACACGCCCTGCATCCTGATTTCGCCCAATTCCTCGTCGGGAACGGCGATCAGCGCCTCGCGTGCGGCGAAATGCGGGTCGGCGAGCATGTCCTCGGCGTCATAAACGCGCCCAGCAGGAACGCCGGCCTCGACCATCTTCGCTTCGAGCTCTTCGATCGTCATGGTGGCGGTCCATTCGCCGATCAGCGCGTCGAGTTCCTCCTGCCGCACGCCGCGTGCGCGGTGCGTCGCATAGCGATCGTCGCTGGCGAGTTCGGGGCGCCCCATCGCGGCGGCGAGGCGCGCGAAGACACCGTCCTGATTGGCGCCGATCAGATATTCGCCGTCCTTGCACGGATAGACGTTCGAAGGCGCGATCGCAGGCAGCGTCGAACCCGTGCGGCGGCGCTTGGTGCCACTCGCCGAATAGTCGGACACTGTCGATTCCATCACCTGCAACACCGCCTCATACAGCGCGGAGTCGACGATCTGGCCTTCGCCGGTCTTGCTGCGATGATGGAGCGCGGCAAGCGCGCCCATGCAGCCGTAGGTGGCGGCGAGCGTGTCGCCGATCGACACCCCCATGCGTGCGGGCGGCAGGTCGGGATAACCGACGATGCCGCGCCAGCCCCCCATCGCTTCGCCGATGCCGCCGAACCCCGCGCGCGCCGAATAGGGGCCCGTCTGGCCATAGCCCGACACGCGCACGACGATGAGGCCCGGATTGCTCTTGCGCAGCTCTGCCGGGTCGAGGTTCCATTTCTCGAGCGTCCCGGGGCGGAAATTCTCGATAAGGATATCGGCCTTCGCGATCAGCTCGCGCGCAAGCGCCTGGCCTTCCTCCGAGCGCAGATCGACTGCGACCGAATATTTGTTGCGTGCAATGACGCGCCACCAGCTCGGCTTGTCGCCCTGGCCCCAGTTGCGCATCTGGTCGCCGGTCACCGGGGGCTCGAGCTTGACGATTTCGGCGCCCATGTCGCCGAGAAGCTGTCCGCAGAAGGGACCCGCGATCAACTGCCCCATTTCGACGACCTTGATGCCTTCCAGCGCGCCCCCGCTGCTCGTCTCGCTCATATCATTCCTTTCGCGGCCGACTCTGATAGAATGGCCTGCCTCGCCCATGGTCATGTTATACTTAGAATGCTATGTAATTTTCAACCTGCTAAATGACTCAGGATAATCAGGACGCAAGATGTTGAAAAATCATGGTGTGGAAATCGTCGAGGTCGGTCCGCGCGACGGGCTCCAGAATGAATCTGCGATCGTCTCGACCGCCGACAAGCTCGGGCTGATCCACCGTGCGATCGATTATGGTGTCCGGCGTATCGAGGTGACGAGCTTCGTCAATCCCAAGAAGGTGCCGCAACTCGCCGATGCCGAGGAACTGGTGGCGATGCTGCCCGAGCGCGAGGATGTGACCTATATCGGGCTGGTGCTCAATCGCCGCGGCGCGGAGCGCGCGCTGGGGACCGGGCGCATCGACGAACTCGGCGCGGTGTGTGTGACGAGCGATACGTTCGGGGTTCGCAACCAGGGGCAAAGCTCCGACGAATCGCTCGCCGCGGCGATGGAGATTGTTGCGCTGGCGAAGGAAGCGGGGCGCGGCGGGCAGATCACCATCGCCACCGCCTTCGGGTGCCCGTTCGAGGGCAGGGTGCCGATCGAGCGCGTCGTCGAGATGGCTAAGCGCGCGGCCGGCGTAAACCCGCGTGAAATCGCGCTCGCCGATACGATCGGGGTGGGCGTGCCGGGGCAGGTGTCGGAGATGGTCGGGCGCGTGCGCGAGGCGGTCGGCGACCTGCCGGTGCGCGTCCATTTCCACAACACGCGCGGCACCGGCATCGCCAATGTGTGGGCGGCGGTGAAGGCAGGCGCGGCGACGGTCGATGCCTCGCTTGGCGGGCTCGGCGGCTGTCCCTTTGCGCCGGGCGCGGCGGGCAATGTCGCGACCGAGGATGTAATCTACCTGCTCGAAAACAGCGGCGTTCAAACCGGCGTGACATTGTCGCAGGTGGTCGACGCTGCGGGATGGCTGACGGGCGTGATGGGGCGACCCTTGCCCGCAATGGTCAGCAAGGCGCCGGCTTTCTAGAAGGTCGCGAGCAGCGCCATCACAACCCCGCCGACGACGAGCAGCAGTCCGGCAATCTCCTGCCAGCGCACCGGCTCGCGCAGGTAGAAATGCGCGAAACCGATCGTGAAGGCGACCTCGACCTGTCCGACGATCCGCACCAGCGCCGCGGGTGCGGCCGCGAAGCCGATATACCAGCACGCCGATCCGAGCGCCGACAGCAGCCCGACCTGGCTCGACGTCCGCCATTGCCGGAAGACGGCGCGCAGCGTGTCGCGGTCGCGTAGCGCGACCCAGAGCATGTGAAGTCCCGTCTGGATCGCCATCACGACGACGAGGGTCACGAGCGCCGAGCCGATCAGGTCGACGCCTTCGAGTTCGGCGGTCGCGAGCTTCACCGCGATCGCGGCGAGCGCGAACATCGATCCCGCGCCGAGCCCGCACAGCGCTGCGGGCTGGCCGAGCGCGCGCAAAAGCTCGCGTGCCGAGACTCCGCGTCCCGCGAGGGCAAGCACCAGCACGCCCGCGACGCCCGCGACGATCCCGATCCATGCGAGCAAGGGCAATCGCTCGCCGAGGAACAGCGCGGTGACGAGCGCGGCCTGCACCGCTTCGGTCTTGGAAAAGGCGGTGCCGACGACGAAACCGCGATGCCCGAATGCCATGATGAGCAGGATCGTCCCCGCCATTTGCGTGATCGCGCCGGCGATCGCGAAGCCGGCGAAAGCTCCGCCGAACACCGGAATCGCGTCGTGCCGGATTGTCAGCCAGGCTGCGGCGAAAACCAACGCGAAGGGCAGGCCGTAGAGGTAGCGCACCAGCCCTGCGCCGCTGACGCTCAGTTCGGCGCGAAGCCGCTGCTGGAGTGCCGTGCGCCAAGCCTGGAACAGGCCGCCGAACAGCGATGCGGGAAGCCAGATCGGGTTCATCCCGTCCGCCCCGCCTGCGCCCTGTTCTCGACTCGCTCCATCCTGTGCATGCCGCCCCATGCAATAGTTTTATTACTAAGTATATGGCTCCGAGCCGGCGCGCCCGCCAACCTGCTACACCAATCAGCTAGACCCGCGGCGCGGCGCGTTGCAGGACAGGCGCGGGAGAGAAAATGACGCACGATATTGCAAAAGCGCGCCGCGCTGCGCTGGCGATCTGAGATGGCCGAACTCGACTTGCCGCTTCGGGACGAGCAGCAACTGCTGCGCGACAGCGTCCAGCGATTCCTCATCGACAATGCGCGTCCAGGCTGGCGCGATCTGGCGGACTCGCTTGGCCTTGCGGGGATTGCGTTGCCCGAGGACGTCGGGGGCTTCGGTGGCGGGGCTATCGATATCGCCCTGGTGATGGCGGATCTCGGTCCCGCACTCGCGGGCGCAGACTGGCTTTCGCATGCCGCAGCGACGATGCTGCTGGCGCGAACGGCGCCCGGCCATCCGGCGTTGGCCGATCTGGCGGCGGGTCGCCAGCGCATCGCGATCATCTGCACCGCCTCGACTGCGGCGATGCCCGTCGTCGAAGGCGGTTTGATACGCGGTAGCGCGGCGCTGGTCGCGGGAGCGGCGGAGGCCGATCTGTTGCTGCTCGCGAGCGACGACGCCCTGCTGCTCGTCGCCGCCGACGGCGCCAAAGTCGAACAGCGCCATCGTATCATGCACGATGGCACGGTGTCGGCCGATCTCGCTTTTACCTTGAAACCCGGCGATACGACGATGCTCGCGAGCAGGGCCGACGCGCGCATATGGGCCGATTATGCCAACGACCTGATCCTCACGGGGCGCTGCGCCGAGGCGGTTGGCCTGATGCAGCAGATGATCGCCGACAGCGTCGATTATCTTGGCCAGCGCAAGCAGTTCGGCACCGCGATCGGCCGGTTCCAGTCGCTACGCCACCGCGCTGCCGACATGCAGCTTGCGCTGATGAAGGCTGCCGCGCTCACCGAGGCCGCGATCCTCGCAGTCGATCAGGACCGCGCCGACCGCGCGCAAGCCGTCAGCGCCGCCTGTATCGAAGTCGGCGATGCGGTACGCGTCGTCGGCGAAAGCGCGGTGCAGATTCACGGCGCGATGGGACTGACCGAAGAACTCAGCCTTGGCGGGCATTTCAAGCGCGCGCTCGCGATCGCCGCGGCCTTTGGCCCGCGCGCCGGCCATCTCGCGCGCTTTTCCGAGGTGGCTGGTTAGCCCAGCATCGTTCGCGCAATCAGGTCGCGCTGGATCTCGTTCGAGCCGGCATAGATGGTCGCGGCACGGTCGTTCAGATAGCGCGGTACCGCGACTGCCAGTTCAGCCGGTGTCTGTCCGTCGGCGTCGGCCCATGCGGCGTGACCTGCGATTTCGCACGCCAGCGTATCGATCCGTTGCGCGGTCTCGGTTCCCAATATCTTGAGCGCCGAGGCATAGAGTGCCGCGCTGCCGCCAACGCCGCGCATCGCTTTCATCTCGAGCGCCTGCAGCGCCTGCAACGTCACCGCCTCACGGTCGAGCCGTGCGCGCAGCACCGGATCGACATCGCCGCGGGCGCGCAGCCCTTCGAGCCGCCCGATCAGCCCCGGCGCGTATTTGCCGCCGCGCTCGAAGGTCAGCAGGTGCTTCGCGACCGACCAGCCTTCATTCTCGCCGCCGAGCCGGTTTGCCTGCGGGACGCGGACATCGTCGAAGAACACCTGGTTGAATTCATGGTCGCCGGCGAGCGTTCGGATCGGCTCGACGGTAATGCCCGGCAAGCCCATGTCGAGCAGCAGGAAACTGATCCCCGCTTGCGGCTTGCCTTCGTTCGAGGTGCGGACGAGCGCGAACATGCGGTTCGCGAAATGTGCGTGGGTGGTCCAGATCTTCGACCCGTTGAGGATATAGTCGTTGCCGTCCTGCGTCGCGCGTAGCTGCAGCGCGGCAAGGTCGGACCCCGCGCCGGGTTCCGAAAAGCCCTGGCACCAATAATCTTCGCCCGACAAAATCCGCGGCAGATAATGCGCGCGCTGTTCGGGGCTGCCATAGTGCATGATCACCGGCGCGACCATCTTCAGCCCCATCGGCGCGAGGTTCGGTGCACCGGCGCGCGCGCATTCGGCGGCGAAGATATAACGCTCGATCTCGCTCCAGCCGGGGCCGCCGAACTCGGCGGGCCAGTCGGGCGCGGCCCATCCTTTGGCATGGAGGATGCGCTGCCACGGCAGGGAGACGTCGGGGTCGATAAAGACGCTGGTCGCGCGCGCGGCGCCGCGGCAGATGTCGTCGGGCAAATTCGCGCTGAGGAAGGCGCGAACCTCTTCGCGAAAAGCCATGAGTGCGGGATCGTTCAGCATGTCCATGCCCCGGACTTGTAGGTCGCGGCAGGGCCGGGCCAAGCTGGCACCTGCATCAGGCCGCGCGCGCTCCGACGAAGCCGAGTCCCGCTGCGATCTGTATCGACTGCGCGCGTCCGGTCGCGCCGAGCTTCGTCGAGGCGTTGCGCAAATGGAAGCGCACGGTCGACACCGACAGCGACAAGATGATCCCGATCTCGCCGTCGGTCTTGCCGGCCGCAGCCCAGCGCAGGCATTGCACTTCGCGGCGGGTCAGCGTCTGCGGCACCGTGGCATTGCGCGGACGCCCGCGCGCTTCATTGTGCGTCGCGATCAGCTTGACCGCGAGGTTGTGGAGGTGGCCGGCGTGCTCGGCATAGATCGCCTCGACGCCGACCGGCTCGCGCGAACACCAGAAGACCGCACCGACCAGACCGCGCGGCAGGTGCACCGGCGCGATGATCGCCTCGCCGAAATTGGGGGTGTTCCGCGCCTGCGAGCAATCGACCTCGTCGAGCAGGTGGGTTGGGCGCCAGGTACCGAGCCGCCCGTCGCTATAATAGAAGGGCTCGGCAACGAGCCGTGCCGCGGTCAAGAAGGCAAGTTGCAGCGCGAGCTTGCGATCGCGCCAATAGGCATAGCTGGGATCGACCCAATGAAAGCTGGTTTCGGCGTAGGGGCGTCCCTCGTCGTCGCTCATCGGTTCGGGGTCGCCAAGGTCGGCTTGCGCGGCGACGTAGGGCAGGCCGATCGTGTCGCCAGCGGCCTGTACCGCCGCGATCAGCGCGGGCATTTCAGCCCAGCATTCGGCCCTCTGATCGGTCACGCGTTCGTCCCTCCGCTATCCTGACACAGGTGTCAGCTTGTTCGCCCGGCCGCGATCCTCTGTTCTGTCACGGTTCGGCTTCGCACGACGCTCGCACAAAGACGAGCCCGGCGACAAGCTGTTTGAGGGAGGATGAGTGATGAAGGCAATGCGTATTTTCTTGGGCGCGGGTTCGGCGGTGGGTCTCGTTCTGGCGACTCCGGCCTTCGCGGTCGAGGAAGCGGCGGCCGAAACGGTTGCGGCGGAAGGCGACATCATCGTCACCGCACAGCGCCGCGCCGAATCGATGAACGACGTCGGCATGGCGATCCAGGCGGTCGATGGTGCGACGCTCGAAAGCCTGCGCGTCACCGACATGCGCGACCTGACGACGGTGGCGCCGAGCTTCACCGTCTCGCAAAGCTATCAGGGCGTGCCGACCTATACGCTGCGCGGTATCGGCTTCAACACGATCAATCTGTCGGCCACCTCCACCGTCGGCACCTATGTCGACGAAGTCGCCTATGCCTATCCGATCATGAACACGGGGCCGGTGTACGACCTCGAACGCGTCGAAGTGCTCAAGGGGCCGCAGGGCACGCTCTATGGCCGCAACACCACCGCGGGCCTGATCAACTTCATCACGGCAAAGCCGACCGACACGTTCGAAGGCGGCGTCAAGGCGGAACTCGGGAACTACCAGACCTATAATTTCGAGGGTCATATTTCGGGTCCGCTCGGCGAGGGCGTCGCGGCGCGCATCGCGGTGCGCAGCGAAAACAGCGACAAGGGCTGGCAGATCAGCAACGCGCGCCCCGACGAACGCCTCGGCAAGGTCGACAAGCTGGGCATCCGCGGCTCGCTGGCGATCGATCCCGGCCCGGGGACCAGCATCGACCTGTCGGTGACCTGGTGGCAGAACAAGTCGGACACCGTTGCCGGCCAGGGCATCGGCTTCACGCCCGCGACCAACCCGGTGTCGGGCACCAGCAATTCGCGCCTGTTCAACGCTCCGGGGCTTGCGACCTATCTGGCGAACCATTTTCCGACCAAGGCGAGCCAGGCCGATTGGGCGCCCGAAGCCGGGCGCTCGGCCAATATCGGACGCGGCGAGGGCCTGCCGGGCGACCTTGCGGAAAACAACCGTTTTTGGGGCCTGAAGGCGCGCATCGACCAGGAAATCGGCGACACCGCGAAGTTCGTCAGCCTGACCAGTTACAATGACTTCCAGCGCAAGGCATTGTCCGACTGGAGCGGCGCGCCGTTCGAAGTCCTGCTGCAAAAGGCCGATGGCCGGATCAAGAGCTTTGCCCAGGAAATCCATTTCGAGGGCGAGGCCGGCCGGGTCAACTGGCTGGTCGGGGGCTATTATGGTCACGACAAGATCGTCGACAGCAACCGCACTTTGCTCGGCGAAAATGCGAATGCGCGTTTCATCCGCGCGGTGCCCTTCATCATCGTGCCCGGCGTCAACCTGCTCAACACGCCGTTCAATTCGGGCGGCTACACCGCCGCCGACATGGCGACCGCCTTCCGCACCTATGAAGACATCGGCACGATGAACACGAAGACGTGGAGCGTCTTCGGCAACGCCGATGCCGAACTGACCGACCAGCTCAAGCTGACGGTCGGGCTGCGCTACACCGAAGACAAGCAGGACTATGTCGGCTGTTCGCGCGACTACAAGGGCAGCATGTTGCCGAACGTCAACGTCGTGAACCGTTTCCTCTTCTCGGCCGGCGGAACGCTGCCGATCCCGGCACCGATTTCCGAAGGCCAGTGCAACACCTTCAACGACGTCACCAACAGCTTCGGCCCGGTGATTTCGACGCTCGACGAGAACAATCTTGCCTGGCGGGTCGCGCTCGACTGGTCGCCGAACGACGATACGCTCGTCTATGCGTCGGTGTCGCGCGGTTACAAGTCGGGGACCTCGCCGGTCAACGCGGCGAGCAAGGCGCGCCAGAATGCACCGGTGACGCAGGAAAAGCTGACCGCCTACGAACTGGGCGTGAAGGCAACGCTGGCGGACCGGCTGCTCCAGGCCAATTTCGCGGCCTTTTATTACGACTATAAGGACAAGCAGATCAGCACCTATTTTGCCGATCCGATCTACACGGCGCTGTCGCGTCTCGACAATGTGCCCAAGTCGAAGGCCTATGGCCTCGAAGGCGAGCTGACCCTGCGACCGGTGGAGGGCGTGACCATCGCGGCCAACGGCCTGTGGCTGAAGACGAAGGTGATCGACTATCTCGGCACCAATGCGGCCGGCCAGCCGGAGAATTTCGACGGTGCCGAGTTCATTTACAGCCCGCGTTTCCAGGGCAGCATCGTCGCGGCCTATGACGCGCCGATCACCGATACGCTGGCGCTCAACGGCGCGGTCAGCCTGCGTTACCAGGGCAAGGCGAATACGATTTTCGAGGACGATCCGCTCTATGAGGTTGCTTCCTATGCCGTCGTAAACGCGAGCCTCGGTCTCAAGGACGAAAGCGGCTGGTCGCTGTCGCTGTGGTCGAAGAACCTGTTCAACAAATATCATTGGTCGGCGGTTGCCAGTAACGCCAACGTCGTGGTCCGGTTCGCCAACCAGCCGCGAACCTTTGGCCTGACGCTGGGTTATGACTTTTAAAGGAGCAGGGTCGCGTGGCGCGTTTGCCGATGCAGGATGAATATCTGGGGACGGCGATCGACTTCGCCGCCCCCATCGGCGAACCCGCGCTGCTCGCGCCCGACAGCGTACAGTGGCGCATCTACAAGAACCCGATCGCGCTCGGCATCGGCGGCATCGCCGCGGTGCTGCTCGAATTTGCCGAGCCGCGCATCCGGTCGGGGGTGTGGGACGATTCGACCTACAAGGCCGACCCGATCGGGCGTTCGCGCCGCACCGGGCTGGTTGCGATGCTCGCCTGCTATGGACCGGCGAGTAGCGCAAAAGCCGTGATCGGGCAGGTCAACCGGATGCACGGCAAGGTGAAGGGCGAAACCCCCGACGGCACGAAATATCGGGCGCTCGATCCGCTGCTGCTCGATTGGGTCGCGGCGACCGCTTCCTATGGCTTCCTCATGGCCTATGACCGCTTCGTCCGTCCGCTCAGCGACGCCGACAAGGACCGCTTCATGGCCGACGGCGATGCGATCGGGCGCGAGTTCGGGGCGCGGCATACGCCGCCGACGGTGGACGCTTTCATGGCGATGATGGACGAGCTCGAACCGCGCTTCGAGCCGCACCCGATCATCTTCGAATTCCTCGATATTATCCAGTCGGGCAAGGCGGCTCCCGGTGTGCCGCGCTTCCTCCACCGCGCGATCGCGCGCGCTTCGGTGTCGCTGCTTCCGCCGTATATTCGCCGCAAGCTGGACCTCGGCCCGCGTTACGACCTGACACGGCTCGACCGCACCGCGCTACGCATCGCCGGTCGGCTTGCCGACCGCCATGTCGACCGCGCCGCGCCGCACTGTCAGGCGAGCGTCCGGCTCGGCTTGCCGCACGATTTCCTGTTCAAATCACCTGCCGAGCAGCGGCGGTTGCTCGCCGCCGCCTAGGAACAGCGGTTCCAGCCCGCACCGCGTACCGCGCGCCCCGGCGTCGCGCCGCTATGCTCGCCGTTCCGCAGCACGCCGACGCCGTTGACGAAGACGTCGCGCATCCCGACCGAATATTGGTGCGGCTTTTCGAAGGTCGACCGGTCGCCGATCGTCGCCGGATCGAACACCACGACATCGGCATAATAGCCGGGCCGTAGCGCGCCGCGTTCCTTGATGCCGAGGTTGGTCGCGGGCAGGGTGGTGAGGCGGTACACCGCCTGTTCGAGCGGGATCAGCTTCTCGTCGCGGACATAGCGGCCGAGCAGCCGCGCGAAATTGCCATAGGTGCGCGGGTGTGCGCCCGATTTCAGGAAGACGCCCTCGGTCGCTTGCGACGCGGCGTCCGACCCGAAGCTCATCCATGGAAGCTGGACCTGCCTGCGCACATTGTCTTCCGACATCAGGAAATAGACGGTGCCGACGCGCGACCCGTCCTCGACGACGAGGTCCATCGCGGTTTCTTCGGGCGACTTGCCGCGCATCGCCGCAACCTCGGCAAGCGTCTTGCCGGTCAGCGGCTTGAGCGCGTCATTCTTGAACCCCGAAAGGATCATCTTGTCGGCGCCCGCGCCGAAATAGAGATTTTCCCAATCGCTGCCCGGCTGCTTCATCTCGGCGGCGACGCGCGCGCGGATCGCGGGGTCCTTCAACCGCTTGATCCATTCTTCGAGCCCGCCCGCCTGCACCCATGTCGGCATCGCGGCATCGAGCCCGGTGGCGCCGGCGGTATAGGTGTACATGTCGGTCGTGATCTTCAGCCCCTCGGCGCGGGCCGCTTCGATCTTCTTCACGATCGTGTCGAGCTTGCCCCAGTTGCTGCGCCCCGCCATCTTCAAGTGATAGATTTCTGCGGGTGCCCCCGAACGGCGCGAGATGTCGATCAACTCGTCGACGGCTTCCTCGATCCGGTCGCCTTCGGAGCGCATGTGGCTGATATACATGCCGCCGCATTTCGCGGCCTCGCTGGTCAGCGCGACCAGCTCGTCGGTCTCGGCATAGGAACCCGGCGCGTAGATGATCGAGCTGCCGACCCCCATCGCGCCCTCGTTCATCGCCTGACGGACAAGCGCGCGCATCCGGGCGAGCTGTTCGGGCGTCGGGTCGACATCGCCTTCGCCCAGTTCGTGGACGCGCACCGTCGCCGCGCCGACGAAGCTTGCGACATTGGTCGAAACCCCGCGCTTTTCGAGCCAGCCGAGATAGTCGCCGAGGGTGGTCCATTCGATCGGATATTTGACGTCGCCCTGACGTTCGGTCTCAAGCCGTTTCATCGCGGCGTTCATCGGCCCCATCGACCAGCCTTCGCCCATCACCTCCAGCGTCACGCCCTGGCGGATGTCGCTCTGGCTCCGGGGATCGGCGATCAGCGACTCGGTCGCCCAGCTCAACATGTTGATGAAGCCCGGCGCGACCGCCATGCCCTTCGCCGCGACTTCGGTCTTCGCGCTGCCCTCGACCTTGCCAACCGCGACGATGCGATCGCCCTTGATCGCGACATCGCCGACGACCGGCGCCTTGCCCGACCCGTCGTAGATCGTGCCGCCGCGAATGATGAGGTCGTAGGCGGCGTCTGCCGCCTGTGCCGACACCGAGACGAGAAGGGCGCTGCCGAGAAGCAGCGCGCGGGCGGCGGGGCGGCTAACCATGAAGATTCCTTATCAGTTCATCCATCAGTCCGTCGTCGGCGCTCGAACAGACGCCGAGCACCAGCGCTTCCTCATGTCCCTCGGCGACGACATAGGCGTGGCCCATCGACGAATCGAGATAGATGCCCTGACCGGTCTTGAGCGCGACCGGGTCGTAGAATTCGGTATGAATCTCGACCTCGCCTTCGAGGACGAAGATGAATTCCTCGCCCTGATGGCGGACAAGCTCGCCGAACTCGCGCGCGCTGTGCGCCCGGATCCGTGTGATGATCGGGATCATCCGCTTTTGCCGGAGGTCGGTGCACAGATAGTGATAATCATAATTGTCGGTCGTGACGCGCACCGCCTGGTCGACCGTGCCGATGCTGCGGCGGCCGGTCACGCGCGGCGTCTGATCCTCGTCATCCTCGGCGAACAGGTCCGACATGCGGATGTTCAATCGCTGGCTGAGCTGCTGCAACTTGTCGTAACTGAGCGTGAGCCGGTCATGCTCGACCTTCGACAGCGTCGACACCGGGATCCCCGATTTCGCGCTCATTTCCTTGAGCGTCCAGCCGTTTCGCGACCGGATGCTCTTCATCACCGTGCCCAGCGTGGGCGGTGTCGAGCGGTCCGCCATCAGTTTTTCCAATCCATGTTTGACAATTTTCCAATCAGGATCATTATGTCCCTATCGGGCTAACAGAGGTTGGTCCCTTGGTAAGGGGTCGCGCGGCTTGCTGCAAGGTGTGACAGGCCTCGCAAAAGAAAAGGGGAAAGCGATGCGTTTCATCCGAAAGGCGATGATCGGCCTCGCGGCATTCGCCGCGTTGCCGCTGGCGGCGCAGGGGCCTTTGCCCGCGCCGGCGGCAAAGAAAACCGAAGCGGCGGCGGTGCCGGTCGCCAAGACAGCAACAGCGCCGGTCGCGCTCGATGCGAAAGACCTCGAGGCCTGGCTCGACGGCTACCTGCCCTATGCGCTCGAACGCGCGCGCATTCCGGGCGCGGTCGTCGTCGTCGTTCGCGGCGACCAGGTCGTGCTCCAGAAAGGCTATGGCTTTTCCGACGTCGCGAAGCGCGCGCCTGTCCTGCCCGAGACCACGCTTTTCCGGCCGGGATCGGTGTCGAAGCTCCTGACGTGGACCGCGGTGATGCAGCAGGTCGAAGCGGGCAAGATCGACCTCGACAAGGACGTCAACGCCTATCTCGATTTCAAGATTCCGCCCTATCAGGGCAAGCCGGTGACGATGCGTAACATCATGACGCATACCGCCGGTTTCCAGGAATCGGTCCGCTACCTGATCAGCAGCGATCCCAAGTCGGTGATGGCGCTGAAGAAGCAGATGCCGCTGGCGCTGCCCGACCGCGTCTTTGCGCCGGGGACGACACCGGCATACTCGAACTACGCCACCGCGCTCGCGGGCTATATCGTCGAGCGCGTCAGCGGAGAGGATTTCGACGACTATATCGACAATCACATCTTCAAGCCGCTCGGCATGGCGCATTCGTCGTTCCGCCAGCCGCTTCCCGCCAATCTCGCGCCGCATATGTCGAAGGGCTATCCCGACGTCACGCAAAAGCCCAAGCCGTTCGAGATGGTGATCCCCGCGCCGGCGGGCAGCCTGTCGGCGAGCGGCGCCGACATGGGCAAGTTCATGATCGCGCACCTCAATGACGGCGCCGGCCTCCTGAAGCCCGAGACCGCGAAGCAGATGCACGATTTCAAGGCGCCCGGCGTCGGCCCGCTCAACAGCATGGCGCTCGGCTTCTACGAACAATGGGTCAATGGTCACCGTGCGATCGCGCATGGTGGCGACACCGTATGGTTTCATAGCTATTTGTGGCTGTTCCCCGACGCCGATATCGGCGTCTACATCTCGATGAACAGCGCCGGGAAACAGGGTGACGCGGGCGCGATCCGCAGCGCGCTGTTCCATAAGTTCGCCGACCGCTACCTGCCCGGCACCGAAAAGCCCGGTCAGGTCGATGCCAAGACCGCAAAAGAACATGCGCAGATGATGGTCGGCAATTACATCAGCAGCCGCGGGTCGTTCACCAACTTCATGAGCCTGTTCGGGCTGCTCGGCCAGACGACGATCTCGCTGACCGAGGACGGCAAGATCACGCTCCCGGCGCTCGATGGGCTGGGCGCGGGCGCACGCGACTGGGTCGAGGTCGAACCCTTCGTATGGCGCGACACCGGCACCGGCGAACGCGTTGCCGCGGAGGTCAAGGACGGCCGCGTCGTGCGGTGGAGCGTCGATGGAGGCTCGCCCTTCATGGTGTTCGAGCCCGCTCCGGCGAGCGTCAATGCCGCCTGGCTCAACCCGGCGCTGATCTTCGCATTCGGCATCATCCTGCTCGCCGCGCTGGCGTGGCCGGTGCGGGCCCTGGTGCGCCGCAGCTTCAAGGCCGACTTCGCGCTCGAGGGTAAGGCGCGCCGTGCGTACCGCCTGTCGCGGGTCTTCGCGTGGCTCGCGATCGGCGCGCTTGCCGGCTGGTTCGGGCTGATCGCCGCCTTCTCGGCCGATATTGGCGCGATCGGCGGTCCGCTCGACTGGCTGATCCACCTGCTGCGCATCCTGACGCCGCTCGCCGCTTTCGGCCTGCTTGCGACGGCGGGCTGGCACCTGTGGCTCAGCGTCAAGGACAAGCGCCGCTGGACGATGAAACTCGGTGCGGTGCTGCTGATCCTTGCCGCGCTCGTGCTCGTCTGGGTGACGCTTGCCTTCCATCTCTATGGTTTCGGGATGGTCTATTGATGCGGGCGTAAAGCGCGCGCGAACTGACGCTCGACCTTCGGGTCGAGCGTTTTTCGTGTCATCGGGGCCCGCGCCTTTTGCTGCACAGCTTTACCGAAACTGCGTCGCCATTCGGAAGCCAGTCACCCCAACGCTGAGCGTGACAAATTTATGTCCTAAATGGGTTGACAATTTTCTGATTAGGACAATAGTCGACGATGAAACTATAAACAGGGAGGTTGGGATGACGGGGTCGTTCCAGATGACGCGCCGCGCGGCACTCGCGGGCGTGGTGGGTGTCGCTATGTCGGCGCCGATGATCAACAAGGGCGCCTTTGCCTTCGCCGCGGCGCCGGGGAAGAGCTACTCGCGCCGCGCCGTCGACCTTGTTGCGTCGTCGCTCGTCATCGACATGCTCGCACCGCTCAAGATCACCCTCGATGAAAATTATGTCGCGCACCGGCTGACCGACGCCGAAGCCGCCGAGTTCAAGGCGAGCGGCATTACCGGATTTCACAATGCCTATGGCCTCGGCGGTCCTGGCGCCAAGGCGCAGGCACTCGAATTCCTTGCCGGGTGGCAGGGCTTCGCGGGGCGCAACAGCCACGTCTTCACACTCGTCGATACGGTTCAGGATCTCGACCGCGCCAAGGCGGACAAGAAATGCGCCGTCATCATGGGCATCCAGAATGCCGAGCATTTCGAGAAGATCGAGGATGTCGCGCTGTTCCGCCGCCTTGGCCTTCGCTGTGCGCAGCTTACCTATAATACGCAGAACCTGATCGGGTCGGGCAGCACCGAACGCGTCGACGGCGGGGTCAGCGACTATGGCGCCGCGATCATCGCCGAGATGGAAAAGCAGAAGATGCTGGTCGACGTCTCGCACTGCGGCGACAAGACGACATTGGATGCGATCGCCATCGCGAAAGGGCCGATCGCGATCACGCACAGCAACGCCCGCACGCTCGTCGATCATCCGCGCGTCAAGACCGACGCGGCGATCCAGGCGCTCGCTGCGAAGGGCGGGGTGATGGGTATTACCGGGGTGCGCATGTTCGTGCGCACGACCGACCCGACGAATGTCGGGCATATGGCCGACCATATCGACCATGTCGCCAAGCTCGTCGGGATCGACCATGTCGGTATCGGGTCGGACGCCGACCTCCACGGCTATGACGACATGAAGCCCGACGAATATGCGCTGCTCAAGGGTAGCTACAAGGGCAGCTACGCCTTTCGCGACAAGATCGACATCGACGGGTTCGATCATCCGCTCAAGACCTTCGACCTCACCGAGGAACTGATCCGCCGTAACTATTCGAACGAAAACATCCGGGCCGTGCTCGGTGGCAATTTCCGCCGCCTGCTCGCCCAAGTCTGGGGGTAAGACGATGAAACAGGGACTGTTTGTTGCAGCAAGCATGGGCGCGATGATGGCAGCGATGCCGGCGCAGGCGCAGGAAGCGGGCGCCGTCGAGGCGAGCGGCGAAATCGTCGTGACCGCGCAGAAGCGGACGCAGAATGTGCAGGACGTGCCGATTTCGATCGCCGTCGTCAGCGGCGAGGAGTTGCAGGAACAGGGCTCGGCCTCGCTCGTCGATTATGCGGGTTATGTGCCCGGCATGAACGTCAGCAACGGCGGCACGCCGGGGCAGACGACGATCACCTTGCGCGGCGTCGCGCCGCTCAACTCGGCGCAGACGGTCGGCATCTATCTCGACGATGCGCCCGTGGGGTCGAGCGCGATCTATAATCGCGCAGGGGCCTTCACGATCGACCTCATGCCCTATGATCTCGAACGGATTGAGGTGCTCAAGGGGCCGCAAGGGACACTCTACGGCGCCAGCTCGATCGGCGGTCTCGTCAAATATGTGACCGTCCAGCCCGATACGCGAGAATTCAAGGTGCGTGCGGGCGTCGAGGGTTTCACGATCAAGGACGCGGGCAGCCTTGGCTGGGGCGGGCAGGTTTATGTCAATGCGCCCATCGCGACCGACACGCTCGCGATTTCGGGCAGCTTCGCGTGGCGCAAGACGCCGGGCTGGGTCGACAGCGTGAACAATGCCGGGCTGAAGGACCAGAATGACTATGAACAGCGCGGCGGCCGCGCAGCGCTGCTGTGGCAGCCGACCCCGGAACTCAGCGTCAAGCTCGCCGGCATCTGGCAGTCGCTCGATTCCGACGGCAACGGCCTCTATGCCGCCGACCTCACCGGGCGGCGGCTCGGCAACGGCCATTCGTTCAACAATTATGTGCCCGAATCCTACGACATCGATCTCGACTATTATGCCGCGACGATCGACTATGACTTCGGCGCCGCGACGCTGACCTCCGCGACGACCTACAGCAAGACGCAGAGCCGGCAGGTGCAAGACGCGAGCTATGCGTTCGGGGTGCTCTTTCCGTTGCTCACCGGCGGCGCGATCGCGCCGGGTATCACACCCTTCGCGCTCGACCTCGGGCTCAAGAAATGGACGCAGGAAGTCCGGCTCGCCTCGCCGAGCGGCGGGCGCTTCGAATGGATGATCGGTGGTTTCTTCACCGACGAAACGACCAGCAATGCGCAGCTGGTCCGCTCGTTCGACATGGCAGGCAATCCGATCGCGGCGCTCGATCCACTCGCGACCGTTGGCCTGCCAGCGACCTACAAGGAATATGCGGTCTTCGGCAACGCGACCTTCAAGCTTTCCGAGCAGTTCGAGATCACCGGCGGTCTCCGCTGGGCGCGCAACGAGCAGACCTTCCGCCAGCAGAGCGAGGGCGCAATCGTACCGAAGGCAGATAATCCCGGCACCTCGGCCGAAAGCGTCTGGACCTTCTCGGTCAGCCCGCAGTTTCATATCAACGAGGACGCGATGCTCTATGCGCGCGTCGCGACGGGTTATCGCCCCGGCGGCCCGAACGTCATCGTTCCCAATGTGCCGCCCAGCGTCGATGCCGACCGCATGACCAACTATGAGGTTGGGCTGAAGGCGGATTTCGCCGACCGGATGGTGACCGTCGACGCGGCCTTTTTCTGGATGGACTGGACCGACATACAGGTCACGCGCGCGTTCGGCGGCGTTTCGGGCGGTGCGAATGGTGGCAAGGCAACGAGCAAGGGTTTCGAAGGCAGCCTCGCGCTGCGCCCGGCGCCCGGCCTGACGATCAGCGCGACGGGCAGCTACACCGACGCGACGCTCAGCGAGGATGTGCCGGACATCAGCGGCGTCGATGGTGACCGCCTGCCGGCGGTGCCGAAGTTCAGCGGCGCGCTGCGCGCCGATTATGAATTCGCACTCGGCAGCAGCAACAAGGGCAGCTTCGGCGTCGGGGTCCGTCATGCAAGCAGCCGTCTGTCGCTGGTCGAGAGCGACCCGCTCGCCGCGCGCGCCAAGCCCTACACGTCGGTCGATCTCAACGCATCGGTCACGTTCAACGACCACTGGACATTGCGCGCCTATGCCCGCAACCTGCTGGACAACAAGGGCGAGATGGCGCGATCGACGATGGCCGACGGTCTCAACCGGCCGAGCTTCCTGGCGATCTCGCCGTTGCAGCCCCGCACCATCGGCGTCGCGCTCGACATGGCTTTCTGATCGTCTGGAGTTGGAAAAGATGAACGCGCCCCTCGGCAGGCTGGCCGACAGACTGGCCCTGCCGCAGCCTTACCTGCTGTTCCTCGGCGATACGACCGAGGCAAGCTATGCCAAGACCGCCTTTGGCCTTGCCGACTGGGCGGCCGATCGTTGCGTCGGCGAGCTGGCGATCGGCGGGTGCACCGTCTCCACCGGCCTGCCGCGCCTGTCGCCCGCCGAAGCGCGGGCGGCGGGGGCGCGGTCGCTGGTGATCGGGGTCGCGAACCAGGGCGGGATCATCGGTGAGAGCTGGATCGCCGCGCTGGTCGAGGCGATGGACGCCGGACTCGATGTCGTCAGCGGCCTCCATGTCCGGCTCGGCAGCATCCCGGCGCTGATCGAGGCCTCGCGGCGCACGGGGCAGCGGCTGATCGATATCCGCACCCCGCCGCCCGCGATCCCGATCGCGAGCGGGCGCAAGCGCAGCGGCAAGCGGCTTCTCACCGTCGGGACCGATTGTGCGCTCGGCAAGAAATATACCGCGCTCGCGCTGCACCGCGCGTTCGTCGAGCGCGGCATCGACGCCGATTTTCGCGCGACGGGGCAGACGGGCATCATGATCGCGGGCGGCGGCATGCCGATGGACGCGGTGGTTTCGGATTTCGAAGCGGGGGCGGCCGAAATGCTCAGCCCCGACGCGACCGACGATCATTGGGACCTGATCGAAGGGCAGGGGTCGATCTTCAACCCCGCTTATGCCGCGGTCTCGCTTGGGCTGCTCCACGGCAGCCAGCCCGACGTGTTCGTCGTCTGCCACGATCCGTCGCGCACGGTGATTCTCGGCATGGAGAGTTTCGAGCTGCCTTCGGTCGAGGAGGTGATCGACCTGACGATCCAGCTCGGCAGCCGCACCAATCCCGCGATCCGCTGCGGCGGCGTGAGCTTCAATACGTCGAGCTATGAAGCCGACGCGGCAGAGGCGCTGATGGCGGCCGAGAGCGAGCGCCTCGGCCTTCCCGTCGCCGATCCGATCCGCGGCGGCGCGGCGTTCGACGCGCTCGTTGAAAATATCCTCGCATGAGTGTGGGCGAGGCGGGCAGCAAGTCGAGCTGGTTCCAGCGCTTCCTGCTGCCCGGTTTTGCACTGAAGGCGGTCATCATCGGCGGCGGCTATGCAACCGGGCGCGAGCTGGCCGAATATTTCGTGCCGTCGGGGCCGTGGGGCGGGCTCGCCGCGATGTTGCTCGCGACGCTGATCTGGAGCGTCGTCGCGGCGCTGACCTTCGCGCTCGCGCGCCAGCTCGGCGCCTATGACTATCGCGCCTTCTTCAAGGGACTTCTGGGACCCGCGTGGGTCGCGTTCGAAGCCGCGTATCTGATTTTCGTCGTCCTCATCCTTGCGGTGTTCGGCGCCGCGGCCGGCGCGATCGGCGCGGCAACCTTCGGCTGGCCCGAACTTGCGGGCGTGATCCTGCTCGCCGTCTCGATCGTCGCGGTCACCGCGTGGGGGACGGGCGTCGTCGAACAGATGTTCAAATATGTCTCGTTCCTGCTCTACGGCGTCTACGGCCTCTTTCTCATCCTCGCGCTCGCCAGCTTCGGCGGGCTGATCGGGCAGGGCTTTGCCAATGCGCCGCCGCCATCGGGCAACTGGATGGCGGGCGGGCTGACCTATGCGAGCTATAACATCGTCGGTGCCGTCGTGATCCTGCCGGTGCTGCGCCATTTGACCAGCCAGCGCGATGCGGTCGTCGCGGGGCTGATCGCGGGGCCATTGTCGATGCTGCCGGCAATCCTGTTTTTCGTTGCGATGATGGCTTTCTACCCCGCGATCGGTGCGGAGACCCTGCCGTCGGACTTCCTGCTCCGCCAGATGACGGTGCCGGGGTTCCACGTCCTGTTCCAGGTGATGATCTTCGCCGCATTGCTCGAAAGCGGAGCAGGCGCGGTCCATGCGATCAACGAGCGCATTTCGGGCGCTGTCGAGAGCCGCGGGCGTCCCGCGCTGACGCCCGGCGCGCGTGCCGTGATCGGCGCGGTCATCCTTGCGGGCTGCATGTTCGTCGCGGGACGCATCGGGCTCGTCGACCTGATCGCCAGCGGATACCGCTTCCTCGCATGGCTGTTCCTTGCGGTCTTTGTGCTGCCGTTGCTCACTGTGGGCGTCTGGCGCCTGCTGCGCCGTTCGCCCGTTCCCGAAATGGAGACTCTCTGATGAAAGCCGTTCGCCTGCTTGCCCTGTCGCTGATGCTTTCGGTGGCGACGCCTGTTTGGGCCGAGCCGCCCGCCGATATCGGGGAAAGCGTCGAGGCGCTTCGCAAGAAGATCGGCGCCGCGGGCGTGTCGATCGCGATCGTCGAGGACGGCAAGACGACGCTGTCGCGCGGCTGGGGCGTGCGCAAGATCGGCGATCCGGCGCCGGTCGACGAACAGACGATCTTCCAGACAGGTTCGACGGGCAAGGCAATGACCGCGACCGCGCTCGCCATCCTCGTCGACGAAGGCAAGATTGCGTGGGACGACCCGGTGATCAAGCATATGCCTTGGTTCCGCATGTATGATGCATGGGTCACGCGCGAGATCACGATCCGCGACCTGCTCGTCCATCGCAGCGGGCTGGGGCTGGGGCAAGGCGACCTGATGTTCGTGCCGCGCACGCACCTGACGCGCAAGCAGACGGTGGAGCGTGTCGCCTACCTCAAACCCGTGACGAGTTTCCGCTCGGCCTATGCCTATGACAATATCCTCTACACGGTCGCCGGGCAGCTGATCGAAGAGGTCACCGGGCAGACGTGGGAAGTGTTCATGCGCGACCGCGTGCTGCGCGCGGGCGGCATGAAAAATGCGACGAGCGATAGCGAGGACCGCTTCCGCATCGCGAACCGGTCGTGGCCGCACGCGCGCCTGTCGGGCGCACTGCGCGGGCTTGGTCCGCAGCAGGCGCTCGACGAACGCGACGAACTGGGACGCAACGGCGCGCCCGCGGGCGGGCTTGCGCTCAGCGCCGACGACATGGCGGCGTGGCTCAAGATTCAGCTTGCGCACGGTGCGCTCCCCGACGGCAAAAGGCTGTTCAGCGAAAAGCAGGCCGCCGAAATGTGGGCGCCGGTTACCCCGATGCCGATCGGTGAACTGCCCGAGGCGCTCAAGCCCGCGCAGCCGACGCAACAGGCCTATGCGCTTGGCTGGCAGGTGCAGGATTATCGCGGGCACCGCATCGTCCAGCACAGCGGCGGGGTCTTCGGCTCGATCACGCGTGTGGTGATGATCCCCGACCGGAATGTCGGTTTCGCGATCATGCTCAACAGCGAGGACAGCGGAATGATCCTCGGCCTGACGTACGAGCTGCTCGATCATTATCTCGATCAGCCCGATTTTGGCTGGACGACCAAATGGCAGGACTGGTTCGAGGCGCGGCTCGCGGGCGGCGAAGCGTTCCTGAAAAAATCGAAGGCGTCGCCGGTGAAATCGGGACCCTCGCTCGCGCTTGCGAGCTATGCGGGGCGCTACCGCGATCCCTGGTATGGCGACATCGTGATCGGGCAGGCCGGCAAGGGGCTGACAATCGACTTCACGTCGACGCCGCGGATGGCGGGGCGGCTCAAGCATTGGCAATATGACAGCTTCGTCACCGATTTCGACGATCCGGCGATCGAACCCGCCTATGTCACCTTCGCGCTCGACGCCGACGGCAAGATCACCGGCGTGACGATGAAGGCGGTCAGCCAGATCGCCGACTTCAGTTGGGATTATCACGATCTCGACCTGAAGCCCGTGAAGAACGCGAAATGAGGCGCATCGCCGTCCTGCTTGCCGCCACCGCGCTGGCCGGCTGCACAGCGGACGAAAAGCCGGCGAAGCCGCCGGAAGGCCCGCTGCACAGCCGGATGCTCGTGCTCGACACGCATCTCGACACGCCGACGCATTTCGAGCGGCAGGGATGGAGTTTCGCCGATCGCCACGCACTGGCCGACGATCTCGTCCAGCTCGACATCCCGCGGATGAAGGACGGTAACCTCGATGGCGGCTTCTTCGTCATCTATACCGATCAGGGGCCGCTGACCGCAAAGGGCTACGCCGACGCGCTTGTCCATGCGCGGTCGCGGTCGGACCTGATCGACCGGACGCTGGGCGCACAGGCAGCGCAGATCGGTTCTGCGCTGACCGCGGGCGACGCGCGGGCGCTGAACAAGGCAGGCAAGCTTATCGCCTTCAAGTCGATCGAGAACAGCTATCCGATCGGCGAAGACCTGTCGCTGCTGGACGAATTTTACAAAAAGGGCGTGCGGCTTGCGGGGCCGGTGCATTCGAAAGACAACCAGTTTGCCGACAGCGCGACGGGCGAGGGGCGCTGGAAGGGGCTGAGCCCGCTCGGCAAGCAGTGGGTCGCCGAGATGAACCGGCTCGGCATCGTCATCGACGCGAGCCATGCGTCGGACGCGGCCTTCGACCAGCTGCTCGCGCTGTCGAAATATCCGATCCTGCTTTCGCACTCGAGCCTGCGCTCGGCGCATAATCACCCGCGCAACCTCGACGAGGCGCGATTGAGGAAGCTTGCCGCCAAGGGCGGCGCGATGTGCCTTTCGACCGTATTCCTGTCGGACATGAACATGTCGTCCGCGCGCGCCGCGCTGTTCGGCAAACTCGAACGCATCGGTACGCTCACGCCAGCCGAACAGGCGGACCTCAACCGCGAGTGGCGCGCGCTCGATGCGAAGGAACGGATGTGGGCCGCGGATTTCGAGGCCTATATGAAGATGGTGTTGCGCGCGATCGAGGTCGGCGGCGTCGATCATGTCTGTTTCGGCGCCGACTGGGATGGCGGCGGCGGCTTGCCGGGCATCGAGGATATCACCGCGCTGCCCAAGGTCACCGAACGGCTGAAGGCCGCGGGCTATTCGGATGCCGACATCGAAAAGATGTGGAGCGGCAACGTCCTGCGCGTGCTCGCCGCGCAGGGGAAATAGAGACCCGCCTCCCGCCGGAAAGCGGAACGAACGGCCGAGCCGTGCGTCCATTGGTCAGTTCCCCGACGTCACGCAGCGGCGGGGTGCAGGCCGGAGGATCGGATGCAGCCGCTCGAAGGAATCGAATCCGGGCCATCGCGTCCGCGCCTTTGGGACCGGCACGCCAGCCCGATTTCGATCCTGATCCTGGGCGGCATCCTGCTCGCGGCTTGGCTGGGTGTTACCGGGGGGCAGCCCAGCCCGCCCAAGACAGTGGATTTCGGCGATGCTCGCCTGACCGTGAAGACGCCGATGACGATCCGTAACGGCGAATTTTTCGAAACCGACATCACGCTGATCGCCAAGGTGCCGATCGAAGACGCGGTCATCGCCGTGTCGCCCGCGCTCTGGCGCGACATGACGGTGAACACGATGATCCCGGCCGCCGCCGAGGAAAGTGTCGAGGACGGCCGGTTCCATTTCGCTTACGGGCGGCTCGATGCGGGCGACAGCCTGCACGTCAAGATCGACGGCCAGATCAACCCGCCGCTCTTCGCCGGGACCGAAGGCGAGATCGCGGTCTTCGACGGCGACCGTCGCATCGGCGCGATGCCGCTGCGCATCAAGGTGCGTCCCTGATGGATATCGTCCTGCGCGCCACGGTGATGTTCTTCATCCTGTTCCTGCTGATCCGGCTGCTCGGCAAGCGTGAACTCGGCCAGATGACTCCGTTCGAATTTGTCGTGCTCGTCGTGCTCGGCGATCTGATCCAGCAGGGCGTGACGCATAATGACTTCAGCCTGACGGGTGCGACGCTCGCGATCTGCACTTTCGCCTTCTGGGCGCTCGTGCTCAGCTGGACCGCCTATCTCTTCCCGCGCGCCAAGGACCTTCTCGAGGGGGCGCCGCGGGTGATCGTGCGCGACGGCAAGGTGGTCGAGGAAAATCTGCGCCGCGACCGGCTGACGCGCGATGAGATATTGTCCGAAATGCGCCTCGCGGGCATCGGCCGGATGTCGGACGTCGCGTGGGCGATCCTCGAACCGCAGGGCAAGATGAGCTTCATCAAGAAGGGCGATCAGGCTTCGCCGCAGCGGGATCGGGACGGGCCCGCCAGCTAGTAGATCGGCGTGATCTGCATCTGCGGCAGCGGCCTGGGTGTGCCGTCGCCGAGATCGGGGCCGAGGTCGGCCCATTCCTTGCCGCGGGCGACGAGGTCGGCGTAGAGATTCTGCGACGCCGACTGCGCCTCGGCCGAGCGGAATTTATAGGAAACGGGTGACGGTGTTCCGGTTCGCACCGTCGCGAACGCGCCTTCATAGGCCGGTATCGGCGGCGCGACGTCGGCGCTGACGGCGATCCGCATCGTATAGCGCTGAAGTCCCGACGCGACATTGCGCCATCGCACCCAATAATGGTTGGCGAAGGAAAAGCTGTATAGCCGCTCGCCCGCGGCGGTCCCTTTCAGCGAAATGCTGTCGAGGATCGCCTGCGACATGTCGAGGTTCATGCCGCCTTCGGTCGCGTCGAGCGAGACGTGGACGATCCGGTCGCGCTGTCCCGGCGCGCGCGATTGCAGGAGGTCGCGCCAGTTCTGCATCGTGCTGATGATCCCGAACAGAAAGCCCGAAATCTCGGCGAGCGCCACCGGCCGCGCGATCGAGCGGTAGCTGCGCCGCCACCCGCGATTGTTGTGGAGCGGAAGCCATACCGCGGCTTCGGCCGCGTCGCGCGGGTTCGGTGGTTCGCCGCTCTCGACCGGGGGGCCGGTGTCGCTGTCCTGCGGATAGACGAGATTGATCGCGAAGGTCGGCCAGCGCGGAAGCGGGGCGTCGAAGAGGTGGAGCGGGAAATTGCTCGACACGCCGCCGTCCGAAAACCAGCAGATGCGAAAGCCTTCGATCGACGAGGCGGGCGCCTCGCCGCCGGTCGCGAGGCTGTCGGTGCTCTGGCTCAGCGTGGTTTCCTTGCCGGCCTCTTCGCCGTCGAACGTCTCGCCTTCGTCGTCGCCGCGCTGCGTCCGCCTGCCGACCGGTTCGTGGAGCGGCACCGCGCTGATCAGCAGCGGAAAGCTCAGGCTCATCCGCATTGCCACGAGGACGGGCATCCGTCCCTTCGAGGGCAAGCGGTAATAGGCCTTGTCGCCGACCCGGTCGGGCGCGCCTGCTTCGGCGACGATTGCGTCGACGACGACAGGGGGAAACAGCAGGTCGAACTCTTCGCGCAGGAACCAGAATGTCGCGTCGGTGAAGGGCAGCGTTCGCGGTTCGTGATGCGACACGCCGGTGGTGATCATCTGGAGCGTGATCGCGGTTTCGGTTGCGGGCTCGCCGGGATAGCGCGGCGCCGACCACAGGTCGTCGAAGCGGAGCGGATCCGTCGCCGCCTTGCCCGACAGCGACTGCAGGACATCGTGGAGCCATTCGGTCAGCGCGGGTTGTGATGCGCCCTGACGCACCGTCCGGCCCGAGCACAGCCCGAGGAGGTTGCGCCGGGCGACGCGCGCGACGCGCAGCACCGCGGCGATCGCCGCACCCAGATAGGCGCAAATAGCGGATGGAAGTGCGACGGCAGCCAGCCCCGGCGCGCCCGCGAACCAATAGCCGAGCGAAAGGAACAGCCCGAGCAGGAGGAGTCCCTCCAGCGGCGCGACCGCCACCACGGCGATCATGGCCGCGAACAGCTTGCGGAGCGGGCCGGCATTGCCGGCGAGGGTGACGATCAACCGATAGGCGTTCTTCGCCCCGCGAGCGGGCTGGAACAGGCCGAAGATGAAGCCTTGCGAGGAAAGCTGCGCCGCGACACGTTCGAGCCCGGCGAAGCCGAGGGTCGCGGGGCAGGGCGCGGCCGATCCCGATGCGATATGTTTGCGATCGCCGAGCGCTGCCGCGGCGGTGGCGGCCGCGGCAATCGCGCCCGCCGACGTCCCGCCGATATTCTTGAAGCGGAAATCGCGCGCGAGTGCGAGGACGGCGTTGGGATAGACGACGCCGCTTGTGATGCCGCCCTTCATTACGAGGTCGCAATAGCGGGTCGGCGTCTGGCTCATGGTCACGCTCTCCGGGACGAACGGGGCTTTCTTTGCCCCTTCTTACCCCGGCGCGCCGGTCAAGTCGCTGCCGTTGTTGGACAATAGCGCCGGGTCAGCGCGCCACGTCGCTCGCCGCAGGCGAGGCGCCCTGAAGCAGGCGTCGCGACAGCGGGGCGAAATCGCCGCGGATGCCGTGTGCGAGTGCTGCGGCGGCGAGGCCGTTTTGCGCGACGGCCGCAAGGGGTTGGCCGTTAAGAAGCGCGTCGAGTATCCCTGCGGCGAACGCATCGCCGGTGCCGATCCGGTCGATCACCGGGGTGACGACGATGGCGTCACTCTGTGCCTGATCGCCGCGCGTGTCGATCCGCGCGCTCAGCTCGTGGCGCGTCGGCTCGATGATGCGGCGCGCGGTCGACGCGACGCGTTCGAGCCGTGGGAAGGCGTCGAGCAGCGCGAGCGCCGCCTCGCGCCGCCGGTCGGCACCATCGCCCGAAAAATCGCGGCCGAGGAGCAACGAGGCGTCGCGGTGGTTGCCGAACAGCAGCGTAGCTTCGGCGACGATCGGCCGCAGGATCGCGGCGGGGTCGTCATGCCAGCGTTCCCAAAGCTTGCCGCGCCAGTTGCCGTCGAACGAGACGCCGATCCCTCCGGCGCGCGCGCGGCGCACCGCTTCGAGCACCGCGTCGGCACTGCGCTGGCAGAGCGCCGGGGTGACCCCCGACAGGTGCAGCCAGCCGACGCCCGCGAGCAGATGGTCCCAGTCCCAATCGGCGGGCGCCATCGTCGCGAAGGCGGTTTCGGCGCGGTCGTACTGGACATCGTCGGGGCGCATCGGGCCGCCGGGCAGGTGGTAATAGAGGCCCATCCGGCCCGCCGGCCGCAACAGGCGCCGCGTGTCGACCCCGTGGCTGCGCAGCCGGTCGACGACGCCATCGCCGAGCGCGCCATCGGGAACCGTGCCGAGCATCGCGACGTCATGACCGAGCGATGCCAGCGCGACCGCGACATTCGCTTCGGCGCCGCCGACATGCACGTCGAAGCGCGCCGATTGCAGCGGCAACTCGCCGTGCGGGACGCCGAGCCGCAAAACGACCTCGCCGAAACAGGCGATTTTCTTGGTCGGGTCGATCATGGTCAGGCTCCGGGGTCGGGGATGGCGGTGCAGGCGATGCGGATGCGATCGCCGAAACGGGCGGTCGCCGACTGGCCGGGGGTTATCGGATGGACCCCGGTGATCGCGCCCGCCGAAATCCACTGGTCGGGTTCGAGCCGGATCACCCCGTCGTGATGGAGGCCGACGAGGAAGCGCAGCGAACCCCAAGGGCCGTCGAGCACGTCGCATGCGCGCCCGGTGCCGACCTGGGCGCCGTCGATTGCGGTTGTCACCTCAAGGCGGTCGAAATCGGCGGCGTCGAGGCGCGGGCCGATGAGCAGGCCGTTGTTGATCCCGATGTCGGCGATGATGCCGAAGGGCGCGTGCGAATGGACGTCGGGGGCGGGCGAACTCGCGATCTCGAAACCCGCATGGATGGCGTCGACCCAGCCGCGCGCATCGTCGGTGGCAACAAGCGGGCGATCGGGCACGGCGCGAAGGCGGAGCATCGTCTCGGCCTCGATTGCACCTGCGCCGCCTATGAAGACGCGCGCTTCGCCCGGCGTGTCGCCAGCGAGCTCGGCGCAGCGGAGGATCGGGCCCGCAAGCCGCTCGGCGCCGAGCGCGCCGACCAGCGCCGGCGGAATACGTCCGACCTTCCAGCCGAGCACCGGCCCGCCGAGTGCGGCGAGCAAGTCCTGCTGCATCGCGTAGGCATCGGCGAGGGTTGCGGGCACCGGCCTGGGGAAATGCTCCAACGCGCGACCGGTTCGCCGGGCTTCGAGGAGGGCGGAAACCGCGTCCTGCGCGCGCGTCGCGGCGCTCATGGCAGCGGTTCCGGCGGCATCAGGCGAGCTTGGCGCTCAGCAGATAGCGTTCGCGGCTTTCGGCCGAGCGCTGACGCAGTTCGACGAGTGCGCGTTCCTCGGTTTCGTCGAGCATCGATTCGAGCAGGCGGTTGAAATGGCGCCGCATCGCGAGCCGCGCGCCCGACGCATCGCGCTTGCGCAGCGCTTCGACGACGTCCGAATGTTCGGACTGGCGGGCCTTGCCGTCCTTCTGACAGACCATCGAATGGCTTGTCCGCACTTCGGGCAATTCCATCCGCATCCGCCACAGGCTTTCGATCACATGGATGATCGCCTTGTTGTTCGACGCCGCGGCGATCGTCATGTGAAATTCGCGGTCGATCGCGCTGATCTGGTCCTCGCTGGCATTTTCGTCGGCCATCGCGGTCAGCAGCGTTTCGAGCGTTTCGAGCGTCTCGGCCGAGATGGTCGGTGCGGCGAGCGCCGCGGCCTCGGCCTCGAACAGCGATCGCGCCTCGGTCAGTTCGAACGCGCTGACCTTGGGCAGGACGGCATTGTCGCCCGGAAGCACGGCTTCGACATAGGCGCCGGCGCCGGTCCGGATGTGAATCCAGCCCGTCGCCTGCAACGCGATCTCGGCTTCGCGGATCGTCACGCGGCTGACCTCGAACCGTTCGGACAGCTCGCGCTCGCCAGGCAACCGCGTCCCGGGCGGATAGGTTCCGTCCAGGATCAGGCGCCGGATCGTGTCGGCGACATCCTCGAAAAGGCGGCGTTCGGCCATGGTTCAGTCATCTCCCCAACTATGTCTCAGGGAGTCCATACAATCCGGTATGACAAGTTTGAAGCCCATGACCGACGCGCGCATCAGTTTTTCGTCCCGCAGGCAGCCGGAGGCGTTACGCCGTGGCCGCACAGGAAAGCCAGCGCGCGCGCGGTCATCGCCGACTGGCTGGCCGGATCGAACTTGCCATGCCCGCCGCCCGCGACGACGAAGATGTCCGAAGGGACCGCCAGCGCGTCGAGCCGCCCTTTGAGCTCGATCGATTGCGCGACCGGGACGACGGGATCGGCGTCGCCGTGGGCGATAAAAACCGGCGGGCTGGCGGCGGAGAGCCAGGTGACGGGCGACATGCGGCGCTCCATCGCGGCGGCCCCGGGCCCCGTGCCGATCCAGTTCGCGACCGTCGGGTGTCGCTTGCCGCCGTCGGTCGCGGTCAGGTCGGCGGGGCCATAGAAATCGAGGATCGCCGCGGCCTTCGGACCCTGTTTGCAATCATCGGGATCGACATCGTTCGCGGGCGGCAACAGCCCGGCCATCAGCGCGAGGTGGCCGCCGGCCGAGGTTCCCGAAACGACGATCCGCCTGCTGTCGAAACCGAGCCGCGCCGCGTTGGCACCGACCCAGTGCAGCGCGCAGCGCGCATCCTCTACCGCCGCGGGGGCGGGGGCCTGGCCCGCGAGCCGGTACTGGACCGTGACAAGCGAAAAACCGGCGGCAAGATAGGGGCGAAAGCCGGTCCAGCTTTCGGGGCGCGCCCCGCGCGCCCATCCGCCGCCGTGGAAATGGACGAGCACGGGGCCGGGTGTTTTCCCCGTATCGGGGTGGACATAGATGTCGAGGTGCAGCGGCAGGCCGCCGACGGTGCGATAGACCGCGTCCTTCACGATCATACGCGGTTCGACGCCGTCGGCGGCGGACGCGCCCGTTCCCGGGAGCGCCGCCGCCATCGTCAAGCCGAGTATGGCGAGCCGCATCGTCCGGGCCCTAGATCCGCGCCCGGATGCCGACGAAATATTTGGCGCCATAATAGTGGTACTGACGGCTGCTGCCATAGACCGGCATATAGGTCGCCTTCGGCTCGTTGAAGATGTTGAGCGCCTCGAAGCGGAGCGACACGCCCTTCATCAGGTTGAGCGACGCACGGAAATCGACGGTCTCGCTGGGCCCGACGTAGCGGAGCTGGCTGTTGCCGCCGACGAAGTCCTGGAAATAGCTCGACCGGTAATTGTAGATCGCCTGCAGCGACACGGGGCCGATATCGTAATAGGCCTGCGCCGACAGCACATGCTTCGAATAGCCTGAGAGATTCGCAGGCGGGATGAGACCCTCGGACGTCGTTTCGGTTGCCGGATTATATTGGTCACCGAGGCGGATGTCCTGCGTTTCGAAGTTCGAATCCGCATAATTGTAGCTGACCTTGGCACCGAGCCCGTCGAGCGGCTTCGGCAGGAAGCTGAAGCGCGTCGCTGCGGTCAGTTCGAGGCCATAGATGCGCGACTTGTCGGGGCTATTGCGCGTCTGCGTCACGGGGACGGTGGTGTTCTCGCCGTTGATCGTGAAGGTCTCGTCATAGACGACCGGCTCGAAGCCGCCGTTGAACTGCTTGTAATAGACGGTCGCCGACAGCAGGCTGTCCTTGTTCGGATACCATTCGATCGCGGCATCGGCGTTCCACGACATCAGCGGTTTCAGGCCCGGGCTCCCGTTGGACTGGATGTTGCGGATCGCTTCGGCGACCGAAGAGAAATTGCCGTCGATCGTGATCGTGCGGCCGGCTCCGAGCGCGCTGGGGTTCGGACGCGACATCGCGCGATAGCCCGCAAGGCGCAATTGCGTGTTGGGCGCGACTTCGAAGATCGCGTTGATGCTGGGCAGGATGCGCGTGCTGCTGCTCTTGGACGTGACCGTTTCGAACTGGCCGTTGATGGTCTTGATCTGGAAGGTGCCGTCGCCATTGTCGACGATCTGGAGATCGCTGCGCAGGCCGTCGGAGACGACGCGCGTGTTGACGACGCGGACGCCGATATTGCCGCGGACCGGCATGTTGCCGAGGTCGGCGTCATAGTCTGCCATGACATAACCTGCGAGCGTCCGTTCGGTAACGTCACGGTTGGCCGTCGCGCGGGTGTCGTCGAGGTTGCCGGGATCTTCAGCACCCATATATTCGCGGAACAGACAGTCGACGTCGAAGGTCGCCCAGCTGTTGATGCTGTTGCCCTTGGCCGCCGACAGGAAGTTGGTCTGCGGAAAGGCCTGACGGCACAGATTGTTGATGCGCCGGTCCTCGGTCATCGCCGGGTTCAGGTTGAAGTCGCCGTTGCGCACATCATAGTCGCGATAGGTCAGCTGCGACCATCGCCCGCCCGCCGATATCCTCTTCAGGAAGCCGTCGAGTTCGTAGATCGCGTCGAAGCGGCCCGCGAAAATCTCGTTGTGGCGTTTGCTCTCGTCGCGGCGGAAGCGCGCGTCGTCCCAGAAGAGATTATGGTTGTTGAGGTCGAAGCGCGGATCGATGGTGATCGTCGGCACGAAGCTGCCCGGCGTGATCTCGTATTTGTAGGGCACGCGCATGTTGTTCGACGCGAAACCGTTCCCCGTCACGCTGAAAAAATTGCGCGTGCCATTGACGTCGAAGGGATCGGTGCGCAGGCGGACGTTGCGCTCGATCTCGGTGCGGACCGTGCGCGAATAGCTGCCGTCGAGCTTGATCGTCAGCCGGTCGTTCGCTTTCCAGTCGACCGACAGGCCGCCGCCCAGATATTCCTCGGCGCGCGACAGTTCGGATCCGTTCGATTCGAGCGCCGACAGGCCGTTCAGGCTCTGGACCACGCCATTTTCGTCATAAACGACGTTGGTCAGGCCGTTGCGCGCTTCGGAGATATTGAGGTCGCGGCGGCTCTCGACGAAGGTGCGGTCCGAATATTGGACGTCGAGGTTGATATCGAGGGTGTCGGTCGGACGCCACTGGATCGCGCCGAACACCGCGTCGCGCTTGTCGGTCTCGCTGATCTGCCGGAAAGTATAGGCGTTGGGGACGAGGAAGAACGGATTCTTGCCGTAATCCGCGCGCTGGAGTTCGGTGCAGTTGCCGGTCGCGACATTGTCGGCCCGGCACGCCGTCCAGGTTGACGATGCGGCATAGGTTTCTTCCGGATTGTTCGTGTCGTTGCGCTGGACGCCGATCGCAATCCCGATCGTGTCGTTCGCGAACTGGTCGACATAGCTCAGCGTGCCGCGCCAGCCGATGCCGCCCGACCCGCCGGTGATGCGGTCGCCATAAGGATTATACTGCGCCTTGACCTCGCCCTGCAGGCGGCGCTTACCGAAATCGAGCGGGCGCAGCGTCCCGATCTCGATCGTGCCCGCGACGCCGCCTTCGACAAGGCTTGCCTGCTGGGTCTTGTAGATCTTGATATTGTTGACGAGTTCGGACGGGAACTGGTTGAAGTTCACCGACCGGTCGCCGCTGCCGTTCGTGGCATCGCGGCCGTTGAAAGTCGCGTTCGACAGGAAGGGGCCAAGGCCGCGCAGCGCGATTTCGGACGCGTCGCCCTTTTCGCGGTGCGTCGTCGCGCCGGTGATCGTCTGGATCGCCTGGCCGACCGAGATGGCGGGGATGTCGCCGATATCGTCCGACGACAGCGCGTCGACGATCGCGGTTTCCTCACGCTTGGTATTGATCGAATTCTGGATCGTCTCGCGAATGCCGGTGACGACGATCGCGTCTTCCTCATTCTCGGCCTGCGGCGCCGGGGCGGGCGCGTCCTGCGCCATTGCGGGCATCGCGGCGATCAGCAGCGTCGAGCCTGCGCCGGCCAGCAAGGCTGCGCGCAGCGTGCGCGCGTGATTACGAGAATTCACTTCGTCTCTCCCCAAATGTCGATTCTGTTCTGACCAATAATGTCAGGCATTGCAGCAAAATTGTCAACCACTGTGTATGGCAAATTGGTTAGTCCAATTTGCCATACACTTGTCGTCATCGGACGAGCTGGCTCCGCAGCGCCGGAACGGCGCGCGCCAAGGCCTGCGTGACGAGCTTGGCGGTCACTTCGGCTCCGATGGCACCGAGGTGCGTGTAGTCGAACTTGCGCGTGACCTGTCCGCGCGCGCCGTCGCCGGTGATCGGCGGCGGCGACGGCGGGGCCGGCGGCGCGGGCAGGGTGGTCCCCGCCTTGGCCGCCGCGAGCTCCTCCGCCGTCGGCGGCTCCTGCGCGAGCTTGGTCGCCATCTCGGCGCCCATCTCTTGCGCCTGGCGCGCGCTGAGGGCGTTGAGGTCGACCAGCGGCACATCCATTGCCTTGGCGACGCCGCGCACCTGGTCGGACCAGCTCGCGAGCGTGTTCTTGAGCTTGCCGTCCTTGAACTCGCGCCGGGTCAGCGGCGTCACGAGCACGGGGGTTGCCCCCGCCGCCTTCACCTCTTCGACGAAGCGGCGAAGGTTGGCGGGAAACTCCGTCGTTTCGTCGGTCCAGCGTTCGGGGCGCGTCGACTGGTCATTGTGCGCGAACTGGATCAGCACCCAGGTACCGCGATATCCCGGCACTTTCGCCTCGGCGAGCGCGATGTCCCAGCCGCCTTCCTGGCGATAGCTGCGCGTGCTGCGCCCGCCGCGTCCGGCGTTGACGCACGCGACCGACGATTTGACGTGTTGCGCGCAAAAGGCGCCGCCCCAGCCGCTGTGCGGCGCCATCGTCGAATCGCCGACAAGGATGATCTTGTACGGCTCGAGCGGTTCGGCATCGGTCCGCTCGCGGGTCTGGGCCTGCGCCCCGCTGGTCAGCAGGGCGGCCGTGGCTGTGGCGAGAAGCCAGCGCATATTCACGTCCTTTCGGATGAACTCAGGAAAAGGCGAGGCCGCCGTTGATGTCGAGGCAGACCCCGGCGAGGAAGCTTGCCGCCGGCGACGCGAGATAGACGATCGTGTCGGCAACCTCGTCGGGATGGCCTTCGCGGCGGAGCGGCGTGTTGCCCGCAACCGCGGCGCGCCCTTCGGGCTTCGAGAAGATGTCGTGGAAGCTCGTGCCGATCAGGCCGGGGCAGACGGCGTTGACGCGGATGCCCTGCGGCCCCAGTTCCTTTGCCATCGAACGCGTGTAGGTCATCAGCGCGCCCTTTGCGGTCGCATAGACCGATGCGCCCGGACCGCCGCCGTCGCGGCCCGCGAGCGACGATACGTTCACGACCGCCGATCCTTCGCCGAGGAAGGGCTGCGACGCCTGCAGGACGAGGAAGGCCGATTTGAGGTTGAGCGTCATGACATGGTCGAAGAATTCCTCGTCCATTTCGCTGAGCGTCTTGCGCGCGACCATGCCGCCCGCGAGGTTGACGAGGATGTCGAGCCGGCCGCTGAACGCGACGCCGACTTCTTCGAGCATCGTTTTGACCGCGCTGCTGTCGGTGACGTCGGCCTGTACGAGGAAGGCGTCGCCGCCCGCCTCCTGAATCGTCTTCAGCGTGTCTTCGGCGGCTTCGCGGCCGCTGTTATAGTTGATCGCGACGCGAACGCCGGCGCGGGCGAGGGCGATCGAGACCGATCGGCCGATGTCGCGGCCGCCGCCAGTGACGAGCGCGGTTTTCCCCTGGAGAGTCATGTGATGCAGATCCTTATTCTTGATTGTGGGAGGGTTTGATGGTGACCGGTTCGACGCGACCGCCGACCAGCCAGAAACACAGGAAGGAAATCGGCACGATCGCCGCAGAGAGCGCGAAGATCGGCGCGTAGCTCGTCTTCGTGAGCACGGGGACGAGCCAGGTCGTGATCAGCGTGCCGGCGACCGCGGCGGTGCCGCTGATCCCCGCGAGGCTGCCGACCGCGCCGCCGCCGAAATAGTCGCTCGGTAGCGTCTGGATATTGCCGATCGCCATTTGGAAACCGAACAGGATGCACGCGATCAGCAGCACCGCGGTCAGTGGGTCGCTCGCGCCGATCGTGAAGAGCAGCGACGGGAGCATGATCGCACAGCCGATCGCGATGGTCGTCATGCGCGCCTTGTGCACGCCGCCGCCCTTGCTGATGATCCGCCCCGCGAACCAGCCGCCGAACAGGCTGCCGAGCATCGCGCCGACGAAGGGCACCCACGCGAAAAGCCCGATCTGCTTGACGTCGAAGCCGAAGGTTTCGGCAAGGTAGATCGGCAGCCACGACACGAAGAGCCACCACACGGGGTCGAGGAAGAAACGCGAGAGGATCACGCCCCAGCTCTGGCGATAGCGCAGCAGTTCGCCGAGCGGCACGCGGCGGCTGTCGCCCTGGCCCGCTTCGGTACGCCCGGTCAGGATATATTCGCGCTCTTCCTCGCTCAGCCCCGGATGCTTTTCGGGGTCGGCCTTGTAGAACCAGAGCCAGGGTACGAGCCAGATGAAGCCGAGCACGCCGATCAAGAGGAAGGTGCCGTGCCATCCGAACTGGACGAACAGCAGCGCGATCAGCGGCGCCGAGACGATCCCGCCGAGCGAGGCGCCGGCGTTGAAGATGCCCTGCGCGAGGGCGCGTTCGCGCGAGGGGAACCACAGCGCGTTCGCCTTGGCCGCGCCGGGCCAATTGCCCGCCTCGCTGACCCCCAATGTGGCGCGCAGGACCATCAGGAGCGGCATCGAGCGCACCAGCGCGTGCGCCGCGATCGACAGCGACCAGACGACGATCGAGATGGTGAAACCCATCCGCGTGCCGATCGCGTCGAAGATGCGCCCGAACAGCGACTGGCCAAAGGCGTAGAAGATCATGAAGATCGTCACCAGCAGCGCATAATTTTCCTTGGTGGCGCCGATTTCCTTCGACACTTCGGGCCACATCACCGCGAGCGCGTTGCGGTCGATATAATTGATGACGGTGGCGAGCGCGATCAGCGCGATAACGCACCAACGGAAGCGACCTTTGACATTGCTCATTTCTTCGCTCCGGTCTTGGCGAGGTCGAGGCGGCCGACGGGGCCGGTCCAGGCGAGGGTGCGGCCGTCGACGGTGACGCTGTGCTTCGCGCCCGCCGCAACATCGTCGGCGACCGCGACCGCGATGCGGCGCCCGTCGACGAGGGTGATCAGGACGAGATCGACGCCCTGTTCCTTGCGATGTTCGAGCGCCGCGACGCGCGCGCTGCTTGCGACGACGGTTTCGGCCGACGCGTCATAGGCGCCGTGCGGTTCGAGCAGGCTGACGAAGGTCGCGTCCGCCGCGCCATCGACGCGCTGGATCAGCGCGGGCTCGCGGCGCAGGTTGAATTCGGGATCGTTCGCGCCGCTTTCGGCGACGATGAAGCGCGCGCCCGCGGGCGGCGCCATGTGATAGGAATAAAAGCGGCTGCCCTGCATCCACGTCAGCCGCGCCTTGCCGGCCTTCGTGCCTTCGCCGTCGACCCACAGATGCTGATATCCGTTGGCTTTGCCCAGCACCGGCCGCTCGGCCAGGCTGCGGGCAAACGCGATGTCGCTGTCGATGATCTGCCCCGAAAAATGCAGCGGCAGGTCATAGCGATGCCTGCCGCTGCCAGTTCCGTGGAGGATATCGAGCGCGAGGGGGTTGGCGAGGCCGTCGACTTCGATCAGCAGCAGGGCGCGGCGGATACGGACATCCTTGTACGCGCTGTCGATTGCGCCGATCGCGTAACGGGTCGGGCCTTCGAGCGAAGCGGCGAGCTGGCGGGTCGGCGATTTTTCACCAGCTTTCCAGTCACCTGCGAAATGACTTTGTTCATCGACGACAAGTGTGTTGTGCGCGATCGTCGCACTTGCCCAGCTGTCGTTTTCGGGCAGGTAGCGCCCGCCGCGCTTGGCTTCGACATTCAGGAAGCGCGCCGCGCCATAGTCGGTCACCACCGCGCCGGTTTCGTCATAATAGAGCCAGCCGAGCCGGTCGAAATGGCCGTGCCCCATGCCCTGTACGGTGTTCTTGGCGACGAGCAGCGGGCCGGTCGGATCGGGCTTGGTGCGCAGCAGGACGAGTGCGCCGCCCTTGCCGTCGGGGCCGTCGGACAGCAGGCGCGAGCCGAAGGGCCAGGGCTTCGCTTTGCCCGCCGCAAGGTCTGCCGCCATCGCCTGTCCCGCAGGGGTCAGCACGGTGCGCCCCTGCCAGTCGGCGATCGACAGGAAAGCCGGGTCCTTCGTCGCGCCATAGGCGATGGCGACGGCGTGATAGAGTTCCTCGGTGCGCAGGCTCTTGTCGGGCATCGCATCGTTGATCGGCAGGAAATAGCCGTCGTGGGTGACGTCGATTGCGGTCCGGATCGCCTTCAACACGATGCCGTCGCGATACTCGAAGATCTTGCGGTCGGGATCGTTCGCCGCGATCGCCGCTGCGAAGACGACAAAAGGTTGCAGCGCATAGCGTTGATAATAGGGGCCTTCGGCGTAATATCCGTCGGGCGAGAAGAGCAGGTCGAGCTGGCGCAAGAAGCCCGCCTTGCCGCTCTTGTCGAGCCCGAGCAGCGCCTTGTCGACAAGGTCGCGGTCGCCGAGCAGATAGCCCGACAGGCCGACGCCCGCCGCGGCCCACGTCGCATGGTTATGGATGCGGTTGATCACCTCGGGCGATCCGTCCGACAGGAAGCGCGCCATCGGGCGGATCACCTGGTCGTCGATGCGTTGCCGGTCGGCGGCAGGTAGCGCGCCGCGGATCTCGGCATAGCCTTGCACAGCGTTCACGAGGAAGACGCTGTCGTTCAGGCTCTGCCAAAAGAGGCGACCGGGGACCTGGTTCGACGCAGCGGGATGCGGCCCGAGTTTCGGATAGAGGTCGGCATAGGCGAGCAGCAGGTCGCGGACATGGTCGCGGTACCGCACGTCGCCGGTCAGGCGGAAAAGCTGCCCGCCTTCGAAAATCGTGCGGTAGTTGCGCTTGTGCTGTTCGTGGGTGAAGCCGCCGCCGGGGTCCTTCGGAACCGGAACGTTCACGCCGGCGCGGATCGATGCCTCGACGTCCGCTTTCGCGCGCTCGATCTCGGCGGCGAAGAGCGGGGAGGCGGCCTGTACCGTCGCGGCGGAGGCGGGCTGCGCCGTGGCCGGAGCCGTCGAAAATGCCGCGGCGGCGAGCAGCAGGGCGAGCGTACGGGTCACGGGCGGGCCTCCACGATATTGCCCGCGATCAGGCCGCGCGGGGGGCCTTTCCATGCCAGTTCCTCGATCCGTGGTGCGGGGGTCGCCGCGAACGCGTTCGATGCGATCCGCGTTTCGGGCGCGCCGACCGAATGGATGACGAGAATGCCGTCGGATTTGGCAAAATTATTCTGCGCAATGTCGGCGTGCTGCGCGCCTGAAATGCGCAGCGATGCGCCGTCGCGGCCGCTGTCGGCAACGCTCGATCCGCTCATCGCGAACCAGGGGCCGAAAGTGCTTTCGTCGGTGCCCTTGCGCAAGAGGTCGGCGACCATCGCAACGCGCGCGAAGTTGCTGCCGGCGATCGTCAGTCGCTCCATCGGATACCAGCCTTTCGGCTCCTGCTCGCCGGTCGCGGCGACGACGACGCCCATCTCGGCGAAGTCGCTGTTCGTGATCGTCACATCGTCGGCGAAGGTTCCGGGCGCCATGGCGATGCCATCAAGACGACCCTTACCCGGACCGCGCACCGATACGCCTTCGAGCGCGATGCTGTAGTTCGGCGCGACGCCTGCGGTGGTCGCGATCAATGCGCCTTCGCCCGATGCCTTGCTTGCATCGACCGCGAGATTTTCGAGCTGCAGCCCGCCGCCGCTTTCGATCTGGGCGAGACCCGAGGCGACGCGGACAACCGGTTTCGCACCCTTTACGCCCGCAATGGTCAGCCGGTGGCGAAGCGCGAGCGGCGCCGCGACATCGTAGGTGCCGGAGGCGAGCGCGAGCGTGTCGCCTGCTTTGGCTCCGGAGACCGCCTGCGCAAGCGAAGCGCCCGCGGCGATCGGCCGGGTGGTGCCGGTGCCGAACGCGGCTTCGGGCGCGTTGCCGCGATACCAGCTCGCGCCGACTTCTTCGCGCTTCACGGGTTTGAGGTCGCGCGGCGCGCCGACGGCGGCAAGCGCCGGGTCGGTGGGATAAAGCAGGCCGTTCGGCGCGCGTTCGAGCGCGATGTCACGCTGTTCGACTCCCGCGCCGAGCAGCGGCTTTGCTACCTTCGCCTCGACATTGCCTGCGAACGCGATGCCGGTGATTTCGCCCTCGGCGCGGAACGGGTCCAGCCCCTTGGCGCCGACGATCAGGCTGCGCTCGAACTTGCTGTCGATGGGGGCGGCGGACCGTTCGGCGTCGGCTCCGGCCGCCAATGTGATGCGCGCGCTGTCGATGATGCTGTTGTTCTCGATCCGCGCGTTCGCGACCTGATGATAGCGGTTGATCACCGAATTGGGCACGCCGTTCATCACGCTGATCGCGCTCTTGAACGAAGTGCCCGCGAGGCCCTCGAAATAATTGCCACGGACGATCTGGTCGCGGTTGATCACCCGTACGCCGCCGGTGTCGGGGACGTTCTTGCCAAGGAAGATGTTGCGCTCGACGAGGTTGCCGTTGCCGTGGCGGAGCACGAAGGCCCCCTGCGCTTCGAGCACCAGATTTTCGCGGATGATATTGCCGCCCGACTTGACCGAGACGATTTCGACCTCGCCGCTCGTGCGGTCGAAGATGTTGCGTTCGACGACGCTGTTCGACGCCGACAGCGATTCCTCGCTCGTTCCGATGCGGATCGTTTCGCCCCCGTTCGAGCCGAGCGGCGGGCGCGGGCCGAAATAATTGTGATCGATGCGGTGGCGGTTATCGAGCGGGTCGCCCGCGCGGCGGATCACCGCGAGTGTGACGCCGCTGTTGGTCTTGCCCTCGAAATGCGAATGGTCGACGCGGTTGCCGGTGCCATAGAGCGCGACCCAGATATCAACGGCGCGGCGGTCGGCCTTGCTGTAGCCGTCGATCACCACCTCGGTGACGCGGCTGTCGGACGCGAGCATTTTCGAATCGCGGCGGAAGCTGATGACCTGGTCGGTCGGGCTGGCGCCGCTCCGGAAGACGAGCCCCGACACGACAAGGTGCCGGCCGCCGAGACGCAGGTTCGACTGGCCGGTCAGGATGACCTTGCCCTTGGTCTGCGCGGTGAGGTTGATCGGCTTGTCGGCGGTGCCGGTGCCGGTGAAGACGATCTGGAAGTCGCGCCACTCGCCGTCGGCAAGGATAATCGAGTCGCCGGGTTTGGCTGCTTTGACCGCCGCCTTGAACTGCGCCTGATCGGCGACCGCAATGTCGCGCGCGAGCGCGGTATGCGCCGTCGAAGCACTGATCGCGATCGTCAAGGCAGCGCGTAGCAGCATGAATCTCTCCCCGGTATCGGCATTGTTATCGCGTATTGGTCTACATAAGTGGTATGACGATTTCAACCCAGTTTGATTGACGATTTGCCAAACCAATTTTGGGCGCCACCTGTCATGGCGTCGCGGTGCGCTCGTTATAAGCCATTTGCTTATGCTGTGTTGGGGTTGTAATACGGGTGCCGCGCATGAAATGGTTCCGTAAACCCCAAGGCCCCGATTCCACCCTCGCCGCGACGCCGGGTGACCCTTTCGCCGACATCGCAGCGCCGCCGCCGCCGGTTCCTGAAACGCGCCGGCGCAAATGGGTGCGCCGCCTTTCGCGCGGCTTTGCAATCTTCTGCGTGACCTTCCTCCTGCTCGTCGGCTGGCTCGCGCTCACCGCGCCCCTGTCGAAATCGCTCGAACCGATCGCGCCGCCGCAAATCACCTTGCTCGCGTCCGACGGCACGCCGATCGCGCGCATCGGCGCGATCGTCGACACGCCGGTGAAGGCGAAAGACCTGCCGAAGCATGTGACGGGCGCCTTTCTCGCGATCGAGGACCGGCGTTTCTACACCCATTGGGGTGTCGATCCGCGCAGCATCGCGCGCGCGGTGTGGAGCAATGTCACCGGCGGGCGGACGCAGGGCGGCAGCACGATCACCCAGCAACTCGCGAAATTCACCTTCCTGACGCCGAAGCGCACGCTCGGGCGCAAGGCGCGCGAGGCGCTGATCGCTTTCTGGCTCGAATCCTGGCTGACCAAGGACGAGATCCTCGAACGATATCTCTCGAACGCCTATTTCGGCGACAACACCTATGGGCTGCGCGCCGCGTCGCTCCATTATTTCTATCGCCAGCCCGAGAAGCTGACCCCGGCGCAGGCGGCGATGCTCGCGGGGCTGGTGCAGGCACCCTCGCGCCTCGCGCCGACACGCAATCCCGACTTGGCCGAAAAGCGGATGAAGCTGGTGCTGAGCGCGATGGTCGACACCGGCTATCTGACGGCAAGCGAAGCGAAGGCGCTGCGTACCCCGCGCATCGACGTGCGGACGCGCAATACGCTGCCGACCGGGACTTATTTTGCCGACTGGGCGCTGCCCGAGGCGCGCAAGTTGAGCGATGTCGGCTATTCGCGCCAGACGATCACGACGACGCTCGATGCGCGGCTGCAATCGGCGGCGCGGCGCGTCACGAGCCGCGCCGGCCTCGGCAAGGCGCAGGTCGCGCTTGTCGCGATGCGCCCGAACGGCGAGGTCGTCGCGATGATCGGCGGCAAGGATTATGCCGCGTCGCCCTTCAACCGTGCGACGCAGGCACGGCGCCAGCCGGGTTCGACCTTCAAATTGTTTGTCTATCTCGCCGCGCTTCGCGCCGGCTGGGAACCCGACGACATGATCGACAACAGCGCGATCGAGACAGGGTCGTACCGGCCTAAAAATTCGGGCGGCGCCTATTCGAAGGAAATCAGCCTCGAAGACGCCTTTGCCTCGTCGAGCAATGTTGCGGCGGTGCGGCTGCTTCGCGAGGTCGGCGACGACAAGGTGATCGACATGGCGCGCGACCTTGGCGTCACGGCGCCGATGACCAAGGGCGACCCCAGTCTTGCGCTCGGCACGTCGAGCATGACCTTGCTCGAACTCACCGCCGCCTATGCCGCGGTCGCCGCGAACAGCTATCCGGTCGAACCGCGCGCTTTCAAGGGCGAGGAAAAGGGCTGGTTCGAAAACCTCATTTCGGGACCGAGCCGTTTCGGGTCGCGCGAGCATGAGGATATCGAACAGATGCTGCGCGCTGCGGTCAATCGCGGCACCGGCCGCGCGGCGCGGCTGCCGCAGGCCAACTTCGGCAAGACGGGGACGAGCCAGGACAATCGCGATGCGCTGTTCGTCGGTTACGCCAATGGCCTAGTCGTCGGTGTGTGGATCGGCAACGACGACAATACACCGCTGCAGGGCGTATCGGGGGGCGGGTTGCCGGCGCGCATCTGGCGCGACTTCATGACTGAAGCATCGGGCAAGCGCACGGCGCCGCGCCCGAAGGCGGTCGACCCCGCCGGGCCGGTCGAACCGCTCGACATCCCCGATATCGGCGACATCCCGATCGGCGACCGCACGCGTGTCGGGATCGAGGGTGGCGACGCGGTGATCTCGACCGAAATCAACGGTAGCCGCATCGACCTGCGCCTGCCGATTCAGGAAGGGCGTCCTACCGTTTCGGAGGGACGTCCGCCGCCCACTGCGAGCGAGCCGCCGCCGCCGCCGCTCTAAGGTGGCGCGAGCCGGTCAGCCCGGCAAGATCTCGAACGCGGCTGTCGCCATCGTTTGCCCGTTGACGATCAGTTCGACCTCGTGGCGCCCCGGATGGTGGCGCCGTGTGCTGAAATCGCGGATCGTCTGGCTGATGGAGAGGCGGACGGTGTCACCCACCGGCAGCTCGAAGGTCTTGAGCTTGAACACCTTGGGCGCGCTCTTGCCGCCGGCGCGCGCATAATGGACGCGGTAATCGACAACCAGCCGCTGGTCCTCGGCCGCATCCGACAAGAGCTCGACGGCGAGCACGATCCGGTCGCCGAGGCGAACGGTCGCGGGAGCGATGCCGAAATGGCGCACGATGACCGCTGCGCCATGGCCGACGCCGATGAGCGCGAGCGCACCGGGATCGCCCTTCTTGATCAGCGTGCGCAGCGCATGGCGCACGATCCACGCCGTTTGCGGATCGTCCTGTTGCCAGCCCGCAAGGCGGCCCAGTAGCCAGTCGGGGCGGTCCTTGGCGATGTCGTTCAGATGGTTCGCGACCGATTTGCGAACATAAAGGCTCGGATCGGCCTTCAGCGCTTCGAGGATCGGCGCCGCACGTGTCGGGTCGGCCTTCAACGCGGGGACGCGCGAAGCCCATGGCAGCCGCGGCCGGGCGCCTTCGCTAGCGAGCCGGCGGACATGCTCGTCCTCGCTTTCGGTCCAGCGCGTCATGGTGGCCAGCGCGCGCGGCGTATCTGCCGCCAGGTAGGGCCGGATCGCGAACTCGGCCGAACCGAAGCGTGTCAGGTCGGCGAGGGCGTCCATCGATGTGTCGAAATCGTCGAGTCCGTATCGTGCGACATATTCGGTGATCGCGATCGCCTGAAAACTGTTCGTCAGTCGAGGCGCCATGGCGCGGAGAATGCCGAGCGCCGCGATATAGTCGCCGGGCAGCGCAATATGGAGCGCGTCGGCGATATGCCGCACGCGTTCCATGATCGACAATGCTTCGAGACCTTCCGACGCGGCGGACACGAAGGCCGGCCGGTCGAAACGCGGAGACGCCGCCGCCCCCGCATCGGCAATCGTTTCGAGCGCCGGCGGACCGAGAAGGTCCTTGAGCAGGGCGGGGGCGGCGGCTTCGGTCGTCATCGCAGCGCTTTACCGCCGCTCGACGAGCCCGCCGCCGAGCGCGACATAAAGCGTCACCAGATTGTCGACCTGCGCACGCCTGAGTTCGATCAGCGCCTGTTCGGCGGCGAACAGGTTACGTTCGGCGTCGAGCACTTCGAGATAGGTCGAAACGCCTTCGCGGTACCGTTTGCGCGCGAGGTCGGCGATCCGTCGCTGCGCAAGCGTGCCGCGTTCCTGCGCCGCGACCTGATCGGCGAGATAGCGGCGCCCGGCGAGCGCGTCGGCGACCTCGCGGAACGCGCCCTGCACGGTGCGCTCGTAGGTCGCGACCGCGATATTCTCGCGCGCTTCGGCGACGGTCAGATTGCCCTTGTTCCGTCCGAAGTCGAAGATCGGCAGTCGGATCGACGGGCCGAAGCTCCAGTTCATGCCATTGTCGCTGAACAGATTGTCGAGCGATCCCGACGCGAAGCCGAAATTGCCGGTGAGCGAGATCGACGGGAAGAAGGCGGCGCGCGCCGCACCGACATTCGCGCGCGCGGCGCGCAAGCGTTCTTCGGCCGCAAGCACATCGGGCCGCGCGACTAGCAGGTCGGACGGCAGCCCGGCAGTCAGCGTCGGCGACTGGCCCTGCGCGACGAGCGGCAGCGGCGCGGGCAGGGGACCGGCCACCGGTCCGCCGGTCAGCACGGCGAGGAAATTGTCGGCCTGCGCCTTGCCGAGCTTCAGGCTTGCGAGCTGCGTTTCGGCCTGCGTCAGCAACGTTTCCGACTGGCGATAGTCGAGTGCCGAGGTCACCCCGGCGTCGAGCCGCCGTTTCGCGATCCGCAGCCCTTCCTTGCGGCTCGTCACCGTCGCTTCGGCGAGCGTGATCTGCTCGTCGGCGCCGCGCGAGGCGAAATAGGAAGAGGCCACGTCGCGGACGAGCGCGAGCCGGAAGGCGCGTTCGGCCTGTTTGGTCGCGAGATACTGGCTGCGCGCCGCTTCGGACAGATTCTTGACGCGGCCCCAGAAATCGAGCTCGAACGAGGTCACCCCGACCCCGACCGAATAGCGGTTGGTCGTGTCGGTTCCCGGACCCGTCAGCGACGGGCCGCGGCTGCGCGTCGCATCGGCGCTGGCGCCGACGGTGGGCAGGCGGTCCGCGTCCTGGATGCGGTACAGCCCGCGCGCTTCCTCGATCTGCGCGACCGCAACGGCGAGGTCGCGGTTGCGTTCGACCGCCTGCGCGATCAGCGCCTCGAGCTGCGGATCGGCGAAGAAGTCGCGCCAGCTGACTTCGGTGGCACGCTGCCCGAGCGTCACGTCGCCGGCGAATTCAGCCGGATAGGCGGGGGCGGTCGACAGCGGCGGCCGCTCGTGCGGTGGCGCCATATTGACGCATCCGGCGAGCGTCGTCGCCGCGACGAGGGCGATCAGGTTACGCATGGCCGGGTTCCTCATGATGTCCTTTTTCCGCCGGTGCAGGCGGCCGTTTGCGGCTGATCCACTTGCGCACCGACAGGTAGAAGAGCGGGATGAAGAAGATGCCGAGCAGCGTGGCGGCGATCATCCCGCCCATCACGCCCGAGCCGACCGCGATGCGGCTGGCGGCGCCGGCCCCGCTCGCGATCACGAGCGGCACCATGCCGAGGATGAAGGCAAGGCTGGTCATGATGATCGGGCGCAGGCGCAGCTTCACCGCTTCCATCACCGCATCGAGCGTCGGCTTGCCCTCGGCCTCCTGCTCGATCGCGAATTCGACGATCAGGATCGCATTCTTCGCGGCCAAGCCGATGATCGTGATCAGGCCGACGTTGAAATAGATATCCGCCGAAAGCCCGCGCATCATCGAGAAGAGCACCGCGCCGAGCACGCCGAGCGGCACGACGAGCAACACCGAAACCGGCACGGCCCAGCTTTCGTAGAGCGCCGCGAGCAGCAGGAAGACGACGACGAGCGACAGCCCGAGCAGCATCCCGATCTGGCCCGCCGACTGTTTTTCCTCATAGGAAATGCCGGTCCATTCGAACGCGAAGCCCTGCGGGAGCTGCGATGCGAGCCGTTCCATCTCGGCCATCGCTTCGCCGGTCGACTGGCCGGGTGCGGGTTCGCCCGAAATCGTCATCGCGGGATAGCCGTTATAACGCTGGAGCTGCGGCGCTTCGGCCGACCATTCGGCCTTGCTGAACGACCCGAAGGGCACCATGCCGCCGTTTGCGCTGCGCACCCGCAGGTCGAGCACGTCCTGCGGTGTCATGCGGCTCGCGGCGTCGGCCTGGAGCAGCACGCGCAGCACGCGGCCTTCGCGGGTGAAGTCGTTGGCATAGGCGCTGCCGAAGCTGATCGCGAGCGTCGCGTTGACGTCGCCGATCGACAGGCCGAGCGCACGCGCCTGGATCCGGTCGATATCGACCTTCAGCACGGGTGCATCCTCCTGACCCTCGGGACGCACATTCGCGAGCAGCTTGCTCTGCATCGCACCGCCAAGGATCTGGTTGCGCGCAGCGATCAGCGCGTCGCGCCCGTTGCCGCCGCGATCCTGCAACTTGAAGGTGAAGCCGCTCGACGTGCCGAGTTCGGGAATCGACGGCGGGCTCAATGAGAAGGCGAACGCCTCCTTGATGCCCATGAAGGTGCCCATCGCCTTGCCGGCGATCGCGTCGGCGCTGTCGCCGTCGCCCTTGCGCTCGTCCCAATGTTTGAGCGGGATGAACATGATCGCATTCGCCTGGCCCTGGCCAAAGAAGCTGAAGCCGTTGACCGACACGACGTTGGCGACCTGCGGCTGTTCGGCGAAGAAGGCCTTGACCTGCTTGGTCGCCTCGTTGGTGCGCTGCGTCGTCGCGCCCGGCGGCGCCTGGATCACGGTGATCAGATAGCCCTGGTCTTCCTGCGGCAGGAAGGATCCCGGCAGGCGGGTGAACAGCAGGGCCGTGACCGCGACCATCGCGACGAAGACGCCGAGCCAGCGTAGCGGGGTTGCGAGCATCTTGCCGACGCCCCCCTGATAACGGTCGGTGGTGCGACCGAACCAGTCGTTGAAGCGGCCGAAGAAACGGTCGAAGAAGGCACCGATCCGGCCCTTGCGCGCCGTCTTGTCGTGCGGTTTCAACAGCGTCGCGCAAAGCGCGGGCGTCAGCGTGAGTGCAAGCACGGCCGAGAAGGCGATCGAGATCGCAAGCGTCATCGAGAATTGGCGATAGATGCCGCCGGTCGATCCGGGGAAGAAAGCCATCGGGATGAACACCGCGATCAGCACCAGCGTGATGCCGATGATCGCCGAGGTGATCTGGCTCATCGCCTTCACCGTCGCCTCATAGGGCGGCAGATGTTCCTCGTTCATGATGCGCTCGACATTTTCGATCACGACGATCGCGTCGTCGACGAGAATACCGATCGCCAGCACCATGCCGAACAAGGTCAGCACGTTGATTGAGAAACCGAACATCCAGAGGCCGAGGCACGCGCCCGCGAGCGCGATTGGAACGACCACGGTGGGGATAACGGTCGCGCGCCAGTTCTGGAGGAACAGGAACATGACGAGGAAGACGAGCACCATCGCTTCGGCGAGCGTCTTCACCACCTCTTCGATCGACAGGCTGATGAAGGGCGTGGTGTCATAGGGGATCGACCAGACAATGTCGGGCGGGAAACCCTTCGACAGCTCGTCCATCCGCGCGCGAATGCCCTCCGCCGTTGCCAGCGCGTTGGCGCCGGGCGTGAGCTGGACCGCGAGGCCCGCCATCGGCTTGCCGTTGAGTTCGGACGAGAAGAGATAGCTTGCCGCACCCAGTTCGACGCGGCCGACGTCGCCCAGCGTCACCGCCGACCCGTCGGGGTTGGCGCGCAGGATGATGCTCTCGAACTGCTCGGGCTTGGTAAAGCGGCCCTGCGTCGTGATGACGGCGTTGAGCTCGGCGCCCTTGGCAATCGGCTGGTCGCCGAGTTGGCCGCCGGGCGTCTGGCTATTCTGTTCCTGCACCGCGCCGAGCGCTTCGGCGGGCGACAGGTTATGCGAGGCGAGCTTTTGCGGATCGAGCCAGATGCGCATCGCATATTCGGGCGCAAAGGCCTGGACGTTGCCGACCCCGTTCACGCGGCGCAGTTCGTCGAGAACGCGCGTGTTCGCGAAATTATTGACCTCCATCGGGTCGGTGTTGCCGCTCTTCGAGGTGATCGCGACGATCAGCAGGAAGCCCGAATTGGCCTCGGTGACCGAGATGCCCTGGCGACGGACATCCTCGGGCAGTCGCTGCTCGACGCGGCGCAGGCGGTTCTGGACCTCCATCTGCGCATTATCGATGTCAGTCCCCGCCTCGAAGGTCAGGTTGATCGACGCGGTGCCGTTCGATTCGCTGGTCGAGGCCATGTAGAGGAAGCCCTCGACCCCGTTCAGCTCCTGCTCGATGACCTGCGTCACATTCTGCTCGAGCGTCTTGGCGTCGGCGCCCGGATAGGTGACGCCGATCGTCAGTGACGGCGGCGCGACCGACGGATATTGCTCCACGGGAAGCCCGCGCAGCGCGATGATCCCGGCAAGCAGGATGCCGATGGCGATGACCCAGGAAAAGATGGGCCGGTCGATGAAGAAACGGGGGGTCATGTCAGGTCAGCGCTTCGCCGCGGGAGCGGGCGCCGCGCCCTTGGGCTGGGCAATGCGCACTGGCTGACCCGGCTGCACCTTTTGCAACCCGTCGACGATGACCCGGTCGCCGGGTTTCAGTCCTTCGAGGATCGCCCATTGGCCTGCCACCATCGTGCCGAGCTTCACGGGGCGCGGCGTTGCATTGTTTTTGGCGTCGAGAACCATGACGCTCGCATTGTCTGCCGCCAGCTTGACCGCGCGCTGGGGGATCAACACTCCGTTGGCCCGATTGCCAGCGAAAATGCGCGCGCGGACGAATTGACCGGGAAGCAGCGCTGAGGACGGGTTCGGAAATTCGGCGCGCAGCGCCGCGGTGCCCGTCGCCTCGTCGATCGAAAGGTCAAAGAAATCGAGGTGGCCGACAACCGGATAGGCGGTGCCGTCTTCAAGGATCAGCTGGACCTCGACGCGTTCGAGCTGCGGCGCGTTGACCTTGCCAGCCTCCATGTCGCGGCGCGTCGCGAGCAAGTCCGAACTCGACTGACCGAAATTGACATAGACGCGGTCGATCTGTTCGATCGTCGTGAGCAGCGTGCCCTGTCCCGCATTGACGAGCGCGCCTTCGGTGACTTCGGCGCGGCGCGCTCGGCCCGAGATCGGTGCCGTGACCGACGCATAGCCCAGATTGAGGCGTGCTGATTCCAGATTGGCCTGTGCCGCCGCCACATCGGCTTCGGCGGTGCGCTGCGCGGCGACCGCAGCATCATATTCCTGCTTGCCGATCGCCTGGTCGGCGAGCAGCGGCTGGTAGCGGCCAACCACCTGCCGGGCATTGGCGGCGGTTGCCTGCGCACGGGCAAGCTGCGCGCGCGCAGCATTTGCGGTCGCGACCAACTCGCGCGGATCGATCCGGAACAGGGGCGTCCCGGCACGGACATAGCTGCCCTCGTTGAACAGGCGGCGCTCGACGATGCCGTTGACGCGGGCGCGGACCTCCGAAGTGCGATACGCCTGGACGCGGCCGGGCAGCTCGATGACGTTCGGCACGGCTTGCGTGCGGATCGTCACGATACCGACCTCGGGCGGCGGCGGCGCGGGCGGCGCTTCGGACGAGCAGGAAGCCAGCAACAGGGCCAGCGCAGCGCCGGCGGCGCAGCTGAGAGGACGAAGGCGACTCATAAGGACCCCTGAAAAAATCGCAGTTGTGCGGGATTTGTTTATACGCAAAAGCTTGCGTTGAGGCGCCCTGTAATTTAAATTACAAAAAAGCGCAAGGGAGGGAGAAAATTTTGGGCATGTCGGAATCGGCTTTATGTCAAATGGATAGGCTATCGCCACGCGAACGGCGCCAAGGTGCGATCCTCGATGCGGCCGAGACGCTGTTCCTCGAACAGGGTTATGAGCGCACGAGCCTTGCCGAAATCGTCAAGCGGTCGGGGGGCTCGCTGGCGACGCTTTATGAACTGTTCGGCAACAAGCAGGGGCTGCTGCGTGCGATCGCGACCCGCTGGTGCGACGAAGCCATGCTGCGGTCGCTCGACGATGATGCCATGCAGGGAATGTCGGGCGTCGAGATATTGCGGCGCTACGCGCATCGACAGAGCGAGCTGATGGAATCGCCGCACGCCGTTGGCCTGATGCGCATGCTGATATCCGAAAGTTTGCGCGACCATGAATTTGCCATGCAAATCTATCTCGACCTTCATGTGCCCGCGCTGGAGGAGCTGGTCGAGTTATTCGCCGAATGGGCGGCAACGGGCAGGGCCGAAATCGATCGCCCCGAAGCCGCCGCGCGCCTGTTTTTCGATATCGTTGTCGGCGATTCGATGTTGAACACGCTGATGGGGATCGAGACCGAATGGCTGGATTCCGAACAGATCGACTGGCGGCTCCAGCCTTTCCTTTCGCATTTCAAGATTCGCTAGGGGGCGTGCCGGCCGCGTCCGCGGCATGTTGACATGACTGTCAATAGCTGAAAGCGTGCGGCTCCTGCTTCGGGAGCCTCACGCCTTGGCCAGTAACGCCCTGCCTTCGGTCGCCCAAGCGGATGAGATGCCGGTGTTGCGCCCGCGCACGGTGGCGGCCTATGCCGCGACCGCGGGGCCGACGGTGATGCTGGGACTGCCGTTCAGCGTCTATCTGCCGCCCTATATTGCCGAGGGCGGGGTGATTTCGGTGGCGCTGGTTGGCCTGCTCTTCTCGCTCACGACGATATGGGACGGCGTCGTCGACCCGCTGATCGGCACGATGGTCGACCGCGTGCGCACCGGACTTGGCGCGCACCGGCGCTGGATGCTGCTCGCGGTGGTGCCGCTGTTCCTGCTGCTGCTCGCGCTGGTGACGGTCGGCGACCAGCTGCCCTTTGCCGCGCTGTTCCTGATGATGGTGCTCTTCTATTCGAGCTACAGCCTCTATGAGGTTGCGCAACTGTCGTGGGGCGCCGCGTTGGTGCGCTCACCCGCCGACAGCGCGCTCCTCTACGGGATGCGCGACTGGTTTGCGAAGATCGCGCTGATCCTCGCCTTCGCGGCGCCCGCGGCGGCGCAGCTCCTGATCCCCGGGCTCAGCCTGCAAGGGCGGATCATGGCTTATGCGAGCCTCTTCCTGCTCATGGTGCCGATCGCGCTGTTCGCGATCCGGCTGGTCCCGCCGCGCCCCGTGGTCGCGGAGCCGGGGATCGGCTGGCGCGCCGAAATTCGTGCCTCGCTGTCCTTCCCGCCGCTGATGCTGCTGCTCGGCGTGCAGTTCCTCAACAGCTTCGCGTTCGGGTCGTTGACGTCGCTCTTCGTCTTCTTCGCCGCCGCGGTGCTCGACCTTGATGGGCAGAGTGCGGTGCTCCTTTTTGCGAGCTTCATCGGCGGCGCGCTCGCGTCGCCTATCTGGACCTTTCTCGCGCGGAGGTTCGGCAAGCCGCCGATGATGATGGCGATGGGGCTGCTGATATCCAGCCTGCTCGTCACGACCTTGTTCCAGGAGCCTGAAGGCATTGGGCAGGCAGTCGGTTTTTCGCTGATGCTCGGGACGGGCTTTGTCGGGCTGCTTTTCACCTACTCGATGCTCGCGGACCTGATCCCGCACGACGCCGAGCGCTGTGGGCGGGGGCGCGCGGCCTTCCTGTTCGCGCTGCTCAACCTGATGCAGAAATTCGGTGTAGCCGCCGCGATTGCGGTCAGCTACGCGGCGCTCGACCTTGTCGGCTTCGATCCGCGGAACGGAGCGGCGGCGGCGCGCGAACTTCACTTTATCTTCGCGCTCCAGCCGACGGTGAGCTGGATCGTCATGGTCGGCCTGTTGCTTTTGATGCAGCGCGCGCTGGCGCGTTCGCCCGCCCGCCTTTGACTTGCAATCGCTGCGCCGCAGAAGTAAAGGCCGCTTTCATTCGGACAGATGCGCCGTTTTTCTCCCGCCTTTCGCCGACACGCTCGGGGAGGGTGGGCGGACTATTGCCCAAAGCGCGCTTGACGCTTGGGCAACGGCAACCCATCTGGCCCGGATCAAGGACGTTATTAGGACAGGACGATCGACATGGCGAAGACCAGCCCGGCTGAGTTCATCAATCAGGTACGCGCCGAAGCCCGCAAGATCGTTTGGCCCACGGGCCGCGAGACGGTGCAGACGACGATCATGGTGCTCATCATGACGACGATCCTGTCGCTGTTCTTTTTCGGCGTCGACACGGTTTTCAACGCGATCGTCAGCTGGCTGACGTCGCTCGCGCGCTAATCGCCGCGGTTACAGGGACAGGATACGGATACACATGGCGCGCTGGTACATCATTCACGCCTATTCGGGTTTCGAGAACAAGGTTCGCGATTCGGTGCTTTCCGAAGCCGAGCGCATGGGCCTGACCGACTTCGTGGAAGCGGTCGAAGTGCCGGTCGAAACCGTCACCGAGGTGAAGCGCGGCAAGAAGGTCCAGGCCGAACGCAAGTTCTTCCCCGGCTATGTGCTCGCCAAGCTGACGATGACCGATGATGTCTATCACCTCGTCAAGAACACGCCGAAGGTCACGGGCTTCCTGGGTTCGATGGGCAAGCCGCAGGCGATCAGCGAAGCCGAAGCCGCGCGCATCCTGAACAGCAAGGAAGAGGCTGCGGCGCGTCCGAAGCAGGAAATCCGCGTCGATTACGAAATCGGCGATCAGGTCAAGGTGCTCGACGGTCCCTTCGCCAGCTTCAACGGGCTGGTCGAGGAACTCGATTTCGAAAAGGCACGCGTCAAGGTGTCGGTGTCGATCTTCGGTCGCGCCACCCCCGTCGAACTCGACTTCGAACAGGTCGAACGCTTCAAATAACATCGCCGCGCGCCTGTGAGGGCGCGCGGAGTCCATCGAACGGAACATGCGCATGAGCCTTTCTCCCGACGAGATCCAGGCTCGCATTGATCGCGCGCGCGAAATCCAGGCGGCGTTTTCGCCCGAAAAGGTCGTCGCTGCGGTGACGCGCCTGTTCGAACTCGATCCCGTCCCGGGCCTTGAGGACGAATTCACTTTTCCCGCGTTTGAGAAACCGACCCGCCAGCGCATTTTCGGCGGACAGGTGATCGCGCAGGCGCTCGCCGCTGCGGCGCGCACCGTCGATCCGGGCAAGCCCGCGCATTCGCTCCACGCTTATTTCCTGCGCGGCGGCGACGAAGCGAAGCCGCTCCATTTCCGCGTTCATCGCGACTTCGACGGGCGCAGCTTCGCCAACCGCCGCGTCGTCGTGCGGCAGGACGGCAAGGTCATCTTCAACCTGACCGCCTCGTTCCACGCGCCCGAACCCGGCGCGACGCATCAGGCACCGATGCCCGACGTGCTGCCGCCCGAGGAGTGCGCCGAACTCGTCGAAAATCTCGCCGCCGATCCCAATGTCAGCGACGCGCAACTCGAACGCATGGCGCGGCTGCGGCCGTTCGAGACGCGCAATTTCCGTCCGTCCTCGACCGAGCGCGGGACGACGCATTATCAATGGTACCGGCTTGCGGCGCCGATCGGCGACGATCCGCTGCTCCACCGCGCCTTCCTTGCCTATGTGTCGGATATGGGCCTGCTGTCCTCGTCGCTGCTCCCGCACGGCCTCACCTGGTCGACGCCGGGGCTGTTCTCGACCAGCCTCGATCACGCGATGTGGTTCCATGGCGACATCCGCGTCGACGACTGGTTCGTCTATGTGATGGACAGTGACTGGACCGGCGGCAGCCGCGGGATCAACCGCGGGCTGATCTATCGCCGCGACGGGACGCTGATCGCATCGGCGATGCAGGAAGGCCTGCTGCGCATCACGCCGCCCGCGCCCGGCGCATAAGGCTTGTTTTTCCCGGCATTTGCGCTTATGCGCGCCGCTTCGCGTCAGATACGGGCGTGATTCCGCGCGGGAGGAAGGGGTGATGCCCTTCTGTTCGACCGCTAATTTTGAGCCCCGGATCCGTCCGGGGCGACAGAAAGACAGGAGGCCATCATGGCTAAGAAGATCAGCGGCTACATCAAGCTGCAGGTGCCCGCCGGCACCGCCAACCCGTCGCCGCCGCTTGGGCCGGCGCTCGGTCAGCGCGGCGTCAACATCATGGAATTCTGCAAGGCGTTCAACGCCGCGACCGATTCCCTCGACAAGGGCACCCCGACCCCGACCATCATCACCGTCTATGCCGACAAGAGCTTTTCGTTCGTCACGAAGACCCCGCCGGCAACCTATCTGATCAAGAAGGCCGCGAACCTGAAGTCGGGTTCGAAGGAGCCGGGCAAGATCAGCGGTGGCAAGATCGCGCGCTCGAAGCTCGCCGAAATCGCCGAGATCAAGATGAAGGATCTCAACGCCAACGACATCGAACAGGCGACGAAGATCATCGAAGGCAGCGCCCGCTCGATGGGCCTCGAAGTGACGGAGGGCTGAACCGATGGCAAAGCTGACCAAAAAGCAGAAGGCCCTCGAGGGCAAGGTTGACGCGCTGAAGCTTCACGCCGTCGACGAAGCGATCAAGACCGTTCGCGAGCTGGCCTCGGCCAAGTTCGACGAAACGCTCGAAATCGCGATGAACCTCGGTGTCGATCCGCGCCACGCCGACCAGATGGTCCGCGGCGTCGTGACGCTGCCCGCCGGTACCGGCAAGGACGTCAAGGTTGCCGTGTTCGCACGCGGCGACAATGCCGAGAAGGCGCTGGCCGCCGGTGCCGACAAGGTCGGTGCCGAAGACCTGATGGAAGACATGCTCGCGGGTAACCTCGACTATGGCCGCGTCATCGCGACGCCCGACATGATGGGCATCGTCGGCCGCCTCGGCAAGACGCTGGGTCCGAAGGGCCTGATGCCGAACCCGAAGCTGGGCACCGTGACCCCGAACGTCGCCGAAGCCGTGAAGGCCGCCAAGGGCGGGCAGATCGAATTCCGCGTCGAAAAGGTCGGCATCATCCACGCCGGCCTCGGCAAGCTGTCGTTCGGCGAGGAAAAGCTCCGCCAGAACTTCGACGCCTTCGTCGACGCGATCGTCAAGGCCAAGCCGGCCGGCGCGAAGGGCAAATATGTCCGCAAGATCGCGCTGTCGTCGTCGATGGGCCCCGGCATCAAGGTCGACACGGCCGACGTGACCGGCGCCTGATCGAAGCGCCAACGAATTAGGGAAGGGCCGGGGGAAACTCCGGCCCTTTTCTTATGGGCGGATTAGGGGTGGAAAGCTGTCACACGCAATATTCGTCATCCCCGCGAAAGCGGGGACCCAGAGCGTGCGTAAGCTGACCCCACACTAGGTTCCCGCTTTCGCGGGAATGACAAACTAAGATGGGACGCAATGTCCGCAACCGGTCGTGAGCCGTCATTCCGGCTGGCGAAATTCGATCAAATCCCATTTATTGCCATAAAGATCGAGGAAGACCGCGACGGTGCCATAATCAGCTTCCAACGGTTCGCGCTCGATGCGCACGCCCTTGTCGAGCAGGCGCTGATAGTCGCGCCAAAAATCGTCGGTCTGCAGGAACAGGAAGACGCGGCCGCCCGCTTGATCGCCGATGAATTCGGCCTGCTCTTCATTGGAAGCCCGCGCCAGCAGGATCGTCGCGCCGCCCGGCGGATTGCCCGGCGGGGCGACGAGCACCCAGCGCTTGTCCTGTGCGGGTTGATAGTCGTCGGCGACCAGCGAGAAGCCGAGCGTGCCGACATAGAAATCGATCGCCTCGTCATAATCGCGCACGACGAGCGCGATATGCGCGAGCGACTGGCGGGTCATTCGCGCAGGCCGCGCAGCGCCGAACCCGCGGCGAACGGTCCGATCACCGTCAGCAGCAGGCTCGTCGCCGCGAGCAATTTCATCGCGCCGCGTCCCGACGGGTCGAGCATTCCGGCGCCGAAGATCAGCATCGGCACCGCCAGCGGCAGGACGAGCAGCCCGCCGATCGCGCTGCCGCCCTTGTGGTTCGCGGTCAGTGCCGCGCTCAGCACGGCCAGCGAGGCGAGTGCGGGGATGGCGATGGCGATCCCGGTCGCGAGCAGTTCGACGCGAGCCGCGTCCTGTGCGAGCAGCGCCGATGCGGGGAATAATGCGATCATCAGCGGCAATCCGAAGCCAATCGCGTGCGCCGCGATTTTTACGGCCGCGATGACCTCGTCGGCAAAGCCGCGCACCGCAAGCTGGTCGAGCACGCCCGTATCCTTGTCGGGGCGTATCAGTCGGTCGATCGGGAGCAGCGCCGCGAGCAGCGCCGCGACCCACACCATCCCGCCGCCCGCGCGCCTGAGCAGCGGCGCGTCGGGTCCGACTGCAAAGGGGAAGGCGGTCGCGACGAGCAGGAAGAACAGCACCGGCAGCCACAGCGCCCCGCTGCCCCAGGCGCGGCGAAGATCGCGCCAGAAGAGGGCGATCAGCGCGGTCATGCGAGCGCGCCCATGTCGAGTTCGGCGAGGTCGGGCACCCCGAGCGCGAAATGCGATGCGAGCAGCACCGCGCCGCCGTCGGCGCGGTGTTTCGCGATTGCAGCAACGAGCCGCGCCTGCGCCGCATCGTCCATGCCGTTCGCGGGCTCGTCGAGCAGCCAGATCGGCGCGCCGCTGGCGATGACGCGCACCATTGCGGCGCGCTTGCGCTGGCCGGTCGAGAGCATCGATACCGGCACCTCGGCGAGGGGTGCCAGCGCCATTTCGTCCATCGCACGGTCGACCCTGTGGCCGTCGACGGTGTCGACCCGCGCCCAGAAATCGAGCGCGCGGCGTAGCGGCAGCTCGGCATCGAGTGCCGCCGCCTCGTCGATCAAGGCCACACGCTCGCGGCGTTCGACCGTACCCGCGGCCGGACGGAGAAGTCCGGCGGCGAGGCGGATCAGGCTAGACTTGCCCGCGCCATTGGGGCCGCGCAGCCATAAGGCATCGCCGCGGTTCAGCGTCAGCGACAGCCCCTCGAACAACAGGCGGTCACCGCGGATACACGCCACATTGTCGAGCCGCAGAAGCTCGGTCACGCCATATCTTCCAGCGCATGCATGTCGTCGTCGGAAAAGCCGAAATGATGGCCGAATTCGTGGATCAGTACATGGCGCACCAGTCCTTCGAGCTTCTCGCCCGTCTCGATCCACTCGACGAGGATCGGGATGCGATAGAGGGTCACGCGGTCGGGCATCCCGCCGCTCTCCCCGATGCTGCGCTCGGTCAGCGGGCGGCCTTCGTATAGCCCGGTCAGGTCATAGGGGTGCTCGATATCGAGCGAGGCGAGGGTTTCGTCGTCGGCGAATTCCTCGATACTGATCACGACGCCCCGGATATGCGGCTTGAACACGTCGGGCATCGTTTCCAGCGCCGCCTCGGCCATCGCGAACAGCGCGTCGGCATCGGGGGCGGTTCCGGTCCATCCGGCGGGCAGGCTGCTCTTGTCGCTCATCGCGCCCTTCCTTATGGCGAGCGCACGACATTGACCAGCGGGAGAAGAAATATGGTCCAGAAACTCGATGATGACGCCCGCGCGGCGCTGCTTGCCCGCTTTCCCCAATGGGCGCACGAGCCCGCGCGTGATGCGATCACGCGCCGCTTCAAATTCGACGATTTCGCGCAGGCGTTCGGTTTCATGGCGAGCGTCGCGATCATCGCCGAAAAAATGGACCATCATCCCGAATGGTCGAACGTCTATAACCGCGTCGACATCCTGCTGACGACGCACGACGCCGATGGGTTGTCGGAGCGCGACGCGAAGCTGGCCGAGGCGATCGAAGCACTGGTCTAGCAGCGGTGATCCGCTTCGACCGGTCCTATCAGGCGCTGGCGGTCGGCGTTTCGATGCTTGCCGGCTTTGTCGATGCGGTCGGATTCATCGACTCGTCGGGTTTTTTCGTGTCCTTCATGACCGGAAATTCGACGCGGCTCGCGGTGGGGGCCGCCGAATGGCAGGATGCGGCGCTGGTTGCCGGTGCGATCATCCTGATGTTCCTTGCCGGGGTCGTCGCCGGCTCGCTGGTTGCCGCGTACAGCCGGCGTCCGCGGGCACCCGTGGTGCTGACCCTCGTCGCGCTTCTCCTCGCGGTCGCCGCCAGCTTCCGGCTGGCCGGTGCAGTCCCGCCCGCCATCGCCTTCCTTGCGCTGGCGATGGGCGCCGCCAATGCCGCAATCGAGGGGCGCGACGGTGCGGTCGTCGGGGTGACCTATATGACCGGCACGCTTGTCCAGGCGGGACAGAAAATCGCCAATGCGTTGCGCGGCGCGGGCGACGCGCGGTGGCCGCATCATCTCTGGCTGTGGGCGGGCCTCGTTGCGGGCGCAATCATCGGCGCGCGCGTGGCCCTGTGGTCGCCATCGGCCGCCTATGGCCTTGCCGTCATGCTTGCGGGATTGCTGACGATCAGGGCCGCGATGATCACCCGATCGCCGGGTTGACGTCCGGGCTATATTGCCTTCCGCGCGATCGGCCTCCACAAGCGGAAAAAATTTTTCCTTTAGGAGAGAGTCGCATGAGTGACAGCCTGCTGCGCCGTAAGGCCATCGTTCCCGAGACGCACGAGGGGCATGGCCTTGCGCGAACGCTGAGCTGGCCGCACCTGATTGCGCTGGGTGTCGGTGCGATTGTCGGGACGGGCATATTGACCCTGATCGGGGTCGGTGCCGACAAGGCGGGCCCTGCGGTCATTCTCTCCTTCGGCATTGCGGGCCTCATCTGCGCCTGCGCCGCGCTGGCTTATGCCGAAATGGCGACGATGATCCCCGCGTCGGGCAGCGCCTATACCTACAGCTATGTCGTCATCGGCGAGTTGCTCGCCTGGGTCGTCGGATGGAGCCTGATCCTCGAATATTCGCTGGTCGTCAGCGCGGTCGCGGTCGGCTGGTCTGGCTATGCCGCGCCGCTGCTTGAAGCGTGGGCGGGCGTGCCGATGGCGCTGATGCAGGGACCCGAGCTTGATGGCATCGTCAACTTGCCCGCGATCGCGATCATCGCCGTCGTCGCGGGGCTGCTGCTCGTCGGTACGCGCGAAAGCGCGACGCTCAACGCGATCCTCGTGCTGGTGAAGGTGCTGGCGCTCGTCATTTTTGTGGCGGTGGCGCTTCCGGCGTTCAATGCCACGAACCTCGAACCGTTCAGCCCGTACGGCTTTTCCAAACATATGGGCCCCGACGGGGTCGAGCGCGGGGTCATGGCCGCCGCGGCGATCATCTTCTTTGCCTTTTACGGTTTCGACGCGATTGCGACGGCGGCGGAAGAGACGCGGAATCCCGACCGCGACCTGAAGATCGGAATCGTCGGGTCGATGTTCGTTTGCGTGCTCATCTATATCGCGGTCGCGGTCGCGGCGGTCGGGGCGATCGCTTACAGCCGTTTCGCCAATAGCCCCGAACCCCTTGCGCTGATCCTGCGCGAACTCGGCAGTCCGCTGGCCGCACAATATCTGGCGGTGTCGGCGATCATCGCGCTGCCGACCGTCATCCTCGCCTTCTTCTATGGGCAGAGCCGCATCTTCTTCACCATGGCGCGCGACGGCCTGCTGCCCGCCAGCCTCGCCCGGCTGTCGTCGCGCGGGACGCCGGTTCGCATCACCATCTTCACAGCGCTCGTCGTCGCGGTGCTGGCGGGCTTCATCCCGCTGGGCGAGCTGGCTGCGCTCGCCAATGCCGGGACGCTGGCGGCGTTCACCGCGGTGTCGGTGTGCATGTTGATCATGCGCCGCCGCGCGCCCGACGCGCCGCGCACTTTCCGTGCCCCGCTCCCGTGGGTGGTCGGCAGCATCGCGGTGCTCGGCTGCATCTATCTGTTCTTCAGCCTGCCGGCGCAGACGCAGCTCTGGTTCCTCGTGTGGAATGTCGGCGGGCTGGCCGTCTATTTCCTTTACGCCCGCCGGCACGCCATCATCGGCTAGTCGAACAGGTCGCTGAGGAAGCTCTTGGCGTAGCTCTTCTTCTTGTACGGCTTGCCATAGTGGCGGTCGTCATAGCCGCGCTCGCGATATTCGGGCTGCGGCGGCGGGGGAGGGGCGGACGCGCGCGGGGCGGGTGCGTTCGCGGCTTCGCTGCGCTCGATGATCTTGTCGAGCTCGCCGCGGTCGAGCCAGACGCCGCGGCATTGCGGGCAATAGTCGATTTCGATTCCCTGCCGTTCCGACATCGTCAGGTTTACGCGGCAGGTCGGGCAAAGCAGCCCCTGGGCATCGGACACGAATTTTCCTTTCATGACAAAGGCGGCCCGAAGGACCGCCACCTGTTTCAACGTGTCATCGCACTTTGCGTTCCGCACGGAAAAGGCCCCGCTCCGACCGGGGAGGCGGAACGGGGCAGAGTTTCGCCGCGCCGTTTTCAGCTGTCGGCTTCGAACGCCAGCAAGTCGCCGGGCTGGCAATCGAGCTCGGTGCAGATCGCTTCGAGTGTCGAAAAACGCATCGCCTTCGCCTTGCCGGTTTTCAGGATCGAAAGGTTGGCCAGCGTGATGCCGATACGGTCGGACAGATCGGTCAGCGTCATCCGCTTGGCGTGGAGGAGGTCATCCAGTTTCACGACGATCGCCATCACACGGTCCCTTCGAGATCGGCGCGCATCGCGGCGCCTTTTTCAAAGACCGCGGCGAGGACGAAGGCGAGCAGGATCGACAGGATTCCGTTGAGGTTGATCCCGCCCATGTCGGCGAACTGGCTCGTCGGCACCGCGATGCTGCGCGCGACCGAGCCGAGCGGTAGTGCGAGCAACTGCACCGCGACGAGTGCCCAGCCGATATGGCGGAGCCGGCCGGCGTTGGCGGGGATGAAGGGATCGCTCGCTGCCGAAGCGACGAGCGCCTGCAGCTTCCGCAAGATATAGAGCGCGGCGGCAAGCACCGCGGCGAACAGGCCGAGCAGGGCGAAAAGCTGCGGGCGCATCGTGGCGGCGTCGAGGAAGACCTGGCTGTTCTTCGCTTCGGCGGCGATTTCGGGCCAAATCGCGACCAGCGCGGCGCCGGTGCCGATCACAAGGAGGAACAGGACAGCAATCAGCGCCAGCATCAGCCAGAGCAGTCCGCCCGTCACTCCCAACAATGTCGAATGTGTCTTTGGCATATCGATCTCCGATGTTTTATGTATCGAAGATCGATATATCACGAGTCGTGCATATCGTCAATCAATAATATCGAAAAACGATAATATGGCCTCTTTGCGGCCACCGGCACCGCCCCCGTGTCGTCATCCCGGATCAAATCGGGGTGACGATGGGAAGGGCGTCAGGCCGCGTGCCAGTCGAATGTCAGCGGCGCCTCGCGAAAGGCGAAGCGATCGAGGTGGCGGGCGACGACGCCCTTCATCGCTTCGAGATGCTCGCCGCTGCTGGCGTCGATGCGGACCGACAATGCGTCGGCGCCCGCGTTGAACGTCACCAGCGCGTCGCCGGTCCATGCCGCACCGCGCGCGTCCTTGGGGAAGGTCACGGTGCCATGGTCGGGGGTGAATTCGACCGCGAGATTATGCTGCCAGTGCTTGCACAGCTGCTGCAGATATTTGCTCGCGTGGGCGGTTGGCACATTGGCGACGACGCTGCTCATCACAGCCGCTCGATCTTTTGCGCCGCCTCGTCGATCAGCGCGACGATGTCGTGCAGCGCCGCATTGTCGAGGTCCCGGTCGCCGAGCCGGTTCATCAGCACCTGGCGAAGATTGCCCATCGCCCGGCGAACCGAGGCCGAGTCGGTGCGCTGCGTTTCTTCGCCGACCGCGGTCAGGCGCGCGATTGCGGCTTCAACGATTTCGGCGTTGGTTTCGAGTTCGGCGCGGCCGGCGTCGGTGATCGCGAACAGCTTTTTCGCGCCATCGCTCTGCTGCGCTTCGATCAAGCCCATGTCGTCGAGCATCGTCAGCGTCGGATAGATGACGCCGGGGCTGGGCGCGTAGGAACCACCGGTGAGTTCCTCGATGTGGCGGATCAGGTCATAGCCGTGGCGGGGTTCGTCGGCGATCAGCTTGAGCAGCACCAGCCGCAGCTCGCCGCCGTCGAACATGCGCCGGCGTTCACCGCGCTCGCCCCGGCCGCCACCGCGACGGCCACCGCCGCCGAAGCCATGCCCGAACCCGTGGCCAAAGCCGCGGCCGCCGCGGTGCATTGCATGCCGTCCGCCGCAGCCGCGGCCATCCATTTTTGCGTAGAATATCATTTTCGTTCCTTAAAGTGATTCTAGATGCGTCTAAGATATATCTTAAGATGGGATGCGCAAGGGGCGTCAGGAAAAAATTGCGCGGTGAAGGCCGGGGCGATCAGGTCGGGGAAGCGAAACGCAAGTGAACCAGCGGATACGCCCGTCCCTGGCTATCGCGTTCCGACCGCCCGGTCGGCACGAAACCGAGGCGTTCATAAAAGCCGACGGCTTGCCCATTTTGTTCATTCACGTCGGTGGTCAGCACGGGGTGGCGGTCCAGCGCGTGCGCGACGAGCGCCCGGCCCACCCCGGCGCCGCGATGCGCCGGATCGATGAACAGTGCCTCCATGCTCGTTCCGTCGAGCAGCATGAAACCGACCGGCAGGTCGGCACCATCGACCGCAAGCCAGAGCGGCGCAGAGGGCAGGAAGCCCCGGACTTCGGCTTCGATCGCGGCGCGGTCTTCGGCCGACAGGAAGTCGTGCGTCGCGTCGACGGCCGCGCACCATATCTCGACGGCGCGTTCGCCGTCGGCAGGAGTGGAAGGGCGGATGCGTATCATGGGCAGGGCTTTAGTCGATCGTGGCGGGATCGGAAAAGCCCGAAGCTGCTATAGGGGGGCGGCCATCGGCCTTGACTCTGCGGCCATCGACGCTATTAGCGCCCCCGTGTTGTCCCGGCCTCGGCCGTGGCAATTCCGTCCGAGACAGTTGGTGAAGGGGATTTGCCCTTCTTAATTTCCAGCCGAGACGGGGAACAGTCTTTTTCGGTCGCCCGCCTGTTCGATCAGGCGACGCGTCTTGACCGACCCCATCGGACATCGTTGCGCAAAGACAGGCGAGCCTTGGCTCGCGTCTGTGTTTGCGTGTGTTAGCCGCCCGGCGGCGCGTGCGTTTCGGCGTGGGCGCATCCGGGCAGATGAGTGGAGTATAGGCATGGATCGTACGGAAAAGGCCGAAGCCGTATCCTCGCTGAACGCTACGCTGGCATCAGCTGCCTCGGTTGTGGTCGTCCGCAACCTCGGCATGACCGTCGCTCAGTCGACGGTGCTGCGCCAGCAGATGCGCGACGCAGGAGCCGACTTTCGCGTCACGAAGAACCGTCTTGCCAAAATCGCGCTCGATGGCACGTCCTACACCGGTATCGGCGAACTGCTGACCGGTCCCACGGCCCTTGCAACCTCGACCGATCCGGTCTCGGCTGCGAAGATCGCCGTGGAATTTGCCAAGACCAACGACAAACTTGAAATCGTTGGCGGCGGCATGGGCGACGTGGTCCTCGACGTGAATGGCGTGAAGGCGCTGGCTTCGCTTCCCTCGCTCGACGAGCTCCGCGCCAAGATCATCGGTCTGGTGCAGGCTCCGGCCACCAAGGTTGCGCAGATTGCCGCAGCTCCGGCCGGCCAGTTGGCGCGGGTTTTTGGCGCATATGCCGCCAAAGAAGCAGCGTGATTTCGAACTGAACCTTGAAACTTACTGCCGGGATATCCCGGTTCTGATGGAGAAATAACATGGCTGATCTCGCAAAGATCGTTGAAGACCTGTCGGCGCTGACCGTTCTGGAAGCTGCTGAACTTTCGAAGCTGCTCGAAGAAAAGTGGGGCGTTTCGGCTGCTGCTGCTGTTGCTGCCGCTCCGGCCGCTGCCGCTGCTGGCCCGGCTGCTGAAGAGCAGACCGAATTCGACGTCATCCTGACCGGTGACGGCGGCAACAAGATCAACGTGATTAAGGAAGTCCGTGCGATCACCGGCCTGGGCCTGGGCGAAGCCAAGGCGCTCGTCGAAGGCGCGCCGAAGGCCGTCAAGGAAGGCGCCAGCAAGGCTGAAGCTGAAGAGCTGAAGGCGAAGCTGATCGCCGCCGGCGCGACCGTCGAACTGAAGTAATTCGGTTCCATGGGGCCGGCCGGTTCGTCCGGCCGCGTTCCTGCGAAAATGAGAAAGGGCGGTGCCTCGCGGCACCGCCCTTTTTCTTTGCGGTGAGGGGACCACCGCGGATTATCCGAATGCTCAGCTCTTGGAAAAGCCCGGACGGAAGCTGGTCGAGGTGCGCACGCGCGCCGGTTCGGAGCGGCGCACCTCCTGCTCCTGCGCCGCGGGGGCAGGACGCTGGGCGATTTCCCACGCGCTGACGGGCTTGCGCGTCATATCCTTCTGGCTGGCGAGCGCTTCGTCATAGGTCGTGCGCTCCTGACGATCGAGGAAGCGCGCGCGCTTGAGGCGCTTGCTAAGCGTTGCGAAGGGGTTGTCGGGCGTCGGGCCGGCGAGCGCCATCGCTTCGTGGCGCCCCATGCTGCCGCTCGGTGCGGCGGCGAATGCCGGCGTGCTGCGCGGCGCGGCGGGTTCCTGACGCGGCGCATAGGCGGGCGTCACCCACGGCTGGGCGCCGTCGACAAGCGGCTCTGCCGGCGCCGTACGTTCCGCAGCATAGGTCGTCGTTTCCTCCGCCGCGGCACCCGCGACACGGCGGCGACGGGCAAAGGCGAGGCCGGCACCGCCGACAATCAACAGCGCGGCTGCGCCGCCGGCGATTTCCCAAGGGAAGTCGCCGCCCGTTGCCGCGGTCTTTTCGGCGGGTGCGGAGACGGGCTCGGTGACGGGTTCGGCCGGCGTGACGGCCGGTGCGGCCATCGGGGTGAAGTCTTCGGTCGCTACGGCTTCGGTCGATACGGCTTCGGTCACCGGCGCTGCGGCTGCGGGCGCGGCAGCCGGCGCTGCGACAGCCGTTCGAGCGCGCGCCGTACTGCGTTCGGTGCGGGCGGGCGGCGCCGCGCGCTCGGCCGTCTTGGGCGCGGGAGCGGTTTCGGCGGGCGCAATGTCCAGCGGCACGCGGATGACGGGCTTGGGAGCGGGCGGCTCGGCGGTCTGCGGCGCCGCGACCGGCGCGGTCATGCTCGGTTCGGCGACCGTCGGCGGGGTCTGCGGCGTCGGCGCTGCCACCGGCGGCGTCATCGTGACGGTCGGCGTTTCCTGCGCAAAGGCGCCGGGCGTGGAAAGGACCAGGAACGCGGCAATCGCGCTCATGGCGGGGCGGGAGAGGGCGATATTCTTCGTCATAGTGAAGGGCCAACGAACTGCCCTGCGAAAATGCTGCTCGACGGACGCTGTTTCCACGATGAGCCGTGCGCCCCGGACGGCGCGGCGAGGATTCGGGTGCGGCCGGTCGTACTGCACAAACGCTTCTGCGACCGGACGATCAGTGATTGTTCTTGTTGCCGACCGGGTGGAAGATGCCTGTTTTTCGGTGGGTTTCCCGGACAAGATGACAGTCTCTTTGCGCTTTGGCGTCGGCCCATTCATCAATTCGTCATTCGCGCGCAATCTCCGCATGGTCCACGCGGCGCATGAAAACGACCGACCTTGCCCCGACCCGGCTGCCCGCCCATCTGCGCGAAACGCAGCGGCTGCTCTTTATCGCCAAGCATGCGCGCTGGACGGGCGGACTGCATCCCGACGACGGCAATCACGCGCCATACCATCGCGAGATGCGCGAGACACTGGAGGGAATTGGTGCCGAGTTGCTGATTGCCGACAGCTATGCAGCGCTGTTCGACCGGCCTGCGGCGGACTTCGTCTTTCCGCTCCTCAACCGCGGCGGCTTCTTCAACTCGGAAATGCTGCTGCCGCTGCTCTGCAACCGGCACGGCCTGCCGTATCTTGGGGCGTCGCCCATCGTGCGCGGCCTGTCGGACGACAAGCATCTGACGAAGCTCGAAGCGGCCGCGCGCGGGGTGCCGACCGCGCCGTGGACGCTGTTCCGCCGCGATGCGCCGGTCGATGTGTCGCGCTGCCCCCCAGCGCGGCGCTGGGTGATCAAGCCGAACAACAGCTCGGCCTCATGGGGCGTGCGCGACGCGCATGATCGGGGCCAGCTTGCGCAGGCTGTCGCGGAGATCCACGCGCTCGACCATGACGCACTCGTCGAACCCTTTATCGACGGCAGCGATATCGAAGTGCCCGTGATCACGCTGGACGGCGAGCCGGCGATGCTGCCGATGATGATCTTCGAACAGGCCGATCCGACGCAGCTTCGCACCTATCAGGAAAAGCGCGATCTGGTCGGCAACGTCGGATACAGCATCAAGCGGTTCGACGATCCCGCGATCGCGGTGCAGATTATCGAATATACGAAGCGCATGGCCGATGTCTTTCGCCCGTTCGATTATGGCCGGTTCGAGTTTCGCGTCGATCATACGAGCGGCGATGTCCGGCTTATCGAGGTCAACCTCAACTGCAACCTCTGGTCTGAAAAGCTGTTCTCGCGGTCAGCCGTCGCGGCGGGTTTCACCCATGCGCAGCTGATCGAAACGATCGTCGCCGAAAGCATGATCCGCCAGATCGCGCCCGCCGCCGCGCGGCGCGACGCGGCATGAGCGGGTCGATCCTGATCCTGGCCGGGCGCCGGCCCGGTTCCATTGACGCGCTGGCCGAGGCGCATGGCGTCGCCGACAAATGCCTTGTGCCCGTCGCGGGGCGGCCGATGATCGCATATGTGCTGGAAAGCGCGGCCGACAGCAGCGCCCGGCAGGTTTTCGTTTCTACGCATCACGCCGCCCTGCTCGCCGATCTGATCGATCCGGTGGTCGATCTGCTCGGCAAACGCCTGATCGTCGTTCCCGCGGCCGATAATCTGGCGGATTCGGTTCTCGCGGTCGCGGGGGTCGCCAGCTTCCCGCTGCTCGTCACAACCGCCGACAATTGCCTGCTCACCGCGGCGACGATCGCCGAGATAGAAGCCGAGGCGCACCGGCTGGGCGCCGAGGCAGGTGTCGCGCTGGCGCGGCGCGAGGATGTGCTGGCGGTCCATCCCGAAGGCCAACGGCGTTTTTACGAATTTTCCGACGTCGCGGTATCGAACTGCAATGCCTATTGGATCGGGCATCCGAACGCGCTTCGCGCGGCCGAGGCGTTTCGCGGCGGCGGCCAGTTCGTCAAGAAGCCGTTGCGGGTGATGCAGGCCTTCGGCCTCGTCAACCTGCTGCGCTTCCGGTTCGGGCTCGGCCCGATCCACCATATCTTCGCGCGCATCTCGCGCCGGCTGAAGGTCGAGGTGGCCCCGCTGCTGATCGGCGACGGGGCCACCGCGATCGATGTCGACAATATGCGGTCGCTGGCGGTGACCGAGGCGCTGATGCGGCGCCCCGATATCGTCAATCCGCGACCCAGTTGCCGTGAAACCCCGGGGGAACCCGGTGCGGCAGATGAACGACAGCTTGCGGTGACCCGGTAAAATCATCGGCGTTGAGGATGACGAGGTCGGTGGTCTCGTCGTTCATGTCGACCACCAGCCCGATCAGCCAGCCATCGTCCTCGGCGCCGTCGTCGCTGCGCGGGACGAACACGAACTCGCCGGGGTGGCGTCCGGGCCCGAAGTCATGGGCGTCGGTTGTGCCATCTTTCAGATCGTGGCGGAACAGCCGCGTCTCGGCGAGTGCCCATTCCGCCGATGCGCCGTCGGGAATCGCGACGCTGTAGGCGAAGCGATAGGGACGCGTCGTCAGCCGTTCGTCGTAGCGCGGGAATTCCTGCGCATGGTCATGGATGACCGCGCGGATCGTGGTGCCGCCGGCGGGATCGATCGTCCAGCGTTCCATGCGCGACTTTTCGCTGTCGGGGCCGCGCTTCGATTGCGCGAACATCGTTTCGTGCGCGACGACGTCGACGATCACCTTGCCGTCGGCGGTCTCATACGCGTTGGCGGGGTGGAAGACATAGCAGGGCTCGACGGGCACCCAGACGATGCTGTCCCCGCTGCCGTTGCGGGGAAGGAGGCCGACGCGCGCCTGATGCGCCTCGTTCCACGCATAGGGGAAGCGATAGCCGCCGAGCAGCATCTTCATCGAAAAGGTGACGGGCAGGTCGAAGACGAGCACGTAATTTTCGGTAATCGCGCAATCGTGGATCGACGGGCCGTCGCTGACGGAAATCGCTTCCTCGCGGACGACGTGGGCATCCTTGTCGAGCACGACGTGCCACACCTTGTTCGGTTCGTCGCCGCGATAAGTGATCGCGTGCATCTCGCCGGTGAAGGGGTCGTGATGCGGATGCGCGGTATAGGCGCCGGCCAGCGTGCCGTCGAACGGGTTGTGCGCGACGGTGTTGAGTTCATAGCCCAGCTCGACCGGCTTGCCGCCGGCCTCGACGATCGCGAAGGTCCGGCCGGCGAGGCCGACGACATTGGTGTTCGGCGCATCGTTGCGGTCTTCGCGCGGGCCGGGGGGCAGTTCCTCGCCGAGCACTTCGCACGCCTCGCTGCCGCGGACCCAGCGGTTGCGGTACCAGTCGGCCTTGCCGCCCTCGATGCGGATGCCGTGCACCATGCCGGCGCCGGTGAACCAGTGATAGCTGGCGGGATCGGGCTCGGCGGCGGGGTTCGGCCCGTTGCGCAGGTAGCGGCCGGTCAGCGCGGCGGGGATTTCGCCGTCGACGCGGAGCGCCTCGAGCGTGAATTCCTCGGTCATCGGTTTGTGGATGCCGGTGAGGAAGGGATGCGCGTCGGTGGGGCGGGGCAGGCGCTTGCGATTGAAATCGGCGACCTTGCCGATGCCCTTGACGACGGCGCCGCGGATCAGGGTTTCGACGTTGCTTGCCATGATGATGCTCCTTAACGGATGGTGGCGAAAGTGCCGCGCAGCGTGGGGTTGCAACGGCGACTCGATATGTTTACAGTGACAACATATGGCAAGCAAAGATAACAGTGTCAACATAAAAGGCGACGGCGCTGCGAAGGCGGCCGGCACCTATCATCATGGCGACCTCCGCGCGGCGGTCATCGCCGCCGGGCTCAAGCGGCTGGCCGAAGGCGACGGCGCCGAGCTGGGGCTGCGCGCGCTCGCACGCGATGTGGGGGTGAGCGCAACCGCGCTCTATCGCCATTTTCCCGACAAGGAGGCGCTGCTCGACGCGCTCGCCGACGAGGGGCTCCGTCGGCTTGGCGCGTTGCAGGCGCAGGCGTGGCTGAAGGCCGGCGGCGGCCGCGCGGGCTTCAAGGCGACGGGCGCGACCTATGTCCGCTTCGCGCACGACGAGCCCGCGCTGTTCCGCCTGAGCTTCACGCGCCAGATGCCCGAACGCTATGCCGACGATGCCGGCGACGGGAGCGAAGTCGCCTATAACCTGCTTCGTGCGGGGGTCGGCGAAGCGCTGCCCGGGGTAGCGAACCCCGACACCGCCGCGCTGCACGCGTGGGCGCTCGTTCACGGCCTTGCGATGCTGATCCTCGACCGGCGCATCGAATGGGACGAGGCGATGGTCGAAGAGGTCGTCGGGCTGACCTTCGGCGGGATCGATTGACGGGCGGCGCGATATAGCGGCGACGCCGGCACAGGGTATCCCGTATAATATTAGCGGTTTATTTTCCCCTTTTCGGTTAATTGGGCGCATGACCCGGTCGCTGTCCCCCAGAGTCGAGGCGGTCTTTTGGTTCCTCCTGACCGCAACGGGATATTTCCTGCTTGCGAGCCTGTCGCTGCACGCCACCAAGGGCGCCGACAATATCGCCGCGGTATGGCCGGCGAGCGGCTATTTCCTCGCGCTGTTGTTGCTGATGCCGTCATCGGCGCGGGTCGCCGCTTTCGCCGGCATGGTGTCGGCCAGCCTCGCCGCGAACATCTACGGCGGCGCACCGCTCTGGTCGTGCCTGGCTTTCACCTTTTCGAACGCCTGCGAAGCCGTGGTCGCGCTGTGGCTGATCCGCCGCCGCGAACCCGGCGAGCTGTCGTTCATGGTCCCACGCTCGGTCGTCAATTTTTGCATCGCGGCGTTTGCGGCAAGCGCGGTCAGTGCGGTGCTGGCATCGACGCTCGCCGGGACGGGGATCGACTTCCTCCTCTCGTGGCTGACGACCGTGCTGCTTGGCATGTTGATCGTGACCCCGCCGATCGTGATGCTCGCGCGGATGATCGGGATGAACGCGTTCGACAACGCGCCCGCGGGGATGAAGACCGAAGCGACGGCGATCCTGACCGGCGCCGGGCTGGTCACCATCCTGTCCTTTTCGCAGTCGCAGTTTCCCGTGACCTTCCTGCCGTGCATCGCGGTCGTTGCCGCGGCGTACCGGCTGGGTCCGTTCGGCGCCGCGGCGGGGGTGTTGATCGTGACGATCGCCGCGTCGCTGCTGACCGGCCAGGGATATGGGCCGATTGCGGCGATCGAGACGGTGCCGAAGGTCAAGGTGCTCTTCCTGCAATTCTACCTGCTGTCGCTGCTGTTCGCGACCTTGCCGCTCGCGGCGTTGCTGATCGGTCGCCAGCGGCTGGCAAGGCGGCTCGAACAAAGTAATCGCTGGCTGTTGCAGGCGGAGGCGGCGGCGCTTGTCGGCCATTGGCGCGTCGACTTGGTCCATTGGACGATCAGCTGGTCGGACCAGACCTATCGCGTGCACGGGCTGGAGCCCGGCGTACCCGTCGACGTCGAATATAGCGTCAAACAATATGTCGCCGCGGATCGAGTGGCGGTGCGGAAGATATTGGAAGCGGCGGTCCGGACGGGCGAACCCTTTGAATTCCAAGGGCGGATCCGGCGTGCCGACGGCCAGATCCGCCATGTGAAATCGCACGGATCGATCGAAAGAGGGCGCGACGGCCGCGCGATCGGTATCTTCGGCACCGTGCAGGATGTGACCGAGACGGTCGAGAATGCCCGCATCCTGGAGGCCGCCCGCAGCGCCGCCGAGCGCGTGGCGAACACCGACATGCTCACCGGTCTGCCGAACCGCCGCCACACGCTGGCGTTCCTCGAAAAGGCGCTCGCGGGCGCGCGCGAGAATGGCGCGCCGCTCGCGGTCGCGATCTTCGACATCGACCATTTCAAGCGGATCAACGACACGCACGGCCATGCGATGGGCGACCGCGTGATCCACCGCGTCGGCCAGCGCGCGAAGGCCGCATTGCGCGACGAGGATATGCTGGGGCGCATCGGCGGCGAGGAATTTGTCTGCATCCTCCAGCGGTCGAGCGCGCAGGCCGCCGAAATCGTTGCCGAGCGCGTGCGCAAGGCAGTCGAAGCCGGCACCGCAGCGGAGGAGGGGCTGCCGCAGGCGACGATCAGCATAGGGCTGGCAGTCTATGACGGCGAGCCCGACGTCGAGGAACTGCTGCACCGCGCCGACAAGGCGCTCTATGTCGCCAAGCGCGAGGGGCGGAACCGGCTGCGCAGCGCGGCGTGACGCGAGCGTTCGGTCGAGGTTGAGAGGACTGGTTTCGAGCGTTGGCGGACGTTAAACATCTGTTCGACAAACCGAACTATCTGCGGTCCGCATCGGCCCGTTTAGGATGATGGAAGCATGGAGTTGTTCGGCACGCCAGATACGAGCGGAAAGCGTGATTCAGGCGGGGGCTTAGGCCGTCTCTCGGAGGCGTCTTTATACCTTAGTCCAGATGAAATGCTAAAACTGTCAGAATTCTTGGCGAAATGCGCGCGCGAGACCCAGGAGTTTGACCTCTGGGATCACGAACATTTTGTAGACTTCATGTGGCTCAGTGACAGCGGATATGACGGCCCCGATATTATAGTTCATTTGGCCTAGCAGGGCTTGGCGGCTAACGTTACTGCCCTATCCATCATCGTCACCCCGGACTTGATCCGGGGTCCATGAATTCGCTGCAGCTATGGATCCCGGATCAAGTCCGGGATGACGAAAGAGGCAAAGCGAAGGTCCGCTTCCCACCCCATGGCTGCCGAATGCCCCGAGCGGTGGACGGAAGCTCCTCGACGGCTCCATCGCGGTTCGTCGCGCTTTGGCGGTGACGATTTTGCTGATAGACCTTGATACCGGATCGCAAGGCAAGGGAGGCGGGCGCCATGGAATCGCACGAAACAATGATGGCGCGGCGGATGCTGCTCGCGGGGGCGGCGGGACTGTTTGCGTTGGCGCATGCGCCTTGGGCGATGGCGAAGTTGCCGAAGAGCGGCGTCAAAGGGCTGATCGCGGGCGCGTCGGACGGCGCGCTCGACCGGCTGTCGCAGCCCGGTGCCTTTTACGCCGATACCGCGGTGCGCATCCTGTTGCCGGGCGCGAACGGGAAGCTCGCCTCGAAGCTGTTCGGCATGGGCGACAAGCTCGGCCTCACCACCAACCTCACCAAAAGCCTGAACGATGCCGGCGGCAAGGCGGCGGGCGAGGCGAAGCCGGTGTTTCGCGCCGCGATCGACAATCTGCGCTGGACCGACGCGCCCGCGCTGGTGACGAAGAATGACGGCGCGACGCGCTATTTGCAGACGAGTGCGGGGGACGTGCTGTTCGGCAAGGTGTCGCCGCTGATCGGGTCGGCGCTTGAGAATGTCGGCGCCTTTCGCCAACTCGACCAGCTGTCGAGGGGCAACCAGTTGATGGCGTCGGCGGGGCTGACGCGCGACGGGCTGACCCGGTCGGTGACCGAGCAGGCGCTGAAGGGCATCTTTCACTATATGGCGGGGGAGGAGGCGGACCTGCGACGTAACCCGGCCAGGCTGTTGAAGGGTGTGTTTTAGGCGGCGGCGGGTTTCGACCGGAAGCGGCCGTTCTTCTCCCCTCCCGCTTGCGGGAGGGGTCGGGGGTGGGCAGCCACGTTACGATCAGGCCCACCCCGCTGCGGCTAACGAACAAGTTCGCAAGCCTCGCTGCCCCTCCCGCAAGCGAGAGGGGAAATCAGTTCATCACCGCAACGTCCGCTCTCCACCCCGAAGCGGTCATTGACGCCATCACTTCGCCGCGCTGCCGTTGACAGAGCGCACCCCCAATCCTATATCCCCGCCATACCCCATCGTCCGAGATAGAGCCTGACTTTGCGCAGCGGGCTGTACGGATAGGGCGGCGGGGATTTCGACAGCGTTGAAAAGCTGCGGTAAACCGGCAACGGTTGGCCTGCGGCTTTTTTCGCGTCGATGCGCTCGCAACTGATTTTTCTTAAGGCGAGACAATCACTTATGGCGACCAAGGCGAAGTCGGTGGGCAAGGCCCTCGAAGCAACCGCAAGCAAGCGAATCCGTAAGCTGTTCGGCAACATCCACGAAGCGGTGGAGATGCCCAACCTCATCGAGGTGCAGCGCGAATCCTATGAACAGTTCCTGCGGTCCGATCCCTCGGTCGGCTATGTTTCGGGCCTCGAAAAGACGCTGCGCAGCGTTTTCCCGATCCGCGATTTCGCCGGCACCGCCGAGCTCGACTTCGTCCATTACGAACTCGAAGCGCCGAAATATGACGTCGAGGAATGCCGTCAGCGCGGCATCACCTATGCGGCGCCGATGAAGGTCACGCTGCGCCTGATCGTCTTTGAAGTCGACAGCGAAACCGACACGCGTTCGGTCCTCGATATCAAGGAGCAGGACGTTTACATGGGCGACATGCCGCTCATGACCGAGAACGGCACCTTCTTCGTCAACGGCACCGAGCGCGTTATCGTGTCGCAGATGCACCGTTCGCCGGGTGTGCTCTTCGACCATGACCGCGGCAAGACCCACTCGTCGGGCAAGTTCCTGTTCGCCGCGCGCGTGATCCCGTATCGCGGTTCGTGGCTCGACTTCGAATTCGACGCCAAGGACATCGTCAACGTCCGTATCGACCGCAAGCGCAAGCTGCCGGTCACCAGCCTGCTCTACGCGCTGGGCATGTCGGGCGAGGAAATCCTCAACACCTTCTATGACCGTCTCGTCTTCGAGCGTGCCGAAAATGGCTGGAAAGTCCCGTTCGTCGTCGAAAACTGGCGCGGGTCGAAGCCCGCGTTCGACGTCGTCGACGCCAAGACCGGCGAAGTCGTCTTCGCCGCCGGCCACAAGATCAGCCCGCGCCTTGCCAACAAGGCGGCGAAGGACGGTCTCGACACGTTGCTGATCCCGACCGAGGAAATCTTCGGCCGTTACTCGGCCTATGACCTGATCAACGAGTCGACCGGCGAGATCTACATCGAAGCCGGCGACGAAGTGTCGGCCGACAATCTCGAGAAGATCGACGGCGCCGGCATCGACAAGCTCGTGCTGCTCGACATCGACCACAACAACACGGGCCCCTGGATCCGCAACACGCTGAAGGCCGACAAGGCCGAAGACCGCGACCAGGCGCTTTCGGACATCTATCGCGTGATGCGCCCCGGCGAACCGCCGACGCGCGAAACCGCGGAAGCGCTGTTCGGCGGCCTGTTCTTCGACGCCGAGCGTTACGACCTGTCGGCCGTCGGCCGCGTCAAGCTCAACATGCGCCTTGGCCTCGACGCCGAGGACACGGTCACCACGCTGCGCAGCGAGGACATCCTCGCCGTCGTCAAGGAACTGGTGAACCTGAAGGACGGCAAGGGCGAAATCGACGACATCGACAACCTCGGTAACCGTCGTGTCCGTTCGGTCGGCGAACTGCTCGAAAACCAGTATCGCGTCGGCCTGCTCCGCATGGAGCGCGCCGTGAAGGAGCGCATGAGCTCGGTCGACGTGTCGACCGTGATGCCGAACGACCTGATCAACGCGAAGCCCGCGGTCGCCGCGGTGCGCGAATTCTTCGGTTCGTCGCAGCTCTCGCAGTTCATGGACCAGACCAACCCGCTGTCCGAAGTCACGCACAAGCGCCGCGTGTCGGCGCTCGGGCCGGGCGGTCTGACCCGCGAGCGCGCGGGCTTCGAAGTCCGCGACGTTCACCCGACGCACTATGGCCGCATCTGCCCGATCGAAACGCCGGAAGGCCCGAACATCGGTCTGATCAACAGCCTCGCGACCTTTGCGCGCGTCAACAAGTACGGCTTCATCGAAACCCCGTACCGCCGCATCATCGACGGCAAGGTGACCAACGAGGTCGTCTATCTGTCGGCGATGGAGGAATCGAAGCACACGGTTGCGCAGGCGAACGCCGACCTCAACCCCGACGGCAGCTTCATCGACGAGCTGATCTCGGCGCGCGAAGCGGGCGAATTCCTGATGGCGCCGCGCGACCAGATCACGCTGATGGACGTGTCGCCGAAGCAGCTCGTTTCGGTCGCGGCCTCGCTGATCCCGTTCCTTGAAAACGATGACGCCAACCGCGCGCTCATGGGTTCGAACATGCAGCGTCAGGCTGTGCCGCTGATCCGCGCCGAGGCGCCGGTCGTCGGCACCGGCATGGAAGAAACCGTTGCGCGCGACTCGGGCGCGGCCATCGCGGCGCGCCGCGGCGGCGTGATCGACCAGGTCGATGCGACGCGTATCGTTATCCGTGCGACCGACATGGTCGAACCCGGCAAGTCGGGCGTCGACATCTATCGCCTGCAGAAGTTCCAGCGTTCGAACCAGAACACCTGCATCAACCAGCGTCCGCTGGTGAAGGTGGGCGAAGTCGTCCGCGCGGGCGACATCATCGCCGACGGCCCGTCGACCGAGCTTGGCGAACTGGCGCTCGGCAAGAATGTGCTCGTCGCGTTCATGCCGTGGAACGGCTATAACTATGAGGACTCGATCCTCATCAGCGAACGCATCGTGAAGGACGACGTCTTCACCTCGATCCACATCGAGGAATTCGAAGTCACCGCACGCGACACGCGCCTCGGGCCGGAAGACATCACGCGCGACATCCCGAACGTCGGCGAGGAAGCGCTTCGCAACCTCGACGAAGCGGGCATCGTCTACATCGGTGCCGAAGTCGGCCCGGGCGACATTCTGGCCGGCAAGATCACCCCCAAGGGTGAATCGCCGATGACGCCGGAAGAAAAGCTGCTGCGCGCGATCTTCGGTGAAAAGGCCAGCGACGTGCGCGACACCTCGCTCCGCCTGCCGCCGGGCGTGTCGGGCACGGTCGTCGAAGTCCGCGTCTTCAACCGTCACGGTATCGACAAGGACGAACGCGCAATCGCGATCGAACGCGAAGAGATTGAACGTCTGAAGCAGGACGCCGACGACGAACGCGCGATCCTCAACCGTGCGACCTTCTCCAGCCTCAAGGAACTGCTCATCGGTCAGGCGACCAGCGCAGTGCCGAAGGGCCTGAAGAAGGGCGATGTCGTCACCGAGGAAATGCTCGTCGACCTCGATCGCGCCGACTGGTGGAAGCTGGCGGTTGTCGAAGACAACGCGCAGGCCGCATTGGAAGCGATCAAGGCGCAGTATGACGACGCGATCAAGCGGATCAGCGCGAAATATGAAGATCGCGTCGAAAAGCTGCAGCGCGGCGACGAACTCGCCCCGGGCGTGCTCAAGATGGTCAAGGTCTTCGTCGCGGTGAAGCGCAAGCTTCAGTCGGGCGACAAGATGGCCGGCCGTCACGGCAACAAGGGCATCATCAGCCGCATCCTGCCGATCGAGGACATGCCGTTCCTCGAAGACGGGACGCACGTCGACTTCGTTCTGAACCCGCTGGGCGTGCCGTCGCGCATGAACGTCGGGCAGATCCTCGAAACGCACCTCGGCTGGGCATCGCGCGGTTTCGGCCGCCAGATCACCGCGGCGCTCGAGGATTGGCGCATGGCGAACCCCGACCCCGAAGCGGGTGCTCCGCCCGAAGCGGTTCGCGAGGCGCTGCTGCAGGCTTATGGCGATGAATATGCCGACGAAATCAAGGCGCGCAGCGTCGATGAAGTCGTCGAACTCGCCGGAAACCTGTCGGTGGGCGTGCCCTTCGCGACCCCGGTTTTCGACGGCGCGCGCGAAGGCGATGTGTCGGCGATGCTGGAACGCGCCGGTCTCGACCGGTCGGGTCAGGTCGATCTCTACGACGGCCGCACCGGCGACCGTTTCGACCGCAAGGTGACGGTGGGATATATGTATATCCTGAAGCTGCACCACCTTGTCGACGACAAGATCCACGCGCGCTCGATCGGGCCCTACTCGCTTGTTACCCAGCAGCCGCTGGGCGGTAAGGCGCAGTTCGGTGGCCAGCGCTTCGGTGAAATGGAAGTGTGGGCGCTCCAGGCTTATGGCGCTGCCTACACGCTGCAGGAAATGCTGACGGTGAAGTCCGATGACGTGATCGGCCGCACCAAGGTTTACGAGGCGATCGTCAAGGGCGACGACACCTTCGAGGCCGGCATTCCCGAAAGCTTCAACGTGCTCGTCAAGGAAATGCGCTCGCTGGGCCTCAACGTCGAACTCTCTTCCTATTCGGAAGAAGACCCCGACGAAGGTCCGGAAGCCCTTCCCGAAGCCGCCGAATAAGATTTTTCCTCACCCCTCTCGCGCCGCGCGAGAGGGGAAGATGGAGCTAGAATATGAACCAGCTTACCAACTTCATGAACCCGGTCGCGAAGCCCGAAACCTTCGACATGATCAAGATCGGCATCGCGAGCCCGGAACGCATCCGTTCGTGGTCGTTCGGCGAGATCAAGAAGCCCGAAACGATCAACTACCGCACGTTCAAGCCCGAGCGTGACGGCCTGTTCTGCGCGCGCATTTTCGGTCCGATCAAGGATTATGAATGCCTGTGTGGCAAGTATAAGCGCATGAAATACAAGGGCATCGTCTGCGAAAAATGCGGTGTCGAAGTCACGGTGACCAAGGTCCGCCGCGAGCGCATGGGCCATATCGAACTCGCCGCGCCCGTCGCGCACATCTGGTTCCTGAAGTCGCTGCCGTCGCGCATCGGCCTGCTGCTCGACATGCAGCTCAAGCAGCTTGAGCGCGTTCTCTATTTCGAAGCCTATATCGTTCTCGAACCTGGCCTGACCCCGCTCGAGAAGTTCCAGCTTCTGACCGAAGACGAACTGCTCGACGCGCAGGACGAATATGGCGAAGACGCCTTCTCGGCCGGCATCGGCGCCGAAGCGATCCGCGTGCTCCTCGAAAATCTCGATCTGGAGCAGGAACGCGTCGACCTGATGGAAGACCTCGCGACGACCAAGTCGGAGCTCAAGCCCAAGAAGATCATCAAGCGCCTGAAGGTCGTGGAATCGTTCATCGAATCGGGCAACCGCCCCGAATGGATGATCCTCGAAGTCGTGCCGGTCATCCCGCCCGAACTGCGCCCGCTGGTGCCGCTCGACGGTGGCCGCTTCGCGACGTCGGATCTGAACGACCTGTATCGCCGCGTGATCAACCGCAACAACCGCCTGAAGCGCCTGATGGAGCTGCGCGCGCCGGACATCATCGTCCGCAACGAAAAGCGCATGCTGCAGGAAGCCGTCGACGCGCTGTTCGATAACGGCCGCCGCGGCCGCACGATCACGGGTGCCAACAAGCGTCCCCTCAAGTCGCTGTCCGACATGCTCAAGGGCAAGCAGGGCCGCTTCCGTCAGAACCTGCTCGGCAAGCGCGTCGACTATTCGGGCCGTTCGGTCATCGTGACCGGTCCCGAACTCAAGCTGCACCAGTGCGGCCTGCCGAAGAAGATGGCGCTCGAACTGTTCAAGCCGTTCATCTACGCGCGCCTCGACGCCAAGGGTCTGTCGATGACCCTGAAGCAGGCGAAGAAGTGGGTCGAAAAGGAACGCAAGGAAGTCTGGGACATCCTCGACGAAGTCATTCGCGAGCACCCGGTCCTGCTGAACCGCGCCCCGACGCTTCACCGCCTCGGCATCCAGGCGTTCGAGCCCGTGCTGATCGAGGGCAAGGCGATCCAGCTTCACCCGCTGGTCTGCGCCGCGTTCAACGCCGACTTCGACGGTGACCAGATGGCGGTCCACGTGCCGCTCTCGCTGGAAGCCCAGCTCGAAGCGCGCGTGCTGATGATGTCGACCAACAACATCCTGTCCCCTGCGAACGGCAAGCCGATCATCGTTCCGTCGCAGGACATGGTGCTGGGTCTCTATTATCTCTCGATGGAACGCGAAGGCGAACCGGGCGAGGGTATGCTGCTTGCCGACATGGCCGAAGTGCATCAGGCGCTGTTCACCGGCGCGGTGACGCTGCACACGAAGGTGATCAGCCGCGTTCCGCAGACCGACGAGCAGGGCAATGAGTATCTCAAGCGCTTTGAGACCACGCCGGGCCGCATGCTCATCGGTGAATGCCTGCCGAAGTCGCACACCGTGCCCTTCGACGTCGTCAACCGCCTTCTGACCAAGAAGGAAATCGGCGACGTGATCGACCAGGTCTATCGTCACACCGGCCAGAAAGAGACCGTGTTGTTCGCCGACGCCATCATGGCGCTGGGCTTCCGCAACGCGTTCAAGGCCGGCATTTCCTTCGGCAAGGATGACATGATCATCCCCGATTCGAAGGAAGGCATGGTCAACGAAACCCGTGCGCTGGTGAAGGATTTCGAGCAGCAGTATCAGGACGGCCTGATCACGCAGCAGGAAAAGTACAACAAGGCGATCGACGCCTGGTCGCAGTGCGGCGACAAGGTCGCGAACGCGATGATGGACGAAATCCGTGCCGAGCCGAAGGATCCGAAGACGGGCCGTCTGGCCCCGATCAACTCCATCTATATGATGGCGCACTCGGGTGCTCGTGGTTCGCAGGCCCAGATGAAGCAGCTCGCCGGTATGCGCGGCCTGATGGCCAAGCCGTCGGGCGAGATCATCGAAACGCCGATCATCTCGAACTTCAAGGAAGGCCTGACCGTTCTCGAGTATTTCAACTCGACCCACGGTGCGCGTAAGGGCCTGGCCGATACGGCGCTCAAGACGGCGAACTCGGGTTACCTGACCCGCCGTCTGGTTGACGTGTCGCAGGACTGCGTCGTGATCGAGGAAGATTGCGGTACGACCCGCGGCATGGAAATGCGTGCGATCATCCAGGGCGGTTCGACGATCGCCTCGCTGGGCGAGCGTATCCTCGGCCGCACGACGCTCGAAGACGTCGTCGACAAGGACGGCAATGTCATCGCGCCGGTCGGCACGCTGCTCGACGAAGCGACGACGCAGCGGATCGAGGACGCCGAAGTCCAGTCGGTCAAGATCCGTTCGCCGCTGGTCTGCGAAGCGACGCTGGGTGTTTGCGGCAAATGCTATGGCCGTGACCTTGCCCGCGGTACGCCGGTCAACATCGGTGAAGCTGTCGGCGTCATCGCCGCGCAGTCGATCGGTGAACCCGGCACGCAGCTCACCATGCGTACGTTCCACATCGGTGGTGCGGCGCAGGTCAACGAACAGTCGAACGCCGAAGCGATTTCGGACGGTACGATCGAATATCGCGACATGGCGACGATCGTCGACCAGCGCGGCCGCCGTCTGGCGCTGTCGCGTTCGGGCGAAATCGCGATCATCGACGCCGAAGGCCGCGAACGCGCGACCCACAAGCTGCCCTATGGTGCGCAGATCATGCACAAGGACGGCGAGAAGGTGAAGAAGGGCGACCGGATTGCCGAATGGGATCCGTTCACCATGCCGCTGATCACCGAAAAGCAGGGCGTCGTGAAGTATCAGGATCTCGCCGATGGCAAGACGCTGATCGAACAGGTCGACGAAGCGACGGGTATCGCCCAGCGCGTTGTGATCGAATATCGCTCGGCGGGCCGCGCCAAGAAGGAAGACCTCCAGCCGCGCCTCACCCTGCTCGACGATCAGTCGGGTGAAGCGGCACGCTACCTGCTCGCGGTCGGCACGATGCTGTCGGTCGAAGACGGTCAGGAAGTGCAGGCGGGCGACGTTCTGGCGCGTGTCAGCCGCGAAGCGTCGAAGACGCGCGACATCACCGGCGGTCTGCCGCGTGTTGCCGAGCTGTTCGAAGCGCGCATCCCGAAGGACAATGCGGTGATCGCCAAGATCAGCGGCCGCATCGAATTCGTGAAGGACTACAAGGCGAAGCGCAAGATCGCGATCGTTCCGGAAGAAGGCGATCCGATCGAGTACCTGATCCCCAAGTCGAAGGTGCTGGAAGTGCAGGAAGGCGACCAGGTCAAGCGTGGCGACGCGCTGATCTCGGGCTCGCCGAACCCGCACGACATCCTCGACGTGATGGGCGTCGAGGCACTGGCCGAATATCTCGTCGCGGAAATCCAGGAAGTCTATCGACTGCAGGGCGTGAAGATCAATGACAAGCACATCGAGGTGATCGTTCGCCAGATGCTGCAGAAGGTCGAGATCACCGCTGGCGGCGACACCACGCTGCTGCCGGGCGAACAGCTCGATTATCTGGAGATGATGGAATATAACGCCAAGCTGCCGAAGAATGGTGTCCCCGCGGAAGGCCGTCCGGTCCTCCTCGGCATCACCAAGGCGTCGCTGCAGACCCGCAGCTTCGTTTCGGCGGCGTCCTTCCAGGAGACGACCCGTGTTCTCACCGAGGCTTCGGTGCAGGGCAAGATCGACTCGCTGCAGGGCCTCAAGGAGAATGTCATCGTCGGCCGCCTTATCCCGGCGGGTACCGGCGCTGCCATGAACCGCGTCCGCGTCACCGCCTCGTCGAAGGATGCCGCGCTTCGTGCCGCCATGCGTGCCGCGAACCAGGAGCATCTGATCGCCCCGACGACCGCCGCCGAAGAGCATGCCGCCGAACTGGCGCAGGGCCCCGAAGCGGCGATCGGCGACGATCCGCTCGGCAAGGTGCAGGGTGAAGACTTCACGACCGATGACGTGATGGTCGAAGAACGCCCCGAAGCCGAAGGCGAGGAATAAGCTTCCTCGGTCTTCGGACTGACAGAAATGAGCCCCGCCGGAGCGATCCGGCGGGGCTTTTTCTTTGGCTCGTATCTCGTGTGGAACTAGGCGCGCGAGAACGAGGTGTTCTTGTACATTCCCTACAGCTTCGCCGCGTTGTCCAATAGTGACCGAAGGGTGCCCGGCCGGACCGTTCGGCGGGGTGCCGCCTTTGCGCTTTCTCCTGCTGTGATTCTGTGCTCCAAATCTCCTCATTGGGGGGCACAGAATGACGATTATGTTGGTGTTGATGGCCGCGGCATCCGGTGTGGCGGCGCCTGCGGACGAGGAAATGATGCTGCCCGTCGGTTATGGGGTGGTCCAGCAGGCGGATATCCGCGTGCCGATCAGCGATTCTGTCCGCGCCGCAACATGGGACGAACTGGAAATCCCGCTGGATAGGCCGGTTCCCGTTCGCTTGGCCTGCATCATATTCGTCCCATCGGGAGGGCCGGGTAATTGCGTACCGGCCTCGCTCGTACCGCCCGGGCAAGAGCGTGTGGACTGGGACAAGATATTGGAGGCGAGGGACAAGGCGGAGCGTTCGACCAGCCGGGTTGATGCCGCGCTCTTCAAGGCGGCGGCGCGGCGCTTGAAGACGCTCCGCCTGTTCCCCGGCGACCAACGCACGGTGTTTTCCATTCGCTTCTTCGAAGAGGTCGTCGGGCCCGCCGATGCACGCCCACGCTTTGCAGTCGCGCCGGAGCCGGCGCTGACCACGCGCAATGTTTTGTTCGCCGAGCCGCTCGATGGCCGGCTGCTTCAGATGCTCTATCCTGCGATTGCCATGCGTTATTCGGTCAATGCCCAGGTTCGGGTGACGTGCGATATCGGGGCCGACCTTAAATTACTGTGTCGCGATCGTGGCACCGTGTTTTCCAATCCCGCCGAGGTTCCTGGCTATACCGCGCAATTGATGGAGGATCTGCGCTTTTCGACCTACCAGCTAGCCTCGACGATCAAGTTGCAGCCGAAAACCGCCGACGGCCAAGATGTGGCTGGGCGGCAGTTCGCATTCGCCGTGCACTGGAGCTTGCCAAAATAGAAAAGGGCCCACCGGGGTGGCCGGTGAGCCCTTGGTCCTGGGAATATGCGGGCCGGTGCGACTGCGCCTCGAAGGCGGCCGGCCCGGGCTGTCCTTAAGGCGCGAGGATCGCGACGGCGAGGTACAGCAGCAGAGGCAGGCCGAAGCCCAGAAGCGTCAGGGCGACAAAGCCGACGCGCGTCCACAAGACGTCGATACCGAACTGGTCCGACATTCCGGCGCACACGCCGAAGATCATCCCGTCGCGACGATTCTTGCGAAAACCCTGTTTCATTTCTTTCCTTTCCATCCCGGCCACGACGGCCGGCGTTTATCGAGGACCGCGGCGGTCGGTCAGGCGATCAGACCGTTGGGGCCGGCAGCGGCGAGGAGCATGATCGAGCAGTAAAGCGAGGCAACCGCAGCGATCGCGTAGCTCTTGAACGATTCGACGTTGAAATGGGCCATGATATTTTCCTTCCTTGAACCTTCCATCCGGGCCATCCGGTGGATGCCAACAGTAATGCAGGGACCGTGCCAATTTCATTCATTGGCGGTTAAGCGGGGTTTTTCGGCTCGCGACATATTATTTCAGCGCGAAATATGCGCTGATATGGCGATAATTCCCGATGATCGGAAAAATTTCAATGGAACGCGCCCGCCGGATGCACTGGCTTCGTCGAGGAGGCTGCGGTAGGCGGGCAGGCAGATGACGCTGACCCGCCTTTCGCTGACCGATTTTCGCAATCATGCCGGCGCGGACATGGCAGCCGCAGCCGGACTCGTTGCGCTCCACGGCGATAATGGCGCGGGCAAGACCAATATATTGGAGGCGATTTCGCTGCTCGCGCCGGGGCGCGGGCTTCGCCGTGCCGCGCTGTCCGACATGGTGCGCGACGGCGCGAGCGGCGGCTTCGCGGTGTTTGCCGAGGTTCAGGCCGGTGCGGACCTGGCGCCGGTGTCGCTCGGCACGGGGATCGAGGCGGCGCAGCCGGGGCGGCGGATCGTGCGCATCAACGGCGCGACCGCCGCGGCGACCGCGCTCGGCGACTGGCTGGCGGTGCTGTGGCTGACCCCCGCGATGGACCGGCTGTTCGTCGAGACCGCGGGCAACCGGCGGCGCTTCCTCGACCGGCTCGTGCTCGCGCTCGACCCGCGCCACGCGCAGCACAGCAATCGCTACGAGGCGGCGCTCCGCGCGCGGGGGAAATTGCTCGCCGACCTGTCTGCCGCCGATCCGGCGTGGCTCGCGAGCCTCGAGGCGCAGCTTGCCGAACATGGTGCGGCGATGGATGCGGCGCGTCAGCGGATGCTCGCGGGGCTGTCGGCCGAACTCGCGGCGCAGCCCGACGCGCCCTTCGCGCGCCCGCTGCTGACGCTGGTCGACAGCGACGGCGCCGCGCGCGATGCACCGCATGAGGTTGACGCGCTGAAGGCGCTATTCGCGTCGCGCCGCCGTATCGACGCCGCGGCGGGCCGCGCGACCGCCGGACCGCACCGCGACGACCTGTCGGCGGTCCATGCCGCGACCGGGCGCGCGGCGGCGCGCTGTTCGACCGGCGAGCAGAAGGCGATGCTGCTCTCGCTCGTCCTCGCGCATAGCGACAGCGTCGCGCGCGCGCGCGGGCAGCGGCCGGTGCTGCTGCTCGACGAGGTTGCCGCGCACCTCGACCCGCTGCGCCGCGGCGCGCTCTACGAGCGGCTGGCAGGGCAGGGCGGGCAGGCGTGGCTGACGGGAACCGAGGCGGCGCTGTTCGGCGACATGCCGGGGCCGGTGACGCGCTTCCGTATCGCCGGGGGGCGGATCGTTGCGGGCTAGCCGATTGTTAAGAGTGGATAGGGCAAATGTCCCCGATGCCTCCGCAGCAACCGATTGATCCGCGCAACACGCCCCGGTGGAGAGTTTGCCGCCGCCTGATTCATCTCCTGATCGAGTTGCGGCCCAACATGATCGAGCGATACGACGATAGCGGAACACCGGAATTTTACACGTCATTTAGCCACGACCAACATGCCATGGACTTCCTGCGAGGTGTGGGCGTGGTCGAAGGCTGCAATGTGGGCTGGAGGTTGGTCGAAGCCGATTTGGAGCGCGGCGCCGACATGGTTCTGGATTCGGCGCATTTCGATGACCTGTTGTCGGCCCTGGTCTCGACGACGATCTATAATGGGCTTCTGCCCGAGCAGCCTAGGCCGTTCAGTTTGCCGCTGCACGAACATACCGGCGGGGAGGTTCTGGAAGAATTGCGGATGTTGATGAGCGATCTCATCGAACTTGGTTATGCCAGATATTGGGATGAACTCCCTGGCGGCACGGAGACCTATATCTGGACCGATTGGATGTGCTCTTCGATGCTCGCCAACTATGCGAGTGGATGGAAGCCGGTCTCGTTCAACACTCCCGTTTCAGGGTTCTACACATAGCAGCCGACTAAAGAATTTCGTGCACCACGTCCTGCGGGCGGCACAGCCTCACGCCTTTGTCGGTCTCGACGATAGGTCGTTCGACATAGGCGGGGTTCGCGGCCATCGCGGCGATGATATCGTCCTCGCTCGCGTCCTTCAGTCCGCGTTCCTCGGCGTCGGTGCCGCGCAGGCGCAGCGCGTCACGCGCGGCGATGCCGGCGTCGGCGAACAGCTGGCGGAGCTTGTCCGCGCTGTACGGATTTTTCAGATATTCGACCACGGTCAGCGCGACGCCGGGGGTTTCCTGAAGGATCGCCAGCGTCTTGCGCGAGGTGCCGCAAGCGGGGTTGTGCCAGATGGTTGCGTTCATGGCGCGTGTCCTAACGCAGCCTTACAGCAGCGTAAACTCGCTATTCATGGCATATATGGCACATCTTCCCGCATGAAGGGGAACCACCTGCTTGCCTTTCGCGGCCAACATACGACTTATGCAAAGTCGAAGGACCGTAAAAGGCGGCCAATGCGGGGTTGGGTTGCAAGTGAATGAATTGATCGATCGACGGGCGATGCTGGCAGCGATGGCGGGAGCGGGGGCAATGGCCGCCGTACCGGCGCGGGCACAGCTCCCCAATTGGGTTCAGCAGCCGGCGGCGCCTTTGCCGCCGCCGGTCGACTATCTGGCCGTGGCGAAGAAGCAGCTCGCGATGCAGGGACGCAATATCCCGCAGAGCGACCGCGTCGGCGTCGTCGATTTCGGCCTGCCATCATCGCGCCCGCGCTTCGCGCTGGTCGACATGGTCGCGGGCAAGGTCGACATGTTCCCGGTGACGCATGGCCGCGGATCGGACCCGCAGCACGACGGCTGGCTCAAGAGTTTTTCGAACCGCGTCGGCAGCCTTGCGACCTCGCGCGGGGCGTACCGCACCAGCGATTATTATTGGGGCGCCAACGGATCGTCGATGCGCCTCGCGGGGCTGGAGCCCGACAATTATTCGGCCGACCAGCGCGCGATCGTCGTGCACGGCGCGTGGTACGCAGAGCCGGCGCTGATCGCGACGCAGGGCAAGCTCGGGCGCAGTGAAGGCTGCTTCGTCTTCGGCGAAGAGCTGCTGCCCATGATCCTCTACAAGCTCGGGCCGGGGCGGCTGCTGTTCGCCGACCGGCTGAGCGCGCCGCCGCCGATGCCGAAGCCGTTCGAACTGCCGCCCGCCGACCCGCTGCCGGGGATGGAGAATCTGCGGCGCGCGAGCTCGATCAGCGGGCCGCTGCCGAACACCGCGGACTAGGCGCTTTTACCTGTCGCTGCGGCGATGCGTGCATCTCGACGAACCCGTCTTCAGGCGGTTCGTCGATGCTCGTCGGAGCGCGGTAGCAGGAATGTCGCGAGGCCCAGAAGCGGCAGGTAAGCGCAGAATTTGTACACCCAGACGATGCCATAGAGGTCGGCAAGCTGGCCGAGCCCGGCCGCGCCGACCCCGCTGATCCCGAACATCAGGCCGAACATCAGCCCCGACACGAGTCCGACGCGGCCCGGGACGAGTTCCTGTGCATAGACGACGAGCGCGGCGAACGCCGACGACATGATCAGGCCGATCGAGATGGCGAAGATCGTCGTCCAGAACAGGTTGGCGTGCGGCAGGATCATCGCGAAGGGCGCGACGCCGAGGAAAGACACCCAGATCACCGCTTTGCGGCCGATGCGATCGCCGACCGGCCCGCCTGCGAAGGTCCCGGCCGCGACCGCGGCGAGGAAGCAGAAAAGATAGAATTGGGATTCGCGCGCGGTCAGCTCGAACCGTTCGATCAGGTAGAAGGTGAAATAGTTGGTGAAGGCGCCGATGTAGATGAACTTGGCGAACATGAGGATGCCGATCGCCGACAGGGCGCGGATGATTTCGCGGCGGCTGCGGGGCGACGCATGGACGGCGGTGGGGGCGCTGGCTTGCGCCCGGCTGTGCTGCAACCGCCATTTCGTGACGCCGAAGAGCACCCAGATCGCCGCGATGGCCACGAAGGCGAGCCAGCCGACCGCGGTCTGCCCGAACGGCAGGATGATCGCCGATGCGACGATGGGACCGAGCGCGGAACCCGTGTTGCCGCCGACCTGGAACGCCGACTGGGCGGTGCCGAAGCGGCCACCCGACGCCATCCGCGCGACGCGCGACGCCTCCGGGTGGAAGGTCGCCGATCCGACGCCGATAACGGCGGATGCGAGGATCAGCGCCGAATAGCTGTCCGCCATCGCAAGCCCGCCGACCCCGGCGAGCGTGATGATCATGCCGAGCGGCAGCAGATAGGGCAGCGGACGCTTGTCGGTATAGAGCCCGACCCATGGCTGGAGCAGCGAGGCGGTCACCTGATAGATGAGCGCGATCCAGCCGATCTGGCCGAAGCTCAGATGATATTTATCCTTGAGCATCGGATAGATAGCCGGAAGCACGGCCTGGATCAGGTCGTTCAGAAGGTGCGCGAAGGCGACCGCGCCGACGATCTGTACCACGAGCTTCGGTCCGTCCTGCCGCGGCGCGGCGGGGGGCAGCATATCGGGGGAGGTGGGCAGGGTGGCGGCGGAATCGGTCACGATCGGGTCTTTCGCTTTTCTGGGAAGCGCGCCTCTAGCAAGGACGCCTTGTTCCCGCTTGCTTGTATGAGCCAATCATTTCTGCAAGTGGGACATGATGGACTTTTATCCCGACGAGAATGATCATGTGTCACGGCCGCTCATCGCGATCGGCCACGATTATCCCGACTCATTCGAACTCGCCGAGCATCGGCACCGCCGCAGCCAGTTTCTCTATGCCGCGCGCGGCGTGATGGCGGTCAGCACGCCATCGGGCGCATGGGTGGCGCCGCCCGAGCGCGCGGTCTGGATCCCAGGTGGCACGCCGCATTCGGTGCGCATGGTGGGCGCGGTGCAGACGCGCAGCGTCCTCGTCGAACCTGGCGAATGCCCCGGGCGGGGGCTACAGTGTCAGGTGGTCGGCGTGTCGCCGTTGCTTCGCCACCTCCTGACCGCCGCCGCGCAAGTGACGCCCGAATATGATGTGGCGGGCCGCGAGGGACTCGTCATGCAGCTGTTGATGGCGGAAATCGATGCGGCGCCGCCGATCCCGCTGGCGGTTCCCTTTCCGTCGCATCCGGCGCTCGCACGGCGATGCCACGCCTTCCTCGAACGACCGAACGCGGCGGCGACGATCGACGAATGGGCGGATGCGATGGGGATGAACCGCCGCAGCTTCACCCGGCTGTTCCGGCGCGAGACGGCGATGAGCTTCGCCGAATGGCGCCAGCAGGCCTGTCTGTCGGTGGCGCTGCCGAAACTGGCGGCCGGCGAGCCGGTGACCTCGATCGCCTATGACCTCGGCTATGACGGACCGGGCAATTTTTCGACGATGTTCAAGCGCATGCTCGGGGTGCCGCCGAGCCGCTACCGGTCGCCGTGACATTTTTCGAAGCCGTCGCCCGAACGACGGCTCCGTTCGCCGTTATCTATCAATAGATTCCGCTGGTCCCCGGCGTCGTCGCGCGTGCGGTGGTCGTGACCGTCGGAACGACAGCCGGCGGCGTCGGTGCGACGATCGTCGCGGTCGGGCGGCCGGGCTTGGCAAAGCTCGCCACCACGGGCGCGTCGCGGCCATAGATATCGGCGAGCTTCTTCACGCCGCCCTTGCCGTCGGGAATGACGGTCCAATAGGCGACATAGACGGGGAAGGGGTTGTCGAAGCCGAAGCGCGTCGTCTTGCCGCTCGCGATCGCTTCGCCGAATTCTTCGGGGCTCTTGCCCGCGAACATCACCGCCATCAGGCCCGAGAAGTGCAGCGCGCGCTCGGTGCGAATGCAGCCATGGCTGAACGCGCGCGCCGCGGCGGCGAACGCGCCCTTCGACGGCGTGTCGTGCAGATAGATGGCGTGCGGGTTGAGCATCTCCATCTTCATCACGCCGAGCGCGTTGTTCGCGCCCGGCTGTTGCACGACCGACAGCGTCTTGCCGCTGCCCGTCCAGGTATAGCCCTGCGCGCGCGCCGCCGACGGGTTGCGTGCGATCGTCGCGCCGATGCCTTCGTTGATGATGCTGCGCGGCAGCGTCCAGGTCGGGTTGACGATGATCCCGGTCGCCATCGGGTTGAGCTGCGGCGTCGGGGTCGAATTCTTGCCGACGACAGCCTTGTGCGTCGCGATGATCGTGCCGCCGTGGACGACGCGCGTCACATATTCGGGGACGTTGCTGACGACATAACGTTCGCCGAGCGCGCGCGGCATCCAGCGCCAGCGTTCCATGTTGACGCGGATCGCATTGGCGTCGGCCGGCGTCTTCGCCTTCTTGAGCGAGGCCTTGAGCGCGGCGAAGTCGGGGTGCACGGGGTCGAGGGTCGCGAGCGTCTCGCTGACCGTTCCGGCGCCGAGCGCCGCGGCGAGCAGCGAGAGCAGCGGCTCATTGTCGCCGTCGCTGTCGACCATGAACCACTGTTTGCGCGCGGCGTTGGGCGTGCGTCCGTCGCGCAGGTGCGTCGCGAGCAACAGGAAGGTGTCGGTCGCGGTCTTGTCGAGCCGCGCCTGATCGCCGCTCATGATCGCGGCGGCGAGTGCGTCGGGGCTGTAATCCTTGGCGAACAGGCCCTCGGCGCCGACGCCCTCGATCGAGGCGAGCAGCGCCTCGGCATTCTGTTTCGACCAGCTCGGCAGATTGGCCTGGGCTGCGGTTTCGACGACGGGGGCGTCGTCCTTGACCTTGTCGGGCTGGAGGACGACCGAATCCTCCTTGACGTTCGTCTGCGCGGCGACGGGTGCCGCGAGCAGGGTCAGGGGGAGGAAAAGCGCCGCAGCGGGACGCGCCGAAATGGGGGAGTTCTTGACCATGGTTAAAGCCCATAGCCAAAAACTATCCGCAATTAAAGTGAGCGGCCGCACACTCCGTCGCAAGAATAGATGTCAGGCTTTTGCCTCTTCATCCTGCCGCGCCAGCCATTCTTCGAGCCACTTGATCGTATAGTCGCCGTGGATCACGTCGGGGTCGGCGAGCAACGCCTGGTGCAGCGGGATGTTCGTCTTGATCCCGCCGATGACCATTTCCTCGAGCGCGCGGCGCATCCGCATCATGCAGCTTTCGCGGGTGCGGCCATAGACGATCAGCTTGCCGATCATGCTGTCGTAATAGGGCGGGATCGAATAGCCGGCGTAAAGTCCGCTATCGACGCGCACGTGCATCCCGCCCGCAGCATGATAGCTCGTCACCTTGCCCGGCGAGGGCAGGAACGTCCGCGGATCCTCGGCATTGATGCGGCATTCCATCGAGTGACCGCGGAATTCGAGGTCCTCCTGTTTGACCGAGAGGCCAGCGCCGCCCGCGATGCGGATCTGTTCGCGGACGAGATCGAAACCGGTGATCATTTCGGTCACCGGATGCTCGACCTGGATGCGGGTGTTCATCTCAATGAAGAAGAACTCGCCATTTTCCCACAGGAACTCGATCGTTCCGGCGCCGCGATAGCCCATTTTCGCCATCGCGTCGGCGCAGATGCCGCCCATGCGCGCGCGTTCCTCGGCAGAGATGATCGGCGAGGGGGCTTCTTCGAGCACTTTCTGGTGGCGGCGCTGGAGCGAGCAGTCGCGCTCGCCGAGATGGATCGCGTTGCCGTTCCCGTCGCCGAACACCTGGAATTCGATGTGGCGCGGGTTGCCGAGATATTTTTCCATGTAAACGGTCGGGTCGCCAAAGGCGGCCGCCGCTTCGCTCGACGCCTGACCCATCAGGCTTTCGAGGCTCTCCTCGTCGGGGACGACCTTCATGCCGCGCCCGCCGCCGCCCGAGGCGGCCTTGATCAGGACGGGATAGCCGATTTCCTTCGCGAGCTTTTTCGTTTCCTCGCTGAAGGTCACGGCGCCGGGCGAACCCGGAACGACGGGAAGGCCCAAGGCGACCGCGGTGCGCTTTGCTTCGACCTTGTCGCCCATCGTGCGGATATGCTCGGGCTTCGGCCCGACGAAGACCATGTTGTGCGCTTCGATGATTTCGGCGAAGCGCTCATTTTCGGAGAGGAAGCCATAACCCGGATGGATCGCGTCGGCGCCGGTGATTTCGGCGGCCGCGATGATCGCTGGGATGTTGAGATAGCTGTCCTTCGCCGCCGGCGGGCCGATGCAGACGGCTTCGTCGGCAAGGCGGACGTGCATCGCGTCGGTGTCGGCGGTCGAATGGACCGCGACGGTCTTGATGCCCATTTCGTGGCACGCGCGGTGGATGCGCAGCGCGATCTCGCCGCGGTTGGCGATCAGGAGCTTTTCGATGGCCATGGGTGAGGGGCTCAGCCGATGGTGAACAGCGCCTGGTCGAATTCGACCGGCTGGCTGTTCTCGACATGCACGGCCTTCAGCGTGCCCGATGCGGGGGCGACGATCGGGTTCATGACCTTCATCGCCTCGATGATCAGGATCGTGTCGCCGGCCTTCACCGCCGAACCAACGGCGGCGAAATTGGGCGCGCTCGGTTCGGGCGCGAGATAGACGGTGCCGACCATCGGCGATTTCACCGCGTCGGCGAAATTGTCGGCGGCGGGGGCAGCGGCCGCGGGCGCAGCGGCGGGAGCGGCCGGCGCGGCAGCGGGCGCCGCGACCGGCGCGGGTGCGTAAGCGACGGGCGCCGCGGCGGCGGTCAGCGTGCGCGCGACGCGCACCTTGCGGTCGCCATCCTCGACTTCGATTTCCGAAAGCTGCGTGTCGTCGAGCAGTTCGGCGAGCGCGCGCACGAAGGCCGGATCGATGTTGATGCCATTGTCTTTATGGTCACCCATGAGAATTTTTCCTGTTGTTGCGGCGTCGGTGTACCGACGCTCGGACCCCGTTTTTGATGCGCCCTATTGTCAGAGACGGGCGGCGGCGTCCAGCGCCAGCGTATAGCTGTTCGCGCCGTGCCCGGCAAAATGCGCGACCGCTGCCATGCCGACATAGCTGATGTGCCGGAATTCCTCGCGCTTCATCGGGTCCGACAAATGGACCTCGATCACCGGCACTTTGATCGACTTGATCGCGTCGTGGATCGCGATCGAGGTGTGCGTATAGCCCCCCGCATTAAGCAATACCGCTTTCGCGCCCGCGACATAGGCTTCGTGAAGCCAGTCGATCAGCACGCCCTCATGGTTCGTCTGGCGGCATTCGACGCGGAGACCGAGGTCGGCCGCCTGCGCCTCGAGCCGCGCGTGGATGTCGTTCAGCGTGTCGTGGCCATAGATCTCGGGCTCGCGCGTTCCAAGCAGGTTGAGGTTGGGGCCGGAGAAGACGAAGACGGTGGGAAGGTCGGGCAAGAGGCGGTCTTTCGGTTGCGACGCAGGGCGCTCCCCCTATATGGGCAGCTCGGCAAAGGCAAAGCAAGGCGGATTCCCCAGTGATCTCGGTCATCCTCAACGGCGAGCAACGGCAGGTGCGCGAAGGCAGCGTTGCCGATCTTGTCGCTTCGCTCGGCCTCGACGTGAAGAAGGTGGCGGTCGAGCGCAACCGGGTGATTGTGCCGCGCTCGACGTTTGCCGACGTCGCGCTCGCCGAGGGCGATGCGCTGGAAATTGTTCATTTCGTGGGAGGCGGTTGAGGTGTCAGCGGATCAGTGGAGTGTCGCCGGACGGACGTTCACGTCGCGGCTGATTGTCGGCACCGGCAAATATAAGGACTTCGAGCAGAATGCCGCTGCGGTCGAAGCGTCGGGGGCGGAAATCGTCACCGTCGCGGTGCGCCGCGTCAATGTGTCGGACCCGAATGCGCCGATGCTGACGGACTATATCGACCCCAAGAAGATCACTTACCTGCCGAATACCGCGGGCTGCTTCAACGCCGACGACGCGATCCGGACCTTGCGGCTGGCGCGCGAGGCGGGCGGCTGGGACCTGGTGAAGCTCGAAGTGCTCGGCGAGGCGAAGACGCTCTACCCGAATATGCGCGAGACGCTGGAGGCGACCGAGGTGCTCGCGAAAGAGGGCTTCCTGCCGATGGTCTATTGCGTCGACGATCCGATCGCGGCGAAGCAACTCGAGGATGCGGGCGCGGTCGCGGTGATGCCGCTCGGCGCGCCGATCGGTTCGGGGCTGGGCATCCAGAACCGGGTCACGATCCGCCTGATCGTCGAGGGCGCGTCGGTGCCGGTGCTCGTCGATGCGGGCGTCGGGACGGCGAGCGACGCTGCGGTGGCGATGGAGCTTGGCTGCGACGGCGTGCTGATGAACACCGCGATTGCCGAGGCGAAAGACCCGATCCGCATGGCGCGCGCGATGAAGCTTGCGGTGGAGGCGGGGCGCGATTCTTATCTCGCAGGGCGCATGGGCGTCCGCCGTTACGCCGATCCGTCGAGCCCGCTGGCGGGGTTGATCTAGACGGGGCTTTCAGCCCGGATAGATTTCCAGCCCCATCGCGGCCAGCAGGTGCGGCTGCTGGTCCGCCGATATGATCAGCCCGTCGATGCTCGCCAGCTCCTTCAGGTTGAGGCCCGCGACATCGGCTTCGCGAAGGTCGGCGCGCGCCAGTTTGGCGCCGGCGGTCAGCGCCTGGACCAGGTCAGCGCCGCGCAGGTCGGCGCCCTCCAGATCGGCATCGAACAGCACCGCTTCGCGGAAATTCGAGCCCGACAGGTCGCAGCCGGGCATCCCTATGCCGTTCAGGTCGGCAAATTCGAGGTTGCAGCCGCGCATCGCTGCCGCCGTCTTGACGAGCTTGCGCCCGAAGGTCCGGCTGAAATCGGCTTTGTGGAACGCCGCGCCGCGCATGTTGCATGCGTCGAACTCGACGCCGAACAGCGCCGACCGGTCGAATTTGGCGAAGGACAGATCGGTGCGGGCGAAGCGCGCCTGATCGAGGCGCGAGAAGGCGAATTGCGTGCCGAGATGGCCAGCGTCGTCGACGAAAGAGCAATTGTCGAAAATCGCGTCGCGCATGTCGACATTGGCGAACCGGCAGCGGATCAGGCGGCACCCGGTCAGGCGCGCGTCTTGCAGGCAGGTTCCGCTGAACTGCACGTCGCGCATCACGCAGCCGGTCAGCATCGCGCCTGCGAGGTCGGCGTCGGCGAAGTCGCCATCCGACAGATCGGTCTGTTCGATGATGCAGCCCGGCTCCAGTTCCACTGCTCACTCTCCCCAATCCAGCCAGGCTGCGTAAGAATTTATTTGGAACGTATCAAGAACATTGTTCGGACGGGCTGTCTTGATGCGACGCCCGTCGGTCGATTACCTCCTGTAGTGAACGCCTTGTCCCAAACCGCGGAACAGCTTTCCCGGCCTTCCGTTGGTCTCACAAGAGGCGAGCCCCTCCCGCCTCTGCGAAGATAAGGAGACTCCCCATGGGTGAATTCACCGAAAAGGCAAAAGGCCTCGCCAACGAAGCTGCCGGCAACACCAAGCAGGCGATCGGCAAGGCGACCGACAACGAGCGTCTTCGCGCCGAAGGCGAAGCGCAGGAACGCAAGGGCGAAGCCCAGAACCTCAAAGGCAAGGTGCAAGGCGCGCTTGGCGACAAGATCTGACGGGCTTGTTCGTCCGCCAAGAAAAAGGCCCCGGGAAACCGGGGCCTTTTTGTTTGGGCTTGCGGGAAGGGTTATTTCCCGCCCGATGCCACCAGGTCGACGTCGGTCATCGCGCCGTCACGGCGCATCATCAGCACATAGGCGAGGTCGCCCTTGGTGCCGCCGAGCATATGTTCATTGCCGTTGACGCGGTGATCGCTGGTGTAGCCCGCGCGGATCGCCATCGTGTGATAATAGTCGAGCACCGCCTGCATCGATGCCGCGGTCTGGAAATTGACGACGCGGATATTGCATTTGCCGCCCGCGATCCCTGCGGCCTCGCGCAGCGTCGCGCGCGGATAGACCTTGAAGGCCGCGGGCAGGCGATCGGCCCAGGCATTGCCATAGGTCAGCTTGGCGTCGCAGCTGCCCTTTTGCTGGTCGCGCGCGAGGGCGCCGATCGTGACGGGGCGCTTTTCCGCTTCGCAGCCGTCGCAGCCGGCCTCGAAGGGCAGGGCTTTCGGGGCGGCGAGCAGTTTGCCCGCGGCAAGCGCAGCGGCGGCTTCGGCGGCGGTGGCGGCCTTGCCGCCCGCGATGCCGGGAACGCCGCCGTCTACGGGCCGGTTGCCCGGGCCCACGGCGTTGCGGTTCGACTGGTCGGCGATCTTCGGATCGACCATGATCTTGTCTTCGAGCGCGCCCTTGATCGCCGGGTCGGCGTTCGTCAGCCCGTCGTCGAGCGGCGCGAGGTCGGCCTTCGCATTGGGATTGTCCCGGCAACCGGCAAGCGGTGCGGCCGCCATCAGCAAGCCGGCAACGAGCCATTTTCCGCGCAACATCATCGCTAACACTCCCTTAATCCTGTGACGGGAATGCCCGATCCTGACCAAAAAGGCGCAAATAAAATGCGTTAACGGGCGATGCTTTGTTAGCCGAAAACTGTCTCGGAGCGAGACGCTTTTACCGATATCGCGATTTTCAGGGCAGGAATTCCTTGCGCTTCACCCGCCAGGCATCGGCACTTTGCGTCCACGCGTCGACCGGTGCGTCCTCGAACGGCGCGGGCAGGCGGGTCGGGCCGCTGTTCGTCGCGCCGAGCCGCTTGGCGAGCGCCTGCGAGCGCGTGTTGGCGGGATCGATACTGTGCATCAGTTCGGGCCATTTCAGGAATTCGACCGCAAAGTCGCACGCGGCGACGCTGCCCTCGAGCGCATAGCCCTTGCCCGCGAATTTGGCGCGCACGCCATAACCGATCTCGGGCGCGGGCCAGCCCTCGGGTTCCCACGGGCCGAGCCGTCCGACCCATTCGCCGGTCGCACGCTCGATTACCGAAAACATCGAAAAGCCGCGGATGTGCCAGGCACCCGCGAGCGTGCACCACATCCGCCACGCCTGCGAGCGCGGACAGGTGCCGCCGATGAAGCGCATCGTGTCTTCCTCGGTGCACATTTCGGCAAAGCCGTCGAAATCCTCGGTTGCGGGCGGGCGCAGGATCAGCCGCTCGGTGACGAGCAGGGGACCGTTCAACATCTTCATTCTCCGGCAACGTTGGCCGGTGCTTCTGCGGCAAGCGCGCCTGTTCGGCAAGCGGATACGCTTGAGGGCACCGGCGGTGAAACCGGTGCCCTCTCCATCAGCGCGTACGGGTGGAGGGGTCCAAACCCGCACTCGAGACGGGTGCTGTTGGCTTAACGGCAGCGATATTTGTCGCGGTCGACCTCGCGGCCGATCAGCGCGCCGGCGCCGGCGCCGATGATCGTGCCGAGCAGCTTGTCGCCGCCGCCCGCGATTTCGTGGCCGGCGAGGCCGCCGACGGCGCCACCGATCAGAAGGCCGGTCGTGCCATTGTCCTTCTTGCAGCGATAACGGCCATCTTCACCGCGCCACACGCGCGTGTTGCGGTTGATGCGCTGGTCGTTGGCATAATAGCGGCGATCCTTACGCTTCTTGTGGAAACCCGAAGACTGGTCGAGCTGATGGAAGCCATCCGCCTTCGCCGGTGCCGCGATACCCGCATAGGCAGGCGCGGTCAGGGCGACGCTGGCGGCGGCAAAAGCGCCCATCAGACCCTTGGTGAGATTACGCATATTAAGTCCTTTCCTGGTTTGGCGCCTCGTCCCGCTTGGCGAGACCGGGCGCTTCGATGTGAGAACGGCCATGGTCTCGCTGACGTTGCATGAACGTTAGGCAACAAGACGAAGCGAGTGCATCCGTCGATGAACCGAAAGCCCTTGCCGCATCGCAGGCGACGTGCGACAGTCCCGGCCATGCTCAATATCGGATCGCTCGTCATTGGCGTTATCGCGCTGGTTTTGGCCGTTTTCGCCTTCATCCCGCTGCTCGGCTGGGCGAATTGGGTGATCATACCCTTCGCCGTCGTCGGGCTCGCGCTCGGCGCGATGTCGGACAAGACGAGCGGGCGCAACCTGAACATCGTCGTCATCGTCATCGGCGTGATCCGCCTGATGCTGGGCGGCGGCATCATCTGAATTTCCGGCCGGAAGGCGGTTTGCAATCATGACCGAGGACAAGGTCCCGGCGGGGAGCCATCAGGGCGGCTTGCCCTATGCGCTCGCGGCCTATGGCATCTGGGGCTTCGTCCCGTTGTTCTTCAAGCTGCTGAGCAGCGTCCCGCCGGTCGAGGTGCTGGCGCAGCGGATCATCTGGTCGCTGCCGCTCTGCTTCCTGATCATGTTCTTCCGCCGCCAGATCGGCGAATATCTGACCGCGCTCAAGGATTGGCGGACGCTGCGCCTGCTGCTCGCGAGTGCGTTGCTCATCGCGGTCAACTGGCTCGTCTATATCTATTCGATCTTCACCGATCATGTGCTCGCGGCAAGCCTCGGCTATTATCTCAATCCGCTCGTCAACGTGATGCTCGGCATGGTGTTCCTTGGCGAGCGGCTGTCGCGGCTGCAACTCGCGGCGGTCGTCATCGCGGGTATCGGCGTGGCGATCCTGCTCGCGGGCGCGCTCGATACGCTGTGGATCAGCCTGACGCTCGCTTTCTCGTTCGGCATATACGGGCTCATCCGCAAGGTCGTGCCGGTCGGGTCGCTTCCGGGCCTGGCGATCGAGACGACGGTGTTGTTCGTGCCCTCGCTGGCGATTGCGGCCTTTTACCTGTGGGCCGGGGACGGGCGCGGTTTTGGGTCGGACGGATCGATCAGCGCGCTGTTGATGGCGGGCGGGATCGTCACCGCCGTACCGCTCCTGCTCTTTGCGACCGCGGCACGGCGGATGAGCTATGCGGCGCTCGGTTTTGTCCAGTTCCTCGCGCCGACGGTGCAGTTCCTGCTCAGCCTGTTCGTTTTCCACGAGCCATTGAAGCCCGCACAGCTCGCCTGCTTCATCCTGATCTGGGCGAGTATCGCGGTGTTCAGTTTCGACATGTGGCGCAAGATGCGCGCCGAGCGGATGATGCCTGCGGCTTAGGTGGCGATCCGCCAGCCGATCGTTTCGCCGGCGTGGAAGGGGACGACCTCGCCGATAATGTCGGGAACGGTCACCGGCGCGCGTTCGAGCGTTACCGTGCCATTGTTGAGCGGCAGGCCGTAGAAGTTCGGGCCATGCTCGCTCGCAAAGCCTTCGAGCTTGTCGAGCGCACCATCCTGATCGAACGCGATCGCATAGCTTTCGAGCGCGTAGGGCGCGTTGAAGATGCCCGCGCATCCGCACGACGCCTCTTTCGTGTGCACCGCGTGCGGGGCGCTGTCGGTGCCGAGGAAGAATTTGGGCGAGCCCGACGTTGCGGCCGCGCGCACTGCGAGCCGGTGGTGCTCGCGCTTCGCAACGGGCAGGCAATAGGCGTGCGGGCGGATGCCGCCGACGAGCATCGCGTTGCGGTTGATGTGGAGATGCTGCGGCGTGATCGTCGCGGCGACGTTGGCGGGCGCGTCGGCGACGAACTGCGCCGCCTCGGCGGTCGTGATATGTTCGAAAACGATCTTCAGCGCGGGCAGCGCGCGCATCAGCGGTTCGAGCGTGCGTTCGATGAACACCGCCTCGCGGTCGAAGATGTCGACGTCATGGTCGGTAACCTCGCCGTGGATCAGGAGCGGCATGCCGATCTCCTGCATCCGTTCGAGCACGCCCATGATGTTCGAGACGTCGGTGACGCCGTGCGCACTGCCCGTGGTCGCGTGCGCGGGATAAAGTTTGGCGGCGGTGAAGACGCCTTCGGCATGGCCGCGCGCCATCTCTTCAGGGCTGCTGTGGTCGGTGAGATAGGCGACGATCAGCGGGGTGAAGTCGAGGTCCGCCGGCACCGCGGCGTTGATACGGTCGCGATACGCGCGGCCTTCCTCGGCGGTGGTGACGGGCGGCGACAGGTTCGGCATGACGATCGCGCGAGCGAACTGGCGCGCGGTATAGGGCGCGACATGGTCGAGCATCGCGCCGTCGCGCAGATGGACATGCCAGTCGTCGGGGCGGCGGATCGTCAGGCGGTCGGTCATGGAAAAGACTCGTCGATAGTGGGCTTGGCTTTGGCTGGGGCGTCCCTAAATTATCGCCATGGCCAATACCACCCTGATCAATCGTGCGCTCATCCGTCTGTCGGGCGAGGACGTCCGCGGCTTCCTGCAAGGTCTCGTCACCAATGACACGTCGGGCAATCTTCCCGTCTGGGCGGCGTTGCTCTCGGCGCAGGGCAAGGCGCTGTTCGATTTCCTGATATGGGGCGACGGCGACGACATATTGATCGACTGCGAGCGCGACGCGGCCGGCGACCTCGCGAGACGGCTGACGCTCTATCGGTTGCGCCGCGCGATCACCATCGAGCGCGAACCCGATCTGTGCGTCCATTGGGCGCCGGAAGGCGACCTCGGCGTCGTCGATCCGCGCCTGCCCGAGCTCGGCCAGCGCTGGCTGGCGCCGGCTGCGGAAGGTGAAGGGGCCGACGAACGGTGGCGGGCGCACCGGCTGGCGCTCGGCGTCACCGAAGGCCGCGCCGAACTCGGCGACGGCACGACGCTGTGGCTCGAATGCAATGCCGCCGAACTGAACGGCGTGAGCTTTACCAAGGGCTGTTACGTCGGACAGGAAAATACCGCGCGGATGAACTGGCGGCAGAAGGTCAATCGGCGGCTCGTTGTGGTGCCGCTGGCCGGGGCCGACGAAAAACGGCAGGTCGTTGCGTATCCCGATCTCGGCTGGTCGGTCGAGCACAGGCGGACTGAGAATATCGACGCCGAGGCGGCACCGGCATGGCTTCGCGTGGGGCTCGCCGCCGGTTCATGACAGATGCAGCCTTTGCTGCTAGATTGCCCGCCATGCGCGCTATGCTGATTTCGTCGGCGCTCGCCGCCGCTCTCGCCTTGTCGACCGCCGCAACCGCGGCGCCGACCTCCTTGCTGCCAACCCAGCCGGAGGCGGTGCAGGCACCCGCGCGCCTCGCGCCGCTTGCCGCGGATTCGGCATGGACGCCGCGGTTCGAGGCGGCAGCGGATGAACTGGTCACGGCGTTGCGATCGCGCGACGAGGCGCGCTGGGCGCCGCTTTTCGGCGGACAGTGGCTAGCGGCGGTCGACCGCGATCGGATCGCCGGCCTGCTCCACGATCGCCACAGCCCGTTCCTGCACGCGCTGTTTTCAAAAGGCTATACGCATCGCGCCATTTTCGGATGGAGTGCGCCTGCCTCTTTGAACGCCGACGAGCGCGCGGCAATCGAGGCGGGCCAAGAGGCCGAGGCGCTCGTCTGTTGGTCGGCGGGCGGCAATGGCGACGGGCCGTGGCCCGTGACGGCGGGCGAGGCCGACAATCGGCCCGGCCGGTCTTATGCCTGCGCGCGGATCGCTTACTCGATTCGCGGCGACGCGCCGACATGGCGGGCGTTCATCGAGCAAGGCGCGGACGCGGCCGACGCGCGCGAGCCCGCTTAACCAATCTCCAACCCTCGCTTGCGATAATAGCGCCCATGATGGGGCGTTTCCTTGGGCTGGCCGCAGGCATCGCGGTCGTGTCGATCGGCATGGCGGGCATTGCTGGCCGCGCGACCGACAACGCCGCCGCGCCGACTGCCGAAGATTCGCAGGACAACAGCAACTGGACGACCGAGCGGCGGAAGAGCGGGGGCTGGTCCTCCAAGGAAAGCGGCGCGCGCTCATCGGGCGAGGTGCGGCTGGGCCGCGCGGCCGATTCGCATTTCTATGCCGATGCCGAAATCGACGGGCGGAATATCCGCATGATGGTCGACAGCGGCGCATCGATCGTCGCGCTGACGCGCCGCGATGCCGAGGCGCTGGGGATCAACGTCGACGACCTTCCGGTCGGAGGCAGCGCAAGCACTGCGGGCGGGGTCGTCTCGATGCGTCCGGTGATGCTCGACAGCGTCGAAGTCGACGGGATCGAGGTGCGCGGGGTGCAGGCGGCGGTGATCGACGCCGACATGGGTGTGTCGCTGCTTGGGCAAAGCTTCCTCGCGAAACTCGACACGGTGAACGTCGAAGGCGACACGATGACGCTGCGCTAATCGGCTGCGGGGCTAGCCCTGCTCTTGCCATTTTTGCCGCCTTTCCCCACATCGGCGGCCATGAACGCTCCCGAACCCCCGATGCGCGCCGCCATCGTCCCCGTCACCGCCTTCCAGCAGAATTGCACACTTCTGTGGTGCACCGCGACGAACAAGGCGGCCTTCGTCGATCCCGGCGGCGACCTTCCCAAGCTGAAGGAAGCGGTGCGCCAGACGGGGGTCGAGGTCGAGAAGATCCTCGTCACCCATGGACATATGGATCATTGCGGGCAGGCGGGGATGCTCGCGAAGGAACTCGGCGTGCCGATCGAAGGGCCGCACGAGGACGACCGCTTCTGGATCGACGCCTTTGCCGAGGACGGAGCGCGCTTCGGCATAGTCGGCGAATCGTTCGAGCCCGACCGCTGGCTGGTCGACGGTGACAAGGTCACTGTCGGCAATCTCGAGATTGACGTCATCCATTGTCCGGGGCACACGCCGGGGCACGTCGTCTTCCACCATGCGCCGTCGAAGCTGGCGATCGTCGGCGACGTGATCTTTCAGGGATCGATCGGCCGCACCGACTTTCCGCGCGGCAATCACCAGCAATTGCTCGATTCGATCACGCAGAAATTATGGCCGCTCGGCGGCGACACGACCTTCCTGCCGGGGCACGGCGCGCACAGCAATTTCGCCCACGAACGGCGGACCAACCCGTTCGTGAGCGATATGGCGCTGGGCAGCTAGGCCGGTTCAGCGCGGCGCGACGGCTACCGTTTCTTCCACGGCAGTCGTCGTGATGCTCGTCGGCGTCATATAGACGATCAAGAGCGCGCCGATCGCAAGGCCGAGTTGGGTCAGCATCGTGATCGCGGTGCCGGCCATGCGGCCCCACATCATTCCGTCCATGCCCAGCGCGTGCAGGATGCGTCCGACCAGATAAAGCGCGCCAACGCCCCACAGCCACATCGACGAGCCAAGGCCGAGTTCGACGAGCGCGAGCAGGATCAACACGAAAGCGGTGTTTTCGACGAAATTGCTGTGCGCGCGCATCCGGCGGGTGAGCAGATCATTGCCGCCGTCGCCGATGAAGAGCTTTTCCTTTGTCCGCACGCGGCCGACGCGCACCGAAAGCCAAAGGTTGAGGAGCGCCGCCCCCGCGGCGATCGTCAGGCTGATCGGCAAGATTATCATTTGGCTTCCCCCTATGGGCCGGTCGTTCCGGCGGCGAGCGAGATGTGGCACTGCGCGAAGGGCAGGGCAAGCTTGCGCTATCCCTCTGTCGCCCGGCACAACCGAGAGAATGACGCTATGGCTATTCGAGCACGCAATGGGCTTGCCTTTGCGGGCAAAAACGCTATAGCCGCGCCCGATCCGGCACCCGACACCATCTGGCGTTGAGGCACCCTCCGGCGGAAGATTTTCCTGCACTATTCGGGCAGGAACAGCCTTCGGCTTGGCGGGCGGGCCAGTCATTTCCGGTAACGGGAACGACAACTCCGGGTAGCCGATTCGTGACACACTATTTGAGAATGCAGGAAATATCATGGCCGTTCCCAAGCGAAAAACCTCGCCCTCGAAGCGCGGCATGCGTCGCAGCCACGACAGCCTGAAGGTCGAAGCCTTCCAGGAATGCCCCAACTGCGGCGAGCTGAAGCGCCCGCACAACCTTTGCAACGCCTGCGGTCATTATAATGGCCGTGAAGTGGTGTCGGTCGGCGCATAAGCATTAGCCGGAGGGCGTCCTGATGGCACTGACACCGCGAATCGCAATCGATGCGATGGGCGGTGACGTCGGCGTGCGCATGATGCTCGCCGGCGCCGCAATGGCGCGCCACAAGCACGACGGCCTCCGCTTCATCCTCGTCGGCGACGAGGTGCAGATCAAGGCGGCGCTCGAAAACCATCCCAACCTGCGCGCGGCGTCGGATATCATCCACACCGACGGCGTCGTGTCGGGTTCGGACAAGCCGAGCCAGGCGCTGCGCAAGGCGAAGAGCACCTCGATGGGGCTCGCGATCGACGCGGTGAAGCGCGGCGATGCCGGCGGTGCCGTTTCGGCGGGCAACACCGGCGCGCTGATGGCGATGGCGAAGCTCGCGCTGCGTACGATGCCGGGAATCGACCGGCCGGCGCTCGCCGCGCTGCTGCCGACGCTGGGCGACAATGACGTCGTCATGCTCGACCTGGGCGCCAACACCGATTGCGACGCCAACAATTTGATCCAGTTCGCGGTCATGGGCGCCGCCTATGCGCGCACCGCAATGGGGCTCGAAAAGCCGCGCGTCGCACTGCTCAACATCGGCACCGAGGAACTGAAGGGCACCGACGAAATCCGCGATGCCGCCGCCCGGCTGCGCGAGGCGCACGGACTGCCGATGCAATTCACCGGCTTCATCGAAGGCGATAAATTGTCGCGCGGCGATGTCGATGTGATCGTCCACGACGGTTTTTCGGGCAATATCGCGTTAAAGACGATCGAGGGGACGGCGCGTTTCGTCACCGATCTCTTGCGCCGCGCCTTCACCAGTTCGACGCGTTCGAAGATCGGCTTCCTGATCTCGCGCCCGGCGACCGAGCTGCTCAAGCATCATCTCGACCCCAACAACCACAACGGCGCAGTGTTCCTCGGCCTCAACGGCGTGGTGCTCAAAAGCCATGGCAGCGCCGACGCAAAAGGGGTCGCGAACTGCGTCCATCTCTGCGCCGAGCTGATCGAAAAGGACATTACGCGTCAGGTGACCGAGGATCTCGCGAATTTCCGCAGCGGCGACGCAGCATGACGCTGCGCGCAATCCTGGCGGGCACCGGATCGGCGCTGCCGCGCACGCGCGTTTCGAACGCGGAACTGGCCGAGCGCGTCGACACGAGCGACGAATGGATCGTCGAGCGCACGGGCATCCGTTTTCGTCATATCGCCGAGGCGGATGAAACGACCGCAACGCTTGGCGCCGATGCGGCGCGGCAGGCGCTGGCCGCGGCGGGACTCGAACCCGCCGATATCGGCCTGATCATCGTCGCGACCGCGACCCCCGATAACACCTTCCCCGCCAGCGCGACGAAGGTGCAGGCGCTGCTCGGTACGCCCGATTGCATCGCTTTCGACGTCGCCGCGGTCTGTTCGGGCTTCCTCTACGCCGTTTCGGTCGCCGACTCGATGCTGCGCACGGGCGCAGCGAAGCACGCGCTGGTGATCGGCAGCGAAACCTTCAGCCGCATCCTCGACTGGGAAGACCGCACGACGTGCGTGCTGTTCGGCGACGGTGCGGGCGCCATCGTCCTGTCGGCCGAGGAGGTCGGCGACGATCGCGGTATCCTCGCGACGCGGCTCCATGCCGAGGGCAAATATTCGGACATGCTCTATGTCGATGGCGGGCCGTCGACGACGGGCACGGTCGGGCATGTTCGCATGCAGGGCCGCGAAGTGTTCCGCCATGCCGTCACCAACCTTGCGTCGGTGCTGGGCGAAGTGATGGCCGACGTCGGCCTGTCGGCGGACCAGATCGACTGGGTCGTCCCGCATCAGGCGAACAAGCGGATCATCGACGCGACCGCGAAAAAGCTGGGCCTGCCCGCCGAGCGTGTCGTACTGACCGTCGACCAGCACGCCAATACGTCGGCGGCGTCGGTGCCGCTGGCGCTCGACCTTGCGGTGCGTGACGGACGTATCAAGCGCGGCGACCTCGTCGTGCTCGAGGCGATGGGCGGCGGCTTCACTTGGGGCGCAGCGGTCCTGCGCGTTTAGGCCGGTGCCGCTTCCGCTTCGGCGGATGGAGTTCATCGCGTCAACTTCTCCTTCCATCCGTTTCAGTTTGGCGGATTAATTCGCATTTGTTACATATGCGGACAGGGACTCGTGACGGTGGGGGCTGTCAGGGAACCAATGGTGTATTTTCGCTTCAGAGGGGGAAGGGATCAACATGACCGCAGGGACTCTTACGCGAGCCGACATTGCGACGCGGATCAACCAGCAGATCGGGCTGTCGCGCAATGAATCGGCCGCCATCGTCGAATCGATTCTCGATCATATGTCCGATGCGCTTGCCGTCGGGCAGAATGTGAAGATTTCGGGTTTTGGCACCTTCGTGCTGCGCGACAAGGCGCAGCGGATCGGCCGTAATCCGAAGACCGGCATCGAAGTGCCGATCCTGCCGCGGCGCGTGATGACCTTTCGCGCCAGCCAGACCATGCGTGCCCGCGTTGCCGGCAACTAAACCACACCCGATCCATGTCGGGTCTTGATATGACCGACGATGGCGCCAAGGCGCCCGCCGCCATGCTCGCGATCGGCGAGCTGGCGGTGCGGATCGGCGTTCCGACACATGTGCTGCGTTACTGGGAAACCCGCTTCCCGCAATTGCGCCCGCTCCAGCGATCGGGCCGCCGCCGCTATTATCGCGCCGAGGATGTCGCGCTTGCCGAGCGCATCCACCATCTGTTGCACGTCCAGGGCTTCACCGTCGAAGGCGCGCGCAAGGCGCTGTCCGAGCCGGGCGCCGCGCCCGCACCGCGTGCGTCGTTGACGCGCGAAGCGCTCGACCGTGCGGCGCCGGGGCAAGGCGGAGGCATTCCGGTGGAAGCGCTCGTCGCGCTGCGCCAGCGGCTCGCGGCGGCGCTCGACTAGATCCTAGTCATTATCCATCGCCGGCGCGAGCGCCGGGTCGAGGTCGCGCGGGCGGATAAAGCCCACGAAACGCGCGCTGTTCGTGTCGAGATCGTGCCAGTCGCCGATATCGAGTTCGAGCCGCGCCAGCGCCGATGTCGGCAGCTTTTCCTCGACCTTCGCGCGCAATTCATCGTCCGCCGATTCGGGGACGAGCATCAGGATCAGATCCTCGAGCCCCGGATTATGCCCCGAAATCAGCAGGTGCTGCGCGTCGCGCCCCGTATCGCGGATCACGTCGATCAGCGTCGCGGCCGACGCAAGATAGATGCGGCGGTCCCAATGCGGCTCGAGCGCATCGAGGTCGGCGGCAGGCTGGAAGATATCGAGGGTTTCGGTCACGCGCACCGCAGGCGAGGCGATGATGCGGTCGACGGGCAGTTTCTGCCGCTTCAGCCATTGCCCGATCAGTTCGGCGCCGCGCGCCCCGCGCTTGTTGATCGGCCGGTCGAAATCGCGTTCGACCTGTACGTCCCAACCCGATTTGGCGTGGCGCAGGATGGTCAAGCTTTTCAAAATATCTCCCCGCGTTCGCGCGCTTATGCCCTCGTTCGGGGGCCTTGTGCCGGAAACTTATGACGGTGAAAAGGCCGGAAAGGCGGTTTTTCGCCTTTCCACATTCGCCGCTGCAACATGATTGACCGCCTCGTCGAGCGGCAGCCGGCGGATCGGGGTCCCTTCGGGAAAGGCGCTGAGCAGGCGCGACGGGAAGCTGGGCGAGAGCATCACGAACTGGCCGAAATCGTCGGCGCGGCGGATCAGGCGGCCGAACGCCTGCCCGATGCGTGCGCGGATGACCATGTCGTCATAGGCGCTGCCGCCCTGCGCCGCGCGCCGCGCCGCGTGGAGGATCGTCGGGCGCGGCCAGGGCACCCCCTCCATCACGACCAGCCGCAGCGAATCGCCGGGCACGTCGACCCCGTCGCGCAAGGCATCGGTGCCGAGCAGCGAGGCGTGCGGATCGGCGCGGAAAATGTCGACCAGCGTCCCGGTATCGAGCGGATCGACATGCTGCGCGAACAGCGGCAACCCCGCGCGCGCCAGCCGGTCGGCGATCCGCGAATGAACGATGCGCAGCCGCCGGATCGCGCTGAACAGCCCGAGTGCGCCGCCGCCCGCCGCTTCGATCAGCCGGCTGTAGGCGCCGGCGAGCGCGGGCAGGTCGCCGCGCGGGATGTCGGTGACGATCAGCACCTCCGACTGGCGCGCATAGTCGAACGGGCTCGGCACCGCGAAATGCTGGACCCCGCCGTCCATGTGGCGCGCGCCGGTGCGGATATCGGCGTCGGTCCAGCCGCCGCGGCCATGCCCGCCATTGCGCAGCGTCGCCGAAGTGACGAGCACGCCCTGCGCCGGGCGGTACACGACCTCGGCGATCGGCCGCGCGGGGTCGAGCCAGTGGCGGTGCAGCCCGCAGTCGAATTCGCGCCCGTCGTAGCGATCGACCGCGAGCCAGTCGACGAAATCGGGATCGGCGGGCCCGCCGACGCGCCCGAGCAGCGAGAGCCAGCCGCCCAGCGTGTCGATCCGCGTGCCGAGGCTGTGCCGCGCGCCGTCGACCCTTGCCCGAGCCTGCCCATCGAGCCAGTCGGGCGGGTCCTCGATCAGCGCTTCGAGGCGCTTGCCGAGCGCCATCAGCGGGCGCAACAGTGCCTCGACCGCGTCGCTCGCGCCGGCCGCGGCGGCGACAAGTTCGGAATCGGGGTCGGCGAGTTCGGTTTCGAGGCCATAGCCGGCGTCGGCGGTGCGCGTGTCGACCGCGCGCGCGTAAACCTGTCCCCGCACCGCGACGAGCAGGCGCTCGATCGCACCCCACGGGTCGTTTTCCGACAAGCGGCCGAGCCAGCCGTCGCCGGGCAGCTCTGCAGCGGCGGCGATCGCCGACTGGATCGCGCGGTCGCCCGCCTCGTCATAGCTTGCGACATCGGCGAGGCGTGCGGCGAGCCCGCGGCGGCGGCCGCGCGATTTCCCCTCGGGCCCCAACACCCAGCGGCGAATTTCGACCGCTTCCTGCCCGGTCAGCGCTGCGGCGAACATCGAATCGGCGGCGTCCCACAGATGATGCCCCTCATCGAAGATCAGCCGCGTCGCGGGCGCGCCGCCGTCGCGCGGGCGCGCGGCCTGCACCATCGTCAGTGCGTGGTTGGCGATGACGATATCGGCCTGCGTCGCCGCGCGCGCCGAATGTTCGATGAAGCATTTCCTGAAATGCGGGCAGCCCGCATAGATGCACTCGCCGCGCCGGTCGGTGAGCGCAGTCGTGCCGTTGCGGCGGAACAGCGCCGGGAGCCAGCCGGGCAGGTCGCCGCCGATCATGTCGCCGTCGCGCGTATAGGCGGCCCAGCGTGCGACGAGCTGCGCGAGGATCGCGGCGCGCCCCGAAAAGCCGCCCTGCAGCGCGTCCTCGAGATTGAGCAGGCAGAGGTAGTTTTCGCGCCCCTTGCGCACCACAACCTTTTCGCGGTGTGTCGCGGCGTCGGGGTAGAGCCGCTCGGTCTCGCGCGACAATTGGCGCTGCAACGCCTTGGTGAAGGTCGAGATACACACGCTGCCCGCCGACTGGTCGATCCATTGCTTGGCGGGGGCGAGATAGCCGAGCGTCTTGCCGATGCCCGTACCCGCCTCGGCAACGAGCATCTGCGGCGCATCCTTGCGATCGCGCGGGGCAAAGATCGCAGCCGTCGCGCGCGCATAATCCTGCTGCCCCGGCCGCCGTTCGGCGCCGTCGCCGGTCAGCCGGTCGAGCCGCGCCGATATATCGTCCGCGTTGATCGTCACCTGCCGCGGCGCGCCGCGCGGCGGCGCCTCTTCCCATTCGGGGAGGCGCGCGAACAACCAGCGTTCATTGGCGTCGGGCTGTGACAGGCGGGGCTGGATCAGCGGCGACCACGACCAGCGCTGGCGCGACAGGGCCTGGACGCCGTGCCATGCGCCCTCGCGCTCGGGCCAGACGGAATCGTCGAGGCTGGCGAGCATCGCCGCGGCTGCCCTGGGCAGGAAGGCGGCGATATCCTCTTCGCCCTTCGGCGGTGTCAGGCCGATCGCGGCGGCGATTCCCGCCGGGGTCGGCACGGCAAAGCGCGCGGGATAAAGGAAGGCGAAGAGTTCGAGCAGGTCGAGCCCCGACAGCTCGGGATAACCGAGCCGGTCGCCCGTCAGCGTCGCATTGAGGAGCAGGTGTGGGGTCGCCGCGACCGCGGCAATGGCCTCGCCGCGACCGACGCGCTGCACACGGCCGTGCGTATCGGCGATCCAGATGCCGATATGGCTCGCATGGATCGCGGGCAGGGTATGCGGATCGGGAGCCATCGCCCCACGCTAGGGACAAAAGGCGAACGCGGCAAGGTGGTGCGGGCGATCGGGAGCTTTCTTCTTGCGACCGCAGAGCGGTTCGGCGACGCTGGACCCAATCCAGCAAAAGGAATTCAGGGATGAGCGAAGAAGCGGCGATTGGCGCGGTGGTCGACGAGATGTATGCGATGATCTCGGGGCCCAAGGGACCGCGCGACTGGTCGCGGCAGGCGAATTGTTTTCACCCCGATGCGCGGCAGATACGCACACGGATCGATGCTGACGGACGCGCGACGTTCCGGAGCATGGGGCTCGAAGATTATGCGCGCGACACGGCGCCCTTTTTTGCCACGAACGACTTTTTCGAAGTCGAGATGGGACGGCGGATCGACGTGCTGGGCAATATCGTCCAGGTCTGGAGCGCCTATGAAGCGCGGACCGCGCTCGACGACGCGCTGCCCGAACGGCGCGGGATCAATTCGATCCAGCTGTTCAAGGATCCCGACCTCGGCTGGCGGATCATGGCGATGATCTGGGACAATGAGCGCGAGGGCGTGGCGATCGCGCCTTTCTGACTTCTAGCTCAGTCCGCGGCGTCCGAAGACGGTCGGTCGGGCGGTCTGGAAAATCTGCGACGGCTCGATCAGCGATGCACTGCGCGCACGTTTCAGGGCGTTGTAAAGCGGCCCGTGCGTCAGTTCGTATGGAAAGCGTACGCCCATGCGGTCATGTTCCGACCACATCACAACGGCGTAGGTGACCGCGCCGCCATAGTGGACTTCGCAGCGCGAGCGTGCCGGCATACTCGCGCCGTCGATCCGTGCGCCGCCTTCCGACAGGTCGGTGATCCGGCCGTCGACGAAGTTGAGCACGCCGTTGACGGTCACCTCGATCGAAACCGGGGTGCGCTTGTGGCCGCGGGCGGCGGGAGTGCGGAAACTGTCCATGTCCGGGACGTTACGGCGCCATGGTAAATTTTCCGGTAACGATGTTGCCTCGCGCCGGGACAAACTTGCAAGCAACGGCCGGCGATGGTCTATGCAGATGATGATCCGCCCGATCATCCTATACGGCATCGGTCTTGCCGCCGCGGCGTTCCTGCTCGAATGGCTGAACTACAAACATCTTGTGCACCGATGGTCGACCGAATTTTACGTCGTCTGCATCGCAGTGATCTGCGTCGCGCTTGGCATATGGGTCGGCAACCGGTTGACCGCGCGGCCGCGCGAACCCTTCGCGCGCAACGACGCAGCGATCGCGGCGCTGGGGCTCAGCGCGCGCGAATGCGAGGTGCTGGAGATGCTTGCGGCGGGGCACGCCAACAAGGTGATCGCGCGCCAGCTCGATATTTCTCCCAACACGGTGAAGACGCATGTCGCGCGCGTTTATGAAAAGCTGGCGGTCGCCAGCCGGACACAGGCGGTGCAGAAAGCGCGTACGCTCGACATCCTGCCGTAAAATAGGAGCAGACCGCTCAAATCACCCGTTTGGGCGATAGATTCCGGCCGTTGTTCCGGTCCATCGCGCATGGCATTCACCATTTGGGGAGACAGGATCATGGGCAGGATTATTGCAGTTTATGGCGCCATCGCCGGCGTCATCGTCGTTTTCGGCATGTTCATCAGCATCACCTTCGTCGCCGACCATGGCACGATGGGCATGGTCGCCGGCTATCTGTCGATGCTGGTCGCGCTGGTCTTCGTTTTTATCGGCGTGAAACGCTATCGCGACGTCAACCTGGGCGGCGTGATCGGCTTCTGGAAGGCGCTTGGAGTCGGCCTTGGCATCGGGCTCGTCGCGTCGCTTTTCTATATCCTCGGCTGGGAGCTTTATATGTGGCAGACCGGCGGGACGTTCATGGCCGATTATATCGCGCAAAGCGTCGAGGACATGCGTGCGGCGGGCAAGCCGGCTGCCGAGATCGCGGCGTTTTCGGCGGAGATGGGGGCGATGGCGGAGCAATATAGGAACCCGCTCTTCCGTATGGCGTTGACCTTGACCGAGATATTCCCCGTTGCGCTGCTGGTTTCGCTCGTGTCGGCGGCGCTGCTGCGCCGGAGCAGCTTCCTGCCCGCGACGCAGCCGCGCGGGTAAGATCGATGGGAAGAAGGCCGGTCTTCTTCCCATCCTCGCTTCTTGCCGCTATGGGCGCGGCATGACTGACTTGCACCTTCACGCTTCGCTGCGCAGCCCTGCGCAAACGTCCAAGGCCTGGCCGTTCGAGGAAGCGCGCAAGCTGGTCAAACGCTATCCCGACGGCAAGCCCGGCGGCGAGGCGATCCTTTTTGAAACGGGCTATGGTCCCTCGGGCTTGCCGCATATCGGCACCTTCAATGAAGTTCTGCGTACGACGATGGTCCGCCGCGCCTATGAGGCGCTGACCGGCGGCGCGGCGACGCGCCTCGTCGCGTTCAGCGACGATATGGACGGCCTCCGCAAGGTTCCCGACAATGTGCCGAACGGCGACATGCTGCGCGAATATCTGGGCAAGCCGCTGACCGCGATCCCTGATCCGTTCGGAAAGTATGAGAGTTTTGCGCATCATAACAATGCGATGCTGCGCGAGTTTCTCGACCGCTTTGGCTTCCAATATGAGTTTGTGAGCTCGACCGAGCAGTATAAGGCAGGCGCGTTCGACGACGCGCTCAAGAATGTCCTCCGCCACAATCAGGACATTCTCGACATCATGCTGCCGACGTTGCGCGCCGAGCGCGCCGCGACCTATTCGCCGATCCTGCCGGTCAGCCCGAAGTCGGGAATCGTGCTGCAGGTGCCGGTGACCGTCGTTGATGCCGACAACGGCCTCGTGTCGTTCGAGGACGAGGGCGAGACGATTACCCACTCGATCCTCGGCGGCGGCGCAAAGCTGCAGTGGAAGGTCGACTGGGCGATGCGCTGGGTTGCGCTCGGCGTCGATTACGAAATGTACGGCAAGGACCTGACCGACAGCGGCGTCCAGTCGGGCAAGATCGCCAAGGCGCTCGGCGGGCGGAAGCCCGAGGGGCTGATCTACGAAATGTTCCTCGACGAAAAGGGCGAGAAGATTTCGAAGTCGAAGGGCAATGGCCTGAGCCTCGAGCAGTGGCTGTCCTATGGCAGCGAGGAGAGCCTTGCTTTCTTCGCCTATCGCGAGCCCAAGGCCGCGAAGCAGCTGCATATCGGCGTGATCCCGAAGGCGGTCGACGAATATCTGCAGATGCGCGGTAATTACGCGGCGCAGGAACCCGACAAGAAGCTCGGTAACCCGGTGCATCACGTCCATGCCGCGCGCGGCGAGGACATGCCGAGTGCCGAACTGCCGGTGACCTTCGGGCTGCTGCTCAACCTCGTCGGGGTGATGGGCGCCGATGCGTCGAAAGAGCAGATCTGGCGCTATCTTGGCCAATATGTCGAGGGCGCCGATGCGGCGACCTATCCCGAGCTCGATGGGCTGATCGACAATGCGATGGCGTATAACCGTGACTATGTCGCGCCGACGCTGAATCGCCGCAAGCCGCAGGGCGGCGAGGGTGCGGCGCTCGCCGACCTCGACGCCAAGCTCGCGGCGCTGCCCGCCGATGCCTCGGCCGACGATATCCAGAATATCGTGTACGAGATCGGCAAGAACGAGGTCTATGGCTTTGAAAATCTGCGCGATTGGTTCAAGGCACTCTACGAGACCCTGCTCGGGTCGAGCGCGGGGCCGCGCATGGGAAGCTTCATCGCGCTGTTCGGGATCGACAACACGCGGCGGCTGATTGCCGAGGCTTTGGCCTGAGGAGACGCACATGGCGGCTTATGAACTGGCACAGATCAACATCGGCCGTTTCCGCCTGCCGCCCGATCATGTCGCGAACCGCGATTTCATGGACGCGCTCGACCATGTGAACGCGGTGGCCGAGGCCGCCGACGGCTTCGTGTGGCGGCTCACCGGCGAGGGCAATAATGCGACCGACGTGCCGGTGACCGACGATCCGCATCTGATCGCGAATATGTCCGTATGGCGCGATATCGATGCGCTCGCGGCCTATGTCTATCGCACCCCCGATCATCTGGCGATCATGAAGCGGCGCAAGGAATGGTTCGAGCATATGGCGGTTTATCAGGCGCTGTGGTGGGTTCCCGCGGGGCATCCTCCGACGGTTGCCGAGGGCATGGAGCGGATCGCGATGCTCGACGCGCACGGGCCGACGGCAGAGGCTTTTACCTTCAAGCGGCCCTTCGCCGCCCCCGACGGCACCCCGGCCTCGCCGATCCAGGACGAATGCGCATGATCGACATCTTCACCACCGGCGGGACGATCGACAAAGTCTATTTCGATGCTTTGAGCGAGTTCCAGATCGGTCCCGCCGCAATCCCCGACATGCTGCGCGAGAATAATGTCCACGTCCCGCACCGCGTCACCCAGCTGATGCGCAAGGACAGCCTCGAGCTCGACGACGCCGACCGCGAGACGATCCGCGCCGCGGTCGCTGCGAGCGATGCTTCGCGCATCCTCGTCACCCACGGGACCGACACGATGGTCATCACCGGCCGCGTGCTCGCGGGGATTGCGGGCAAGACGATCGTGATGACCGGCGCGATGCAGCCCGCATCGGTGCGCGCTAGCGACGCCGAATTCAACGTCGGCTTTGCGCTCGCAGCGGTGCAGACGCTGCCGCCCGGCGTCTATGTTGCGATGAACGGGATGATCTTCGATCCCGAAAAGACAGTGAAGGACCGCGCCGGCGCGAGGTTTGTTCAGGAGGGCTGATCAGCCCTTCGCGGTGACCTGCCGCAGCACCGCAGCGTAGTTCGGAGCGATCGTCATCGATTCGTGCCGCCCCGCGCGGCCAAGTGCGGCATGAACTTGCGGCAACCGGTAGCAGGGCACGCCCATGAACAGATGATGTTCGGCGTGATAATTCACCCAATATGGAGCGACCGTTGCGCGCGCCAGCCAGCCGGCGTGGGTGGTGCGCGCGTGGGTGAAGGGGTCTTCGCTGCCGGTCGTCGTGCACGCATGTTCGGCGATGTTGCGGATGCGCAGGTAAAGCTGGAAGGTCGTCGCGAGCCCGGCGAGCCAGAGCAGGTACGGCGTCCAGCCATAGAGCGTGAGCGACAGGCCGAGCAGCACCGCCTGTACGACGAGGAAGCGGCCAACCGCGCGTGCCACCGCCATCGCGCCCGCGACATCGACCGTCGGTGACGTCATGCCGTCGTCGGACTGCTTGTTGAACGGCGTCCCCGCCTTGGTGCTCGCGCCGCTCTTCGCCCCCTCTTCGCCGCGGAGAATCGCCTTCAATCCGGTGAAGGCATATCCGAATTGCGCCATCCGCTGCTTGAAGAAGGTCTGGCCGGTCATGTCGCGCACCACCTTGCGCCAGAGGCTGGCGCGCGTCGTGGGGAAGGGCTTGGACAACGCGAGGTCGGGGTCCCCGGGCTGCTGGGTGAACTTGTGATGCTGGAGATGGTAGGTGCGATAGGCGATGAGGTCCGATCCGACCGCCGCGCCCGTGAGCCACTGGCCGAGAAAATTGTTGATTTTCCGGTTCGGATGCAGCGCCCCGTGCGCGGCATCGTGCATCAGGATCGCAAGACCGAGCTGGCGCCCCCCGACGAAGATCACCGCGACCACCCAGGCTGCCGGATTCTGCGACCATGCGGCGAACCCGACCAGCGCGATGCTGACGATCCATGCGTGGGCGACGAGCCAGATGCCGCGCCACGACGAGGCGCGCGTGATCGCAGACCACTCGGCGCGGTCGAAGAAGCGGTCGGGCGGGAACAGGCGGACGGCGGGCATGTCCTCGTATAACAAGTTGCGAACCGAAACGTAACCCCTTCCGTTTTGGCACAATATCGGCGGAAATCACGGCCTTGCGGTAAGGATTTGGAAACCCCTTTTGGCCAGTGCCTCGATGATTGAAGTAGCGGGAATGATGGGGAATTGGGGGTTCGGCATAACTTGATCAGGCCAGCGGACCGCGACTTGCCACCGGGCGAGTTGCTGTTCGATTCGCCCGAATTCGTCACGCACCTGATGCGCGTGGCCAAGCTGTGGCACTATGTGCTGATCGGCCGCGTCCTCGCATTCCTGACTTTTGCTTTCCTACCGGGTCTTGCCGGTTTCCTCGACCGGCCCGCACAATGGCTCGTCATGGCGGCCGGCCTGCCATGCGACGTCGTGCTGACGGTGATCGGGCAGGCGATGCGCAGACCGCGGCCGATCGCGAGTAATCGCGTGCGATCGCTCGCGATGCTGTGCCTGGGGCTGATCGCGCTCGGCTCGCTGCTGAGCGCGGCGGCGATGTTTGCCGCGCTGGCGATTCCCGACGGCAGCGCGCATTTCGACAGCTTCACCGCGATCCAGATCGGATCGCTGCTTGTCGCCGCCTCGGCCGCCGCGATCGTCAGACCGGCGTTCTTCGCATTCGCGGGCGCGACCGCGCTTGGCGGGGCGATCGGCGTGGCGTCGTGGCCTTTCGCGGTTGCGGGACTCGCCTTCCTCGGCCTGCTGATCGTGATGATGCGCGAGGATATCCGCCACCAACGCCGTGCCACGCGCGCCGCGCGGCTCAGCGTCAGCGACCAGCAGCGCGCGCTGAACCTGATGCGCGATTTCGAACGCGCCGGCCGCGGCTGGTTCTGGGAAACCGACCGCAACGGCCGGCTCGTCTATATCTCGCCGACCGTCGCGGCGCGGCTCGGTCTGCCGCTGTCGGACCTGCTCGGGCAGCCCTTCACCGACATCATCCGCAAGCGTATCGGCAATGACGAGAGCGAAGAGCGCACGCTGGGCTTCAGCCTGTCGTCGCGCACGCCGTTCAAGGAGCTGACGGTGCAGGCGGCGGTGCCGGGCGAAGAACGCTGGTGGTCGATCTCGGGCCACCCGATCAGCAACGAGCTCGGCAACTTTCAGGGCTTCCGGGGCAGCGGCACCGACCTGACCGACAAGAAGAGGTCGGAACGCGAGATCAACCAGCTCGCGCGCTACGACACGCTGACGGGCCTCGCGAACCGGCGCCATATCACCGATCTGCTCGAACGCGCGCTCAAGAGCCACGGCGGCCAGCCGCAGCCCTGTGCGCTGCTGTTGATGGACCTCGACCGGTTCAAGGCGGTGAACGACACGCTGGGACACCCCGTCGGCGACCAGTTGTTGCAGCAGGTCGCGGGGCGGCTGACGCAGATCGTCGGCGACAAGGGGCAGGTCGGGCGGCTCGGCGGCGACGAGTTCCAGATCGTCGTGCCGCAAATGGGCCAGCCCGAGAAACTCGCGGGCATCGCCAATGCGATCATCCTCAGCCTTGCGAAGCCATTCGCGATCGAGGGCGAGCAAGTGCGTATCGGATCGTCGATCGGTATCGCGGTGTCGGAGGGGCAGGGGGTGAGCGCCTCGGCGCTCGTCCGCAACGCCGACCTTGCGCTGTATGCCGCCAAGGATGCGGGACGCGGCGTCTATCGTTTCTACGCCGATGCGATGCACAATCAGGCGAGCGAGCGAAAGGCGATCGAGGATGCGCTACGCGACGCGCTGGCGAAGGACGAACTGCGGCTGCTCTACCAACCGATCGTCGACGTCGGCAGCGAACGGATTTCGGGGTTCGAGGCGCTGATCCGCTGGCACCACGGGACCGAGGGGCTGGTCAGCCCGTCGAAGTTCATCCCGATCGCCGAGGAATCGAACCTGATCGTGCCGATCGGCGAGTGGATCATCCGGTCCGCTTGCGCCGCGATCGCGCATATCGGCCCCGGTTACCGCGTCGCGGTCAATGTTTCGCCGCGGCAGTTCGCGAACGAAAAGCTGCCCGCGACGATCATGAGCGCGGTTTCGGCGGCGGGCATCCGCCCCGAACAGCTCGAACTCGAGATCACCGAGGGGGTGTTCCTCGACGAGAGTCCTGAAAATCTTGCGATGTTCCAGAAGCTGAAGCGCACCGGGGTGCGGCTGGCGCTCGACGATTTCGGGACCGGCTATTCGGCGCTCGGCTATCTGAAGAAGGCGCCGTTCGACAAGATCAAGATCGATCAGAGCTTCGTGCTCGGCGCAGCCGACCCGAGCAGCATGAACGCCGCGATCATCTCGTCGATCGTGGGGCTGGCGACTGCGCTCGACATGGAAACGACCGCCGAGGGCGTCGAGACGCACGACGATCTTTCGTTGATCCGCGGACTCGGATGCAGCCATGTCCAGGGCTATATTTATGGCAAGCCCATGGAGCTTGTCGAAGTGCTGGCGCTGCTGCGCGAGGGCGGCGGACGCGCCGAAGCGCGCGGGTACAAGAGCGCGCGCGAGCCGCGGCTTACGACCTTCCGCACGGTCCAGATCGGCAGCGGCGGCTACCAATATGAGGCGATCATCCGCAACATGTCGTCGCGCGGCGCGCTGATCGAGGGGCTGTGGAACGTGCCGCCGGGGACGTCGCTGACGCTCGAATTCGGTCCCGACCAGTCGTTCGAAGCCGAGGCGCGCTGGTCGGTGGGCAACCGGGTCGGGGTCCAGTTCGCCGTCGCGGTCGACACCGAGGCGCTGATCGGGCCAAGGATTGCCGCCTCGGCGCGGGGACGAATCCGCCGCGCCGCGTGATAGGCCGCCGGGTCAGTCCGCGATACGGCCGCGCACCATCACCCAGTCGACCTTTTCGAGCACGGTGACATCGCTGAGCGGATCGCCGCTGACCGCGATCATGTCGGCCGACAGGCCCGGCGCGATGCGGCCGATTTCGTTGTCGAGCGAGAGCAGCTTCGCGGCAACGGTCGTGGCACTCGCCAGCGCCTCGCGCGGGGTGAGGCCGTGCTTGACGAGCAGGGCGAACTCCTGCCCGTTGCGGCCATGTTCGAACACGCCGGCGTCGGTGCCGAAGGCGATCGGGACGCCGAGCGCCTTTGCGCGCGTTACCGCCTTGCCGACGTCGTTCATCGTCATGCGCACCTTTTCCTCGACCGTCGGGGTATAGATGCCTTTGCCAAGGCGTTCCTTGATGCCTTCGAACGCCATCAGCGTGGGGACAAGATAAGTACCCTTCGCCTTCATGACCTTCAGCGTTGCGTCGTCGGCGAAGGTGCCATGTTCGATGCTGTCGATGCCCGCCGCAGCCGAAGCGGTGATGCCGCCCGCGCCATGCGCGTGCGCCATGACCTTCAGGCCCAGTGAATGGGCAGTGTCGGCAATGCTCTGCAACTCGGCGCTGGTGAAATGACCCTCCAGCCCGCGCGCCTGCTGCGACAACACGCCGCCGGTCGCGGTGATCTTGATGACGTCGGCGCCGGCGCGCGACGCCTTGCGGACCTTTTCGGCGCATTCGAGCGCACCGGTGCAGGTATAACCCTGATCGAGCACGTCATGGACGTCCTCGCGAAAGCCCGTCACGTCGCCGTGCCCGCCGATGATCGAGAGTGCGGGACCGGCGGCGACGATGCGCGGCCCTTTGATAAAGCCGTTCGCGGTGCCGCGGCGGAGCGCATAGGCGGTATATTGCGCCGACCCCGCCTCGCGCACGGTGGTGAACCCCGCACGCAGCGTGACGGCGGCGTTTTTGGCGCCGACGACGACGCCCCATTCGTCGGGATCGACCGCTTCGCTGCGATAGTCGCCGCCGGGATCGCCGGTCAGGTGGACGTGAAGGTCGATGAGGCCGGGAAGCAGCGTCTTGTCGCCAAGGTCGACGATTTCGGTGCCTGCCGGCGCCGCGGCGCGGCCGGGGGTGATCGCGGTGATACGGTCGTCGGTGATGGTGACCGTCGAAGGCCCCTCGGCGGGCTTGCCGGCGTCGGTGATGACGCGAGCTGCATAAATGACGGTGGTTTTTGCATAGGCCGTCGTGCCGAGCAGCGCGAGCGTCGCGGCCGCAACCATTCCCAGTTTACGCATGAAGTCTCCCCTGTCTGATTGCACTATCGTGGCGTGCAGGATGGGCGAGGGCAAGTGGGGAGTGAGTAATGTCGGCTATGGGGTGGTGAGCGGGCGTTAAGCAATGCCAGTATATCCTTGATGACGCCGAAGGACATCGTCTTGCACAAGGGGATCAGAGCGCGATGAAAGTTTATGGGACCGATGTTAACGCGAGAAATCCGGTCGAGGAGACCGGAGTATCAGAACTTAGAGAAGCCACGCTCGTTGTATCGGTCGACGACTTGAAGATGCTCTCGGCGTTTTTCAACGCCTGCTATGAAGAGTATCGTGGGAATCCAGAGTGGGATCACAAGCACCTAGTCGATTTTGCCCATAAGACGGGGTATCAGGGCCCCGATATTATAGTTTACGGCTCAGCCAGCGACTAACAGCAATTCAACGCGAAGAACGTCCGCAACCGGTCGGAAACGGACTCCAAAAAAAAGGGGCCGGTCGAGCCGGCCCCTAGTTTGTCATCTGATAACCGAAAGGAATATTACCAGAAGAAATCGTAGATCACGTCGACCACTTCGCCCGAATAGGTATCGACCAGAAGCGCGTCGTCATAATAGCGGATCCAGCGATAGCCCCCGTAGGCCGGCGGCAGGCGGTAATAGCCGGGATCGTTGATCCAGTAGCGCTGGCCATAGAAGAGCGAGCCGAGCGTGAAGCCGATGCTGAACCGCGTATAATTGTATCCGCGATACGGGTTGTAATAGCGCGGCATGCGGTAATAGCTGCGATTCCGGTCGCGATAGCTGCGCCAGTCGTAGCGGCGGTCGCTGCGCCAGTCGCGGTTCCACCGGTTGTTCCGGTCGTTCCGGTCCCAACGGTCGTTGCGGCCGTCGCGGTAACGCCGGTCGACATAGCCGTTGCGGTTATTGTCCCAGCGGCGGTCGACGCGGTTGTTGTCGTTCCGGTCCCAGCGGCGATCGAGGTCGCCATTGCGGTTGCGATCGTAGCGGCGATCGACCTGGCCATTGCGGTTGCGGTCCCACTGGCGGTCGACCTGACCGTCGCGGTTGCGGTCCCACTGGCGATCGGTGCGGCCGTCGCGATTGCGGTCATAAGTGCCGCGCTGGCGCTGTTCGGCCTGCCGTTGCTGCCACTGCTGGCGCTGGGCCTGCCGTTGCTGGTCGTTGCCGCGCTGCTGCTGCCATTGCTGGCGCTGCGCCTGTCGCTGCTGGTCGTTGCCGCGCTGTTGCCATTGCTGCTGGCGCATCTCGCTGCGTTGCTGGCGTTCCGCACGCGGCTGCTGGTTCTGTTGGCGCTCAGGCCGAGCCTGACCGCCCCAATTGCCGCCACGGCGCACTTCGGGACCGCGCGGGCCGCGGTCTCCCCGGTCGCCGCGCTGCGCGACCTGCACCCGCTCGCCCGATGCCTGTGCGGCTGCGGGGGCGATGGGGGTCAGGATCGTCGCGGCAATCAGCAACCCTCCGAACATCTTCTTCATCTCGCCATTCTCCAACTCATGTCCCGTTTGCTGGAGACGCCAGCCGGGATGATGAAGTGATTCTTACGCCTCGCAAGATGATCGATGGCTGACCGGCCCGTTGCCTGCGGTTCAGCTAGATGAACGGGTGCGTTCAGCGGCCGGGCGGCAGGCGCAGCGCGGGGACGGCCTGTGCGGCATCCTCGGGACGGATGCCCGGCGGCGGCGCAGCGGCGATGCGTTCCTCGCCGCGGATCACGCGGCCCGCGAGGCGGATCGCGGTGCGAATGCGCGGATAGGTGCCGCAGCGGCAGATGTTCGTCATCGCCGCGTCGATCTCGGCATCGCTGGGATTGCTGTTCGACCGGAGCAGCGCCGCGGCCGCCATGATCATCCCCGACTGGCAGAAACCGCATTGCGGCACCTGTTCGGCGACCCACGCTTGCTGAACGGGGTGGCTGCGGTCGCGCGCCAGCCCTTCGATCGTCGTGACGAAGCGCCCCTCGCACTCCGCAATCGTGACGAGGCAGCTGCGAATCGGCTCGCCGTCGATGTCGACGGTGCACGCGCCGCAGTCGCCGGTGCCGCAGCCATATTTGGTCCCCGTCAGGTTCGACGCGTCGCGCAGCGCCCACAGGAGGGGCGTTTCGGGGTCCATGCGATATTCGACCGGGCGGTCGTTAACCGAGAATCGCGTCATGCCGCCCCTGTTAGCCGACTGGCGGGATTAGTCACGCCAGCTCGTGTCGATCTTGTCGACCTTGCGCACCATCGCATCGAATTCGGCCTTGCCCGCCTGTCCGGGGATCGACGCCATGAACAGGTCGCGCTGGTGCACCGCGATCACTTCCTGCGGGACGGTGATCGGCTTGCCCATGCTCATCGTTGCGAGCTGGATCTCGCACGCGCGCTGGAGCGCCCAATATTTGATGAAGGCCTCGGTCAGCGACTTGCCCATCACGACGGGGCCGTGGTTGCGCAGCATCAGGATGCGCTTGTCGCCGAGGTTCTGGACGAGCCGCTCGCCTTCCTCCTCGCGCACCGTCACGCCCTCGAAATCATGATAGCCGAGCTGGCCCATGAAGTTGCACGCATAGAAATTGACGGGCTGAAGCCCGCCTTCGAGCGCACAGACCGCGGTCGTCGCGGTGGTGTGGGTATGGATGATCGCGTGCGCATCGGGCAGGACGCGGTGGAACAGGCTGTGCTGGACAAAGCCCGCCTTGTTGACGTGCCAGGGATTGTCCTCGTCGACCTTGTTGCCGTCGATGTCGATCTTGATCAGGTTCGACGCGGTGACTTCGCTGAAATGCAGGCCATAGGGATTGATCAGGAAGGCGCCGTCCTCGTCGGGGACCTTCACCGTGATGTGGTTGAAGATCATCTCGTCCCAGCCCATCATCGCAAAAATGCGGTAGCAGGCGGCAAGCTCCTGCCGCGCCGTCCATTCGGCTTCGCTATATTTGCTGTTGCGCTTGAGCTGGGTGGCCATGGGCAGATCCTCTTCGTTTTTACGTTTTGTCCTGCTACCTATGCCATAAGGGAAGGGGGGCGCACAATCCCGCGCGGCGCATCGCACCGGCGCTTCGCCGCCTTTGGGGTTGCATTTCGGCGCGAATCCCTTTAGTTGCCCCGGCATCGGAACGTCGCGCTTTCGCGGCGCTCTTTTTATTGCCCGAATATCGGCGATTTACGGCAGACCGGATCATCCGGTGGCCCAAATCGTTTTGACGAACAGGAGACGACACGGCGTATGCAGATCATCGTTCGCGACAACAATGTCGACCAGGCCCTTCGCGCGCTCAAGAAGAAGCTGCAGCGTGAGGGCGTGTATCGCGAAATGAAGCTGCGCCGTCACTACGAGAAGCCCAGCGAAAAGCGTGCGCGCGAGCGTGCCGCCGCTGTCCGCCGCGCCCGCAAGATGGAGCGCAAGCGGATGGAGCGCGACGGTATCAAGTAAGACCGTCTCCCGTTCGGGATCCTGATCGTGAAAAGGGCGCTGCGGCAACGCGGCGCCCTTTTTCGTTATCCGCGCACGCATATTGTCTCTGGACCGTTCCGCGCCGGTCCGCCTATAGGCCTCGCCAGCATTTTCGCCCCGGCCGGGGCAGCGGAAGGATCACTCAAGATGAGCGTAACGACGGTTCCATTGCGTCCGGTGAGCAAGGGCGGCCTGTGGCTGATGTGGTTCGGCCTTGCGGCTTTGCTGGTCGCGGGCGCCGCCTTTGCCTGGCACATGACCCCGCGCATCGGGTTCGAAGTCGTCAAGGAGGGCACCGGCAACAGCCCCGGCAAGACCGACGTCGTGCTGGTGAAATATGAAGGCAAGCTCGACGACGGAAAGGTGTTCGACTCCAACGAACAGGCGCCGATGGAAGTCGCGCGCGTCGTGCCCGGTTTCTCCGAGGCGCTGACCCGCATGAAGAAGGGCGGCGAATACAAGATCACCATCCCGCCGCAGCTCGGCTATGGCGATCGCGACAACGGTCCGATCCCGGCAAACAGCACGCTGCATTTCACCGTGACGCTGATCGATTTCCGCACCGAGGCCGAAGTGCGTGCGATGCAGCAGCAGATGCAGATGATGCAGCAGCAACAGATGATGCAGCAGCAGGGAGCGCCGGGTGGCCCGGCCGGCCCCCCGCCGGGCGTGCCGCAGCCGTAAGGCCCGGCAATCGGACGAATCGGAAGCGGCGGCGGGTCAGGAGCCCGCCGCCGTTTTCGTTTTGGCGGCGCCGGCGTTGCGTTCGGCTTCGCGTTCGAGCGCGACCTTGATCATCGCGACGATCGGGTCGGCGAGGAACAGCCCCATCAGGCCGAGCAGCGCGCCGAACAATATCTGCGCGCCAAGCACGAGTGCGGGGGCGAGGTCGACCGTCTTCTTTGCGACCATCGGCACGATCAGGTAACCGTCGACCGTCTGGACGATGAAATAGATGGCGATCGCCCAGAGCCCGGTATCGGTCCCTGCCGAGAAGCCGACGAGGACAAGCAGGACGCCCGACACGATCGCGCCGATATTGGGGATGAAGGCGAGCAGGCCGGTGAGCAGCCCCATCAGCGCCGCCATCGGGATGCCGACGGCAAGGCAGGCAAGCCAGGTGCCGATCCCTTCGACTAGCATACCGAGCAAGCGCCCCGCCATCAACCGGCGCAGCGTGAAGCCCATGCGCGCGGTGGTGATGTAGAAATTCTCGCGGCTCTTCATCGGAAGCATCCACGCGACGCCGCGTTCGTAAAGCCGCGGTTCGATCGCGATGAAGATGCCGAGCACGATGATCATGACGAGGCTGGTGAGGCCGCCGAGGACGGTACCGACCGCCGCGGTGACGCGCCCGACGGTGCCGGCGATATTGTCGGTGATCGTCTTGGTGTCGAGCTGGAAATTGCCCATGCCATGGTCGCTTGCCCACGCGGCGATGCGTTCGATCTGCGCCATCACGACGGTTTGCAATGTCGCGGCCTGATCGGCGATTTGCGAGCCCGCGAACATGATCGTCCAGCCGAGGAAGGCGAGCAAAGAGAGGCAGACGATGAGCAGCCGCCAGCCGCGTCCGATCGGCAGCACGCGGCCGAGCAGGCGGGTGCCGCCGTCGAGCATCGATGCCATGACGATCCCGGCGAAGATCAGCAGGATCGGCTGGATCAGGACGATGCAGACGCCGATAAGCAGCGCGAGGCCGATCCAGACGCCGGCCTTCAAAAGCTCGGTGCGAACGAGCTGGCTGCGAATTTCGGTGGGGCCGGGGGCTTCGCGGTGCGCTTCCGCCTTGGCGGCGGCGCTGGCGGCAGTCCGTGTTGCCGCTGGTTTTCGTGTCGCCGCCATGCCTGTTCCCCGTTGTGCCTAGTCGCCCTGACGCTCGGGGCGCAGATCGGTTCCCGCGCGGCCCGATCGCAGGGCGTTAAACCAGCTCAAGGGGTTGTACCATTCGGCTGTTCCGTCGGTCGAGAAACTGATGATCTCGGCGCGCCCGGCGATCGCGTCGAACGGGACGGGACCGCCGAGGCCCTTCTGGTTGGTGCCGACGCGGCTGTCGGCGCTGCCGTCGCGGTTGTCGCCCATCAGGAACAGGTGATCGGCGGGGACCTTGATCGGACCATAGTCGTCGGTCGTATAGCCGGGGCCCATGTCGATCGTGTCGAAGGTCGCCCCGCCGGGAAGCGTTTCGCGGACGATCGGAAGTTCGAGGACTTCCTTTCCATCGGCGCCGCGGCTCACGAACCGGAACAGGCTGCTGTCGGGGCCGGGGGTGTTGAGATCAACCGGGATCGCCAGCATCGGCTGGACCTCGCGCTTCACCGGCTTGCCGTTGATGCTGAGTTCGCCGTTGCGCAGTTCGATCGTGTCGCCGGGCAGGCCGATCACACGCTTGATATAGTCGATCCGCGTCACCGGATGCTCGAGAACGACGATATCGCCGCGCTCGGGCAGTTTTCCGAACCAGCGTCCCGCGACCTTGGGCGCGAGATGGAAACTGACCGACGAATAGGACCAGCCATAGGGATATTTGCTGACGATCAGCCGGTCGCCGTTGCGCAGCACCGGCATCATCGAATCGGACGGGATATAAAAGGGCTTGGCGACACAGCTGTGGATGCCGAGCACGAGGAGCAATATCACCACGACATCGCGGATCAGCTTGCCCCAGCCCCCGTCATCCTTCGTCTTGTCCTTCGCCATTATTCATTCAGTCCTTGATTGCTTCGATGATGACAAAAGCCTGCGCCCACGGATGGTCGTCGGTCAGCGTCAGATGGATATGCGCGGTGTGTCCCGCAGGGATCATCGCGGTGAGGCGTTCGGCGGCACCGCCGGTGAGCGCCAGTGTCGGCGCACCCGAGGGGGCGTTGACGACGCCGATGTCCTTCATGAAGACGCCGCGCTTGAAACCCGTGCCGACGGCTTTCGAGAAAGCTTCCTTCGCGGCGAAGCGCTTGGCGTAGGTTCCCGCACGCGTGAACGGGCGCCGCGCCGCCTTGGCGCGCTCGACATCGGTGAAGACGCGATTTTCGAAGCGCTCACCGAAACGATCGAGCGACGCTTGGATGCGTTCTATATTGCAGAGGTCGGAGCCGAGGCCGATGATCACAGCGCGCCCCGCGCCTCGTCCATCAGCGCGCGCATCCGGCGCACCGCATCTTCCAGCCCGGTAAAGATCGCCTCGCCGATCAGATAATGACCGATGTTGAGTTCGGCGAGTTGCGGGATCGCGGCGACGGGCACGACATTCTCATAAGTCAGGCCGTGGCCGGCGTGCGGCTCGATGCCATTCTTCCACGCCAGCGCCGCGGCGTCGGCGAGGCGGCGCAGTTCGGCGGCGCGTTCCTCGCCCTCGACATGGGCATAGCGGCCGGTGTGGAATTCGACGACGGGCGCGCGCAGCCGCATCGCGGCCTCGATTTGCCGCGCGTCGGGCTCGATGAACAGGCTGACGCGGATGCCCGCGTCGTTCAGCCGCGCGACGATCGGGGCGAGGTGGTTGTGCTGCCCCGCGGCGTCGAGCCCGCCCTCGGTCGTGCGCTCCTCGCGCTTTTCGGGGACGATGCACGCGGCGTGCGGTTTGTGGCGCAGCGCGATCTCAAGCATCTCTTCGGTCGCCGCCATTTCGAGGTTCAGCGGCAGGTCGGTCGCAGCCTGGATGCGCGCCAGGTCGTCGTCGCGGATATGGCGCCGGTCCTCGCGCAGGTGCGCGGTAATGCCGTCGCCTCCAACCGCCGCGACGATTTCCGCCGCGCGCACCGGGTCGGGGTGCTCGCCGCCGCGCGCGTTACGGATCGTCGCGACATGGTCGATGTTGACCCCGAGGCGAAGCCGCTGGCTCAATTCGCACGGCTCCCGGGCTTCACCGCCTTGGTCTTCGCCAGTTCGGGCGGCAGTTCGTCCTCGGCATAGGTCGGGAAATTGATCGCGACGAGCGGGTAGAAGGGCACGCCGAGTTCGACATGACCCGCCGACCGGTCGACGAGGGCGGCTTCGGCGATGACTTCGCCGCCCGCGGCGCGCACCGCGTCCATCGCTTCGCGCGACGACAGGCCGGTGGTCACAACATCCTCGACCATCAGCACCTTCGCGCCGGGTTCGATCGCAAAGCCGCGGCGCAGTTCGAAGGTGCCCGTCGGGCGCTCGACGAAAATCGCGGGCTTGCCGAGCGCGCGGCCCATTTCATGCCCGATGATGACGCCGCCCATCGCAGGCGAAACGACGATATCGATCGCCTGCTTGAGTTCGCGCGGCAGTTTCGCGGCAAGCGCGACAGCAAGCCGCCCCGCACGCTCGGTATCCATCAGGACGCGCGCGCATTGCAGGTAATATTCGCTGTGGCGGCCCGAGGAGAGCAGGAAGTGGCCCTGGAGCAGGGCATCGGCGGCGCGGAACTCGGCCAGGATTTCGTCATCGGTCATGGGAGAATTATTCTTTTGTCCTGTGCGTCGCCCGTGGCGGGCGAGCGGGTTTGAGCGGCGAAGATTATCCAGCCGCAAAATAGTGTTAGAGATGCTTGAGGCAAGCGGCAAGCGGGTCTATAGCGCCCGCGAGATTCAGCCTGTCCGATGGCTGCGTGGACCTGTGTCCAGCAGTGGGGAAAGGCCGGCTGGGGCATCAATAAGAACAACAGGCAACGGGCGGCACTATCCTTATGAAGAGCTTGAAAACCCTTGTAATTGCGGCGGCTTTGTCGCTCGGCGCGATGGGCGCCGGCCATGCGCAGGCACCCGCGACGGCTCCGGCCGAAGCACCCGCCGCAACGGCTCCGGCGAATCCGGCTCCGGCGGCCGCCGATGCGGCTGCTCCGGCAGCGACGCCGGTTGCGGCGACCGCCGCGGCTCCCGCTGGCGATGCGACCTATGTCCCGATGAAGCCGACCCCCGGGGTTGGCCAGCCGGTCGAAAAGGGCATCGACTTCCAGCCGCAGGTCAGCCCGATCGGCGAACAGGCATATTGGTTCAACCATGTCATCCTGCTCCCCGTCATCACGGTGATCACGCTCATCGTCCTGGGTCTTCTGCTCTGGGTGATGTTCCGTTTCCGCGCCAAGGCGAACCCGGTTCCGTCGAAGACGACGCACAACACCTTCATCGAAATCATCTGGACCGCCATTCCGGTGCTGATCCTCGCGGTGATCGCGGTGCCGTCGATCCGCCTGCTCGCGGCGCAGTATGAGCCGCCGAAGAAGGATGCGCTGACGATCAAGGTCACGGGTTACCAATGGTATTGGGGCTATGCCTATCCCGATCAGGGCATCGGCGAATATGTCTCGAAGATCCTGCCCGAAGACAAGGCGAAGGCCGCGGGTGAACCCTATCACCTCGCCGTCGACAACCGCATGGTCGTCCCCGTCGGCCGCCAGGTGAAGCTGATCATCACCGGCGCCGACGTGATCCACAGCTTCGCGGTCCCGGCCTTCTGGACCAAGATGGACGCGGTCCCCGGCCGCGCCAACGAAACGACCTTCACCGCGAACAAGGTCGGCGTCTATTACGGCCAGTGCTCGGAACTGTGCGGCGTCGATCACGGTTATATGCCGATCGCGGTCGAAGTGCTTCCGGTCGACAAATGGGAAGCGTGGGTCCGCTCGAAGGGCGGCAACCCCGCTGGTTCGGTCGCCGCGGCGCCTGCCGCTGCCGCGCCGGCGCCCGCTGCTGCGGCACCTGCCGCAACGCCGACCGCTGCACCCGAAGCTGCGCCCGCAGCGGCTCCTGCCGCCGCGCCGGCCGCCAAGAATTAATAAGGGGTCCGACAGATGACCGATATCGCTGCAACTGCACCCGATCATGGCCATGCCGTCCATGCGCATGACGATCATGATCACGACACGCCCGGCTTCTTTGTCCGCTGGTTCATGTCGACGAACCACAAGGACATCGGCACGCTCTACCTGATCTTCGCGATCGTCGCCGGCATCGTCGGCGGCGCGCTTTCGGGCATGATGCGTCTCGAACTCGCCGAACCCGGCGTCCAGTATCTTTCGGGCTGGGCCAGCGCCCTTGGCGGCGGTGCCGACGAGGTCGCGGGCAAGCATTTCTGGAACGTGATGATCACCGCGCACGGCCTGATCATGGTGTTCTTCATGGTCATGCCGGCGATGATCGGCGGCTTCGGCAACTGGTTCGTGCCGCTGATGATCGGCGCGCCCGACATGGCGTTCCCGCGCATGAACAACGTGTCCTTCTGGCTGACGTTCGTTGCATTCTTCATGCTCGTCGGCTCGATGTTCGTCCCGGGCGGCAGCGGCCATGGCGCCGGCACCGGCTGGACGGTCTACGCCCCGCTGTCGACCAGCGGCTCGGCAGGCCCGGCGGTCGACATGGCGATCTTCTCGCTCCACCTCGCGGGTGCGGCGTCGATCCTCGGTGCGATCAACTTCATCACCACCATCTTCAACATGCGCGCACCGGGCATGACGCTGCACAAGATGCCGCTGTTCGTGTGGTCGGTGCTCGTCACCGCCTTCCTGCTGCTGCTCGCGCTGCCGGTTCTCGCTGCGGCGATCACCATGCTGCTGACCGACCGCAACTTCGGCACCACCTTCTATGATGCGGCCGGCGGCGGCGACCCCGTCCTCTACCAGCATCTCTTCTGGTTCTTCGGCCACCCCGAAGTGTACATCATGATCCTGCCGGGCTTCGGCATCGTCAGCCAGATCATCTCGACCTTCAGCAAGAAGCCGGTGTTCGGTTATCTCGGCATGGCCTATGCCATGGTCGCGATCGGCGTCGTCGGCTTCATCGTGTGGGCGCACCACATGTTCACGGTCGGCATGAGCGTGAACCTCAAGATGTACTTCACCGCGGCGACGATGGTCATCGCGGTCCCGACGGGCATCAAGATCTTCAGCTGGATCGCCACCATGTGGGGCGGTTCGATGACGTTCAAGACGCCGATGATGTGGTCGCTCGGCTTCATCTTCATGTTCACCGTCGGCGGCGTGACCGGCGTCGTGCTCGCCAATGGCGGCGTCGACACCAACCTGCACGACACCTATTATGTCGTCGCGCACTTCCACTATGTGCTGTCGCTGGGCGCGGTCTTCTCGCTCTTCGCCGGCTTCTATTACTGGTTCCCGAAGATGTCGGGCCGGATGTACAGCGAGTTCCTCGGACAGCTGCACTTCTGGGTCTTCTTCATCGGCGTGAACGTCATGTTCTTCCCCCAGCACTTCCTGGGCCAGCAGGGCATGCCGCGCCGTTACCCCGACTATGCGGAAGCCTATGCCTATTGGCATTACATCTCGTCGTTCGGCTATGTGATCATGGCCGCCGGCATGGTGTTCTTCTTCGTGAACATCCTCTACTCGCTGTTCGCCGGCAAGAAGGCCGCCGACAATCCGTGGGGCGAAGGCGCGACGACGCTCGAATGGACGCTGTCGAGCCCGCCGCCGTTCCACCAGTTCAACGAACTGCCGCGTATCGCCTGATTTGTGTTGCCCCCTGCCGTTTGACGGCAGGGGGCGCACGATTTTCGGGCCGGAGTAAATATGGCGCAGAGCCTGACCCACGGCGAAACGGCGTTACCCGCCGATTGGCGCGACCTGTTCGCGCTGACGAAGCCCCGCGTGATGTCGCTGGTGGTGTTCACCGCCTTGTGCGGCCTGCTCGCGGCGCCGGGCAGCGTCCCGCCCGTCCTTGCTTTCTCGTCGATCCTCGCGATCGCGCTGGGGGCAGGGGCTTCGGGTGCGCTCAACCAATGGTATGAAGCCGGCCTCGACGCCAAGATGAAGCGGACCGCGGGGCGGCCGCTTCCCGCAGGGCGCCTCGATCCGCAGACCGCGCTGCAATTCGGTGTCGGGCTTGCCGCCTTTTCGCTGTTCCTGATGCTCTTCGCATCGAACTGGCAGGCGACGCTGCTGCTCGCGCTGTCGATCCTCTTCTACGTCTTCGTCTATACGATGTGGCTGAAACCGCGGACGCCGCAGAATATCGTCATCGGCGGCGCGGCGGGCGCCTTTCCGCCGCTGATCGGCTGGGTGGCTGCCACAGGTTCGATCGCCCCGCTGCCGGTGTTGCTGTTCCTGCTGATATTCCTGTGGACGCCGCCGCATTTCTGGGCGCTCGCGCTGTTCGTCCGCTCGGACTATGCCGCCGCGGGCATTCCGATGATGCCCGTCGTTGCGGGCGAGAAGTCGACGCGGCGCCAGATTCTTTTTTATGCCGTCATCATGGCGATCGGTGCGATCGCACCCTGGCCGCTCGGCTACACCGGTGCGCTTTACGGCTGGACCGCGGTGATCCTGTCGGCGGTCTTCGTGCTGCTGTCGATCCAGGTCGGCACGCGCACGACGGGTGAGGGCGACCTGATGCAACCCGAAAAGCGCCTGTTCGCTTATTCGATCGCCTATCTTTTCATTTTGTTCGGCGCTGTCGTTGCCGACCATTGGTGGCCGCTATGACCGAAAAACCGAATCTCGAACCCTTTGACGAGGCCGAATATCGCCGCCGCCAGCGCAGCCGCGCGAACATGATGGCGTGGATGCTTGGCGCGCTCGCGATCCTGTTCTTCTTCATCACCATCGCAAAGATGCAGATTTTCTCATGATCGGCCGCATGTCTCCGAACGCGAAGACCGCGAGCTTCGCCGCGCTGATCGCTGTCGCGATGACGGGCCTCGGCTTTGCTGCCGTGCCGCTGTACGACCTGTTCTGCCGCGTCACCGGGTTCGGCGGCACGACGCAGCGTTATGACCCGGTCGCCGCGGCGGCCGAGCCCGAGATATTGAGCCAGACGATCTCGGTGCGTTTCGACGCCAATGTCTCACCGAACCTGCCGTGGAAATTCTATCCCGAGCATCCGCGCGACACGGTCAGCGTCGGCGCGCGCGACATGGCGATCTTCATTGCCGAAAATAATTCGGCGCATCCCGTCGTCGGGACTGCCAGTTTCAACGTCACGCCCGACCAGGCGGGCAAATATTTTACCAAGATCCAGTGCTTCTGCTTCACCGAACAACGGCTGGAGCCGGGGCAGCAGATGCGCATGCCGGTGTTGTTCTTCGTCGATCCGAAGATCATGGACGACCCCGACGCGCGCGACGTGCAGGAAATCACCCTTAGCTATACCTTCCACCCTGTAGACGAGGGTAAAAAGGCGAGCTAAGGCCGCGAACAAGAGTCTAACAAGACCGGCAGATGATGGGGAATCGTCATGCTGGGGCTGCTAAAAACGGGAAACACGCCATGTCCGGTGCGAAACATCATGACTACCACCTCGTAAATCCCAGCGTCTGGCCGCTGATCGGCTCGGTCGCTGCCATGGTGATGTTCTTCGGGCTCGTCATGGCGATGCACGCGGATTATTTCGGCGGCATCGGCAAGTGGGTCCTCGGCCTCGGCTTCATGGGCGTGATCGCCACCTTCTTCAGCTGGTGGTCGGACGTCATCAACGAAGCGCACGCCGGCGACCATACCCCGGTTGTCCAGTTGCACCTGCGTTACGGCATGATCCTCTTCATCGCCTCCGAAGTCATGTTCTTCGTCGGCTGGTTCTGGGCATGGTTCGACTTTTCGCTCTTCCCGGTTCCGATCGAATATGCCGAAGGCGCGGTCACCTCGCTGTTCGGGCAGGATGGCGCCGCGGCGATCACCATGTGGCCGCCGAAGGGCATCGAAGTCATCGATCCCTTCTCGCTGCCGCTGCTCAACACACTGATCCTGCTCTGCTCGGGCACGACGATCACCTGGGCGCACCACGCGCTGATCCACGGTGACCGTGAAGGCCTGAAGAAGGGCCTGTGGCTGACGATCATCCTCGGCGTCGTCTTCTCGACGATCCAGGCGTATGAATATGCTCACGCGCCGTGGGGCTTCGGACAGAGCAACTATAGCTCGGCCTTCTACATGGCGACCGGCTTCCACGGTTTCCACGTGCTCGTCGGCACGATCTTCCTGATCGTCTGCCTCGTGCGCACCTACAAGGGCCACTTCACCCCGACCCAGCATTTCGGGTTCGAGGCCGCGGCCTGGTACTGGCACTTCGTCGACGTCGTGTGGCTGTTCCTCTTCATCATCGTCTATGTCTGGGGCGGCTGGGGCGCGCCGATCGCCGCGCACTAAATTGCCGACTGGCGACAAAATTCAAAAGGGGCAGCCGCCGGTCTGGCGCGCTGCCCTTTTTGGTCTCTGCCCCGAATGCGGCGCGCCGGCCCTGTTCGAAGGGCCGGTAAAGTTTCGTCCGAAATGCGAAAGCTGCGGGCTCGATTATGGCCGCTACAATGTCGGCGACGGCCCCGCAGCTTTCCTGACATTGATCATCGGTGCGCTGTTGATCGCGATCGCGCTCACGCTCGATGCCGTCGTGCGCCCGCCCTTGTGGGTGCATGTCATCCTTTGGGTGCCCTTGACCGCCGCCGCGGTCGTCTATGGCCTGCGCGTGGGCAAGGGCGCCTTGCTGGCGAGCGAGCACCAGCGTCAGGCGGCCGAGGGCCGCAAGGTGGACAAGCATGACTGAACCAGCCCAACAGGCCGCGCGGCGCTGGCCGCTGATCCCCACGATCCTTGTGCTCGCTGCGGTCGCGGTCATGATCGCGCTCGGCGTCTGGCAGCTCCAGCGCAAGAGCGAGAAGGAAGCGCTGATCGCGCTGTTCCAGCGCAACATGGCGATGTCTTCGACCGTCGCCTATCCCGAACTGCCGCCCGTCGCCGACGCCTTCCTCTATCGCAAGAGCAGCATCGTTTGCCTCGACCCGGTGGGCTGGGACCCGCGCAGCGGCACCGACCGCAAGGGCAAGTCGGGTATCCGCATGATCGCCGAGTGTCGCACCGGCGCCGAGGGGCCGGGCGTGCTCGTCGATGTCGGGATCGGCGACACTTTCACTCCGCCCAAATGGGCGGGCGGAACGGTACAGGGGACGATCGTTCCCGGACCCGAACAGCCGACGGTGATGGAACGCGCGATGGGCAAGGCGACGCCTGCGCGCGCGATGCTGATCGCTGATCAACCAGTCGCGGGCCTCCGCGCCAGCGCGGTTCCCTCAGCCGACGATACGCCGAACAATCACCTTGCCTACGCGTTCCAATGGTTCTTCTTTGCGATCGTAGCGCTGATTATCTACGTCCTCGCGGTCCGCCGCCGCTTGCAGCCGTGACGGCGCGCCGCTAGGCGCTGTCCGTCATGGACTATATCAGCACCCGCGGCTCTGCGCCGACCCTCGACTTTCGTGCCGCGACGCTTGCGGGCCTTGCCAGCGACGGTGGCCTGTATGTGCCGGCAAAATGGCCGCAGATGTCGATCGACGAAATTCGCGCGCTTGCGGGGCTCGACTATGCCGAAACTGCGGTACGGATCATGCGCCCCTTCGTCGCGGGCGTCCTGACCGAGGATGAACTGCGCAGCCTTTGCCATGCCGCCTATGGCCGCTTCAGCCATGACGCGGTAACCCCGCTCGTCCAGCTCGACCATCGCCACTGGCTGCTCGAACTCTTCCACGGCCCGACGCTCGCGTTCAAGGATGTCGCGCTGCAATTGCTCGGCGAACTGTTCGAAAAGTTCCTCGCGGGCGGCGACACCGACATCACGATCGTCGGCGCGACCTCGGGCGACACCGGGTCGGCGGCGATCGAGGCGGTCGCGGGGCGCGAGCATATCCAGATCTTCATGCTCCACCCCGAAGGCCGGGTCAGCGACGTCCAGCGCCGCCAGATGACGACGGTGCTGGCGCCCAACGTCCATAATATCGCGATCGACGGCAGCTTTGACGACGCGCAGGCGATGGTGAAGCGGTTGTTCGGCGACGAAGAGGCCCGCGCGCGGGTCAATCTGTCGGCGGTGAACAGCATCAACTGGGCGCGGCTGATGGCGCAGGTCGTCTATTATTTCTATGCCGCGGTGCGGCTCGGCGGGCCCGACCGTCCGGTGGCGTTCAGCGTTCCCACGGGCAATTTCGGCGATGTGTTCGCGGGCTATGTGGCGGCGCAGATGGGGCTGCCGATCGCAAGGCTGGTCGTCGCGACGAACGTCAACGACATCCTCCACCGCGCGCTGACCAGCGGCGACTATAGCGCGGGCACGGTGACGCCGACCGCGACGCCGAGCATGGATATCCAGGTCAGCAGCAATTTCGAGCGGCTGCTCTTCGACCTCGCAGGGCGCGACGGCGCCGCGATCACCGGCATGATGGGTGAGTTCGACAAGAACCGCGCGATGACGATCCCCGCCGACATGCTGGCTGGCGCGAAGGACCTGTTTTCGAGCGCGAGCATCGACGGCGACGCGATGGCGCTCGCGCTGCGCTGGGCGCAGGAACATGGTGGGCAGATCATCGATCCACACAGCGCGGTCGGCCTCGCTGCAGCGCGCGCGCTCGATATCGATGCCGACATTCCCGTCGTCACGCTCGCGACCGCGCATCCGGCGAAGTTCCGCGAAGCCGTCGAACGCGCAACCGGCGTGCGCCCGCCGCTGCCTGCGCGGCTCGGCAATCTGTTCGATCGCGAAGAGCGTTACGAACGCCTGCCGGGCGACTATGACGCGGTGAAAGCGTTCGTTCTCGCGGAAGCCGCGCGTGGCTGACCTTCTGCCCCTCGTCACGCTCGTCGGCGAGGCGTGGGACGATTATGGGCTCGTCGACAGCGGGAACGGGCGCAAGCTCGAACGCTATGGCCGCTTTCGCTTCATCCGCCCCGAACCGCAGGCGATGTGGGCGCCCGCGCTGCCCGCCAGCGATTGGGACAAGGCCGACGGCGAGTTCATCCCCGCGTCGGACGACGACGGCGGCGGCCGCTGGTATTATAACAAGCCGGTGCCCGCCGAAGGCTGGCCGCTCGGCTGGCGCGAGACGCGCTTCACCGCATCGTGCACGCCGTTCCGCCATCTGGGCTTTTTTCCCGACATGGCGCCGGTGTGGGACTGGCTGCGCGAGAAAGTCGCCGACAAGCCCGATCCGGCCTTCCTGAACCTGTTCGGCTACACCGGCGTCGGCAGCCAGGCGCTCGCCGCGGCGGGCGCGTCGGTCACGCATGTCGATGCGTCGAAGAAGTCGGTGGGGCAGGCGCGCGAGAATGCCGCGCTTGCCGGCATGGCCGACAAGCCGCTGCGCTGGATCCTCGACGACGCAGGCAAGTTCACCGCACGCGAGGTGCGGCGCGAGAAGCGCTACGACGCGATCCTGCTCGACCCGCCGAAGTTCGGCCGCGGCCCGACCGGCGAGCGCTGGCAGATCGAGGAGGGGCTCGCGCCCTTGCTCGCCGACTGCCGCCAGTTGCTCGACGAGGACAGCCGGGCATTGTTCCTTACCGTCTACGCGGTGCGCATGTCGGCGCTCGCGATCGGCGAACTCCTTGCGCAATTGTTCGCCGACCTGCCGGGCAAGGTCGAGTGCGGCGAGTTGGCCGTGCGCGAAGAGGCGCGGGGATTGCTGCTCCCGACCGCGATTTTCGCGCGCTGGAGCCGCTGAAACCGCAGCCAACCGCCTGTTAGGTTGCATACGTTTGCGGCGCAGAATCTGTAATATTGTGACCGAATTGCCACAGCCGATGCGTTGACAATGAGAACGTTCCCATTTAGATAACGTTCACATAACGGGAATGCCGCCATTAAAAGAGCGGCTGATGTGGGAGGAAAAGGGATGCGGGCGTCTCAAAAGCAGTGGCTTGCCAAAATTCTGGCCGGTACGTCGGCGCTGTCCTTGATGGGCATGGCGCAGGCAGCGGCGGCGCAGGATGCGCCGGCCGAGGAAGTGAACGGCGACGAGATCGTCGTGACCGGCATCCGCGCCAGCCTTGCCGCATCGGCCGACATCAAGCGCGAAGCGCAGGGCGTCGTCGACGCGATTTCGGCCGAAGACATCGGCAAATTTCCCGACACCAACCTCGCCGAATCGCTGCAGCGCATCACCGGCGTGTCGATCGACCGCTCGAACGGCGAAGGCTCGCTGGTTACCGTCCGCGGCTTCGGTCCCGAATTTAACCTGGTGACATTGAACGGGCGCCAGATGCCGACCGCGCTGATCGGCGGCGGGGACAATGCCCCGTCGTCGCGCTCGTTCGATTTCGACAATATCGCTTCCGAAGGCATTGCCGGGGTCGAGGTCTACAAGAGCGGCCGGGTCACGATGGAATCGGGCGGGATCGGCTCGATCATCAACCTTCGCACGCCGCGCCCGCTCGACAAGCCGGGCCTGCGGGGCAGCCTTGCGGTCAAGGGCGTCTATGATTCGTCGCGTAACGAGGGCAATCCGATCACTCCCGAGGTGTCGGGCATTATCAGCACGACCTTTGCGAACGACACGATCGGCATCCTGATCACGGGGTCGTACCAGAAGCGCAAGTCGAGCGAAAACAACGCCAATGTCGGCTGGCGCGACGGCTATCTGGGCAGCGAGAATAATTGGGGTTCGCTGGCGCAGCCGGGCACGCCGCGGGCGGCCAACATCACGAACCGGCCCGACCCGACCGATGTCTATCAGGTCCCGCAGAATGCGTCCTATGACCTCAACGATGTCAATCGCGAGCGCATCAACGGTCAGGCAGTGCTGCAATTCCGTCCGAGCGACGCGTTCACCGCGACGATCGATTATACCTATGCCCGCAACACCGTCGAAACGCGCAACAGCAATGTCGGCGTATGGTTCAACCACGAAGACACGTCGAGCGCATGGACCGACGGCCCGGTCGCCGGCCCGCTCTTCTACACCGAACGCTTCGCGGCGCCGACCGGTGTGCCGGGACCGAACGCGCTCTATGGCGGCAAGGATCTATCCTACAGCGGCGCGCTGACCGAAAACCGGGCCGAGAATAAGTCGCTCGGCGTCAATCTGGAATGGAACGGGCCGGGCGGCGTCACCTTCGAACTCGATGGTCACCATTCGACCGCCGAAGTAAATCCGGTCAATCGCTTTGGATCGAGCATGTCGCTGGGCAACGCCGTCTTCGGCGTCCAGAGCCAGACGCTCAATTTCGAAAACGACCTGCCGGTCATCTCTTATGGCATGTACCCCGGTATCGATCCGCTGAACCCCGCGCTGATCACGCCGACCGGCAACGCCTTCCGCAACGCGATTTTCCGGAACCGGATCAACCAGGTTCAGCTCCGCGGTCAATATGACCATGACGGGGGCTTCCTCGACAGCATCGACTTCGGCGTGTCCTATGTCGACAGCAAGGTGCGTTCGGCTTTCGGCACGATCCAGAATGACGATACGTGGGGCGGGGCCGGGCCGGCGTCGAGCATTCCCGATGACATCTTCTCGCTCGTGACGCTGCCGGACAAATTCCCGGGTCTTGCGCAACCGTCGATGATCGGAAGCTTCTATCGTTTCGATTTCGAACGCATGGCCGATCTGGTCGAACAGAATTTCCAGACGTGCAGCAACCCCGCGACGGGTTCGGCCATGCCGGGGACATGCCTCGCGAACTTCAATACCGACCGGCGCATCAGCGAAAAAACGCTCGCGCCGTATCTCCAGGTAGCGACGGTATTCGACCTGTTCGAAAATCCGGCGCATCTCGTTGCGGGCATCCGATACGAGACGACCGACATTTCATCGTCGGCGCTGGTGCCGGTCCCCATCACGACCACCTGGGTCGGCGACAATGAATTCAACGTCGTCTTTTCGGGCGACAGCGATTTCACCCGGTTCAAGGGGTCCTACGACAACTGGTTGCCCGCGATCGACTTCGACATCTCGCCGATGGAGGATGTCAAGCTGCGTGCATCGTACAGCCACACGATCGCGCGTCCCAGCTATGACTTGATGCAGGGCGGGCGCACGATCGACACATTGTTCCGCGTCGGCGGCGGAGGCGGCGCGCAGGGCAACCCGGGGCTGATCCCCTATAAATCCAAGAATATCGACCTGTCGGCCGAATGGTATTACGCGCGCGACAGCTATATTTCGGCGGGCTATTTCCACAAGGATGTGAGCAATTTCATATCCTCGACGCGCATCGACAGCAGTGCTTTCGGGCTCACGACGCCGGTGGGCGGACCGCGCTGGAATGCCGCCCTCTCTGCTCTCGGCGCCAACGCGACCGTCGCGCAGATCCGCCAATATATCATCACCAATTTCCCGTCGACGGTCACGGGCAATATCATCAACGCCGCGCCGGGCGATCCGCTCGTCAATTTCGAGATTACAACGCCGGTCAACAGCGACCAGACCGCGTCGCTCAACGGTTGGGAATTCGCGCTTCAGCACAGCTTCTGGGATACGGGCTTTGGCGTGATCCTGAACTATACGATCGTCAACGGCGATGCGACTTACGACAACACGCAGCCGTCGTCGGTGGCGCAGTTCGCGCTGGTCGGCCTGAGCGACACGGCGAACGCCGTTGCCTTTTACGACAAGGGGCCGATCCAGGCGCGCGTGGCGTGGAACTGGCGCGACAAATTCCTTTCGGGAACGGGTCCCAATCCGACCTATACCGAGGCCTATTGGCAGATCGACGCCAGCGCGAGCTATGAGTTCATTCCCGGGCTCACCGCCTTTGTCGAGGCGATCAACCTGACGGGCGAGGGGCAACGCAAGCATCTGAGGCACGAAAATAATGTGACCTTCGTGTCGCCCGGCTTCGCCCGATATGCAGCGGGGGTCAGGTTCAGCTTCTAAGGCGGATGGGCCATCTCCGTCCGGCTGCAGGCAAGAGGGTCGCACCTGTTCGGGTGCGGCTCTTTTGCGTGACGATGACGGCAAGCTGGCTTAGGATCGACGGCAATGACTAGCGCGATCGAGAGGGTTGTCATCGTGGGCGGCGGCACCGCCGGCTGGCTCGCGGCGTCGCGCCTTGCCAGCTCGCCGCGGGCAGTGGCGGGACAGCTTTCGGTCACGCTGATCGAGGCGCCCGACATTCCGACGATCGGCGTCGGCGAGGGGACATGGCCGACGATGCGCGCGACGCTGGCCGCGATCGGGATCGGCGAGGCCGAATTCCTTGCGGCGTGCGACGGATCGTTCAAACAGGGTTCGCGCTTCGACGGCTGGGTGAACGGTGCGGCGGATGACCGCTATCTGCATCCCTTCACGTCGCCGCCTGCCGCGCCGACGGCGGAGTTGCTGGCGGCGTGGCAGGCCGGGTCACCCCGTCAACCGTTCGCGGCGGCGATGACCGCGCAGGCGCATGTCTGCGACCTCGACCTTGCGCCGCGGCAACGCGCGATGCCCGACTATCAGGGTGCGGCGAACTACGCCTATCACCTCGATGCCGGCAAGTTTGCGGCGCTGCTCGCGGGGCATGCGGTCCGGCGGCTCGGCGTGCGGCATATATCGGACCATGTCGTCCAGGTCGCGCGCGACGGCGCGGGCGGGATCGCCGCGGTCACGACGCGGGCGAACGGCGATATCGCAGGCGACCTGTTCATCGATTGCACCGGGCATGCGTCGTTGCTGATCGGCGGCGAACTCGGCGTCGAGTGGATTGACCGCAGCGACACCTTGTTCAACGACCGCGCGCTCGCGGCACAGGTGCCGGTGACGCCGGGCAGTCCGATCGCGTCGCAGACGGTGTCGACCGCGCACGCCGCGGGCTGGATCTGGGATATCGGCCTGCCGGGGCGCCGCGGCATCGGATGCGTCTACGCCAGCCGTTTCATGGATGACGACGCGGCCGAAGCAACGCTGCGCGCCTATATCGCGCGCGTGCTGCCCGACGCGCCTGCGGTTCCCGTGCGCCGGCTGAGCTTCCCGACCGGGCATCGCGCGCGCTTCTGGCAGGGCAATTGCATCGCGGTCGGCCTGTCGGCGGGCTTCATCGAGCCCCTCGAGGCGTCGGCGATCGTGCTGATCGAATTGTCGCTGAACGCGCTGATCGACAATTTCCCGGCGAGCCGCGATGCAATGGCGATCCATGCCGGCCGTTTCAACGAGCTGTTCTGCTACCGCTGGGACCGCATCGTCGAGTTCCTCAAGCTGCATTATGCGCTGAGCCGGCGCGACGAGCCTTACTGGCTGGCACAGCGCGATCCGGCGCATATCCCGCCGCGGCTCGCCGCGATGCTGCAACTGTGGCGCGACCAGCCGCCGTCCGCGTGGGATTTCCCCCGCGTCGACGAGATTTTCTCGGCCGAAAGCCACCAATATATCCTCTATGGCATGGGCTATCCGGTCCCCGGTGACCTGCCCGGGGGAACGCGCGCCAGCTCGCTGCTTGGCGAAATCCGCCAGCGCGCGCGGTCGCTCGCCGCGGCACTGCCCGCCAATCGCGACTATCTCGATGCGCTGCGCCCCGATGCCCATAGGGTCGCGGCGCGACAGGAAGGAATTTGATGACCCGCCACGCCGTCCTCGACAACAAGACCCACCGCGACTTGCGTATCCGGACCGATGCGGGCGCGGAGCTGGGCGACGACATCATGGCGACGCTGACGGTGCCGAGCGAGTTCCGCCGCGTACAGGCGCATTTCCCGATCCTGTTCCGCCGCGAGACGGGGCGCGAGGATTTCGCCGCGCTGGCGATGTTCGGCTTCCAGAATGGCGAAAATTTGTTCCTCGAAGGCAATCGCTGGGATGCGCGCTATCGTCCGCTGTCGGTCGCGATCCAGCCTTTCCTGATCGGCCGCCCGGCGAACGGCGACGGGCCGGGGCAGGTCCATATCGACATGGACCATCCGCGTATCGCCGCGGGCGGCGAAGGGATGCGGCTGTTCGACGCCGACGGCGCCGCGACCCCCTATCTCGAAGACATCGCCGAGCGGCTCGGCGACCTCGACGAAGGTTATCGCGAGAGCAAGGCTTTCTACGACGCGCTGCTCGCCTACGACCTGCTCGAACCGTTCAGCCTCGAAGTGACACTCGACGACGGGTCGCTGCATTCGCTCGTCGGATTTCATATCATCGACGAGGCGAAGCTGCGTGCGCTGGATGGCGAGGCGCTTGGCGCGCTCCACGCTGACGGGCACCTGATGCCGATGTTCATGGCACTTGCCTCGCTGTCGCAGCTCGCCGTGCTCGTTGCGCGCAAGAACCGCAGGCTCGGCGGTGGCTGAACAGGGCGGCGCCTTTACCGACCGCCTCGCGCGCGTGCCCGAGCGCGAATGGGATAAGGGGGCGGGGCTCGACGCGTTGCTGGAAGGCGCGCGCGAGCCCTTTGTCCTGCGCGGACTCGTCGCCGACTGGCCGCTCGTCGCGGCGGGCAAGCGTTCGGCGCGCGATGTGCGGCGCTACCTGCTCGATCATGCGCGCGAGCGCCCGTTCAAGGTGTCGATCGGCCCGCCGGGGCACGACGGCCGGCTCTTCTACGACGCCGATATGGAGATGAATTTCCGGATCGGAACGGGCAGGCTCGCCGATATCTTCGGCGGGATCGATCAGGCCGAGGAACGCGGCGAAAGCCGCACCGTCTACCTCGCCTCGATCGACATTCCGTCGCATTTCGACGGGCTTGGCGAAGCCAACCCGCTCGATCTCGGCGACCGCGATCCGCTGAAGAGCATCTGGATCGGCACGCGGACGAAGATCGCCGCGCACAACGATTTTCCCGACAATCTGGCCTGCTGCGCGGCGGGGCGCCGCCGCTTCACGCTGTTTCCACCGGGGGCGTTCCGCAACCTCTATCTCGGCCCGATCGATAACACGCCCGCGGGTCGCGTCGTCAGCATGGTCGATTTCGACGCGCCCGATCTTGCCGCGCACCCGCGCTTCGTCGACGCGATGGCCGAGGCGCTGACGGTCGAACTCGAACCCGGCGACGCGATCTTCATCCCCTCGATGTGGTGGCACCATGTCGAGGGACTCGAAGCCTTCAACATCCTCGTCAACTATTGGTGGCGCCGCACCCCGGCGTGGCTCGGCCAGCCGCAGGCGGCGCTCAACCATGCGATCCTCGCGATCCGCGACCTGCCGCCTGAAGACAAGGCGATCTGGCGCGAGCAGTTCGACCATTATGTTTTCGACAATGACGCGAGCGTCACCGACCATATTCCCCAAACCGCGCGCAGCATCCTCGCCCCGCTCACGTCCGAGACGGCGGGTCGGCTGCGCGCCTTCCTGCTGAGGGCTTTGAGTAAATGAGCGACAAGAAACCTGTCCGTGTCGTCATCGCGGGCGGCGGTACTGCCGGTTGGATGATGGCGGCCGCGATCGCGCGCACGATGGGCCCGACGGTCGAACTGACGCTGGTTGAATCCGAGCAGATCGGCACGATCGGGGTCGGGGAATCGACGATCCCGCCGCTGGTCAATTTCAACCGCATCCTCGGCGTCCCCGAACCCGAATTCATGCGCGCGACGCAGGCGACCTTCAAACTCGGCATCCTGTTCGACAACTGGAAACATGACGGTGACAGCTATTTTCACAGCTTCGGTTTGTCGGGCAAGGACCACTGGTCGGCGGGCTTCCAGCATTTCTGGCTGAATGCCCGCGAGCGCGGGCATACGCAGCCATACAGCGATTATTGCCTCGAACTCGTCGCGGCGATGCAGGGCAAGTTCGCGCACCTTCCCGAAGAGCGGATGAACTATGCCTATCATGTCGATGCGACGCTTTACGGGCGTTTCCTGCGCAAGCTGGCCGAGGCCGACGGATGCAAGCGCGTCGAGGGAAAGATCGCGCGCGTCGAGCTGAACGGGGAAAATGGCGATATCGCCGCGCTGCATCTTGATGGCGAACGGCGGGTCGAGGGCGACATGTTCGTCGACTGCACGGGCTTTCGCGGCCTGCTGATCGACGGTGCGCTGCACGCGGGATTCGAGGATTGGAGCCACTGGCTGCCCAACGACAGCGCGATCGCGGTGCAGTCGAAGCATCTGGGGCCGCCGATGCCCTATACGCAGGCGATCGCGCACGACGCCGGGTGGCAATGGCGCATCCCGCTCCAGCATCGCATGGGCGCCGGCATCGTCTATTCGAGCGGTTACCTGTCGCGCGACGCCGCCTATGACCGGCTGATGGGCAGCGTCGGCGAGCCGCTGATCGAACCCTTCGATATCAAGTTCAAAGGCGGCGTGCGGCGCAAGCAATGGTTCCGCAACTGCGTTGCGGTCGGCCTCGCGGGCGGCTTCGTCGAGCCGCTCGAGGCGACGACGGTGCACCTGATCCAGCGCGCAGTGCTGCGCTTCATCCGCCTGATGCCGAACGGACGCGTCAGCGAGCGCGACGCGCAGGAATTCAACGACCAGCAGCGGCTCGATATCGAGCAGATCCGCGACTTCGTCGTGCTGCACTACAAGGCGACCAACCGCCGCGACAGCCCGTTCTGGCGCCATGTCGCGAACATGCCGATCCCGGACTCGTTGCAGCAGAAGATCGAGCTGTTCCGCGAGACCGGCCGTGTGTTCCGCAAATATGAGGAACTGTTCGCCGAGAATAGCTGGGTACAGGTGATGATGGGGCAGGGGATCGAGCCGCAGACCTATCATCCCATCGCCGACAAGCTGCGCGATGACGAGGTCGAGCGATTGTTCCAGTCGATTCGCGACAATATCGCGCAGACGGTCGCGACCTTGCCCGAGCACCAGGCCTATGTCGCGCGCTATTGCGGCGCTGCGGAGCCACAGGCAGCATGATTGTCGATCGCCGCGGAAACCGGAAAATTATGGAAGCAGAGCGGGTTCGCGGCTGGCAATGTGGCGGCGATACCGGTAGCGATGACGGAAACAGAGGGGGCCAAGGGACATAATGGGGCGTCGGCGGCAGTCGGTCACGATCAAGCATGTTGCAGCCGACGCGGGCGTGTCGCTGCAGACCGTGAGCCGTGTCATCAACAACGAGCCCAATGTGCGTCCCGAGATGAAGGAGCGCGTCCAGGCGTCGATCGACAAGCTCGGCTATGTCCCGTCGATCGCGGCACAGCGGATGAGCGGGTCGCGGTCCTATCTGATCCTCGCGATCAACGACCGCGAACGTACGATCGCCGACTGGCAGGGGCGGCAGGGGGTCGACTGGGTCGACCAGATGCTGCTCGGCGGGATGCTGAAATGCGCCGAGTTCGGCTATCGGATGATCTTCGAGCTGGTCGATACGCATAACGACCATGTCGAGCGCGAGCTACGCGCGGCGATCGCGGCGCTCCAGCCCGATGGGGTGATCCTGACCCCGCCGCATTCGGACAATCCGCTGATCGTCGGGCTGCTCGACCAGCAGAAGATTCCCTTCGCGCGCATCGGGTCGCGCGGCGGCGCGGCGGGGATCGCGCTGACGATGGACGATGAGGGATCGGCGCGGCGTGCGACGCGGTATCTGATCGACCTCGGTCACCAGCGCATCGGTTTCGTCGCGGGCTCGCCCGAATATAGCCTCAGCCGCTGGCGCATCGACGGATGGCAGGGCGAGATGGCGGCGGCCGGCCTGTCCACCGAGGGGCTGCTCGTCGAGGGCGACTTCACCTTTGCGTCGGGAACGCACGCGGCGCAGCAATTGCTCGGCGGCGCGAACCCGCCAACTGCGATCATCGCGAGCAGCGACCAGATGGCACTCGCGACGCTCGAGGTCGCGCGCGAAAAGGGGCTCGATGTGCCGGGGCAATTGTCGATCGTCAGCTTCGACAACACCCCCGTCGTGCGCTTCACGCAGCCGGCGCTGACCGCGGTCGACCAGCCGGTCGCCGAAACGGCGTCGCGCGCGGTCGAGCTGATCATTGCGGCGCAGCGCGGCGCGCCGCGCCCGACCGAGCCGACGCGCGTGCAGGGCGGGCTTGTCCCGCGGGGATCGACTGCAGCCCCGCCGGCCGCCGCGCATGGCTGACAAGGTGGTCGCGCGCCGCCAGTCGCTCGGCTTCCTCCTCCTCTACGCGCTCGCTTCGGCGGGCGGCGCGATCGCCTATGTGCCGTTCCTGACGATCTGGCTGCCCGGCCGGATGACCGAGCTGGCGGGTTCGGCGGACGTGCAGACCCTGGGCTATGTCACCTTCTTCGGCGCGATCGCGGCCAGTGTCGGTGCGATCGGGTTCGGATGGCTCAGCGATCGCACGCAGAGCCGGCGCGGCTGGGTGCTCGCCGGGCTGGCGCTGACCATCGGCTTGCTGCTGGCGGTGCCGCTTGCACAGGACATCTGGTCGCTTGTAGCGATCATCATCGCCTGGCAGCTTGCGCTCAATATGATGCTCGGGCCGCTCGCCGCCTGGGCCGGCGACCTTGTTCCCGACGATCAGAAGGGCCTGCTCGGCGGCTTGCTCGCTTTCTCGCCCGCGCTGGGCGGCTGGTCAGGATGGCTCGTCACCTGGCCGGGATTGGTGCCGGCGGAAAGCCGGTTGATCGTGATCGCGCTGCTCGTTGCGACCGCGGTGCTGCCGGTGCTGCTGTTCGGCCGTCCGCGGCCGTTCCCCGAACTCACCGCGCCGCCCAAGCGGACGCAAGAGACGGGCCCGCAGCGACCGACCGGCCCCGCGGTGCGGATGTGGCTCGCGCGCCTGCTCGTCCAGATCGCCGAGGCGGCGCTGTTCGCCTATCTCTATTTCTGGTTCCGCTCGATCGATCCCACGATGCACGACAATGAGAAAGCGCGGCTATTCGGCATGGCGCTGACGATCGCGATCCCGCTCGCGCTGGCGAGCGGGCGCTGGGCCGACCGCAACGACCGGCCGTTCCTGCCGCTCGTCGTCAGTTCGGCGGTGTCGGGGCTTGGCATGGTCGGCATGGCGCTCGCGACAGGGCTCGACGCGGCGAAGGCGAGCTACCTCGTGTTCGGAATCGCGACGACGGTGTTCCTGTCGCTCCATAGCGGTCAGACGCTGCGCATCCTGCCGCGTTCGGACCGGCGCGGGCGCGACCTTGGCATCTTTAACCTCACCAACACCGTTCCATCGCTGATCATGCCCTGGCTCACAATCTCGCTGGTCCCCGGCTTCGGTTTTGACGCGCTTTTCCTGTTGCTTGCGGGATTGACCGCGATCGCGGTGCTGCTCCTCGCAACGATGCCGCGCCTGCGCTGACGCCTCCCGAATACAGCGCTTGATTTCATCCGGCGGCTATGCGACACGAGATTTGATAACGTTCACATTAGAGGGATGGGAGAGACGATGCGCCGACAGGCAATGGTCATGGCGACCGCACTGCTTCTGGCTGGAACCGCTATGGCGGCACCTGAAACGACCGGGGCGGACGCCGCAGCGGTTCATCCCGAGCTTTGGCCGGCGGCGAAAAGTCCCGCCGCGATATCCGATCCCAAAACCGAAGCGCGGATCAATGCGCTGATCGGGAAGATGACCGTCGAGCAGAAGGTCGGCCAGCTGGTGCAGGCCGATATCACGACGATTACCCCCAAGGATCTCGAGACCTATCCGCTCGGTTCGATCCTCGCAGGCGGCAACAGCGGCCCGAACGGCAACGAGCGGTCTACCGCGGCCGACTGGGCGAAGCTCGTTGGCGATTTCCGCGCGGTGTCGCTGCGCCCGCAGGCGAACGGCGTCGCGATCCCGATCATCTTTGGCGTAGACGCCGTCCACGGCCATAACAACATCCCGGGGGCGACGCTCTTCCCGCACAATATCGGGCTCGGCGCGGCGCGCGATCCTGAACTGATCCAGCGCATCGGCGCGGTCACCGCCGCCGAAATCGCCGGTAGCGGAATCGAGTGGACTTTCGCGCCGACGCTTGCGGTGCCGCAGGACCTGCGCTGGGGGCGGAGCTACGAAGGTTATGCCTCCGACCCGGGGCTGATCGCCGATTATGCCAAGGCGATGGTACTCGGCCTGCAAGGCAAGCTTGTTTCGGCCCAGACCCTCGACGCGCGCCATGTCGCGGCGACCGCCAAGCATTTCCTAGCCGACGGCGGGACATTCGAAGGCAAGGACCAGGGCGACGCCAGGGTCGACGAGAAGGAGCTGATCGCCAAGCATGCGATGGGTTACCCCGCCGCGATCGACGCGGGAGCGCTGACCGTCATGGCGAGCTTCTCGAGCTGGCAAGGCGTCAAGCACCACGGCAACAAGGGGCTGCTGACCGACGCGCTCAAGAAGAAGATGGGATTCGAGGGCTTCGTGGTCGGCGACTGGAACGGCCATGGGCAGGTCGCCGGGTGCAGCGTCACCGACTGCGCCCAGTCGATCAACGCCGGGCTCGACATGTTCATGGCGCCCGACAGCTGGAAGGGGCTTTACGAAACGACGCTGAAGCAGGCGAAGGACGGCACGATTCCCGCCGCGCGGCTCGACGATGCGGTGCGCCGCATCCTGCGCGTCAAATATAAGCTGGGCCTGTTCGCCGAAGGCCATGTTAACCGCGGTAACTTCGCCGCAGTCGGCGCGCCCGATCATCTGGCGGTGGCGCGCGAGGCGGTTTCCAAATCACTGGTATTGTTGAAGAACAATGGTAACCTCCTGCCGGTCAAACCGGGCGCGAAAGTGCTCGTCACGGGGCCGGGCGCCGACAATATGGCGATGCAGTCGGGCGGCTGGACGATCAGCTGGCAGGGCACCGACGTCGTCCGGTCGGACTTTCCGAACGGCCAGACGATCTGGGAAGCGCTGAACAAGGCCGTCGGCGACGCGGGCGGCAAGGCGGCGCTGTCGGCGAACGGCAGCTTCGCCGACAAGCCCGACGTCGCGATCGTCGTGTTCGGCGAAGCCCCCTATGCCGAGTTCCAGGGCGATGTTGCGACGCTCGATTACCAGCCGACCGAGGCGACCGATCTCGCAACGCTCAAGACGCTGAAAGCCGCAGGCATTCCGGTGGTTGCGCTCTTCCTCTCGGGGCGTCCGATGTTCACCAACCCCGAAATCAACGCGGCGGACGCGTTCGTTGCAGGCTGGCTGCCGGGATCGCAGGCGGCCGGCGTCGCCGACGTGCTCGTTGCGGGCAAGGATGGCAAGACGGCGCGCGGCTTCACCGGGACGCTGCCCTTCGCCTGGCCGTCCGACGCACGCTCGCCCGTCGAAAAGCCGCAGTTCCCCGTCGGTTACGGCCTGAAATATGGTGCGAGCACGACGGTGCCGCCGCTATCCGAAGAGTTGGGCGTCGATATTGCCGCGGTGCTGAACGTCGAGAATTTCTTCTCGGGCGGCCGCGCGCGCGCGCCGTGGGTGCTTTCAATCGCCGATGCGGGCGGCAAGCGGCCGGTCGAATCCGCGCCGATCGCGAGCCCCGGGGCCATGATCGCGGCGCGTTCGGTCGATGTACGAGCGCAGGAAGACGGCAAATCCTTCGTCTGGACCGGCCCGGCGACACTCGAACTGACCGGTCCCTATGCCGACCTCTCGCGCCAGCTCAACAACAGCTTCGCACTTCGTGTCGACTGGCGGATCGATGCGCCCGGCGGCGCGCCGGTCAGCCTCGCGCTCGGCGGCAAAGCATTCGACATTTCGGCCCTCGTCAAGGCGGCGCCGAAGGGACAGGTCGCGACGATCAAGGTGCCGCTGCGCTGCTTCGCCGATGCGGGTGCCAACCTGCGGCAGGTCGACAATGCGATGACGATTCAGGCCGGCAAGGGCTTCGCCGCGACGCTGTTGAATACGAATGTCGAGGCGGTCGGGGAGAATCTGCCTTGCCCACCCACGGTAAAATGACAAAACCCGCAAACGGGTTAGCCTGAAACAAGGGTTGGGGAGAGAAGCATGGCATTAGCGCCGGAAATCGCGTCGGGCAGCGGAGCCGCTGTCGGCGAAGGGCAGGGGACGCATGTCGATGCGCCCGAACTGCGGCTGTTCGTGATGGGGTTGTTCTTCATCTTCGGCGGCATCACCAGCCTGAACGATGTCATCATCCCCAAGCTGAAAGAGCTGTTCACGCTCAACTACACGCAGGCGATGCTTGTGCAGTTCTGCTTCTTCACCGCCTATCTGGTGATCGGCATTCCGGGCGCGAAGCTGCTCAAGAAGATCGGCTATATGCGCGGCGCGGTGGCGGGCCTCCTGACGATGATGGTGGGTTGCCTGCTGTTCATCCCGGCTTCGCAAAACGCTGTATACGGGCTGTTCCTGTTCGCGCTGTTCGTGCTCGCGAGCGGGGTGGTGATCGTGCAGGTCGTCGCCAATCCGCTGATTTCGCTGCTCGGCAAGCCCGAGACCGCGCACAGCCGCCTGACCTTTGCGCAGGCGTTCAATTCGCTTGGTACGACGATCTTTCCGATCGTCGGTTCGATCCTCATCCTCGGCAGCCTCGCCACGATGAAAGCGGAGGATCTGTCGGGCGCCGAACTCGACGCCTATCGAACCGCCGAAAGTCAGGCGATCGTTCATGGCTATCTCGGCATCGCGGTCGCGCTGCTGGTGGTCGCGGGCGCGGTGTGGATGTTCCGCAACCGGCTGAAGGGCGAACAGCATGAAGCGAGCGCCGGGCTGGCGGGCTTCGACCTGCTTAAGCGCCCGCGCTTCGGTTTCGGTGCGCTGTGCATCTTCCTCTATGTGGGCGCCGAAGTCTCGATTGGCTCGCTGATCGTCAACTACCTGATGCAGCCCGGCGTCATGGGCCTCGCCGAACAGGCTGCGGGCAAGCTGATCGGGCTTTACTGGGGCGGCGCGATGATTGGCCGTTTCATCGGTTCGGGGCTGATGCGCGTGATCAGTCCGGGCAAGCTGCTCGGCTTCGTGGCGGTCGGCGCGATCACCCTGATCCTGATTTCGATCAACACCACCGGCGTCGTTTCGGGTTACAGCCTGCTCGCGATCGGCCTGATGAACGCGATCATGTTCCCGACGATCTTCAGCCTCGCGTCCGAAAAGCTCGGCAGCCGTGCGGCCGACGGATCGGGGATCATCAATGTCGCGATTTTTGGCGGCGCAGTCGTGCCGCTCGCGACCGGTGCGCTCGCGGACCTCACCGGCAGCCTCGCGACGGCACTGTTGCTGCCGGCGCTCTGCTATGCGGTCATCGCGGCCTTCGGCTATTATGCCCGGCGACCCGCGGTCTGATGGCTAAAGCCGCGGGCGATCGGCTCTGGTGCACGATCGCCCGCGGCGCCCCGCCCCCTCGCGGGAATTCTCCTAGGCCGGACCAGCGAGTTCGACGCGGTTCCGTCCGCCGGCCTTCGCTTTGTAAAGCGCATCATCGGCGGCTTTCAGCGCCGCGCGCGTGTCGGCATAGCCGAAGACGTCGGCGACCCCGCCCGAGAAGGTGATCTGGCCGAAGGGTTCGTCGGTCTTGCGATTGATCAGCCGCCGGTCGGCGAGCGCTTCGCGCGCATCGTCGAGCTTCTCGGCCGCCTGCGTCGGCGTCAGGCCACGGAACAGCATCACGAATTCCTCGCCGCCGTGGCGCGCGACATGGCAATGGTCGTTCGAGATGCGCGCCAGCGTGTCGGCGATCGCCTTGATTACGCGGTCGCCCGCTTCATGGCCGTGGAGGTCGTTGACCTTCTTGAACTCGTCGATGTCGCAGAAAGCGATGCTGAGCGGTTCGACCGCGGCGCGCGCTTCCTTGTAATGCCGGTCGAGCAGGATTTCGAACGCGCGGCGGTTGGGCAGCCCGGTCAGATAATCGAGTTCGGCGTCGCGCTTGGCACGATCGAGGCTGCGGCGCAGCGCTTTCGCCTCGTCCTCGCTCTTGCGCATATCGTCCTCGGCCTTGCGCGTGCGTTCGAGCATGACCTTCGCGAGGTCGGCGAGGCTGGAGACGATGCGTCCCGTCTTCTGGAGCTGTTCGAGGTCGACGACATGCTGTTCGAGCTCGGTGCCATAGTCGCTCGTGACGGAGCGCGCTTCTTTCGTGTTGGCCTGGAACGCCTCGATATTCGTTTCGAGCCGCGTCATCAGCCGATCGATTTCGACGTGATCGGGCTGGTTGCTTTCCTGTTCGCCGAGTTCGTTGAGCCATGTCTGGCTGATGCCTTCGGCGGTTTGCGCCTGCGCGACGATCTGCCGCGCGAGCCGCGGGTTCCGCCCCGAAAAGGCGCCGTGTGCGAGCAGCAGGTTCGCCGGCGAGACGTCGAGATCATTGTCGACGAGAAAGGAGGTGATCGAAGCCGCCAGTTCGTAACGCGCGGCGCGGGCGCGGTCGGGCGGCGCTTCTCCTCCGTCGGGCGCGCCGCCACGTGCGTGGCGAAGCCCCAGCCAACCCAGGAACCGTCCTACCGGCTCGTTCGATTGTGTCGCTTTGGTGGTCATGCGACATTTAACGAGCGCAGGAACGAAGGTTTAAGGCCGATTCACCTTAGGTCGGCGGGATTTTCGGGCCACATTTGCCCGAGGCAAGGAGGAGCGATGCAATCGAACCGTCAAAACAATCGCTTAGCCCGCTTTGCCGCTTGAACGATTGCGCGAGCGGCACGTTCTCTGGCAGTGAGCGTGCGTAATCGAAGGAGCGATCTTTGCTGGGATGGATTTTCTTCGGGCGGGACCTCGATCCCGCTTTGCCTGAAGTGCCCGAAATCCTGCGGTTTCAGGAGGTCGCTGCCGCACGCGGGATCGAGCTGCACGTCCTGAAGCCGCATAATTTCGACATCGTCGCGGCGCCGGTCGATGGCTGGTCGGTGCATTATGAGGGCCATTCGCTGGCCCGGCCGGACTTCATCCTCTGCCGCACCGGCGCCGAAACCGACTATTTCACGCTCGCTGTGCTTCGGCACTTCGAGCGCCGAGGCGTGCGGTTGATCAACGGCCCCGAAGCAATCGACCTTGTTGCCGACAAGCTGCACACGATGCAGCGGCTGGCGCGCGCGGGGCTGCCGATCCCCGCGACGATCCTCGGAAAATTCCCGATGGGCGTCGACATCGTCGAGGAGGAGCTCGGCTTCCCGCTGATCGTCAAGACGCTGCGCGGCACGCGCGGCACGGGCGTCCTCAAATGCGAGGACCGCAGCCAGTTCGAGGACCTCGCGGGCCTGCTCGAGAGCGCCGAGGCCAAGGCCGACTTTCTGTTTCAGCATTATGTGCGGTCGAGCCATGGCCGCGACGTGCGCGTCCTTGTCATCGGCGGGCGCGTGATCGCTGCGATGGAACGGCGCGCGCCGGCGGGGCATTTCAAATCGAACGTGTCGCTGGGCGGGGTCGGGATCGCTTATACGCCAACGGGTGAGATGGCCGACCTTGCGGCGCGCGCTGCCGACACGCTGGGGTTGGAGGTCGCGGGCATCGATATTCTCTTCGACGACGAAGGTTACCGGATTTGCGAGGCGAACAGCGCGCCGGGCTTCCAGGGGCTGGAGCGGGCGTGCGGCATCGACGTTCCCGCCGCGATCTTCGACTGGATCGAGGCGAGCCACGAAGTGCAGGCGCGGCCGATCAAGGCGGTGACGGGCGAAGCGCTGATCGACCTTGTCTTCGGCGGGCGGTTAAGCCTGCGCGCGGTGAGCGACCGGGTCGAGGAGCCGCGCGCCTTTGCGCGCGCGGTCGGCGTCCGGCTGGTCGGCGCGGGGCTGGGGTCGGTGCTGTCGTCGCTTGCGCCGGGCCAGCGCTCGGCGCCGCACAGCCCGGTCGCGCGCCGGCTGGAAGCCTTGCGCGCCGATGCGCGCGGGGTGCCGCTGGCGGTCGACACCGACATCGATCAGGAACAGACGCTGCTGACCGTGCTCGGCGTCTCGATCTGGGCCGCGGTGCTACCGTGGCTCGCGGGCGGCGAGCCGGTGTTTGCCGGCGCGTTGTCGCTGATCGCGCTGGGTTTCCCGGCTGTATTCCTGCTCACCCGCCGGACGGGCAAGAGCGCGCGCCGCGGGCAGGTAGCGCGATGACGCTGTTCGACGGGCTAACGCTCTGGGCGTTGTTGCCATTCATCCTCGTGGGATTTGCCGCACAGCTGATCGACAGCGCGCTCGGCATGGCGTTTGGCGTAATCGGTACCGCGTTGCTGCTGGTGCTGGGGTTGCCGCCCGTAACGGCTTCGGCGGCGGTCCATGTCGCCGAAAGCTTCACCGGCGGCGTGTCGGGGCTGAGCCACGCGATGCAGCGCAATGTCGACTGGCGGCTGTTCCGGCGGCTCGTTGTACCGGGGATCGTCGGCGGGCTGATCGGCGTGTGGATATTGACCAACATCGACAACAGCATCGCACGCCCGGTCGTGCTCGCCTATCTGGGCGCGGTCGGAATCTACCTGCTCTGGCGTGGGGCGCGGCGTCCGCAAACCTATCGCAGTATCAAGCTTGTCGGGCCGCTCGGGCTGGTCGGGGGGATCGCCGACGGATCGGGCGGGGGCGGCTGGGGGCCGATCGTCAGCGCCAACCTGCTCGCGCAGGGCGCCGAACCGCGCATGGTGATCGGAACGGTGAACGCGTCCGAATTTTTCGTGACCGTGACGATCGCGGCGGGGTTCATCGGCACGCTCGGCTGGCAAAGCTTCAGCACCGCAGCGATCGGCCTGTTGATCGGCGGGGTGGTCGCCGCGCCGATCGGGGCGTATCTCGTCCGCCGCCTCCGCCCCGACTGGCTCGTGGGCGCGGCGGGCGTGTTGCTGCTGCTCGCCAGCGCCTATGGCTTTCTCGCGCTGATGTTCGCGCCGGTGCCGTCGTTCCGGGGCTTTTGACGGTTCAGCTCACGCAGCGCATCGCAAAGGCCCAGAACAGCGCCTTTTGCTGATATTCGCTCGTGACGTCGGCGCTGCCCTGGTGGCCGCTGTCCATGTCGGTGTGGAGGAGCGCGGGGTTGCCGCTTGTGGAACGGCGGCGCACCTCGGCGACCAGCTTCGCAGGCTCCCAATAGGCGACGCGGTCGTCCTTGAGCCCCGCGGTGCAAAGCAGGGGCGGGTAGGCCGCTGCCTGCACATTCTCATAGGGCGAGATCGAGGCGATATAGTCATAGGCCTTGGGGTCGGAGAGCGGATCGCCCCAGTCGGGCCGGAACAGCGGCACGAGCGGATGCGCGCCGTCGCTCATCGTGTTGAGCATGTCGACGAAGGGCACCTGTGCGATCACGCCGCCCCACAATGTCGGCGCGATATTCATGCTCGCACCGACGAGCAGACCGCCTGCCGAAAGACCATAAGCGATGACCTTGCCCTTCGCCGTATAGCCCCCGGCTGCGAGATGTTCGGCGCAGGCGATGAAATCGGTGAAGCTGTTGCGCTTGGTGAACTTGCGCCCGCCGAGGAACCAGCGCCGCCCTTTCTCGGACCCGCCGCGTACATGCGCGATGGCATAGCGCCAGCCGCGATCGACGAGCGCGAGCGCGGGGATCGAGAATTCGGGGTCGCTCGGCACGCCGTACGATCCATAGCCATATTGGAGCAGTGGCGCCTTGCCGTCTTTCGGCGCGCCGCGGCGCGACAGCAATGTGATCGGCACCATCTCGCCGTCCGGCGCGGGAGCGAACAGCCGTTCGACCTCGTATGCGTCGGGGTCGAAATTCGCGACCTGTTGCTGCTGGATGACGGTCTGCTTGCCGCTGGCGAGGTCGATGCGGATCCAGCGGCGCGGCGATTTGGGCGACTGGTGGACGATCATCACCGACGATGCGTCATAGGCCTGTTCGGGCGGCAGTTCGATCGCATAGGCCGGATCGTTGAAGGCGATCACCTGTTCGGACCCGTCGGGACGCAATATTGCAAGCCGGTGAAGCCCATCGACGCGTTCGAGGCGGGCGAGTGCCGTGGCAAAGGGCTGGATCTGGAGGATCGGTGTACCCGGGCGGTGCGGGACGAGCGTCGCGAGCTTGCGAAAGTCCTTCGGATCGAGGCGTAGCAGCGACATGTCGAAGGCTTCATCGGCGTCGGTGAGCGCGATCAGGCCGCCGTTCCACTCGTCGATTTCGTAGAGCACCCCCGCCTTGCGTGGCCAGACGACGGCAGGCGCGGCGGTTTCGTCGGCCGCGGATAGCAGCCGGACTTCCGCAGTTTCGGGGCCGGCAAGGGTGAGCGCGATGAAGCCGTCGGCGGCGGTGCGCTTCACCTGCATGAAGATCGCGGGATCCTTTTCCTCATAGACGAGGTCGGTGGTCTTGCCGTCGACCGAGGTGCGATAGAGCCGCGTCGGCCGGTTGCGCGCGTCGCGCCAGATCCAGAACAGCCAGCGCGACGAGGGCGCGAAGACGAGTCCTCCATAGCCATAGGCGTCCTTGCCGACGACCGTGCGAATGTCGCCGCTCTGATTGTCGCGGATACAGATGCGGTGGCGGTCGTTGCCGATCACATCCTCGGCCCAGGCGAAATAGCGATGGTCCGGGCTCGGCTGGTGTCCGGTGCTGCGGAAATAGGGCTGACCCTTTGCGCGCGCGCTTTCATCGACGAGCAGCTCGGACGGGCCACCGTCTTTTTGGCGGCTGTAGCGCGCGTGCACCTGACCTTCGGGGATCGCGGATGAATAAGTCCAGCCGTCCTTTTCGAGCGCGGGTGCCGCGACCGCGCCCGAACTGCGCGCGAGCATTGCGCGCACCAGCTCGGCCTGCGCGGCCTTCGTGGGTTCCAGCACCGCATCGGCATAGGCATTTTCGTCGGCGAGCATTTTTGCAACCGGAGCGGGCAGGTTCGTGCGGTTGCGCTCGCCCTCGGCGGGGATGAATTTCATCCAGCTATACGCGTCGTCGCGTTGGCGGCCCAATTGATCGATCACATGCGAGATGCGCGGCGACTGCGGCGGCGCGATCTTTGGCCAGCGTCCGCGAGCGCCCTTTTCCAACGCCCGGGCGGCGCCGCTTCCCAGCAGGAGGGCTGCCATTGCGGCGCTGCTCATAAACGCTCTCCGACCCTTGTTCTCGATGCTGTGCATAGCGGCCCTCTTTCGCCCGACGGGGATGTCGCGTCCAGTCTATGACGCCCGGGCTGGCGTACTGCGCCGATCAGGCCGCCCAATCCATCGATCGGGCAAATTGGCCGCAAGCCCCTACGAAACCGTGCTTTCCTGCGCCGGCGTGCTGGCCCGATCCGGCTGGAATATGGCCCGACCATCGCCGTCACGCCAGTTTCGCGTGATAGCTTGAACATCGGATCTTCTCACAACAGCCATTATCAATCAGGGAGGCAAAAATGGGGTTTGCATCGATCAGGCGCGTCGCGGCGTGCGGCATTTCGATCCTGGCGCTGGGCCAGGCATCGGGCGCGCTGGCGCAGGCAACCGATGACAGCGAGATCGTCGTCACCGCGGCCAAGCGCGAACAGTCGGCGCGCGACGTCACCGGTTCGCTGACCGCGGTCAGCGAAGCGACGCTGCAAAAGCTCAATGCGCAAAGCCTCTCCGACTATATCACGCGCGTCCCCGGCGTCGTGTTCAACGATTACCAGCCCGGCGTGTCCGAAGTCGTCATCCGCGGCGTTGCATCGTCGACCTATCATGAGGCGAACCAGGCGACGACGGGCTATTATCTCAACGAAATCCCCCTGATCGAGCCGGGCTTTCCCGTCGTCATTCCCGATGTCGACAGTTTCGACGTCAGCCGCGTCGAGGTGCTGCGCGGGCCGCAGGGCACGCTCTTTGGGTCGTCGTCGCTGGGCGGCGCGGTCAATTATGTCGTGAACGAGGCGGACCCCGCCCGCTTCGACGCCGGCTTCGAGGGCATGGTATCGACGACCAAGCGTGCAGCCGGCGACGTCGGCTATGCGGTGAAGGGCATGGTCAACCTGCCGATCGCGACCGACAAGCTCGCGGTGCGCCTCGTCGCGCTCCAGCGCGTCGATGCGGGCTATCTCGACAACACATTGCTGGGCGAAAAAGGCAGCAACGACCTGCGCGTTCGCGGCCTGCGCGGTTCGATCGTCTTCACGCCGACCGAAACGACGCGCATTTCGGCGATCAGCATGTATCAGGAATATGATCTCGACGATCAGACCTATGTCCTCTTCGGTCCCGAGAAGACCTATGAGCGCGCGACGAACCTCGCCGAGTTTCAGGACACCGACTTCATGTTGCACAGCCTGCGTTTCGAGCAGGACCTGGGCTTTGCGACGCTGACCGCGCTTGGCAGCCATATCGAGAAGAATGCCGAGGTTCTCTTCGATTATTCGATCTTCGGCGGCAACGACCCGCGCACGAACACGCCGCTGCTCGACCGCGGCCGGTCGAAATCGAAGACCGACTATGCCGAAGTGCGGCTTGCCTCACCCGATGAGGGGGCGTTCAAATGGCTGATCGGCGCCAATTACACCAAGATGCGTTCAACCGGGAACGGGCTGCTCTATATCGAGGGGATCAGCGACTATATCGACGCCAATCCCGGCGAATTCGGCGGTCAGACGGGCGAGCAGCTCGCCCCCGGCGATTTTTCGGAGCGGACGTTCAGCCGCAACCGCGTGACCGAAAAGGCGCTGTTCGGTGAGGTATCCTACGACATCATCGACTCGCTGACGCTGACCCTTGGCGGCCGTCTGTTCGAATATCGCACGCGCCCGCAGGCCGAACTGCTCCCGAACGCGGCACAGGTCCCGGCCTATAATTTCGAGGCGGCGGCGGAGAAGCATTCGGATTTCATTCCGAAGGCATCGCTGACCTTCAAGCCGAGCAAGGACTTCATGGCCTATGCGCTTTATTCCGAGGGTTTCCGGATCGGCGGGCTCAACGTCTTCGCTTTGCCGTTCCCCGACCTGCCGCTGACCTTCGACAGCGATACGACGAAGAATTTCGAGCTGGGCACGCGGTTCGACGTGATCGACAACACGCTGTCGGTCGATCTGACCGTTTATCATATCGACTGGAACAATATTCAGGCGCGGCTCTTTACCCCCGATGTTCGCGCCTACACGACCAATGGCGGCGGCGCCGACATCGACGGGATGGAACTCAGCCTGACCCTGCGCCCGACGCGCGGCCTGACCTTCCAGTCGAACGTCTCGTACAATGACGCGCGCCTGTCGGAGTTCCTGCCCGATACCTTCGCCGCGGGTGGCGGCTATGCGAAGGGGACGCGCCTACCCGGCGCGTCCGAATGGATATTGTCGAACAGCATCGATCTGAGCTTCCCGGACTCGAAGCTGAAGCGGCGCTTCGGCATCGCACACCGCTACCTGTCGAGCGCGCCGGTCGATTTTGCGGGGTCGCTGGAGAAGGGCGACTTCCACATTGTCGACCTCAACGCCTCGATTGCGGTGACCGACCAGATCGAGCTCGGCGTGTTCGCCAAGAATCTGTTCGACCAATATGGCATCTCGAACGCGCCCTTCGCCTTCGCGGGGTCGGTCGCGCGGCCGCGCACGATCGGCGCGACGGTGCGTTTCAGCCTGAACTGATGGCCGGAAAGGGGCCGCCTCGCTTCGGCGGGGCGGCCCTTTGTCGTTTCAGAAGCCCGAAAGAAATGCGGCGACGTTCTTGCCGAGATCGCCGACTGCGTAGCCGCCCTCCATCACGATCAGCGTCGGGACGCCGAGTGCGGAGACACGCCTGGCCAGCTCGACATAATCCTCGCGTTCGAGCACGAAGCTCGAAATCGGATCGCTGCTGTGCGTGTCCGCGCCGAACGAGAGGACAAGAAATTTCGCGCCCCAGTTCGCGATCGCGGCGAGCGCGGTATCGAGTGCGGGGGCATAGCTTTGCCCATCGGTACCCCGCGGCAGGGGGATATTGAGGGTGCTCCCTTCGCCTGCGCCTTCGCCGCGTTCGTCGGCGTGGCCCCAGTAGAAGGGATAGTCGGTGCGCGGGTCGGCGTGGATCGAGGCGAAGAAGATGTCGGAATCCTCATAGAAGATGTCCTGCGTGCCGTTGCCGTGATGATAGTCGATGTCGAGGATCGCGACGGGCCCGAGGCCGCGGCTGTGCGCTTCGCGCGCCGCGATGGCGGCGTTGTTGAGGTAGCAATAGCCACCCAGATAGTCGCACCCGGCATGATGGCCGGGCGGACGGCACAGCGCGAAGGCATGGGTCTCGCCGCTCGTTGCCAGATGGTCGAGCGCGGTCAGCGCGCCCTGCGCCGACCAATAGGCCGATTCCCACGTTCCCGCCGCGATCGGCGTCCCGGCGTCATAGCTGTACGCGCCGAGATCGGCATCGATACGGCCGAAGGCAAGCGGCCGGCGGCGCCGGATCGGGAAGGTATAGCCGATCGCGTCACCGCTGCGTCCGGCCGCGAGCCAGTCGCGATGCGCGCGTTCGAGAAAGGCGAGATAATCGGCATCGTGCACCGCGAGCAACGGCGCCATGCCGAAGTCGCGGACGGGAGCCCAGTCGGTGAATTGTTCGACGATCGAACGCGGACGTTCGATGTTTTCGGCATGGGGTACCCAGTCGCCATTGTGCAGTTCGCGCGCAGGGGCGTGCGCTGTCTGGCGATCGTCGAAGAAGAGCTTCACCTTCGGGCCTGTCCTTCCATCCATTGGGTCAGAGTCCGGTCGCTGTGACCGGCGATGATCTCGGCAAAGCCTTGCGGGCTTTCGTCCTGCCCCAGCTTGAAGCTGTGCTCGGCCGAACGGACGTGCGCGCGAAAGGCGATGATCTGATCGAGCATCCGGTCATAGCGCGGGCCGAGGCTGGCTGTCGACCAGGCGCTGCCCTCCATCTTTGCGACGAGCTGCTCGATCGCATCGCGCGTCTCCTCGCCGACGAATTCGACCTCGACGGTGAAGCGGAGCACGGCATAGTTCCACGTCGGCGCCCAGTCGGGTTTCGACAGGAGCGACGTCGGCACATAGCCCGACGGGCCGTTGAACAGGACGAGGCCGCGCGGGTCGGCGCGGAAATCGCCGACGAGCCGGTTGCGCAGTGCGCAATGGCCGAGCAACGCGACGACGGTGCCGCTGTCGTCGCATTCGGCGATGAGCGGCAACGGGCTGGCGTGGAAATCGCGCGATACCAGCCAGGCGAGCGGGTATTCGGCAATCAGCTGCGCGATGTCGGCGGCACCGCGCGGTTCATAGGGTCCGGTCATCCGCCGACGATATCACGGATCCACGCCGCCTGCTCGTCGAGCGCGCGGGCGGCGAGCGGGGCGATCGATACCGCTTCGAGGAAGCTGTGCGTCGCGCCGCGGTAAGTCACCGCGCGCGTCGGCACGCCGGTCTCTTCGAGCTTGCGGGCGAAGGCGTGATTGCAGTCGGCGAGGATGTCGCATTCGGCGATGGCGAGAAATGCGGGGGGCAGGCCGGCAAGGTCGGCGCGCAGCGGCGCGACAAGCGGATCGGAAAGCTGTTCGGGGCCATCGACATAGGCGGCCCAGAAGGCGTCCATCTCGTCGGCTTCGAGCGAGTAATCGCCCGCGCCGAAGCGCGCGTAGCTCGGAGTACGTTCGGGCGCGAAGGCGCCATAGTTGAGCAGCATCGCGGCCGGGAGAGCTCGGCCGCGCCGCCGTTGCAGCAGGCACGCCGCGACCGACAGGTTCGCGCCCGCCGAATCGCCGCCGATCAGCACGCGGTCGGCGTCGAGGTCCAGCGCATCCGCCTGCGCCGCTATCCAGTCGAGCGCCGCGGCGCATTCCTCGAGCGCGACCGGGAACTTGTTTTCGGGCGACAGACTGTAGTCGATGCCGAGCACGGCGATCCCCGCGCGCGCGGCATATTCGCGCATCAGCCGGTCGTGCGTGTCGATGCTGAAGAGCATCCAGCCGCCGCCATGAATGTAGAGCATGACGGGCAGTTTCGCGTCCGCAACGGGGCGATGGAGGCGCAGGCGGACGCCGCCCATGTCCAGCTCGCGGCTCTCCGCCATTATCGGGCCATCTTCGCGCCAGGGTTTGCGCACGCGTTCAGCGACCTGGCGACGGACCGCCATGCTGGCGCCCGCGGGCGCGCCATGCTCGGCATAGGCGGCGTTGATCGCATCGACGAAACGGCGGATATCGGGGTCGGCCATGTCGGCCTGCATGGCGCTCAAGCCCTTTGACATATTTGGCATATCCTTCTCGAAACGGTCCTTGATCGCGTGATAGCTTTTACGCGGCCGCACCTATCGCCCGTTCGGGCCAATCACCGCACCGGACAGGCCAGCGGCTGCATCCCTTCTGGCCAATCGAACGTGCGGCCTATATGGAGTATTTGTCCAAGACTTGCGAGGATCGGGCCATGAAGCATAGTGTCGATGTCCTTGTGAACGACCGCCCGGTCATTGCGCTGCAGGATGAATATCCCGCGGGCTTCATCGACCCGATGCACAGTCACGACCATATCCAGATCCTCTATGCGTCGGCGGGGGTGATGTCGGTGCGCACGCCCGAGACGAGTTTCGTGATCCCGCCGCAGCGCGCCGTCTGGCTGCCGGCCGGGACGCGGCACGAGGTCGCGTGCCGCGGCCCGGTGTCGCTGCGCACGCTGTACCTGCCGTGCGCGGGACATGAGCATGAGCGGGAGTGCCGCGTTTTCGAGGTGTCGAACCTCGTCAAATCGCTGATCCTCGAGGTCGTCGACTTCCCCGCGCTCTACGACGTCAACGGGCGCGAGGGGCGGATCATCGCGCTGCTGCTCGACGAAATCGGGCGGATGCCGAACGCGCCCTATCAGGTGTCGATGCCGTCGAACCCGCGCCTGCTGCGCGTTTGCAACGCGATCATCGCCGATCCGTCCGACCCGCGCGATATCGATGACTGGGCCGCGCTCGCGGCGATGGGGCGGCGCACCTTCACGCGCAGTTTCAAGCAGGAAACGGGCATGGGGCTCGCGGTCTGGCGCCAGCAGGTGCGGCTGATGGAGGCGCTCTCGCTTCTGGCGGCCGGCGCCTCGATCACGCAGGTCACCTATGATGTCGGCTATGACAGTCCGAGCGGCTTTGCCGCGATGTTCCGCCGCGCTTTCGGCGTGCCGCCGAGCCAGTATCTGAAACACTGACCCGGCGCTTCGCCGCCGTCAGCCGAAGGTCAGCGGGTCGCTGATGCCGTGTCCGCCGCGCTCGACGCGCCCGGCGAGGCGGACCTCCATCCCCGGCAGCGCGACGGTCACGTCGTACCAGTCGTGATCCTTGGGCGCCGGCCATGCCGCGACGGCTTTGCCGCGTCCCGCGACGGTCACCGACTTTGCGGCCGAAGCGGCATAGGCGTCGCGGAAAACCTTCGCTTCCTGCGTCTCATCCGCTGCATTGACGAAGGTGAAGGCAAGGCCGCCGCGCTTGCGGTCGTACCGCGCGGTCATCGCAGGGGCGCGGGCGGCCTCGGCCAGCGTGCCGCGGAAGGCGCGGTGGAAGCCGTTGGGGCCAAGCACCCAGAGGTCGAAATTCCCGTCGGGGCCGACGCTCCAACGGTCGTCGATCGTCTTGCCGGCTTCGACGGTGTAGCGTCGCGGGATGCGGTCGAGGTTCAGCTTGTCATAGACGTGGAAGACCGCGCCCACCGTGCCCTGATTGACGAAATCGAGTACGACGGCCTTGTCCGCGCTGTCGATCCGCGCGTCGACGTGGAGGATGTAGGGCAGTGCGCGCGAACGGCGGATGCCCTTTTCCTGGAACAGATCCTGCGGCGCGCGCGGCGGCAGCGCCTTTGGGCGTTGCAGGTGCGCGCCGAGGATCGTCGTCGAGCCGCTGACGTCGGGGAGTGCGGGGAAGGCGGCGTCGGCGCCCTTCGCGAAATCGAAGCAGGACGTGAGGTCGCCGCACACCGAGCGGTGCCACGGACTGATCGCGGGGATGGTGACGCCGAAGCGCTGTTCGAGGAACTGACCGACCGAGGTGTGATCGAACACTTCGCTGCTGACCCAGCCGCCCTTGCTCCACGGCGAGACGACATACATCGGCACGCGCGGGCCGAGGCCAAACGGGCGCGTCGTCCCTGAAATGGTATCATCGCGCGACAGATATTTATCCTCATGGTCGTCGAAATAATGACCGGGCAGTGCGAGCGTCGCCTTGCCCGCGAGCGTGCCGTCGGCGTTATATGAGGGCGGCGCGGCGGGCGGGAAATGGTCGAACAGCCCGTCATTCTCGTCGAAGGTCTGGAAAAAGACGGTACCCGCCCAAGTGTCGGGATTGGCGGTCAGCGCGTCGAGCACCGATGCGGTGAATTCGGCGCCCTCGATCGGGGTCGAGGCCGAGGGATGTTCGGACCATTGCTTGGGCGGCAGTACCCACGACACCGCAGGCAGCGTGCCGTTCTTCGCATCCTCGGCGAGCTTTTCGAGCGAATGGTGCGACATGCCGCGTTCGTAGATCGGCGAGCCGGGCTTGGCGTCGCGAAAGCCCTTGAAGGCGAGGCCGCCATGCATCGCGCCGGTCCAGTTATCGTTGGGATCCTGATAGATGCGCCAGTCGACGCCCGCGGCTTCGAGCACCTCGGGGATCGTCGCCCATTCGAGCGCGTTGCCGGCATAGGTATAGCCGGGTTCGGGGAGCGCGCCCTTGATCCAGCAGCGGAGGTTATTGGGCTCGGACTTGTCGTCGCGGCAATTGGTGCCGGTCGCGGCAACCTCGGGATCGAAATTGGACCCCGACCAGAACACGATGCGGTTGGGGTCGGTGCCGGTGGTGATCGAGCAATGATAGGCGTCGCAGATCGTGAACGCCTCGGCGAGGGCGAACTGGAAGGGAATGTCCTCGCGCCTGTAATAGCCCATCGAATAGTCGGTCTTGAACTTGGGCCAGAGGCCGAACTTGCCCTGGTTCCACGCCGCCTGCGCGTCGGAGAAGCTGTGCGGGGTACCGGGGACCTTGAGGCCGTTCGTGCGCGCGGTGTCGAGGTGGAAGGGCGGCAGGTCGCGCGCGCCGTTGCTCTGGAACCAGACGTCCTTGCCGCCGGCGAGCGGGATCGGGTGGCGATCGCCGAACCCGCGCACGCCCTTCATCGTTCCGAAATAATGGTCGAACGAGCGGTTTTCCTGCATCAGGATAACGACATGGCGGACGTCCTTGATTGTGCCCGTTATGCGCTTCGCCGGAATGGCGAGCGCGCGGCCGATGCTGGCGTGGAAGGCGGCGGCCGAACCCGCCGCAACCCCGGCGGCCTTCAGGAAATCGCGTCTCGAATTGGACATCCAAACTACTCCGGATTGAAAGGAAAGAGGGTTGTCATCGCCACGCCCGCCGCGCGCGCGAGGCGACGAGGTCGAGCGTGAGGATGATGAGGAAGATCGCGATCAGGATCGTGCCGACATGGCCATATTCATACATGTCGAAGCGGCCCTTGAGTTCCTGCCCGATGCCGCCCGCACCGACGAGGCCGATCACCGCGCCCATGCGGACGTTGCGGTCGAAAGTGTAGAGCGTGCAGGCGATATGCTGGGGCAGCACTTGCGGCAGGATCGTGCTGCGCCAGACGGTGAGCCGCCCCACGCCCATCGCGGCGAGCGCCTGCTGCGGCCGCGGGTCGGCATCCTCGATATCGTCAGCGTAGAATTTGCCGAGGAAACCCGCCGAATGGAGTCCGAGCGCGAGCACGCCGGCGATCGGGCCGAAGCCATAAGCGATGACGAGGAAGAGTGCCGCGATGAGTTCGGGCACCGCGCGCAGAAACGCCGACGTCGCGCGCGATCCGGCGCGCAGCGCGGGGTGCGGGGTGATGTTGCGTGCACCGAAGAGGGCGAGCGGCAGGCCGATCAGCACGGCGATCAACGTGCCCCAGAGCGCGATTTCGAGCGTTTCGAGCATCTTTGCCGCGACATGGGCCAGATAGCCAAAGGGTTCGACCAGCCACGCGGTCCGCACGATCCGGTCTTCGCGGCGCAGCGTTTCGGGGTCGAGTTCGGACACGCGCGTCTCGACGGTCTCGATATGCGCGAAGGGCGACAGGTGGGCGGGGTCGAAACCGGCGATGCGGCTGACCTCGCGCCGCGATGAAAGCTGGATCGGGACGAGCTGTCCGAGCGTGGTGCCGAGGCCGTCGGCAACCTGTGAGCGCTCGGCGAGCCCCGCCTCCGCCAGCACCGCTTCGCCGCTGAGCGCCAGCATCCGCCCGATCTCGACGCGCTGGCCGGTGTACCAGAGCAGTAGCAGCGCACCGAGAAGCAGCGCGACCGCGCGCGCGTCGAGCAGCGCGGGCCAGCGCCAGGGGACGGCGGCGTTCATCGCGCCACGACCCGGACGCGCGGCGGCGCGGCATGGCCGTCGAGCGCTGCGGGGGTCCCGTCGAACACCACGCGCCCGGCGTCGAGCATGACGATGCGATCGGCGAACTGACGCGCGAGCGCAGGCTGATGCAGGCTGCAAAGCACCGTGGCGCCAAGGCTGCGAGCTTCGTCGCGGAGCAGCGCCAGCGTCGCTTCGCTCGTCGCGGGGTCGAGGCTGGCGACGGGTTCGTCGGCGAGGATGATCGCGGGGCGGTGGACCAGCGCGCGCGCGACCGCGACGCGCTGTTGCTGTCCGCCCGACAGGCTGTCGGCGCGCCGCCCGAGATGTGTTTCATCGAGTCCCAGCCCCGCGAGCAATCGCGCGGCGCGGTCGCGGTCGGGGTGCGGGTAGAGGCCTGTGAAGCGCCGCCAGGATGCGATGTCCGCGACCGCCATGACATTCTGCGCGACGCTGGCGCGGCCGCACAGCCCGAAATCCTGCGGGATCAGCCCGATACGGCGGGGGAGCGCGCGATCGGCGGCGCGGCCATCATAGAGAATGCGCCCTTCGCTTGCGTCGACGAGGGCCGCCGCGGCGCGGAGCAAGGTCGATTTACCCGCGCCTGATGCGCCGAGCACCGCGCAGAACTGGCCTGCGGGCAGGTGGAGGGTCACGTCCGCGAGCGCGGCGTCGCCGCCGGCATGGCGGACGCCGAGCCCGGCAATCCCGATATCGATCATCGTACCGGCCTTTCGGCGGCCTTGCGGAGCATCTCGCCCTTCAGTGCGGGGCCGACCTGCGCCATTTTTTGTGCCGCGGGATCGAAATGACCGGCGGGGACCGCGGCGGTATAGCCGTCGACCTGTGCGCCGCCATAGCCGCGGATCATCTCCGGCATGATGCCGGGGGTGCGGCTGATATTCCCGAACGCCGCGCGTAGTCGCGCGCGCACGGCGGCCGGGAGGCGCGTGCTTGCGATCAGCGGCGGGTAGGGGATGGGGCCGCTGCGCGCGACGACGCGCAGGTCGCGGGCGCCGGGAACGTCGGCGCGCACCGCCTTGTCATAGCTGTCGAAGGAGAGCGCGGCGGCGTCGACCTCGCCATTGACCAGCGCGGCAAGGCTGTTCGCGTGGGTACCCGTCATGCGCACCGCCGACAGATCGCGCGCGGGATCGATCCCCGCATCGAGGAACATTGCGACCGGAAAGACGAAGGCCGACGTCGAATTGATATCGCCGAACGCGACGCGCTTCCCCTTGAGGTCGCCGATCGTGCGGATGGCGGATTCGGGGCGGACGAACAGCCCGGCATAATAGACCGAGCGCCCCGATTTGACCGCGACGGCGAGCATTTCGGCGCAGCCGCGGCGCCTCGCCTGCAAATAGGTGACGGGCCCGACAAAGGCGATGTCGGCGGCATCGTTGCACATCGCCTCAACGACCCCGCCATAGGATTGCGCGACCTTGAGGTCGAAGTGCAGCCCGGTGCTGCGCGCAACCGCGTCGAAAACCGGGCGATAGTCGGCGAGCGTGCCGCTCTCGGTCCCGCCGTCGGCGGGGATCAGCAGCACGCGCAGCGGGCGCGGCTGTGCGGCCCGCGGCGGCAAAAACAGCCAGGCCGTGCCGGCGACGCATAGCGCCGCCAGCACGCCCGCAATGATCCACCGCCGCATACACAACCTCCGTCGACCCGAAAGACGGGGCGCCATTACGACGGGGCTGTGACAGCGGCATGAACCGTTTCCCTATGGTCGTTCGATCAAAATTTGGTCGAGTAGGAGATGTAGACGCTGCGCGGCTTGCCCTCGAACTCGTAGCCGTAGAAATATTCGGGGCTGTTCAGCGCGATCTCACCGCGGATGAAGGCCGAGCTGTAGCGCATGTTTCCATAGCCGTAGCGCTCGGCATATTTCTGGTCGAAGATGTTGACGACGCGGAGCTGGAACTGGTGCTGGCGCTCGTCGCCGAGGCGGTATCCGATCGACCCGTTCATCAGGAAATAATTGCCGAAATTGTGGCGCAGCGAGCTGTTGACGCCGCCGGTCGCATATTCGGGACCCTGGTAGCGTGGGAAGAGCGTGATCGAGAAGCGGTCGTCGGGACTGGTCCAGCGCAAATTGCCGCCGATCATATATTCGGGGGTCTCGTTGATCTGCAGCTTGCTGCCGTCGAGGCGCGCCTTTTGCTTGGTATAGTTGATGTTGAACGAGAAGCCCTTGCCGACGCGCACGTCGAGTTCGGCGGTCAGTCCCCGGATTTCGGTGATGCGGTCGTTGTTGAAATAGGTGTTGGGGGTGAGCCCCGACGTCGTCTGGATGCGGTTGGTGACGTCGGTGCGGAACGCGCCGACTTCGGCGCTCACCTGCACATTGCCGAAGCTCTGCGAAAAGCCGATGCCGCCGTTGTAGGTCTCGGTTTCCTCGGTCTTGAGGTCGGGGTTGCCGACCAGCGTCGGGCTCTGCGCGAACAGTTCGTTGGTGCGCGGCAGGCTGTACGAGGTGCCGCCGTTGCCGCGGATATAGAAGGCGCCGATCGGCTGGCGGAAGCCGAATTTCCAGATCGTCCGCGACCCGAAGCTGTCGGCGAAGTCGGTGCGCAGCGCGAGCGACAATTTGGTGTCGGGGCTGAACGGGATCACCGGGCGGAAGTCGGCATAGACGCCGGTGATTGTGTTCGCCTTGTTCGAGATCGGGAAGACGGGGTTCGAGTCATTCTTGTACGACACGACCTGCACGCCCGCGACGACCTCGAGGATGTTCGGCAGCGACAGCGTGTTGCGGACGTTGAGCCCCATTTCGCGGAAACCGCCGACTTTCGAATCCTTGCCGAAGCCCTTGTTGGGGAAGGGGATCGACTTGCCGGTCGCATCGCCGAAACGGATAAGCTTACCCGTCGTCGGATCGGTGCAGCCTGCGGGCGTCTTGCAGATTTCGGCGAAAGTCTCGGTGTTGTTGAGCCGCGGGTTGCTCCAGTAGCCGGCGATCTCGGTGTAGAAATTGTCCGACCAGCGGCGGTCGAGCGAGAAGTCGACGATCGGATAGCGGACGCGGTTCGGCGAGAAGGTTTCGGCGTCGGGGAAGGGGTCGTGGAATTCGATCTGCGTATATTGGCCGTTGATGCGCAGTTCGCTCTTGTCGTCGACCTTCCACAGATATTTGATGCCGATATTGCTGCGGTTGAGCGGATAGTCCTGGATACCGCCCGCCTTGGCGACATTGTCGACATAGGCTTCGGGGGCGAAGATGCGCGGGCCGTCGGTCTGGATCGTGCCGCCGTAAATCATCAGGCTGTGGCGGCCGTCGGGATCGATCGGGAAGCTGGCGTTGCCCCAGATTTCGCGCGTGTTGAACGCGCCATATTGCGCGCCGAGTTCGAACTTGCTCGTGCCATCGGGGCGCTTGGTGACGAGGCTGATCACGCCGATGCCGCCGTTGCTGCCGAAGAACAGGCTGTTGCCGCCGCGAAACACTTCGGCGCGTTCGATCATGTGCGGGTCGATCGTCGTCGATCCCCAGATATCCTCGAGCGCGGGCCCGCGGTCATAGAGCGGCACGCCGTCGAGCACGACGAGCGTGTCGCGGTCGCTGCCGCCGTCGAGGCGGATCGTATATTCGCCTTCGTCGGGCGAATAGCCGATATTGGCGCCCTTGATCAGGAATTGGGCAATTTCGGCGAAGTTGGTCGCGCCCGTCGCGGCGATTTCCTCGGCGGTGACGATCTGGACGGCGTTGCCATATTCTACCGCCGCGGCGGCGAGCGGGGTGGCTTCGACCGCTGCCGTGCCCGTGACGATGATCTCGTCGCCCGCGCCGCCGCCGGCATCGGCGCTATCGGCGCCTGCTTCATCGACAGCCGCAAAAGCCACCGACGGCAGCGCGCTGGCGGAGAGCAACAGGCCAGCGATGGCCGCACGCGTTTTGGAAGAGATGTGCACAATCATGCCCCTTTTTGAAGAATTTCGGTCACATTGGCGGAGCAGGGGCGGCCGTGTTCACGACTCGATGCTGCGCCGCACCAATGTGCGAGGCATCCGCTAGGGGCGGCGTGTGACAGTTGAGTGAAATTAGCTCATTTTTAGTTCTAAATAATAATGAGCAAATTGTACTTTCGGATGATTCCGATCTCGGCTAGCATTCTCTGTCGCGGTGGCGGACGTGCGGATTCTGACGGAGAATTGCGTAAGATGAATGACAAGGGTGGGGTGTCGAAAGCTGCGGGCGACGATCGGGCGCCGATCGAAAATGCGCTCGAACGAATGAGGATGGCTCATGGCACGATGGCGCGGGGCGCGCGGCGTATCGCCGATCATATCCTCGCGCAGCCCGAAGAGATCGTCCGCATGTCGATCACCGAGCTCGCCGAGGCGGTCGGGGTCAGCGAGGGCAGCGTCGTCAATTTCTGCCGCAGCATCGGCCTGTCAGGGTTCCAGCACCTGAAGCTCAGCCTCGCGCGCGAGGTGGTCCAGCCGGTGCAGTTCATCCACGAGGATATCGCCCGCGACGACGACATGGACACGATCTGCCGCAAGGTCTTCCATTCGGGCATCCAGGCGCTGCGCGACTCCCTGTCGGTGCTCGATCCGCAGGCGTTACGAACGGCGGTCGACACGATCCGTTCGGCAAAGCGCGTCGAAATCTATGGTATCGGTTCGTCGGCCCCGATTGCCGAGGATACGCATTACCGGATGCTGCGCATCGGGCTCGACGCGCGCGTGGTGATCGACAGCCATATCCAGGCGATCAGCGCCTCGCGCTGCGACTCCGATGTCGCGGTGCTGACGATCTCGCACAGCGGCGCGACGCACGAAACGGTCGCGGCGACGCGGCTCGCGAAGGAGGCGGGGGCTCGCACCATCGTCATCACCAACTTCGCGCGTTCGCCGATCCAGGCTTATGCCGATGTCGTGCTGTTTACGATGGCGCGCGAAACGCGCTTTCGTACCGAGGCGATGACGAGCCGCATCGCGCAGCTTTGTGTGGCCGACGCGCTGATCGCGGCGCTGGCGCTCGACGATTACGACCGCTCGACGGAGACGCTGCGTCAGACGTTCGAAGTGCTGTCGATCAAACGTTTCTGACGGGGGTACGCGGAGCGGACTTGTCCTGGTCATCCTGAGTAAGCTCGAAAAGCCAGCCTTTACGCCCTTATATGATAAGGGGGTTGAGCTCCGGGCCGGAGCGCATCAATGGGACTGGCTGCTCTTTCGGATGACCGTCATGGACAACAAACTTCCTCTGGCCATTACACCGGAGTTCACGAGCTACATCGGCCGCGGCCCGTGCGACCCCGCGCTGCTTCCTACCGATCCGATCATCCTCGGCTTTGGGGACATCGGCGAACCCGCTGTCAGCGTGCTCCTGCCGTCGGACCTCGACGGCAATGCCAACGATCATCTGGTGGTATTCGCGGTCAGCGAAGCCGCCTGCCTTCGCCTTTTCGCCCTGCTGCCGAAGCCTTCGGGCCGCTGGTATCTTCCCGCCGACCTGCGCGGGCTCGGCCGCTCGGTCGTTGCGGTCGAAGGGGAAGGCGAAGTGCCCGACATCCTGCGGTCCGCGCGCAGCCTCGAACTGCTTTGCCAGCTCTTCGCGGCGCTCAGCGAAGGGCGCATGGTCGAAGTCGGCGGGGCGACGACGCTCAGCGAGGACGACATCACCCGCGTCGCGGCGGCGCATCAGCTTGTCAACGAGCATTGGCAGGAAAGGCTGACGGTCAGCAGCGTCGCGCGGCGCTGCGGCCTGAGCAAGGAAAAGCTGACGCGCGGATTTCGCGAACTGTATCAATGCAGCGTCGCCGAAGCGGTGAGCGAGCGGCGGCTCCAGCGCGCGCGCGCGCTCCTCGCGCAAAGCGATCTGTCGATCTCGAGCATCGGCTATCGCTGCGGCTATATGAGCAATGCCAGTTTTACCCGCGCCTTCGCGCGCCGCTTCGGCGTCGTTCCCACCGAAATGCGGAGGCGCGAGACGACCGCCTGAGGGCGCCCGGCGACCGGACGCCCCTTGGCCTGTCTCAGAAGCGCGCGTTGACGCTGACCCAATAGCTGCGCGCCTTGTCCTTGTTGTTGTAGTGATCGATGTAGGTCGGCGTATAGGCACCGTTCACCGGATTGCCGAAGTCGACGTCATAGTCGCGGAAGTCGCGGTCGAGCAGGTTGTTCACGCGGCCGCTGATCGTCAGATGGTCGTTCAGGCGATATTGCGCGCCAAGGTTCAGCACCGTGTAGCTCTTGTAATAGAGATGGTCGCCATTCGTCGCGACACCGCGATAGCGCCGCGAGCGATGTTCGGCCGATAGCTGCGTCGACAGGCCGTCGAGCGGCTCCCAGTCGATCGTCGCGTTCGCCATATGCTTTGCCGACTGGGTCAGCGGCTGTCCCGCCGACGCGCCGGTCAGCTGCTTGCTGTCGGTGTAGGTATAGTTGGCGCGCAGCGACAGGCCGGGGAAGAATTGATAGCGGCCCGCGACCTCGGCGCCCTTGATCCGCGCCTTGTCGACGTTGAACGGGATGCTGATCGTGCTGCCCAGCCCCAGCACGGCGTAATAGTCGCCCAGATTGGCGCAGGGCCGGACGAAATTGGTCAGCGCGCAGGGCCGGACGATCGTCGTATCGATCTTGTCCTTGAACTTGTTGTGGAACAGCGTGACATTGATTCCGCTGTTGGCGGTCGGGTTCCAGTAGATCGCCGCCTCGCTGTTGACGCTGGTTTCGGGCTTCAGGTCGGGGTTGCCGATGAAGGGGCTGGTGCCCTGTCCGCCGAACCCGCGGATGCCGTCGTAGAGGTCGGTGGTTTTCGGCGTCTTGTATCCGGTGCTGACCCCGCCCTTGACCGTCAGCGTCGGGGTGATGGCATAATTGGCATAGATACGCGGGCTGAAGTGGCCGCCGAACAGGTTGTGATTGTCGTAGCGGATGCCGCCGGTGAGGGTGAAGCCTTCGAAAATCGTCCAATTGTCTTCGGCGAACAGCGACCAGATGCGGTGGTCCTGCACCGCCTCGATCCCGCCGACCGCGGCCTCGAGCCCGAACACGCCGTCGTCGAGCGTGCCGTCGATATATTGGCCGCCGATCACGAAGTGATGGCGCCCGGCCAGATTTTCGACCGGGATGTCGATCCGTGCGTCGAGCGTATATTGCGCGCTTTCGAGCGTGCGCAGCGGGCGCGGCAGGAAGGTGCTTTCGGCGAGCGCGCGGCGCTGCGCGGTCGGCATTCCGGCATAGGGGCCGGTGCCGCTGAACATCTGTTGCAGCAACTGGCGTTCGGCGACCGAGAAGGGCATGGTGCGGCCCTTGTTGTTCGTCTCGATATAGGCGAACGACAGGAAAGCCCGCGCGAAGCCGAAGTCGCCATTATAGGTCCCCGCCCACGACAGACGGTCGAAGACCTGGTTTTCGGTATAGCCGACGCGCGGCTGGACGATGCCGCCCGAGGCGCGCCAGATGCTCTCGATCCCGTCGAGGGTGCCGAGCGGATAGGTGATCGCGCCGCTGACCGGATCGACGATCGGCGTGTTGTCGTAGACCTGTTTCGAATAATCGATGTCGAAGATCAGGCTGTGATCGGGCGAGGGCGTGAAGGTCAGTGACCCGCCATAGCTGCGGTTGGTGTTCTTCACCGTCTTGCCGCCGCCGCCGAAGCCCAGCCCGCGGACATGCGACACGCCCGCAGGATCGACGACCGGCGCGAAATCGGGTTCGGAAGGGTAGCGCTTGTAGAAGGAGCCGCGCAGTTTCATCCCGATGATGCCGGGGACGATCGGGCCGCTGACGTTGGCGTCGAACGTCATGTCGTCGCCGAAATCGCTGTCTTCCTGGATACTGCGCCCGAAGGTCGCCGAGCCGGACCAGCGGTCGAGCACCTTCTTCATGATGATGTTGATCACGCCGCCCAGCGCGTCGGCGCCATAGAGCGTCGATGCGGGGCCGCGAATGACCTCGATCCGTTCGATCGCGTCGAGCGGCGGGATATGGTTGAACTGGTTGCCGCCGAAGCTGTTCGGATAGATGTCGCCATGGTTGTTCTGGCGGCGGCCGTCGATCAGGATCAGCGTATAGTCCGACCCCATGCCGCGGATGCTGATCGTGCGTTGCCCCGTCTTGTCCGACGTTTCGCCGACGTCGACACCCTCGATATCGCGCACCGCATCGATCAACGTCATATAGGGGCGCTCGCGCAGTTCCTCCGCGGTCACGACCGTAATGCTGGCGGGAGCGTCGGTGATTTTCTGCTCGAACCCGGCAGCGGTGACGACGATATCCGATCCGGCGGGCGCCTCATCGCCTTCGTTCGCAGCGGCCGGCGCCGCCATCAGCGCGGCAATCGCCATGAAGCAACTGCTGCAGCCGAGGCGCGCAGCCGAACGATGGAAAGCGGTCATTGGATAGTCCCCCGATAATGCGAATGATTTGCAAAAGCTCGGCGCGCACCTGATGCGGACGCCGCACGGGGTCAATTCGGAATCGGGGTCGGGCGACTATCAGCAACACTTTGTCACAATTACGCCCTGCGGGAAGGGAGGGCGGATTCGCCGCGCGCGATGCCGGTAGCGGCTTTCAGTCGCGCGGCAGCATCAGGCTGACCCCGAGGCCACCGAGCGGGCTGTCGCGCAGGGTCAGCGCACCACCCATCGCGGCGGCGGCCTTGTGCGCGGCGGCCAGGCCGATCCCCGCGCCCCCGGAATCGCGTGCGCGCGCTTCGTCGAGGCGGCGAAACGGCAGCAGCGCTTCGTCGCGCCGTTCGGGCGCGATGCCCGGCCCGTCGTCGTCGACGTCGATCGTGAAATGATCGGGACTGTCCTCGCGAAGGGTCAGTTCGACACGGTTCGCATGGCGCCGGGCATTGTCGATCAGGTTGGCGAGGATGCGCTTGATGGTGAGCGGGCGGGCGGTGGCGAGCAAGGCGTCGGGGCCACGATAGACGATATCGTCGCCGAGGTCGGCGGCGGTGTCGGCGACGGTCGCGAGCAGCGCAGCGGCGTCGATCAGCCGCGGCACTTCTTCCTCGCCGCTTCGGAAATAGGACAAGGTCGCGTCGATGAAGCTTTCCATTTCGGCGAGGTCGGCGCTCATCGCCTCGCGCGCTTCGCCGTCGCGCAGCAGCGACGCGCGCAGGCGGAGCCGCTGGATCGGGGTACGCAGGTCGTGCGAGACGGCGACCAGCGCCTCGGTCTGGTCGCTCATCGCCCGCAGCAGGCGGCCCTGCATCGCCGAAAAGGCGGTCGCGACGCGCCGCACTTCGGCGGGGCCGTCGACGATGACCGGACTCGGGCGGCCGCCGCTGGTCCGATCCGCCGCGGCGGCAAGATCGCTGAGCGGGCGGACGAGCGCTCGGATCATGACGAGCGCAATGCCGAGCACCGCCGCGACAAGCAGCAGGTGGAGCAGGATGACCATGCGCGGGTCGGGCGGCGCGCCGAGATAGGGGCTGAGGCGAAAGGTGACGAAGCTGCCGTCGGCGATCCGCAGCGCGCCGACAAGGTCGCGTTCGCCGCGCTCGGCCGACGGCATCAGCGTCAGCCGCAGTTCGCGCGATGTCAGGTCCGGCGCCGAACGGACGAGGCGCGCGCGCAGGTTCTGGAGCTGGGCGAAGGAGGCGCTGAAGTCGGTGATGACGGTGCGTGGCACCCAGTTGAGCGAGAGATCGCCCGCCGCGAGGTCGCGAAGCCGTTCGCCGCGGTCGCGCGGGTGATTCTCCAGCGCGGTGCGTTCGGCTTCGGTCAGCCGGCTTGCGATTTGCCCGATCTCCAGATCTGACAGGAGTTCGCGTTCCTGCCAGCGCTGGAGCGCGATATTGCCAAGCAGTTCGAGGAGGATCGCGCCGACGAGAACGAGCAGGATTCGCCCGACCATCGCCTCGGGAAGGCTCAGGCGCATGCTCAGGTCACGATAACGTCGGCCGCGAGCATATAGCCGACCCCGCGAACGGTGCGGATCAGCGGGCGCACCTTCCGGCCGTCGCCGAGCTTGCGGCGCAGCCGGCTGACGAGCACGTCGATGCTGCGGTCGGTCGAGGAACCGATGCGGCTGCGCGACAGTTCGAGCAGGCGCTCGCGGCCGATCATCCGCTGCGGATTGCGGAGCAGTGCCAGCAGCAGATCCTGTTCGGCGGCGGTGAGGTCGACTTCGGCACCTGACGGCGCGATCAGCTCGCGCCGCCGTGCGTGATATTGCCAACCGGCAAATTCGAAACGTTCGGGGATCGGCGCGTCGAGCGGCGCGTGCGGATCGCGCATCCGCCGCAGCACCGCGCGCACGCGGGCGAGCACTTCGGACCGGCCAAAGGGCTTGGCGATATAATCGTCGGCACCGACGTCGAGCCCAACGACCCGGTCGCTTTCCTGCCCGCGCGCGCTGATCATGATGATCGGCACATGGCTTTGCTTGCGGATCGTCCGGCACAGCTCGATGCCGCTGTCGCCGGGCAGCATGATGTCGAGCAGGATCAGGTCGATCCGTCCCGCCCCGATGATCTCCTGCAATTCGGCCCCGTCGCGCGCGCCGCTGACCTCGTAACCGCATTCGCGCAATATTCGCGTCAGCAGCGTGCGCACCCCTGCGTCGTCATCGACAACGACGATATGATGGGCAAGCGCCGGAGTCCGGGTTGGGACGGGCGCTGGCTCGGGGCGCGTGGCGGTGGCCGGCAAGATCGGGGCTCCTTGGTGACGGGTCGATTGTCGGATCCCGGCTTCGGGAAGGCCCGGACAGACGGTGTGATAACTATTCGCATTATGCGAAATATCAATGGCCGCGCCATTTGACCGCGATCAATGACCGCCTTTGAAGGGCGGGGCAAGATTTCCCCGTAACCGCAGGAGGAATGATATGCGAAACCTGTTGATCCACGCCGATGCGAGCCGGGCCATGGCGGCGCGAACGGAAACCGCGCTGGCGATCGGCCGGCGGAACCGTTCGCATCTCAGTTTCCTCATCGCCTCTCCCTTTCAGCAGTTCATCGCGACCGATCCTTTCGGCGGTATGTACCTGGCTGCCGGGCAACTCGCGAAGGCCGAGCTTGCCGATCAGGAGCTTGCCGAGCGGCTGGGGAGCGAACTGGCGCGTGAGGATGTGCCTTGGGATATCGCGATCGGCGATGGCGATGCCTTGTCCGTGATGTCGCTCGCCGCGACGCTGGCGGACCTCGCCATCGTCTCGCTTGGACAGCCGAACGCGCCGATGACGGCGGGCGATCTGGCGATGACGGTGCCCGTGCCGGTGCTGGCGATTCCCGAAAGCGGCGGGCCCGTCGACCTCGACGCGCCGGTGATGGTTGCGTGGAACGGCAGCCCGCAGGCGGCGCATGCGCTACGCGCGGCGGTGCGGCTGATCCGCGACGCGAGCGAAGTCATCCTGGTCACGGTCGGCGCCGACGACGGACGGATCGCGGCTCAGGATGCGCTGCTGTACCTGTCGCGCCACGGAATCCATGCCGATTTCCGCCAGGTCGAGCGCGGGGCGGATACTGCCGAGGAGGTGCTGGAGCGGCAGGCGAAGGCGATCGCTCCCGGACTGATCGTCATGGGCGCTTTTGGCCGGCCGCGCTTGCGCGAGACATTGTTCGGCGGCGTGACGCGTTACCTGCTCGAAGCCGCGCCGGCGCCTTTGCTGCTCGCGCACTAGGGGTTCGGCCCGCTACGCTTTTCAAACCGGCCGCCTTCCTGTAGGGCGGCCGCGTGACCGATTGTGCTACCTGCGTTGTCCGAAACCGTGCGATCTGCGCGAGCCTGAACCCCGCGGAACTTGTCGCGCTGGGCAAGATGGGACGCCGGCAGAAGGTGCGGGCAGGGCAGACCCTGCTCTGGGAAGGCGACGGCGCCCCCGTCGTCGCCAATGTCCTCGAAGGCGTGCTGAAACTGGTCGTGTCGACCGCCGATGGGCGCGAGCAGATTGTCGGCGTCGTTTTTCCGTCCGATTTTATCGGCCGCCCGTTCGGCAAGGAAAGTCCGTACAGCGTCACCGCGATGACCGATGCCGAAGTATGCATCTTCAACCGCAATAATTTTGACGATTTTGCGAGTACGCACCCCGATCTCCAGCAGAAACTGCTCCGCCGCACGCTCGACGAACTCGACCGCGCGCGGCACTGGATGATGCTGCTCGGCCGCAAGTCGGCGTCGGAGAAGGTCGCCTCCTTCCTGCTCGAAATGTCCGAGCGTCTGTCGGGGCAGGGGTGCCAGTCGGGCGCGCGTGACGGGTTCGAGCTGCCCTTCGGCCGCCAGCAGATCGCCGACATCCTTGGCCTGACGATCGAAACGACGAGCCGCCAGCTCACGAAGATGCGAGCCGACGGCGTCGTCGATCTGCCCTCGCGCCGCGAAATCGTAATCAACGATCGCGCGGCGATGGAGGATATGGCGGGCTAAGGCCTTCCGCTCAGAAGCGGAAGGCGACCCCGGCGCTCAGCACCCACGGATCGAGCCTGTGCTTCGTGCGCAGCACTTCGGTCGTCCCGGCGAACCACCGCGCGGTCGGGCGCAGGAAATAGCGCTTCGCATCGAAGGTCACGGCCAGTCCCTTGGCGTTCACCGGCACGTCGACGCCGGCCTGAAGCGCGACGCCAAAGGTGTCGTTCATCTTTTGCCGCGTCGCGCCGAGCGCCATCGCGGTAGCGCCGGGCTTTTCGTCGATGAAGATGAAATAGCTCGGCCCGGCGCCGATATAGGGCTGGACGCCGCCATCCTTGCCGAAATGATATTTGAGCGTCAGCGTCGCGGGGACGATCTTCGCGTCCGACACCAGCCCGGCACCCGCGAGCGCGCCGCGGCCGTCGACGTCATGCTGGGTCACCCCGGCGATCGTTTCGAGCGAGATATTGTCGGCGACGAAATATTCGACCGCGATGGTGGGCACCATATTGTCGTCGGCCTTGGTCTGCGTTCCCGCGGGCAAGCCGATCCGGTCGATTTTTACATCCTTGATCTTGCCGTCAGGCGCGACGAGCGTCCCGAGCAGCTTGACCTGCACGTCTCCCGCCTTTGCGAAGGCCTGGCCGGGAAGCGCGAGCGCGACGGCCAGCGCGGCGAGGGAGAGAGTCTGTTTTTTCATGGGTCTGGGCTCCTTGCTTGACGAAGCCGTCCCTGCGCCCGGCGGGATGCGCCTGCATTGATGCGGCGCAACAAGTTCGTTGATCCCGGTCAATGTTTCATCGCGCCCGCGAGTCCATGGCGGGGGTGAACCGCGTAGCCGGAGGGCTGCGCCCAAGCAGGGACAAGCGATATGGACGGTCTGGTAACAAAGGCGGGGGGCTGGTTGGGATTGACCCTGCTGGCGCTCGTGATGGCAGCGCTCGCGGTCGATGCGCCGTTCGCGGTGCATATGATCATCGTCGCGCTCGCGTGCCTCGCCATGCTGTGGGCGACCGTCACGCGCGCCGATTATGGCGGCCTCGCACGCGGCATATTGAAGATGCCTGCCGATCAGGGCGTATATGATGACGATCCGATCCGCTGGGGCGTCATCGCGACCTTGTTCTGGGGCGTCGCCGGGATGGCAGCCGGCCTTTATATTGCGCTCCAGCTCGCTTTCCCGGCGCTCAATCTCAACCTCGAATATACGACCTTCGGGCGCCTCAGGCCGCTGCACACATCGGCGGTGATATTCGCCTTCGGCGGCAATGCGCTGATCGCGACGAGCTTCTACGTCGTTCAGCGCACCTGCCGCGCGCGGCTCGCTTTCCCGACGCTCGCCCGCTTCGTGTTCTGGGGGTACCAGCTGTTCATCGTCCTTGCGGCGACGGGCTATCTGATGGGCGTCACCGCGGCGAAGGAATATGCCGAGCCCGAATGGTATGTCGACTTGTGGCTGACGATCGTCTGGGTCGCCTACCTGGTCGTGTTCGTCGGCACGATCGTCAAGCGCCGCGAACCGCATATCTATGTCGCGAACTGGTTTTACCTGAGCTTCATCGTCACCATCGCGATGCTCCACATCGTCAACAATCTGTCGATGCCCGCCAGCATCTTCGGGTCGAAGAGCTATGCCGCCTTTGCCGGGGTGCAGGATGCGCTGACGCAATGGTGGTACGGGCATAATGCGGTCGGTTTCTTCCTGACCGCGGGCTTCCTCGCGATGATGTATTATTTCGTGCCGAAGCAGGCCGAGCGGCCGGTCTACAGCTATCGCCTGTCGATCATCCACTTCTGGTCGCTGATCTTCCTCTACATCTGGGCGGGGCCGCACCACCTGCACTACACCGCGCTGCCCGACTGGGCGCAGACGCTGGGCATGGTCTTTTCGGTGATCCTGTGGATGCCGAGCTGGGGCGGCATGATCAACGGCTTGATGACGCTGAACGGCGCGTGGGACAAGATCCGCACCGACCCGATCATCCGCATGATGGTGATGGCGCTCGCCTTCTACGGCATGAGCACCTTCGAAGGCCCGATGATGTCGATCAAATGGGTCAACTCGATGTCGCATTACACCGACTGGACGATCGGCCATGTCCACTCGGGCGCACTCGGCTGGAACGGCATGATCACCTTCGCCTGCGTCTATTACCTCGTGCCGCGCCTGTGGGGCCGCGAGCGGCTTTACAGCCTGCGCATGGTCAACTGGCACTTCTGGCTCGCGACCGTCGGCATCGTTTTCTATGCCGCGTCGATGTGGGTCGCGGGCATCATGCAGGGCCTGATGTGGCGCGAATATGGAGCCGACGGCTACCTCGTCTACAGCTTCGTCGAAAGCGTCGCGGCGATGCACCCGATGTACCTGATCCGCGCCGCGGGCGGGGCGATGTACCTCGCCGGTTTCCTGATCATGGTCTTCAACGTCTGGGCGACGCTCAGCGGCAAGGTGCGTGCCGAAAAGCCGATGACCGAAACCCCGTACAACGCCGCGTCGGACCGTCCGCTCGCGCCCGTTCCCGCCGAATAAGGAGCCCGGAGCATGGCCACCAAACCCGCCAAAAAGGGCTTCAGCCACAAGAAGATCGAGCGCAACGTGACGTTGCTCGGCGCGCTCGCGCTGCTCACCGTCACGATCGGCGGTATTGTCGAGATCGCGCCGCTCTTCTGGATCGACAACACGGTCGAGAAGGTCGAGGGGATGCGGCCTTACACCCCCCTCGAACTCGCCGGACGCAACATCTATATGCGTGAGGGCTGCTACACCTGTCACAGCCAGATGATCCGTCCGTTCCGCGACGAGGTCGAGCGCTATGGCCACTACAGCCTCGCCGCCGAGAGCATGTACGACCACCCGTTCCAGTGGGGGTCGAAACGCACCGGGCCAGACCTTGCGCGCGTCGGCGGCCGCTATTCGGACGAATGGCACAAGGCGCATCTGATCGACCCGCGCAGCGTCGTGCCCGAATCGATCATGCCGCCCTATGCCTTCCTCGCCGAACGCGATCTCCAGACGGGCGACATGGCGAACGACCTGACCGCGCTCTACCGCGTCGGTGTGCCCTATACGAAGGCCGACATCGCCAAGGCGAACGACGACATCAAGGCGCAGGCCGACCCCGATGCCGGCGCGGGCGACCTCCGGAAACGCTACCCGAAGGCGCAGGAGCGCGATTTCGACGGCAATCCCGACCGCGTGACCGAAATGGATGCGCTGATCGCCTATCTGCAGATGCTCGGCACGCTGGTCGATGTCGACAAGGCGGCGCCGCAGGAACGCCCGTCCGAAACGGAGGCGGGGCGATGACCTACAACGACCTCAGGCATTTTGCAGACAGCTGGGGGCTGCTCGCCATGACCCTGCTGTTCCTCACCCTCATCGCCTGGCCGTTCCGGCCGAGCGCGCGCGCGCGCAACGACGAAGCCGCGAACATGATCTTCAAGGACGACGAGCATGGCTGAGCAGAAACGCATCGACGAAGCGACCGGCACGAGCACGGTCGGTCACGAGTGGGACGGTATCGAGGAACTCGACACGCCGATGCCGCGCTGGTGGCTGTGGACCTTCTACGCCACGATCGTCTGGGGGCTGGCTTATGTCGTGCTCTATCCGGCCTGGCCGCTCGTCAACAGCGCGACCGAGGGCGTGCTGGGCTGGTCGAGCCGCGGCGACCTCGAAAAGGAAATGGCGGCTGACGCGAAACGCCGCGCGCCGACGGTGCGTGCCATAGCGGCAACCGCGATCGCCGACCTGCCGGCGAAGCCCGAACTGATGCAGGCGGCGGTACAGGGCGGCGGCGCGGCATTTCGCGTCCATTGCGTCCAATGCCATGGCGCGGGCGGCGCGGGTGTGATGAATCTTTATCCCAGCCTGACCGACGACGACTGGTTGTGGGGCGGCGACCTTGCGGCCATCGAATATACGGTCACGCACGGGATCCGGAATCCCGACCACAAGGCGACACGCACCAGCCTGATGCCCGCCTTTGGCCGCGACGGCATTCTCGATGCGGCGCAGATTGGCGATGTCGTCAGCTTCGTGCGCACGATCAGCGGCCAGGAAAAGGCGAGCGCGTCGTCGGCGCGCGGCGCGACGCTGTTCGCGGACAATTGCGCGGTCTGCCACGGTGCGGGCGGCGAGGGCGGCCGCCAGTTCGGCGCGCCGAAGCTGACCGACGCCATCTGGCTCTATGGCGGCGACCGCGACAGCCTGACCGCTACGGTGAACCAGCCGCGCAACGGCGTGATGCCGCGCTGGAACAACCGGCTCGATCCGGTGACGATCAAGATGCTGTCGGCCTATGTCTATTCGCTGGGCGGCGGCGAGAAGGGTCTCGCGCCTGCGAACGAGGGAGCAGTTGAAGGGCAGGGAGCCGATGGCCAGCCCTGAGGACCTCGCCGGCCAGCCCGCGCCGCTCTACGAAGCGCGGAAGGGCGTTTACCCGAAGGCGGTCAACGGTCCCTTCCGCCGCTTTAAGTGGGCGATCATGGCGGTCACGCTCGCGATCTATTACGGGACGCCGTGGATCCGCTGGGATCGCGGCCCCTATGCGCCCGACCAGGCGGTGCTCGTCGACCTTGCAAACCGGCGGTTCTACATGTTCCAGATCGAAATCTGGCCGCATGAATTTTACTATGTGGCCGGCCTGCTCATCATGGCGGGAATCGGCCTGTTCCTCGTCACCAGCGCGGTCGGGCGCGCCTGGTGTGGCTATGCCTGCCCGCAGACGGTGTGGACCGACCTGTTCCAGCATGTCGACCGGCTGGTCGACGGCGACCGCAACGCGCAGGTCCGGCTGGCCAAGGGGCCATGGACGTTCGAGAAGATAGCAAAGCGCGGGCTCAAATATCTGATCTACCTCGCCATTGCCTTCTGGACCGGCGGCGCATGGATCATGTATTTTGCCGATGCGCCGACGCTGACGGCGGATTTCTGGACCGGGCAGGCGGCGCTCGTGGCTTATGGCACGGTCGCGGTCCTCACCGCGACGACCTTCGTCCTCGGCGGCTTCCTGCGCGAACAGGTGTGCGTCTATATGTGCCCCTGGCCGCGTATCCAGACCGCGATGATGGACGAAAAATCGCTGCTGGTGACCTATAAGGACTGGCGCGGCGAACCGCGCGGCAGCGTAAAGAAAGCGCAGGCGCATCCGGGCGCATTCGGCGACTGCATCGACTGCAACCAGTGTGTAGCGGTCTGTCCGACGGGGATCGACATTCGCGAAGGGCCGCAGATCGGCTGCATCACCTGTGCGCTCTGTATCGATGCGTGCGACGGGGTGATGGCACAGGTCGGCCGTCCGCGCGGGCTGATCGATTATTGCACGCTCGACGATGCCGCGACCGAAAAATCCGGCGGCACCGGGCAACCGATCCGCAAGACGCTGACCCGGCCACGCACCCTGATCTATTTCGGCGTGTGGATCGCGATCGGTGCAGCGATGCTCTTTTCGCTCGGCCAGCGTACGCGGCTCGACCTCGCCGTCCAGCACGAACGCAGCCCGCTCTATGTCCAGCTGTCCGACGGGCATGTCCGCAACAATTACACGCTGAAGCTGCGCAACATGGAAACGCGCCCGCGCCGCGTAGCGGTGACGGTCAGCGGGCTTCCGGGCGCGGCGGTCTGGACCGAAGGCGGCACGCGAGAGGGCGCGGGGCAAGAGATCAGGCTGACGCTCTCACCCGACAGCGTCGCGCGCCTCAAGCTCTTCATCGCGGCGCCGGGAGCGGGACCAGCGCGGCAGGACTTCACGATCAGCACGCGCGGCCTCGACGGCGATCCGCGCGGCGACAGCGACATCATCCAGTTCGACCGCCCGGAGACAGGACAATGACCGACAGGCACAAACCCAAAGCCTTCACTGGCCGGCATATGGCGGCGATCCTCGTCGTATTCTTCGCGGTGGTCATCGCGGTCAATTTCACGATGGCACGCTTCGCCATGTCGACCTTTGGCGGCAAGGTGGTCGAAAACAGCTATGTCGCCAGCCAGCACTATAACGAGTGGCTGCGGCGCGCCGAAGCGCAGGACCGGCTGGGCTGGGACGAGAGCGTCAGCCTCGATTCCACGCGGCACGTGTTGCTGACCGTCCGCAAGGGCGGCGAGCCGCTCGCGGGCCTTGGTGTGTCGGCGACGGTCAATCACCCGGTTGGGCGCACCGCACCCGCCGCACTTCGTTTCGAGCCGGCGGCGGGTGGCGTGCTGCGCTCTGTCGAGCCGCTGGCGGTAGGGCGCTGGCGGCTCGACCTCATCGTCCGGCACGGTTCGGACGAAGCGCGTTACCGGAAGGATGTGAAATGAGTGCCGCCGCGTTGATCGAGCGCGACTTCGCGGTTCCCGATATCCGCTGCGCGGGGTGCATCGCCAAGCTTGAGCAGGGCTTGGTGCGCGATAAGCGTATCGCCGCCGCGCGCGTCAACTTCACCGAAAAGCGCGTACATCTGTCGTACATGCCCGACACTGAAATGCCCGACCTGATCGGCGCCTTTTCGAACTTGGGGTTCGAAGCGCATCCGATCGGCGACGGGCCCGGCGAAGCCGATGCCGAGGCCGAGACGAGCCGCGAACTGCTGCGCGCGGTCGCGGTGTCGGGCTTTGCGATGATGAACATCATGCTGCTGTCGGTGTCGGTGTGGTCGGGCGCGACGGGGGCCACGCGCGACCTGTTCCACTGGCTGTCGGCGGCGATTTCTCTGCCGACCGTTGCCTATGCCGGTCGGCCCTTTTTCCGCTCGGCGTGGCGCGCGCTGCGCCACGGCGGGACCAATATGGACGTGCCGATCAGCATCGGCGTCGCGCTCGTTTGTGCCATCAGTCTCTACGAAACCGCGACGAGCGGCCCGCACGCCTATTTCGACGGCGCGGCGATGCTACTTTTCTTCCTGCTGTGCGGCCGCTGGCTCGACAGCGTGATGCGCGACCGCGCGCGCGGCGGGGTAACCGCACTGCTGCGCAACATGGGGACGGGCGCGATGGTGATCGGCGACGACGGGCGGACCCGCTGGGTCGATGCGACTGCACTGGAACCCGCCATGACGATGCTTGTCGCGGCGGGTGAGCGGCTTGCCGCCGATGGCGTCGTGGTCGGGGGCGAGAGCCAGATCGACCTGTCGCTGCTGACGGGTGAAAGCGCGCCGCAACGCGTCCATCCCGACGACCGCGTCCACGCGGGGACGCTCAATCTCGATGCGCCGTTGCGTGTGCGCGTGACGGCGGCGGGCGCAGATACCGCGATCGCCGACATCGCACGGCTGATGGGCGAGGCGGCGCAGGGCAAGTCGCGCTATGTCCGCATCGCCGACCGCGCCGCGCGGCTCTACGCGCCCGCGGTGCATTGCCTCGCGCTGATGGCTTTCGCGGGCTGGATGATCGCGGGGGCGGGGTGGCATCATAGCCTGCTGATCGCGGCAGCCGTGCTGATCATTACCTGCCCGTGCGCGCTCGGGCTCGCAGTGCCCGCGGCGCAGATCGTCGCGGCCGGCGAATTGATGCGCGCAGGGGTGCTGATCAAGGACGGATCGGCGCTCGAACGGCTCGCCGAAGTCGATCGCGCGTTCGTCGACAAGACGGGGACGCTGACGCTGGGGCGTCCCGAAGCGATCGACCTCGACCGGCTCGACAATGGTGTGAAGCCGCTGGCGCTCGCGCTGGCGCAGGCCAGCCGCCACCCGCTCAGCGAGGCGTTGACGCGCGGCCTGCAGGCACTCGACGTCCGTCCTGCCGAAGTGACTTCCGTCCGCGAAACGCCGGGTTTCGGGGTCGAGGCGCGGTGCGCGGGCGTCGTCGTCACGCTGGGCCGGCCGCAGCGCGCCGATCTTGGCGATGCGCTCGCGACCGAACTGACGGTCGATGGCCGGCCGGTCGCGACGATCTGTTTCGCCGACCGGCTGCGTCCGGACGCTGGCGAAACGATCCACGCCCTGCGCGGTGAGGGCATCGACGCCATGATCCTGTCGGGCGACCGCGCCGACGCCGTCGCACCGGTTGCACGCGAACTCGGGCTGACGGCGCAGACGGGGATGAGCCCGCAGCAAAAGCTCGAGGCGATCGAAAGGCAGTCCGCGCTGGGCCGCAAGGTGCTGATGATCGGCGACGGCCTCAACGACGGACCCGCACTCGCGGCGGGCCATGCGTCGATGGCACCGGGGTCGGCGAGCGACGTCGGCAAGAATGCCGCCGACTGCATCTTCCTCGGCGACCGGATGATGCCGGTCGTCCAGACGGTGCGGATGGCGCGGCGGACGCAGGCGATCGTACGGCAGAATTTCATCCTCGCGATCGGTTATAATATCGTCGCGGTGCCGCTCGCCTTCCTCGGTTTCGTGACCCCGCTCGTTGCGGCGATCGCGATGTCGGGGTCGTCGCTGATCGTCGTCGGCAACGCGTTGCGGCTGAAAAGGGCGATCCGGTGAACGGGCTGATTTTCCTGATCCCGATCGCACTCGGACTCGGCCTGCTTGGCCTCGCGGCCTTTTTCTGGTCGCTCCGCCGGGGGCAGTTCGACGATCTCGACGGTGCCGCGCTGCGTATCTTTGTCGAAGAAGAAGAGGGTGGAAAGCCATGACTGCGTCCCGGTTCCTTGTCGCGATGGGTGCGCTGGCGCTGATGCAGCCGCCGGTCGCTGTCGAGGCGCGGGTACTGACGCTCCCGTCCTGTGGCGGCGCGGCGCACCGGACGATGGTCCCGGGCGATCCCGCCGATCCCGCGCAGCGCCGCGATTGTGCCAAGGCATGCCATGCGGTCACAGACCGGCGCGGAAAATCGGGCGGCGTCAAAAAGGATTGCTGCTGACGCCGGACGTTGATCCCGGTCAATGTTGTTGGCGGATCGCGGACGTAGGACGCTTCTCATGTGGTCCTATCATCCCGATCTGCTCGCCCAGCCGGTGCCGCGCTACACCAGCTATCCCACCGCGATGGAGTTTACCGACGATGTCGGCGCGGATGCCTATGCGCGCTCGCTCGATGCGATCGAGGCGGCAACGCCGATCTCGCTCTATGTCCATATCCCCTTCTGCGAGCAAATCTGCTGGTATTGCGGTTGCAACACTGGCGCCGCGGGGCGCAAGCAGCGGCTGGCCGACTATCTGACGGCCTTGCGGGCGGAGATCGCGCTCGTTGCAAAGCGACTGGGCGGGCGCGGACGGGTGCAGAGCATTGCGTTCGGCGGCGGCAGCCCCAATGCCATCGCGCCGGTCGAACTGGTGCGCCTGCTCGACCGCATCCTGACCGTTTTCGACGCGCACCGGCCCGAAGTTTCGATCGAACTCGATCCGCGCGGCTTTTCGGCCGAATGGGCGCTCGTGCTCGCCGCCGCACATGTCACGCGCGTTAGCCTTGGCGTGCAAACCTTCGCGCCGCATGTCCAGCAGGCGATCGGACGGATCCAGCCGCTCTCGCATATCGAACGCGTCGTTGCGGCGCTGCGCCTCCGCGACATCGACGCGATCAATTTCGACCTGATGTACGGATTGCCGGGGCAGACGCTCGCCGACCTCGACGCCACGCTCGACGAGACGATCCGCCTTGCGCCGAGCCGGATCGCGCTGTTCGGCTACGCGCATCTTCCCGACATGATCCCGCGCCAGCGGCGGATCGATGCGACCAACCTTCCGGATCAGCGGCTGCGCTTCGAACAGGCCGAACTCGGGTACCAGCGCCTGACCGATGCGGGCTATGTCCCGGTGGGGTTCGACCATTTTGCGCGGCCCGACGACCCCCTCGCGATCGCGGCGCGCGAAGGGCGGGTGAACCGCAATTTCCAGGGCTTCACCAGCGACAGCGCCCCCGTCCTGCTGGGCTTCGGTGCCAGCGCGATCAGCCGCTTTCCCGATCTTATCGTGCAGAACGAGAAGCGCGCCGGTCCTTATCGCGACCTGGTGAACGATGGCCGCCTCGCGGCGGTTCGCGGGGTCGAGGTCCCTCAGGAACAGCGGGCGAGGGCGGGGCATATCCGCGATATTCTCTGCAATGGCCGCACCCATCTCGCGCCCCACAGCCGTGTGCTGGTTCAAAATGCTCTCAGGGACTATGAAAAGCGCGGTGTTATCGATTGGAATGAAGGCGATCTTGTGATCCGCGACAGCGGATTGCCCTATGCCCGGCACGTCGCCGCGCAATTCGACAGCCTGCGAGGGCATATCAAGACCCTCTAATCGGCGGTGGCTCCCGTGATATCACACGCGGCCGCGGCACAATTGCCCGCCGGGCGCGAAGTGCGATAGGGAAGGGACACCAATCCCGTAAAGGAGGCCATGCCCTATGCAGATCGCGATCGTCGGACTTGGACGGATGGGCGGCAATATTGCGCGGCGCCTCTTGCAGGCTGGCCATCAGGCCGTCGTTTTCGACCGAAACGAGGGCGCGGTCGCGGAACTGGTCGCGGCGGGTGCCGTCGGCGCCGCTTCACTCGACGAACTGGTTGAACGGCTCGTGCCGCCGCGGGCGGTCTGGGTCATGCTGCCGGCCGGCGATCCAACCGAGGAGACCATCGGGGGCCTGTCGCTGCGTCTCGATGCCGGCGACGTCGTGATCGATGGCGGCAACAGCTTCTACAAGGATGATGTGCGGCGCGCAGCCGAGCTTCAAGCGCTTGGTATCGACTATATCGATGTCGGGACTTCGGGCGGTATCTGGGGCGCCGAGCGCGGCTACTGCATGATGATCGGGGGCGAAGCGCGGGTGATCGACCGGCTCGACCCGATTTTCGATGCGCTCGCGCCCGGATATGGAACGATCCCCCGGACGCCGGGACGCAGCCGGCCAGAATATGATGGCCGCGCGGAAAAGGGCTATATTCACGCCGGCCCGGCGGGGGCGGGGCATTTCGTCAAGATGGTCCACAACGGCATCGAATATGGGCTGATGGCGGCCTACGCCGAAGGGTTCGATATCCTGCGCGGCAAGAATGCCGACCGGCTGCCGCCCGAAGAACGATATGATCTCAACCTCACCGACATCGCCGAAGTCTGGCGCCGGGGGTCGGTGATCTCCTCGTGGCTCCTCGACCTTTCGGCCGCGGCGCTAGCCGGGAACCCGGAACTTTCGCAGTATAGCGGGAAGGTCAACGACAGCGGTGAAGGGCGATGGACGATCGACGCCGCGATGGAAGAGGCGGTGCCCGCCTACGTCCTTTCGGCGGCGCTACTCGCGCGTTTCCGCTCGCGCACCGACAACACGTTCGGCGAAAAACTGCTCTCGGCCATGCGCGCCGGGTTCGGCGGGCATGTCGAGATTCCGCAATAGGTCGCGCGGCCCTGTTCCAATCTAGAGATGGTCGATTTGCCGGTGCAGCGTCCGCGTGATGAGGCGCAGTTCTTCCTCGCCGATCTTGGACCATTCCATCGCCCTTTGCGCGACGGCCCGTCGGGTGTGGAGGGAGGGGAGGCTCGATACGAGCAGGATTGCCTGCATGCGCGTTTCGGCTGAAACTGCGGGTTCGGACTTGATCAGGGAAATCAGGCGCGAGTTCCGCTCGATGCCCGGTAACCACAAGCGATTATAGAAAATCTCGAAGGCCGGCCCCGGCTCGGCCAATTCGCGGGCGATGATTCCGTTGCCCAATATATAGGCGTCGCTGCCGAGTATCAGTTCGACCGACGCCGCCATCAGATATTTGAGCGTTTCGCGCGCCTCCTCCGGCCCCGAAGGCGTCTCGATGGTCCGCCGGGCGCGTGCAACGGCGTCCTGCGTCGATTGCCCATAGCGCGCCACAATCTCTTCGGCGCACGCGCGATATAGCCCTTCCTTGTTGCCGAAATAATAGTTCAGCGGCGGAAGCGTGGTCTTCGCGCGTTCGGCGATGCGGCGCGTGGTTGCGGACTTGAAGCCCGCTGCCCCGAACTCGATCAGCGCTGCCTCCAATATGCGTTGGCGCGATTGGTCACCCTTGCGCGACATGTTCGACACCGCGTCCCGTCCGGGTTGCGCACTGGACCCTTCGACCGAATCTCCCATCGTCATGATCCACCTCAATGCGCTGCTGCAACCGACCTGCTGTGGGTAAAGCAAATGCCTGCCGGTTGGCAAACATCCGATTTCCGGCAGAATTTCAGGTTTTCGATAGCCTCCCAAAAATACTTAGAATACTATTGATTTCCGCCGCCTCAAAATATATCAGTTGATACATAATAGGAAAGGCCATGGAGTCGAGAAGCGCAGATGCGTCTTCCGGACGGTGGCTGCGAACGAGGGAGAGAGGGATGACACGCCACCACCGAGCCATGACGGCACTTGCCACCGGAACCCTGATGATGGTTGCTGCCGTTCCGGCGGCGGCGCAGGAAGCCGAGGCAGCGGGCGCGACCGATGCGGGCAATGAGGACATCATCGTCACCGCCTCGCGCCGTCCGCAGACGCTGCAGGAAGTGCCGATCTCGGTGGGTGTCGTCACGGGCGCCGCGATCGAGCAGCAGGGCCAGCGCCTGTTCACCGACCTCCAGTCGTCGGTTCCCAACCTCCAGATCGACAACACCAACGGCAATTACGCGATCACCATCCGCGGGCTCGGGTCGGGCGCGAACAATCTCGCGTTCGAACAGTCGGTCGGGCTGTTCGTCGATGGCGTCTATTCGAGCCGCGCGCGATCGCTGCAGGTGCCGTTCCTCGACGTCGAGCGGATCGAGGTCGTTCGCGGTCCGCAGGGCGCGCTGTTCGGCAAGAACACCAATGCCGGCGCGATCAGCATGGTGACGCGCCGCCCGACGCGCGATTTCGAGGCGGAGTTCCGCGCCGGTACCGAACTGGCCGAAGGCGGCATGAATTTCAGCGGTTTCCTGTCGGGGCCGATCAGCGACACGCTGAGCTTGCGCGTGAGTGGCGGCGCCGGGCAGGCCGACGGCTATATCGAAAACCGGCTGACCGGGTTCGACGACAATGGCTCGAAATACCGGTCGGGGCGCGCGCAGCTCCTGTGGGAGCCGAGCGACGATTTCGAGGTCCTGCTCAAGGTCGAGGGTTTCCGCAACGAGATCAACGGATCGAACGCGGTCTATAACAATATCGGCAACGCGAACTGCAATCTCTGCAACATCGTCCGCAACGCCAGCGGCGGCGCCGCAGCGCAGGACAAGCCCGGTTTCTGGCGGTTCAGCCGCGGCTTCCCCAAGGAATATGATGTCACCAAGTCGCGCACCGGCGCGATGACGGTCAACTGGACCCCTGGCGACTGGACGATCGCGTCGATCACCGCTTACCAGGCTGTGGATTCGGAACGCACATTCAACACCATCCCGGGCCCAATCAACCTGCTCAACACGCTGCAGGCAGAGGAGAGCAGCCAGTTCTTCCAGGAACTGCGCGTCTCGCGCGACGTCGCGGCGGGGATCAACCTTGCGTTCGGCGCGACCTATACCGACGCCGATCTCGATATCCTCCAGCTCATCAGCTACAACGGCAATCTGGTCGGGACGACCTTGCCGCAGGCCGAAGGGACGCGCGGCTTCACCCAGAAATCCTGGTCGCTGTCGCCCTTCGCGATCGTCGATGCGGAGCTGACCGATGCGCTGACCTTCAGCGGCAGCCTGCGCTACAGCTATGAAAAGAAGGAGGCGCGCGGGACCAGCATCAATGTCGGGCCGCGCATCCCCGCCAACAACCTCGATTTCGACATCACCGGCGAGCGCACCGAAAAGCTCTGGGATTATTCGCTCCGCCTTCGTTACGAATTCAGCCCGGCCGTGTCGGCCTATGTCAGCTATGCGACGGGGACGAAGGGCGGGGGCTTCCTGTCGAACGACGGCCTGTTGCTTTATAATATCCGTAACAACAACGGCCGTTTCGACTTCGACGACGAACGCGCGCGGGCGTGGGAACTCGGCACCAAGATGCGCCTGTTCGACCGCAAGCTCGACCTCGATATCGCGCTGTTCCGGACCCGCTTCGCCAATCTGCAGGTGTCGTCGTATAACGGCACCGCCTTCATCACCGGCAACGCCGCCAAGGCAACCGCGCAGGGTGTCGAAGTCGAGGCACGCTACCGGCCGAGCTCGGTCGTCAGCCTTGGCGCAACGGGGGCGTATCTGGACGCAAAGTACAACGACTATCCGGGCGGGCCGTGTCTGTACAACGCACCATCGACCTGCACGCCCGCGACGAACAACCTCTCGGGCATTCGCCTGACGCGTGCGCCCGAATGGAAGGCGTCGGGATATGTGCAGTTCGATGTGCCGGTGGGCGGCGACCTGATCGTCAGCGCCCGCGGCGCCGCCGATTACACGTCGACCTCTTATCTGCAGGGCGACATGAACCCGCTGAACGCGCAGCCGGGCTATACCAAGTTCGATGCGCGCCTCGCGATCCGCAAGGAAGACGGCGCATGGGAACTCGCGCTCGTCGGGCGCAACCTGACCAACGAGGTGACGTTCAGCCAGGCGATCAACACGCCGCTACTCGGCGGGAACAGCCATGTCGTGATGATCAACCCGCCGCGGACGGTCAATCTGGAAGCCGTGCTGCGCTTCTAGGCGGGGCGGCGAACGCGATAAGGAAGGCTCAGGATGGTTTGGACTGTTGATCGCCGTACGTTCGTTGCCGGCATGGGGGGTGCCGGGGCGCTCGCGGCATCAGGGGCGCGGGCCAATGTGTCCGCAGTGGACGGGCGCAAGCTCAACGTCCTGATGATCGTCACCGATCAGGAGCAGAGCATCGCGAGCTTTCCGCCCGGCTTGCTCGACAAGCTGCCGGGGCACCGCGAGCTGATGACGCGCGGGCTGCTCGTCGAAAATTACCACGTCCAGACGACCCCGTGCAGCCCGTCGCGTTCGACCATCTTCACCGGGCATCATACCCAGCGCACGGGCATCTATTTGAATTCGAGCGGCGCCGACGATCCGGTGTTGCCGACCGACCTGCCGACGCTCGGCCATATGATGCGCGCGGCGGGCTATTACACCAGCTACAAGGGCAAGTGGCACCTTTCGCCGATCAACGAGAAGCGGAACTGGAACCAGGTGTCGGGGATGATCTATCCCGCCACCGAAAAGGCCATGGAAGAATATGGCTTCGACGATTACGGCTTCGACGGCGAGGCGGTCGGCCTGACGTGGGACGGCTACCGCCACGACCAATATATCGCTGCTGACGCCTCGCGCAGCATCCTCGACTTCAAGGGGAGCGACAAGGCCGGGGGTAAGCCGTGGTTCATGGTCGTCGGCCTGCTCAATCCGCACGACATCATGTTCTATGACGCGACGGGCAAGCAGACCGAGACGCGCGCGCATCCCTATCTTCTGGGACCGCTGCGGCGCGAGCCGGGCGACCCGCTCTATGCCGAGGATAATGGTTTCGAACTGCCGGAGAGCTTCTATCGCGACGATCTGAGCGGCAAGCCCGAAGCGCACCGTGCGATCGCGCAATCGAACGTCCGCACGTACGGAAAGATGGACCATGGCGACGAAGCGTCGTGGCGCCGTTTCCGCAACTATTATTACAACTGCATTCGCGATGTCGACCGGCGGATCGGCCAGCTCCTCTGGGCGCTGGAGACGAGCGGCCAACTCGAGAACACGATCATCGTCTATACCTCCGACCATGGCGAGCGTGCCGGGGCGCACGGGATGCGGCAAAAGGGCGGCACGATCTACCGCGAGGAAACGAACGTGCCGATGATCATCGTCCACCCCGATGCGCCGGGGGGGCGCCGCTCGCGCCGGCTGATGAGCGCGGTCGATATCGCCCCGACGCTGCTCGCGCTCGGCGGCAAGGATGCGGGCTGGCGAAAAGAGCATTTTCCGGACCTGCCGGGTATCGACGCGACGCCGCTGCTGACCGATCCCGACGCGCGGACCGAGCGCGACATTCGCGGGCATCTGTTCAACTATGCGGTGGCCTATGGCTGGGCGCCGAAGGCCGGCCAGCCCGCGACCGCGCCGTTCACCGACCGCTTCGACCTGTCACGCCGCCGCCTGCACCGCGGCGTCCACGACGGTCGCTGGAAGTTCGCCCGTTATTTTGCACCCGAGCATCATCAGCAACCGCGAAACTGGAAGCAATTGGCGGGGAATAGCGACCTTGAGCTGTATGACACGCAGGCCGACCCGAACGAACTCGTCAATCTCGCATCGCACCCCGGTCAACAGCGCAATATCCTGCGCCTGAATGCCATGGTCAACGCGTTGATCGCGCGTGAGGTCGGAAGAGACGACGGGAGCGAATATCCGGGACCGGTGGAGCTATATAATCGCGCATGGCCGGGATGAGGTTGCGGCGGCGGACATCGCCGCCAGTCGGGGAATCGGTCTGAAGGATAGTTCTGGGCCCTGTTGGTCCATGGCACATGGAATAGAATCCGTTCGGCAGGCGTATGCGCCGCATGACGAAGATTCCCCCTGCCATTTCCCCCATTGCCCCTGAATATCATGCCTCCGCGCCCCGGCGGCTGCGCGTCGCGCTGTTTTCGGGGAATTACGACTGCGTCCGCGATGGTGCGAACCGCGCGCTCAACCGTCTCGTTGCCTATCTGCTCGAACAGGCGGGGGCCGCGGTGCGCATCTACTCGCCGGTCGCCCCGCAAAAGGCCTTCGCGTCGGTCGGCGATATCGTTCCGGTGCGCTCGGCCTGCATTCCGGGACGCCCCGAATACCGGCTCGCGCTGGGTTTCACCAAGGCAGCTCGCGAAGATATGGAAGCGTTCGCACCCGGCATCGTTCACCTGTCGGCACCGGACATCCTCGGGCGGCAAGCGCAGAATTATGCGCGGGCAGCAGGGATCCCGGTGGTGACCAGCCTGCACACGCGTTTCGAAACCTACCTCGACTATTATCGCCTCGGCTTGCTGCGCGGTCCTGTCGACCGCTATCTCGCGCGCTTTTACGGCGATGCCGATCATATTCTGGCACCGACGCCCCCGATCCGCGATGCGTTGGCCGGGCAGTTCGGACCCGGGAAAGTGTCGATATGGTCGCGCGGGGTCGATCCGGCGACGTTCAGGCCGGCGCTGCGCAGCGAGGCCTTCCGGCAGCATTTGGGTTATACGCCGGGCGATTTGGTGCCGCTGTTCTTCGGGCGTCTCGTCCTTGAAAAGGGCCTCGACGTCTTTGCCGGGGCGGTCGCGGCATTGCGTGAGCGCGGTCATAGGGTGCGCCCGATCGTTGTCGGCGATGGGCCTGCGCGCGACTGGCTCGCGCGGCGGCTTCCCAACGTGACCTTTCTCGGCTTCCTCGACGGCGCGGCGCTCGGCGAAGCCGTCGCCAGCGCCGATATCCTGATCAACCCCAGCGTCACCGAAGCGTTCGGCAACGTCAATCTGGAAGCGATGGCGTCGGGCCTCGCCATCGTGTCCGCCGATGTCGACAGCGCCTCGGCGCTCATCGATCACGGCCGTACGGGGCTGCTCGTCCCGCCGCAGGATCCGGGTGCCTATGCCGCCGCCGCCGCTTCGCTGATCGATCAGCCCGCGCGCCGTCACAGGCTGGGCAGGGCAGCGGCAGAGGTGGCGGACCGCTATCGCTGGGATGCGGTCCTGGCCGACGTCGCGCGCGTCTATGAGCGGCTGGCCGGCCGTGATGTGGCCTTGCATTATCCGGCACTCGCCCGGCAATATGCGGCATGAAGATCCGTTGGGGAAAATCCAGCGGCTTTGCCGACGATGTCGCGGCGATGCGCCGCTACGCGCGGTCTTTGACGCGCGATCGCGACGATGCCGACGATGTGGTGCAGGATGCGCTGGTTCGCGCGATCGAGCGTCAGGCCACCTATCAGGCGGGACGCGACCGGCGGCGCTGGCTGTTCGCGATCGTCCACAATGTCTTTATCTCGGGAACGCGGCGCGAGGTGGCGGAGGCGCGGCGCAACGACCGCTTCGCCGAGATGCAGGTCGCGCATACGGACGCGTCGCAGGAACATCATGCGCGGCTCGGCGAGATCGCGCGGAGCTTTGCCGCGCTGCCCGAACATCACCGCGCCGTCCTTCACCTGACGGCGATCGAGGGTTTGAGTTATCAGGAGTGCGCCGACGTGCTCGGCGTCCCGGTGGGAACAATCATGTCGCGAATTGCGCGCGCGCGGGCGGCACTGAGGCAACAGGACGAGCGGCAAGCCGGACCGGCGCTGCGTATCGTGGGAGGACGGGATGACAGCCGCACCAAGTGATCAGGAGATCGACGCCTATGTCGACGGGCAGCTCGATACCGAGGGACGATTTGCCGTCGAAGACTATCTGCGCGAGCACCCCGATCTTGCGGCGCGCGTGATGGGCGACCTAGGCACGCGGAGCGCACTGCAACTGCTCGCACGCGATAGCGAGCCGCTGCCGCGCGGAATACGCGATGCCATGCGGGGCGGTTCGCCGGCCGCGGGCTCGCGCTGGCGGCGCTGGGCACCGGCGGCAGGATTGTCGGCATCGGGAATCGCAGCGATGCTGCTGGTGACACTCCAGGGACCGCCCGGCTATGTCGATGACGCGCTGACGTCGCACCTGGTGGCGGGAATGCGGGCTGACATGGTCTCGCAGCTTGAGGCGCCGAAGTTCGATGCGCGCGAAATCCGGCGCGCGACCAGAATTTCGGTCCCGGAAGTCCCGGCCGACTGGAAGGTCACCGACGTGCAGCTGTTTCCGACCGAACGCGGGCCGGCGCTGGTGATGGCGCTCAAGACCGGCGAAGGCGACCATCTGTCGCTCTTTGCCAAGCGCGGACGCGAAGGGGCGCCCGAACGGCCCGACGCCGTGCGGGAAGGCGAGCATTCGGTCGCCTATTGGCGACGCGGCGACATGTCCTATGCGCTGGTCGGTGACAGCGGCCCTGCCGCAATCGACGCTCGTGCCGAAACGCTCGCACGGACGCGTTCCTGACATAGATGATTTCCGGAACCGACGAGGGTGGGTTCTCCAGTATGAGGGGGAAAATATGACGAAGAAAGCGATTATAATGAGTGCGATGGCCGCGATGCTCGTGGTCGGAGGTTGTGCCAAGAAGGCGCCGAAGGACCTGCCGCCGCCGCCCGCGTGCTGCGGGCCGGAAGAAACCGATCGTGTCGTTCCGGGTTCGCAGCAGGATTTCGTGGCGAATGTGTCTTCGGACCGCATCTTCTTCGGGTTCGACCAGTATAATGTCGATGCCGAGGATATGGCGACGCTGCAAAGCCAGGCTGCGTGGCTTGCGCGCAATCCCGCTGTCCGCGTGACGCTGGAGGGGCATGCCGATGAGCGCGGGACACGCGATTATAACATCGCGCTCGGCGAGCGGCGGGCGAATGCTGCGAAAAATTATCTCGCGACGCTTGGCGTCGATCCGGGGAGGATCACCGTGATCAGCTATGGCAAGGAACGCCCGGCGGCCGTCGGATCCGACGAAGAGGCCTATGCGAAGAACCGGCGGGCGGTAACGGTGGTGATCGGGCGGCCATAGGGAGATGCTGGCGGGGCCTGTGCGCCCGCCAGCGCTTCGCTCACGAGCGCAGGCACGATGCGAGGCAGTCCATCGTGGCCTCGATCGACCAGCTCAAACGGGAGTACGCTCACATTTATGTTGATGTCCCATAGCTCGCCACCGCGATAATCTCCTTCCAAGCGCGCGGCTGATCAGAATGCGTATCGCAGCGTCACGCGGCCGTTGCGGGGCTCGCCATAGACGAAGCCCGGGAACCACACATTGCCGCTGAAGAAGCGCTTGTCGAAGATATTGTCGACGTTGACTTGCAGCGACAAGGCTTCGGTCAAGTCGTAGCGTGCCATGATATTGGCGATGGCATAGGCGGGTTGGCCGATCCGTTCGGTCACGCCGGTCCCCGGATTGTCAGCCGTTACAGGGGGGCGGCTCTCCCATTTGAGCGCGCCGCCGAGGCTCAGCCCGTCGAGCGTGCCGGTGAAATCGTATCGGGTCGCAAAGTTGAACACGCGGCGCGGCTGATGCGCGAGCACATGCGCGCCTTCGGCATCCTTGGCGCTATAGTCGCTCCAGCCGGCGCTGATGTCCCATTGCGGGGTGATCTTGCCGACGACTTCCAGTTCATAGCCCTTGGCCACGGTTCCCTTGGCGCCGCGATAGGCCTGGATCGGCGTGCCGGGAATAAACCCGTCGGGCACCGCCATATTGTCCTGTTCGATCCGGTAGACCGAGACCGTCGCGAGCAACTGGCCGTCGAACAGCAGCGCTTTCAGGCCGGCTTCATAATTGGTGCCTTCGAGCGGATCGATCAGCCTGTTGTTCCGGTCGCGCAGATCGCCCTGCGGCTTGAAGATATTGGTATAGCTCGCATAGGCCGACAGATTGTCCGTGAAGTTGTAGACCAGCCCGACATAGGGCGTGATCTGGCCCTTGTACGACAGCGTGTAGGGGGTGGGGCTGTACAGGCTCACCTGCTCGTTGCGCTTGTAATAGCTGAGCCGCCCGCCGCCGATGAGCTTCAGCTCCCCGACCAGGTTTATCCGCGTCGAGGCATAGGCTGCCGCCTGCGTCGTATGGCCGAAGCCGGACATGTCATAACGCGCGCCCCATTCGGGCTCGGCGAGCCCGCCGTCGAAGCTGTTGAAATCGTCGATCGGGTCGATCGCGACCGGATCGCGGTTCGTCCAGCCATCGTCGACGCGGCTCGCCATCGCGCCGAAGGCGAGGTCGTGCCGGCCGCCGAGCAGGGCGAAGCTGCCATGCGCCTGGACGCTTCCATGCCATTGTTCGGGATCGGTCTTGTACCAATAGCCAGAGGTGCCCACGCCTGCGCCGGTCACGCGGTCGGGCAGGCCGTCGAGCCACAGCAGCTTCGAATTTTCGAGCCCCTTGTGATATCCGATATCGCCGCGAATTTCCCAGTCGCCGCCGAGTTCGCGCTTGAGCGTGGCAAAGGCGGAAATCTCGGTGGTGTTCCAGAACCCCCAGTCGGCGCCCGTGGTCTTGGAACGCGGCCAGTCGGTCCGCGTGCCGTCGGTGTACCAATAGGGCAATTGCGCCCACATGATCCCGTCGCGCTCGTCGCGCTGGTAGCTTGCGCCGATCGACAGCGTCGTGCGGTCGTCCAGATCAGCGTCGATGACGCCATAGAGGAGGAGGCCCTTCTTCTTTTCCAGATCGACGAAGCTGTCTTGCGTATAGGCTTGGGCGACTGCGCGTGCGCGCACCGTCCCCGCAGAGTTGAGCGGCGATTGCACGTCGAGGGTCGCCGCGAAGCGGTCCCACGACCCCGCTTCTAGGCTGATGTCGCCCTTGAATTCGCTGGCCGTCGCATGTTTGCGGATCAGGTTGACGACCGCCGACGGATCGCCTGCGCCCTGCATCAGGCCAGCGGCGCCGCGCACCAGATCGACGCGTTCATATTGCGCGGTGCTGGTCTCGCCAAAACCGACATTGCCATTCTGGAACGGCGCGCCGTCGAGCTGAAAATTCTGAACCTCGAAACCGCGTGCGGTGATCGCGCTGCGTCCGCGGTCGACATCCTTCTTGGAAATGCCGACAGTGAAATCGAGCGCATCGTTGATCGTGTTGAACGCCTGGTCCTTGATCTGCTGCTGCGTGATGACGCTGATCGTCTGCGGCGTTTCGAGCGGGGATAGTTGAAGGCCGGTCGCGGCCGTGGGCTGGTCGGTCCGGCCATAGCCAGTCACGACAATGGCATCGTCCGCCCCGTCATCCGGATAAGCCGGTCCCTCTACCTGTTGTGCATGGAGCATCGCGGGAGCGCACAGCCAGGCCGATCCGGTCAGCAGGAAACGGAATGAGCGGTGCATGATCTTCCCCTTTTTCAGACGGCCTCCGGCCGAATGCGGCGCCAGTAATGCGATTAACTCGCATTTGCAATATAGGGGATCGCATCGATTTCGCTTTTCGATGCGATCCGGCGTCCCTCGGCGGGATTGCGGTCGTCAGGGCGCGACGAAAGTCAGCGTGGAGACGTGGACGGTGCTCGCGACGCTTTTGCCGCCGAGCTGGCGTTCGCCCGCAATCTCGTGGCTCGTCGAGAGCAGGTAGCGTCCGGTGCCGCGTTCGGGGGTGGTGACGACGCCCCGGTCGTCGGCGACATGGATCTTGGTCCAGCGGTCGGGATCGATCACGGTCAGCTTGGCGCCGGGCAGAGGGCTACCCTGCCACAGAACCCTGAAGCTGTTCCCGTTTGCGGCGATCGGGACGATCTCCAGGTCCAGCGCATGCCGCGTCTCGGCCCGGCCCGCGCGCGCGTGATAGACGACGCCCTGCAACTTGCCGCCTTCGCCGGCCCAGGGCTCGAAGACATTCTCGTCGACGAGGCGAACATCGCCGGTTGCGTTCACAGCGGCTTCGATATGATTGGCGCGGCGGACGAGCGGGGCGGGGCGATCCCGGCTTTCGGCGAAGAGGATGGGCGCTTTCAGCTTGGGGAATTCGGGATCGCCGTTTTCGGGAACGGCCTCTGCCGGTTCGCCGAGGTAGATGCGCGCCGGAGCATTGCCGTCGCGCTCGATCCATACCTCATGTGCCGTCGCAGGCGACACGAGGAAGCTGAAGGCCAGCACGGCTGCAAAAGTCTTTTTCATCGGGGCATCCCTCTTTTCCGAGTGGGTCTGAGCGGCGTTTCTGTTTGCGGACGAAGCGCGTCGCACGCGCTCTGTGGCCGTTCAAACCTTCTGTTGCAAATGATTATTACTAGCTTGCTATTGCGAACCGTTCGCTATAGCCGCCACCGCAAGTTGAGATTGAGTCGCAAAAAGGGAAACGCAATGACCGTCCGAATGATCGCGCTTTGCGGCGCAGCCGCACTGGCTCTTGGCGTCAACCCGGCGTGGGCGGGCGAGGGCGTCGACGCCGCCGCTTCGGTCGACGCGGCCGGCGGGACCTCTGCCGAAGCCGATACGGACACCGGTGAGGATACCATTGTCGTTACCGGCTATACCGGAACCAAGACTGACACCGCGCTCGCCGAATTGCCTCAGCCGATCAAGGTCATCACGGCCGACCAGTTTGAGGCGCAGGGTGCGATCAGCATCAGCGACACGGTGAAATATGCCGCCGGTGTCCTCGCCAATCCCTATGGCCGCGACACGCGCGTCGACGGCTTCAACGTCCGCGGCCTCGACGCGTTGCAGTTCCGCGACGGCATGCGCGACATCTTTTCCTATTATGCCTCGATCACCTCGGACCCGTATAATTTCTCGCGCGTTGAGATCGTCCGCGGCCCGGCCTCGGTGCTGTTCGGTCAGGGTTCGATCGGCGGCCTCGTCAATCTCGTCAGCAAGACGCCCGACTTTACAACACGCGGCGAATTGAGCCTCGTCTATGGCAGCTATGACCGGAAGGAAGTGTTGGGCGACCTCAACCTCGCGCTCACCGACAATCTTGCTGTGCGCTTTGTCGGTCGCGCGCGCGATGCCGATACCTATGTCGATCACGTGCCCGACGACCGCGTGATGTTCGCGCCTTCGATCCGCTGGCAGCCGACCCCCGACACCGACGTCATACTCACCGGCCTCTATCAGGAGGACGACACAGGCTCGACCTCGCAATTCCTGCCGATCGTCGGCACCTTCCGGCCCAACACCGTCGCCGGCGCGCAGCTCGATCGCTACACCTTCGTCGGCAAGGCGGGCTGGGACCGCTATAATGGCCGCTCGCTGCAGGGCGGCGGGTCGATCACCCATCGCTTCTCGGACAATGTGAAGCTCAGCCTGAAGGCGCGCTACATCGACAGCGACCTCGAATATAACACGCACTACGCCGACAGTTATACGAACCCGCAGGACCCTTTCTCTGTCTATGGCACCAACGGCCGCACGATTGCCCTGATCGCCGACGCCAGCGACGCGCGCATGAACGTCTTTTCGACCGACAATAATCTCCAGTTCGATTTCAACACCGGCGCCAACATCGAGCACAAGCTGCTGCTCGGCGTGGATTACAGCTGGAACAAGGTGCAGAAACGCTATGCCGGTGGCTTCGAGCTCGTCGACCTCTATGACATCGATTATGACGCGCTGCAGACCTATGACCCGAGCGGCCCCTTCACCACGGAAAGCCAGAAGCAGCTGGGCGTCTATATCCAGGACCAGATCCGCTTCTTCGACCGCGTCTCGGTCGTGCTCGGAGCGCGCCGCGACCGCGTCACCGGCTCGTCGGGGCAGAAGGACAATGCCACGACCTTCCGCGCCGGCATCATCGGCGAGATCGGCGCAGGCTTCTCGCCCTTCTTCAGCTATACCGAAAGCTTCCTGCCGGTCGCGGGCCGCATCGACAATGGCGACGGCACCTTCGGCGATCCCTATCGCCCGCAAACCGGCACGCAATATGAAGCCGGGGTGAAGTGGCAGCCGACGCCGAACACGCTCGTCACCGCCACCGCTTTCAAGATCAAGGAACGCAACCGCGTCCTCTATCTTGCCGCGGGCGGTACGACCCAGTCGGGCGAACTCAACACCAAGGGCTTCGAGATCGAGGCCAGCCACACGCTCCCCGGCAATTTCGAACTGCTCGCCAATTACGGCTATTCGAAGCTCAAGTCCGAAACCAACACCAGCCTCGACTATATGCCGCGCCATACCGCATCGCTTTGGTCGACCAAGACCTTTGGTCTTCCCGAGGACGCTCAGCTGCGCCTCGGCGCCGGTGTCGTCTATAGCGGCAAGAGCGTCTCGACGAGCAATGTCTGGTCGATCGTTACGCCGTCGCGCACGACAGTCGATGCGCTGGCCGAGATCAGCTGGAACAACTGGCGCTTCGCGGTCAACGCGACAAACCTGCTCAACAACAAATATTTCGCATCCTGCCTCGCACGCGGCGACTGCTTCGTTGGCGCGCCGCGCAATGTGATGGGCACGATCGGCTACCGCTTCTGATCGCGCGCAGCTTGGATGAGGGAAGGGCTATTGCGAGTGAGTCGCAATATTGCGATAGGCGTGCCATGAACAAGGCGATCGAAACCTGGCGCAGCAAGCGATGGCGCGACGTGACCGCACGCGCGATCGCGGCGGTTCCGCTCAACTACGCCGTGACGAGCGCGCTCACCATGCTGCTCGCCCGGCTGCTGCCCGGCGGACCCCAACAGGCGTCGATCGGCGCGACGCTCCTGTCCTTCCCGATCTTCGCGGGGCTCGCGATGACCGCATTCGCGGTGCGCTCGGTGTCGCAGTTGTGGATGGGCCTGATTGCGACCGGCGTGGCCGCGGGGCTCGCCGACTGGTGTTTCATCATTTGGGGAGGCCGGTTGTGAAGAACGGTTTCCGGCAATCGATGGCGTGGCTTCATACCTGGACCGGGCTGGTGCTGGGCTGGCTGTTGTTCGCGATCTTCGTGACCGGCACCGCTTCCTATTTCCAGGAAGAAATCACCGCCTGGATGACGCCCGAGGTGCGGAGCGTGCCGGTTGACGGCCCGAAAGCTTCGCCGCGGCGACGCGCTGGCTTGAGCGCGAAGTCCCCGGCGCCAGCGAGTGGTCGATCTATTCGGCGGGCAAGCGCGCCGCAGGCCTGCAACTCTATTGGGTGAATGGACCCGGCGCGCCGGCGGATGCGCCAACCGATGCACGCCTCGACGGTGCGGGGCGAAAGGTGGAAGCGCGCGAAACTCGCGGTGGCGACTTCTTCTACCGGTTTCATTATAATCTTCACTACATCAACTGGTATTGGGCGCGCTGGATCGTCGGGATCGCCGCGATGGCGATGCTCGTCGCAATCCTGTCGGGAATAGTCACGCACAAGAAGATCATTGCCGACTTCTTCCTGCTCCGTCTCGGAAAGGGGCAGCGGAGCTGGCTCGATGCGCACAATGCGTCGAGCGTCCTCTTCCTGCCCTTCATCCTGATGATCACCTATACCGGGCTCGTCAGCCTCGCGACGCACTATATGCCCTGGGGTATCGTCGCGAACTATGCCAGCGAAGAGAAATTCTTCGAGGCAAGCTTTCCCTGGCCAGCGCCGGCCGAAAATGCCGGGCCGGCGCCGCTTGTCGCGGTGGCGCCGCTCGTCGGCGAGGCCGAGCGTATCTGGGGCGTCGGCGCCGGCAGCGTCCGTATCCTAAATCCGGGAGACCGGACCGCGAAGATCATCGTTTCCACCGCCCCGGATTCGGGCATGTCGGTCCGGCCGCGGTCGCTGACCTTCGACGGGGTGACCGGGAAGCCGATTTCCGCATATAATCCGTCGGGCGCAGCAACATCGACCGAAGGCACGATGATCGGCCTGCACGCCGGGCGCTTCGCGAGCGGCGTCCTTCGCGCCCTCTATTTCCTCTCGGGTCTTGCCGGATGCGTCATGGTGGGTTCGGGTCTGATCCTGTGGACCGTGAAGCGCCGTGCGAAGCTGGCCAATCCCGATCGGCCGCACTTCGGCTTCCGTCTTGTTGAAAAACTCAACATCGGCGCGATTGCAGGCCTACCGTTCGCCTTCGCCGTCTATTTTCTCGCCAACCGCCTTTTGCCTGCAGGCGGTGCGGGGCGCAGCGACCGCGAGATCGCAGCTTTCTTCATCGCATGGGGCGCCACCTTCGTCTGGGCCGCCGCCCGTCCGGCGGCGCGCGCATGGGTCGAGGTGCTCGCCGCCGCAGCGGTGTCATTTGCGTTGGTGCCGATCATCAACGCGCTGGCTACCGATCGTTCGCTGATTGCCAGCCTTGCCGCCGATGACTGGGTTTTTGCCAGTTTCGATCTTTCGATGCTGCTCATTGCGGCCGGCCTTGGATGGGCGGCTTCGAAGTTGGTGCGCCGATCGGCTGCCCCCCGCGTAGCGAATGGAAAGCGTCGGCCGGGATCGCCTTCGATGGATGCCGCATGATCCATTTTTTCCTTCTCTTCCTGACGACGGTGGGCTTTGGCCTGCTATGCCTTTCGCGCGAAAGGCACCAACGCGATCTGATCGGCCGCAAGCTCGGCAAGAGCACGGGCCATTATGTGCGATGGAGCGGGATCGCGATCCTTGCCGCGGCATTCCTGCTCGCCGGCGATCGCCTGGGATGGGCGGTCGGCTCGCTCGAATGGCTCGGCCTGTCAAGCATGGGAGCGATATTGACGATGGCGCTGCTTTCGCGCCGCTCTACGCGCGCCTCATAGGGTCAGCACTCATCGATCAGAGCCAGGAGAGGACGGTTGCGTCGCGGGCTATGGCGGAGAAGAAGGCCTTCGGGCATCGATCATCGCGCGTCGCGACGCGACATCAGTCTTTTCAGGCGGCCGGACATGATCTTCGATGCGGTTGCGGCGATTGTAGCGGTGCTTGTCGTATTTGACCGTCGTGCTGCTTATTTCCCGGCCCGGGACGCAGGGCGCTGGCGAGAAGCATCTGCTTCGCCAGCATTCCTCTAACTCTCTTTTTATCGTTTAATTCCAAGGGAAAAATGGTGGACGCACTAGGGCTCGAACCTAGGACCCGCTGATTAAGAGTCAGCTGCTCTACCAACTGAGCTATGCGTCCACTGCCGTTTTCCGGCGTGCCTCGCGGCGAAGAGGAGCCCTCTTTGCTGCGAAGCGAGCGGCCCGCTATCATGCCCCTGTGGGGTTGGCAATGCCCCCGATGCCTTTTTGCCGATTTTTTTCTCAATGAAAGCGGCGGCTGCCCGTTTTGCTGTCGTTTTCGATCGCCAGCATGATGCCGACGCAGGTCATGATCGTGAGCATCGACGAGCCGCCGTAGGAGAAAAGCGGCAGCGGAATGCCGACGACAGGGGCGAGGCCCATCACCATCATCAGGTTGATCGCGATGTAGAAGAAGATCGTCATCGTCAGGCCCGCCGCGGTGAGCTGGCCGAAGCGCGTCCGCGCGCGCAGCGCCACGCGCGTCGACCAGCGCAGCAGCAGGAAAAAGCCGAACAGCAGCGCGAGCCCGCCGATCAGCCCCCATTCCTCCGCCATCGTCGCGAAGATGAAGTCGGTATGGCCCTCGGGCAGATAGTCGAGGTGGCTTTGCGAGCCGTTGAGGAAACCCTTACCGCCAATGCCGCCCGACCCGATCGCGATCTTCGACTGGCTGATATGATAGCCGGCGCCGAGCGGGTCGCTTTCGGGGTCGAGGAAGATCAGCACGCGTTTTTGCTGATAGTCATGCAGGAACGAGAAAAGCACGGGCAGCGCTGCGATCCCGGCTACCGCGGTGCTGCCGAACCACCAGAAGGGGAGCCCTGCGACGAACATCACCACCACGCCGCCGATACAGATTGCGAGCGCGGTGCCGAGGTCGGGTTGCAGCATGACGAGCGCCGCGGGGAGCCCGATCATGATCAGTGCCGGCCAGAGAGCGGTGAAAGTGCGCGTATTGCCCGGGGGCAGTTGGGCGTAGAAATGGGCGAGCGCGATGACGATCGCCACTTTCATCAGCTCGGACGGCTGCAGGTTCATGAAGCCGAGGTTGAGCCATCGCTGGCTGCCCCCGCCGACGAAACCGAGCAGTTCGACCGCGATCAGGAGCACGAGGATGCCGATATAGCCGATATAGGCGAAATCCTCGAATATCCGGAGCGGGAAACGCCCGATGACGAGCGCGACGCCGAGGAAGACGAGGAAGCGCACGCCCTGCTGCCACGCCCAGGGCGACCAGTTGCCGCCCGCGGCCGAATAGAGGACGAGCAGGCCGAAACCCGTGATCCCGGCGAGGATCGCGATCAGCTTCCACGGAAAGCGCTGGATGGCAGGCGGGACGGGGATCATTGCGGCACCCCCGGTTCAGGGTCGCTCGACGCGCCCGCCTTCCACGCCGCATAGTCGCGGTCCATCCGTTCCTTGATCGTGCCGCCCCAGCCGCCTTCGAAAGTCTCGAGCGCTTCCATCGCCTTTTCGCGGTCGAAGAGGAAGGTCATGAAATCCTTGGCCACCGGCGCCGCGGCGCGGCTGCCGCCCATGCCATGCTCGATCACGACGGCGGTCGCATAGCGCGGGTTGACGACCGGCGCGAAGCCGATGAACAGGCCGTGGTCGCGGAATTTCCACGTGCCGCTTTTCCCGTTTCCGGTGCCGAGCCCGCGCACCTGCGCGGTCCCCGTCTTGCCCGCCATCGTGATGCCGTCGAGCGGCAGGCGGCTGCGCACCGCGGTGCCGGCGCCGTTGACGACAAGATCCATGCCGTGGCGCGCGACGGCGAGCGCTTCGGGCGAGAAGGGCAGGGCCTCATTCTTGAATTCGCGATTGACCAGCCGCGGATAGAGGTGGCGGCCCGATGCGATGCGCGATGCCATCACCGCAAGCTGGAGCGGGTTCACACTGACATAGCCCTGGCCGATGACCGCGTTGAGCGAGTCCGAGGCCGACCAGGCCTGGTTGTATTTCTTCATCTTCCATGCGCTGTCGGGGATGGTCCCGTAACGCTGGTTGCTGCCCGCGAGCTGGAATTCCTCGCCGAGTCCGAGCAGGCGTGCCGTCGGGGCCATTGCGTCATAGCCGAGCCGATGCGCGAGCCAGTAGAAATAGCTGTTGCAGCTTTTCATGATCGCCGACGGCATATCGAGGCTGCCGTGGGTGCCGAGGCAGCGGAAGAAGCGGCTGCCGAGGCGGTAGCCGCCGACGCAGGTGTGCCGTTCGCTCGGGTCGACGCCATGTTCGACCGCAGCGATCGCCGCCATCGGCTTCAGCGTCGAGCCCGGCGGATAGAGGCCGCGCGTCGCCTTGTTGATCAACGGCTGGTGATCGTCGGCGCGCAGCCAGGCATATTCGTTGCTGCTGATGCCGTCCGAAAAGCTGTTCGGATCGAAACTGGGCATCGATACGAAGGAGAGGATGTCACCGTTCTGGCAGTCGATCACGACCGCTGCGCCCGATTCGCGCCCCATGCGCCGCGCGACATATTCCTGCAGGTCGGCATCGATCGTCAGGTGGACGGTCTTGCCCTGCGTATCGGGTTTGACACCGAGTTCGCGCACGACCTTGCCGCGCGCGGTGACCTCGACGCGTTTCGCACCGGGTTCGCCGCGCAGCATCGGCTGGAAATATTTCTCGAGCCCGTCCTTGCCGGTGCGGAAACCGGGGGTGATGTAGAGCGGGTCCTTGACCTTCTGATATTCCTCGGCGGTCGGCGCGCCGACGTAGCCGATCAGGTGGCCGACCGCGGCGCCGGTCGGATAGTTGCGCGCGAAGCCGCGCTGCGGCGCGACGCCGGGCAGTTCGGGCAGGCGGACGAGGATCGAGCTATATTCGGCCTCGGTCATGTCTTCCTTGACCGCGACGGGCTGGAATCCCGATGCGGCCTTCAGGTCGCGATTGATCCGCTCCATCGCGTCGCCGTCGAGGCGCAGCAGCGTCTGAAGCTGCCCGAGCACCAGATCCTTGTTGTGCAGCCGGTCGGGAATGATGTCGATGCGCAAGGACACGCGGTTGTTTGCGAGTGCCTTGCCATGGCGGTCGACGATCCAGCCGCGTCGCGGCGGGACGAGGGTCAGGTTGACGCGATTGCTTTCGGATTCAAGGACATATTTGTCGTTGTCGATAACCGATATATACGCCATGCGCGCCGCGAGCGCGACGCCGACGGCCGCCTGCGCGCCGCCGACGACGAGCGCGCGGCGGGTGAAGGTTATGCCCCTCCAGGCTTCGGTAATCGGCGGACTCTTCTTCTTCGGCATTCGGGGGTTGGGACCAGTCTATCGGCGTTTCAGGCGGAAATTGTCAAACTTGCCCGTCAGGCGCATGAACAGCGGAACGAGCAGCGCCGAGACGATGATCTGCGGCACGATCAGCCCCAGCACGCGCCCCGTGTCGGCGTGCGGATGGACGATCAGCGCGGCGAGTGACTGAATAATCGCGATCAGCAACGCCGCGATCGCCCAATCGTGCAGGAAACCGCGCCAATAGATGCGCTGCGACGAATAATGGATCGCGATGCTGGCGATCGTCCACAGCCCCGCCGCCGTGCCGATCGGCTGGCCACTGAACAGATCGTCCCACAGTCCCAGCGGCAGGCCGATCCAGACCGGCCACATCTCGGTGCGCAATAGCTGCCAGCACAGGAAGAACAGCAGGCCGAGCGGCGGCAGCACCGGTGAATTGGCGATCAGCGGCAGCATCAACGGCAGCGCGGAGGCGAACATCACGCTCGCGATCGGCACGATGCGCATCCGCCACAGCGACGCCGGTTCGCCGAGGCGCGGACCCTTCTGGTTCATGGCGTGCCGGCAGGGGCGGGGACGGGCGCGGGACCCGGCAGCCCCTGCGCTTCGATATTGTCGGGGGTATAGGGGCGCAGCACCGACACCGCATCGACCTTGCCGGGGTCGGCGAGCGGCCGCGCCAGCGCGCCGTCGTCCTGACGCCGCACGACGATCGCAACCGGGATATTGGGCGGATAGAGCCCGCCGGTGCCTGAGGTGACAAGGATGTCGCCGGGCTTGAACGGATTGTTCGCGATGTTGAGCGTGCGGATGTCGAGGTCGCCATTGCCGCGGCCATAGGCGAGCGCGGGCAGGCCGTCGCGCGCGCGGCGGACGGGGACGATATTGTCGACGTCGGTGAGCAGCAGCACTTGTGAGACCGACGGACCGCTGCCGAGCACGCGGCCGATCAGCCCGTCGGCGCCGCGTACCGGCTGGCCCGCGGCGACGCCGAGATTGCGGCCGATACTGAGCAGCGCGATGCGCTTGCTGCTCGTCGAGGTCGAGGTCAGCAGATAACCGTTGGCGAGCGCGGTCTTGTCGGTTTCCTGCAGCTTGAGAAGCGCCTTCAACTGGCGATTTTCTTCCTGCAGCGAGCTGGTCGCGACAAGCTCGCGCCGCGTGTCGGCGAGTTCCTTGCGCAGCCGCCGGTTTTGCGTGCCCGCTGCAACATAGGCGCCGACGGTGTCGTCGATGCCCGAAATCGACCCGATCACCGACCGCGACGCGCGTGCGATCGGTGCGGTGACTTCCTGGCTCGCCACGCGGAGCTGGGCAAAGCCGACGGGGTCAACGACCGAAAGAACCGCCAGCAACAGGCCCGCCACTGCCCCTGTCACCGCAATGACATAGGCAACGAACAGGCTGTACTGGGCCTTTCGGGATTGCCCCGGACGCCGATGTGCCGGGCGGACCATGGTTCAGCGCCTTGGTATCAGGCTTGCTGCAACACGCCGCGGAAGGCGGGGTCTTCCATCGCGCGGCCGGTGCCGATCGCGACGCAGGTCAGCGGATCTTCGGCCACGGTGACGGGCAGGCCGGTCGCGTCGCGCAGCAGCTCGTCGAGCTCGGCGATCAGCGCGCCGCCGCCGGTGAGTACGATGCCCTGGTCGACGATGTCGGCCGCGAGTTCGGGCGCGGTGTTTTCGAGCGCGATGCGCACGCCCTCGACGATCGTGCCGATCGGTTCGGACAGCGCTTCGGCGATCTGTGCCTGGTTGATCGAAATTTCCTTGGGCACGCCGTTGACGAGGTCGCGGCCCTTGATGTGGATCGTCAGGCCGGTGCCGTCGGCGGGAATGCGCGCGATGCCGAAATCCTTCTTGATCCGCTCGGCGGTCGATTCGCCGATCAGCAGATTATGGTGTCGGCGGACATAGGAGACGATCGATTCGTCCATCTTGTCGCCGCCGGCGCGCACCGAGGTGGTATAGGCAAGGCCGCGGAGCGAGAGCACGGCGACTTCGGTCGTGCCGCCGCCGATGTCGACGACCATCGAGCCGATCGGCTCGGTCACCGGCATGTCGGCGCCGATCGCGGCCGCCATCGGTTCTTCGATCAGCCACACTTCACTGGCGCCCGCGTTCGACGCGGCGTCGCGGATCGCGCGGCGTTCGACGCTGGTCGATCCCGAGGGCACGCAGATCACGATTTCGGGGCTGCGGAACGCGTTGGGCTTGCCGCCATGCACCTTGGTGATGAAGTGCTTGATCATCTGCTCGGCGACGTCGATGTCGGCGATGACGCCATCGCGCAGCGGGCGGATCGCCTCGATGCTGTCGGGGGTCTTGCCCATCATCAGCTTCGCGTCGTCGCCGACGGCCTTCACCCGCTTGATGCCGTTCAGCGTCTCGACCGCAACGACCGAGGGTTCATTCAGCACGATTCCCTTGCCGCGCACGTACACAACCGTGTTCGCGGTGCCGAGGTCGATAGCCATGTCTTGGGAATTGAATTTGAACCAGCGGGAAAAGAAGGACATCGATACTGCTTCCTGTCAGCGAAGCCGCGCCCTTGATGGACACGCCCCCTATCGTGATTTCATCCGCGCGCCCGGCCGGCGACAGCTACAATCAGGGGGAGATTCCGGCTCGTCCACGAAGGGTGGCTGGACAAAATGATCAGGGCTGTGCGGATGGGTCGCGATTTGCGTTCGACTGCGCTAGGAGAGCGGCCATGTCAATACGTCGCCTGCCGGAAAAGCTCGTAAATCGGATCGCAGCCGGTGAAGTGGTTGAAAGACCCGCTGCGGCGCTCAAGGAACTGGTTGAAAACGCCATCGACGCGGGTGCGACTCGCATTTCGGTGCGAATCGCCGAGGGCGGGATTTCGCGGCTGGAAGTCGAGGACGACGGGTGCGGGATGACCGCCGCCGACATGGCGCTCGCGCTCGAACGCCATGCGACCTCGAAGCTGCCGACCGACGCGATCGAAGATGTCGCGACGATGGGTTTCCGCGGCGAGGCCTTGCCCTCGATCGCGAGCGTCGCGCGGCTGACGCTCGAAAGCCGCGTCGCGGGGGGTGACGGATGGAAGCGCGTTGTCGACAATGGCGCGGTGGTGGCCGAGGGGCCGGCGGCACTCGCGAAAGGAACTCGCGTCGCCGTCGAGGACCTGTTCGCGCGCGTTCCGGCGCGGCGCAAGTTCCTCCGCAGCGGACGCAGCGAATATGCCGCGTGCCTCGATGTCGTGCGGCGGCTCGCGATGGCGCGTCCCGATATCGGCTTCACCGTCGAGCATGACGGGCGGCGCGTTCTCGACGTGCAGGGCGGCCAGGACCGGCTTTCGCGCGTCGCCGCGCTGACGCAGCGCGACCTCGCCGCCAACAGCATTGGGGTCGATATCGACCGGGGCGAGGTGCATCTGGGCGGCGTGATCAGCCTGCCGACCTACAATCGCGGTATCGCCGATCATCAATATCTGTTCGTCAACGGGCGCCCGGTGAAGGACCGGCTGCTCGTCGGTGCGCTGCGCGGTGCCTATGCCGACCTGCTCGCGCGCGACCGCCACCCGGTCGTCGCGTTGTTCCTCGACGTGCCGACGAGCGAGGTCGATGTGAACGTCCATCCGGCGAAGACCGAAGTGCGTTTCCGCGATCCGCAGCTGGTGCGCGGGATGATCGTCGGTGGGCTGCGCCGCGCGCTCGACGAACATGGATTCCGCAGCGTCCAGCGCCCCGCCGAGGCCGCACTCGCCGCCTGGCAGCAGGAGCCCGTCGCGCCCGAACCCGCGACGGGATTCCTGTTCGGGCACCGCAGCGAACCCGCGGTGCATCTGTTCGGCGCCGACATCACGCCGCCGGGCGAGGATGTCGCGCGCGTTTACGACCGCATCACGCCCTTTGCTTCCGCCGCGCCACTCGCGGGGCGCGCAGAGGTTGCGACGCTGCCGCCGCCCGAATCCGAGGCGCATCCGCTCGGCATCGCGCGCGGCCAGATTGCGAAAACCTATATCGTCGCCGAGGCCGAGGATGGCCTCGTCATCGTCGACCAGCACGCCGCGCACGAGCGGCTGGTGCTCGAACAACTCCGCCGCGGGATGAGCGGGCAGGCGGTTCCGTCGCAGGGGTTGCTGCTCCCCGAGGTCGTCGAGCTCGACGAACCCGCGTGCGACCGGCTCGAGGCGGCGGCGGCGCAGCTCGCGGCGCTCGGAGTCGAACTCGAACGCTTCGGCCCCGCCGCCGTGATGGTCCGCGCGACCCCCGCGATGCTCGGCGCGATCGATTGTCAGAAGCTCGTCACCGACATCGCCGATGACCTTGCGGGTTACGACGCCGCGCTCGGCCTGAGCGAGCGCCTCGAACTGGTTGCGGCGACGATGGCGTGCCATGGGTCGGTGCGCGCGGGGCGGACCTTGAGCGTTGCCGAAATGAACGCGCTCCTGCGCACGATGGAGGTCACCCCGCACAGCGGCCAGTGCAATCACGGGCGGCCGACGTGGGTCAAACTCGCGATGGACGATGTCGAGAAATTGTTCGGGAGGAAATAGGATGAAGCTTGGGATTATCGCGATTTCGCTGATGGCATTGTTGCCCGGAACCGCGATGGCGGCACCGGCCGAAAAGCCGGAAGCAGCCTGTCCCGCCGCGCCCGTGCTGCCGCCCGAACTTGCCGACTGGTCGCGCGATGCGGCGGGCAAGACGATCTATGCCTATGGCGACGATCTCGGCGCCGACTGGTCGCCGCTCGGCGCGGCGCGGACGGCGTTGCCGCTGCACAAGTTCGAAAGCCTGCGCTATGGCGTCGCCCCCGAACGCAAGCCCGACGTCCATAAATTCGGCGGGATGATCCCGATCGATGTGAAGAGGGCGGGGCGGCTGGTCGTCGCGCTCGACGCGGGGGCGTGGATCGACCTCGTTCGCGATGGCGCAATAGTGAAATCGATGACACACGGGCATGGCCCCGCCTGTTCGGGTATCCGCAAGATGGTCGAATTCGACGTGACGCAGGGGCGCTACCAGCTTCAGATCGTCAACGCGCCGACCGCATCGATCCACGCGATGGCGGTGCTGCGCGACTGGCTACGGTAGGCGTTTGACCAGCACGCCCGTCGCATCGCTCGGCAGCGGCGCGACGCCGATGAGCCGCATCAGCAGCGGATAGACCTCGATATTGTCGACGATGCCGATGTCCCCTTTGAGGCCGGTGCCGCTCGCGACGAATAGCGCGAGCATCTCGGGATCCTGATTGTCATAGCCGTGCGCGCCGCCCTTCACGGGCCATGTCGGCGTGCCTGCGATGATCGACCAGCCGGGCTCGGCGATGCAGATGATCGCCGCGACGCGCGGGTTCCGGCCATAATGCAGCCGCTTCGGCAGCTCCGCGCGACGGTTGCAGGCCATATGATCGTGCGGTTTCAGAAAGGCGTCATACACACGATTGTCGGTTCCCGCGGCGGGTTCGATCGCGGCATAGGGGCCGGTCTCGACCGCGATGATGCTCGGCAGGTCGATCAGGTCGGCGAGCTGGATGGTGCGGCTCTCGTCGATCGCGCGCATCCCGTGGTCGGCGACGACGATCATCCGTGCGGGCTGCCCCATCGCGGCAAGCCCGGCGGTGAGGTCGCCGATGCGCGCATCGACCTCGGTCATCGCGGCGTTCACCTCGGCGCTGTCGGGGCCGAATTTGTGCCCCGCATCGTCGACCGCCTCGAAATAGAGGGTGGCAAAGGCGGGGCGGATATCGGCGGGGCGGCGCATCCAGTCGAGCAGAGTGTTGACCCGCTGCGCATAGCCGACATGAGCGTCATAACGCAGCCAGTCGGGCGGACGGCTGTCGTGAATCGCGACCTCGCTCCCCGGCCAGAACATCGTCGCGCTGCGCACCCCGGCCTTGCCCGCGGTCACCCATGCGGGTTCGGCCTCGTCCCACCAGAAGGGATCGAGCGACTGTTTCGGATCGCCGAGACTGAAGCGCACGTCGGGGCGCCGCGGATCGATCATATTGTTGCCGACGATCCCGTGATTGTCGGGGCGCTTGCCGGTGACGATCGCATAATGGTTCGGGAAGGTCTTGGTCGGAAACGACGGCCGCAGCTTGCCGTGCGCGCCTTCGGCCGCGAGCCGCGAAAGGTTCGGCGTGATGCCGCGATCGAGGTAATCGGCGCGAAAGCCGTCGATCGAGATCAGGATGGTAACGGGTTGGCGCTCGCTTCCGTCTTGCGCGTGCGCGGCGAGGGGAAGGAGGAGGGCGAGCAGCAGCGAGAGGAGGCGGTTCATGCCGGGTCCGCTATGGCGCCTTTGTGACCGTCCCGCGACACGTCACGCCATCTTGATCCCGGCGACGTCGCGCTCGACCACGCCCGTCGCGCGCTTCGACAGCGTGTTCACCGGCGTCGTCACCTTGTCGACGACCATGAAATGCGTCTGCCACGCCTCGCGATTGACGTCGCATACGACATAGCCGCGCTGGTCGTTCGCGAATTTGAGTTCGGGATTGAGCTTGAGGAAGGTGTCGGTGCCATTGCGCTGGTCGCTGCCGTCGCCGCCCGACGAGATCGAGGTTGCGACGAATTCGGCGCCGACGACCTTGTCCTTGAGCACAAGGTCGCCGCAGAAATTCTGGTGCTCGTCGCCGGTGAGGACGACATTATTCTTCAGCCCCGCCATGCGCGACAGGATCCGCTCGCGCGGCGCTTCGTACCCGGCCCAGCTGTCGAGGTTGACGATCTTCTTGGGCTCGTCGGGCTTCCGCCGCCGGTCGAGCGACATCATTGTGACCTGCTGTGCAAAGGCGTTCCACGTCGCGCCGCCCTGGGCGAGGTTGCGGCCGAGCCAATCCTCCTGTGCCTTGCCGAGCACGTGCGCATTTTTGTCGAACACGCCGGGGCAGGCGGGCTTGAAACCATCGTCGCACGGCTGGTCGTTGCGGTACTGCCGGGTGTCGAGCAATTGCATCGCCATCAGGTCGCCCCAGCGGAATTCGCGGTTCATCGCGACCATCCCGCCGCGCGGGAGCAGGGCCTTGCGCACCGGCATATGCTCGTACCACGCCTGCATCGCGGCCTGCTTCTTCAGCATGAAAATTTCGGGCGGCGCGGCTTCGGGATCGTTGACGTCGAGACCCAGTTTCCAATTGTCGATGTCGGAGACCCAGTCGTTGCGGATTTCATGATCGTCGAAGCTCGACAGGAAGGCATGGACCGATCGCGCCGCCTGCAGGTCGATGTCGCCGAGCTGTTGCGCATAGGCATTGCGGAAATCATTGACGTCGACGAGCGCGCGGAAGGCGTGCTTGCGCACCGGACGCGTCGGCAGCCCGGTGTTGAACAGATATTCCTCGCTATATTCGTAGATGAAGTCGCCGTAATGATAGACGAAGGCGAGGTCTTCGCGCGCGAGGTGGCGATAGGCGCCGAAAAAGCCCGCTTCGAAATGCTGGCACCCGGCGACCCCGAATTTCAGCGCGTCGGTCTTCGCGCCCGGCGCGGGCAGGGTGCGCGCGCGGCCGCGCAGGCTGCGTTCGCCGCCAGCGGTGAAGCGGTAATAATAGGGGCGGTCGGGCTGGAGCCCCGCGACCTCGACATGGACGCTGTGCGCGAGTTCGGGGCGTGCGAGTTCGGTGCCCTTCGCGACCACGGTTCGAAAGCCGCTGTCGCTCGCTACCTCCCAGTCGACCGGAAAGTTCGCCAGCGGCATCCCGCCGTGGCGCTCCATCGGCTCGGGGGCGAGGCGTGTCCAGATGACGAAACCGTCGCTCGCCGGATCGCCCGCCGCGACGCCGAGGCTGAACGGGAACTCACGGAAAATACCGCCCTCGGCGCGCAGGATCGCGGGGGCTGCTAGGCCGGCGAGCGTGGCCCCGGCAAGGAAGTGGCGGCGATTGAACATGGCTGGGCTCCGTGGGGGCGATTCGACGCCCCTGATAGCCCAGTCCCATGTTTCATCAATGACCGATGCGGCCGGGGGTCAGAACCACATTCGCGCCATCCACAGCGCCATCGCGACCATCATCACATTCTCGGTCAGCGACACGAAGCCCAGCGGCACCTTGCTGCTGCCGCCGACGCACGCGCATTTGATGTCGCGCTTGTCGATATAGACCGCCTTGAACACCGATACTGCGCCGATGCCGCCGATGAACAGCGCGATCGGGATCGACAGCCAGTTGAACGCGTGCGCGGTCATCAGCACGCCCGCAAGACCCTCGGCGAAGGGATAGATGCTCGCATAGGGCACCCAGCGCTTGGCGAGCAGGTCATAGTTGAGGAACATCGTCGCGAATTTGTCGACATCCTGCAGTTTCAGCAGCGCGAGCACGATCATGCTGAACGAGATGAACCATTCGGCAGCGCGGAGGGTGAGGGCGTCGCCATAGACCGAAAAGCTGGTCGCGAGCGCCATCAGCGCGGTCATCGCGAACAGCGCGATCACCGGCGTGTAGCTCGTCGCATCGGGATCGGCGACCTTCAGCCCGAAATGACGGCGAAGGTCGTCATAACCGCCGATGCGCGCGCCGTCGATGAAGGTCTGCGGCGTCGTCTTGACGCCATGCTCGGCCTTGAACGCATCGGTTTCCTCGCGCGTCGTCAACCAGCGGTCGTCGACCGCGAAGCCGCGGCTTTCGAGCAGATGTTTTGCCTTGAGGCCATAGGGGCAGGTGTGCCCGGGCATGACCATGCGATGGAGTGTTGCCTGTTTTGTCATGCACCCCATATAGCGTCTGTACCATGGTACGGAGTCAAGCGATGCAATGGACGATCGGGAAATTGGCGGCGGCGGGCGAGGTCGGCGTCGAAACGATACGCTATTATCAGCGTCGCGGGCTGATGGGCACGCCCGCGCGCAGCGGCGGCGACGGTTGGGGCGGCGGCGTGCGGCGCTACGACGCCGACGACCTGCGCCGCCTCAAATTTATCCGCTCGGCGCAGGCGTCGGGCTTCACGCTCGACGAGATATCCGAACTGCTCGCGCTCGAGGCGAGCGACGACCGCGTCCGCGTGCGGACGCTGGCGCGCCAGCGGATCGAGGTTCTCGACGAAAAGATCGCGCAGATGACCGAAACACGTGCCGCGCTCGCGCGCCTCGCCGACCAATGCGCGGCCAGCGCCAAGGGGCCGTGCCCGATCCTCGCGGCGTTTGAACCCTAGTGCGTTGTCGGAACTTGTTCCGAAAAGGGGCTCTTTCGACCGGTTGCGGACATTGCGTCCCATCTTAGTCTGTCATTCCCGCGAAAGCGGGAACCTAGTGTGGAGTAAGCCCACGCGCGCTCTGGGTCCCCGCTTTCGCGGGGATGACGAAAGTGGAGAACATCCGCTCCCCCCTTTGACGACATTCCGCCGAAGGTCTGTTACAGCCGTCGCGGGCTGTGGGCGCCAGCCGCGCGGAAATCGTGAGGGAGCGGGGCGAGATGATGGAGAGTTTCGGGGCATTGGTCGGCTGGACACACCAGGATGCGGGTGAGCGCATCATGCTCCGGCTCGAAAGCGTGCAGTCTTTGGAAGCCGTCAGGAAGCACGACCCTGACCTGTTTCGGTTCCTGATGACCAGGCAGCAAGCGGCTATCCTGGGAAATTACCTCGTGCAGCTTTCCGGGCAGCCCCCGATCGTTCCGAAAAAGCGGGGCTGGTTTCGTCGTCGGTTCGGCTGACCGGCCTTTCGGTCACGGCGTGGAACGGCCGCTCGATCCCAGCCGGATCTCGCGACGACGGCTTCGGCTCAGCTATGCAGGAAGTGCATCACGTCGCCGTCGTTCACGACATAGGCCTTTCCTTCGGCGCGCAGCTTGCCCGCTTCGCGCGCCTTCGCTTCGCCGCCCAGCGTGACATAATCGTCATAGGCGATCGTTTCGGCGCGGATGAAGCCCTTCTGGAAATCGCTGTGGATTTCGCCCGCGGCCTCGGGAGCGGTGGCGCCGGTGTGGACGGTCCAGGCGCGCGCTTCCTGCGGGCCGACGGTGAAGAAGGTGATCAGGTGGAGCAGCTCGTATCCGGCGCGGATCACGCGCGCGAGTCCAGTTTCGTGAAGGCCCATTTCCTCGAGGAACTCGATCCGGTCGGCCATGTCCATCGTCACCAGCTCGCTTTCGATTGCGGCCGAAACGACCACAGCCTGCGCGCCCTCGGCTGCCGCCTTGGCGAAGACCTTTTCAGAAAAGGCATTGCCGTTCGCGGCGCTGCCTTCGTCGACGTTGCAGACGTACAGGACGGGCTTGGAGGTCAGGAGCTGCGCGGTGCGCAGCACGCGGGCTTCCTCGTCATCCTTGGGTTCGACCAGCCGCGCGGGCTTGCCTTCGCGCAGGAGGTCGAGTGCCTGGCCGAGGACCGAAGCAGCGATCTTCGCTTCCTTGTCGCCCTGTGCGGCTTTCTTGGCGAAGGCGGGAACCCGCTTTTCGAGGCTTTCGAGGTCGGACAGAAGCAATTCGGTCTCGACCGTCTCGGCGTCGGCGACGGGGTCGACCTTGTTCTCGACATGCTGGATATCGTCATCCTCGAAACAGCGGAGGACGTGGACGATCGCGTCGACCTCGCGAATATTGCCGAGGAACTGGTTGCCGAGGCCTTCGCCCTTGGACGCGCCGCGCACAAGGCCGGCGATGTCGACGAAGGCGAGTTGCGTTGCGATGATCTTCTTGCTCGTCGCGATCGCTGCGAGTTTTTCAAGCCGCGCGTCGGGTACCGCGACGTTGCCGATATTCGGTTCGATCGTGCAGAACGGATAATTCGCCGCCTGCGCCGCCGCGGTTTCGGTCAGCGCGTTGAACAGGGTGGACTTGCCGACGTTGGGCAGGCCGACGATCCCGCATTTGAAACCCATAAAAACTCCGTGAGGTTCGGCGCGCTGTGGAGGGGGCGCCTGTGTTGCAGCGCCCCTAGCGCCAGATTGCGTCCGGCGCCAGTCTTTGCAGGTGGATTCGCCGTTGCGCGCCGTTCAGACTTGCAGCTTTATCGCAGCGGCCATGACGAAACCCCGCCTCCTTCTCGCCGCCGGTGTCCTCTTGTCTTTCGGTGCGACCGTCGCCGTGACCGCGCAGAGCCGGTTTGAGGAGGGCGTTTTTACCGAACTCAATCGCTTTCGCAGCGATCCTGCAGCCTACACCGAATATCTGCGCGACTATCGCCCGCGCTTCGAGGGCAAGTTGCTGGTCGCCGACGACGACAGCGAGATCGATATCATGACGCGCGAGGGCGTCGTTGCCGTCGACGAGGCGATCCGCGACCTGCGCCGCGAGAAGCCGCTGCCGACGCTGGAATGGAGCGGTGCGCTCGCGCGTGCTGCCGCCGACCATGTCGCGGTCCAGTCACGCTCGGGCGCAGTCGGCCATTATACCAGGGGAAGCGGCCCCGGCGAACGGATGCGCGCCCGTGGCGGCGGTCCCTATGTCAACGAGGTCATCACCTATGGCCATCACACGCCTGCGGGCGTCGTCGATCAGCTGCTCATCGACGATGGCGTGCCCGATCGCGGGCATCGCCACAGCCTGCTACGTTCGACGCATCGCTATGCCGGCGTCGCATGCGGTTCGCATCCGGTACATCGGACGATGTGCGTGATCCTGATGTCGCAGACGCGCGACGGCTCGCCGCCGCCTCCGCCGCAAAGAAAAGCGCCCTGAGCCGACGTCTTGCCAGCTGTATTGCCGTGCTATAGCAGTTGGGATTGGGATATCGGGAGATTGCAATGCGCGCGGCAAAACTCGGCTGGCTATTCCCTTTGCTGATCACGGCGCCTGCCGCGGCCAAACCGATGCCCGGCAAGGCAGCGATCGCACAGACCGCAAAAAAGGCGATGGCCGCAACGGGCGCGCGCGGTCTGGCGATCGCAACGATCGACAAGGGCAAGGTCGTGTCGGTGCAGGCGTTCGGCGAACGCAATGCCAAGGGCGAGCCACTGACCCCGCAAACGATCATGTATGGCGCGTCGCTCACGAAGGCTGTGTTTGCCTATTCGGTGCTGCGGCTGGTCGACGAGGGCAAGGTCGATCTCGACAAGCCGATCGCCGCGATGCTCGCGAAGCCTTTGCCCGACTATGGCAACCTCGACGCCTATGGCAATTGGGGCGACCTCGCCGGCGACGAGCGCTGGCGAACGATCACCCCGCGCATGGTGCTGGGTCACAGCACCGGTTTTGCGAATTTCCACTTCCTCGAGCCCGACGGCAAGCTACGCATCCATTTCGATCCGGGCAGCCGCTACGGCTATTCGGGTGAGGGGATCATGCTGCTCCAGTTCGGGCTCGACAAGGGACTTGGGCTCGACACGGGCCGAGAGGTCCAGCGGCTCGTTTTCGATCCGCTCGACATGCGGAATACAAGCGTCGTCTGGCGTCCCGATTTCGCCGCGAACTATGCCGACGGCTGGACGCTCGACGGCAGCGTCGAGGCACATGACGAGCGCGGCCGCGTACGCATGGCCGGATCGATGGACACGACGATCACCGATCTCGCCAACTTCGCGGCCGCCCTTGTGTCGGGCAGGGGGCTTTCGAAAAAAGCGCGCGGCGAATTGCTGCGACCGGGCTTGACCATCCGTTCGGCCGCGCAGTTTCCGACGCTGGCGGGCGACGTGCCCGCAGCGCAGCAGCACGAGGGGCTCGCCGCGAGCGTCGGCCTGATCACTTTCAGCGGACCCCAGGGCGCCGCCTTCTTCCGCGGCGGACACAATGATTCGACCGGTAACACACTCGTCTGCCTCGAAAAGGGGCAGCGCTGCGTGCTTATCATGTCGAACGATGTCCGCGCCGAAGCCGCGTTCCCGATGATCGTGCGCGACATCCTCGGCGAAACCGGCACGCCTTGGCGCTGGATCTTCGGCGATATGAAGTTCGTCTGAGGCTCGCCGCCCGCTCCCGTTGCGAGAGCGGGCGGCGCGCGATCAATTGCCGACCGGCTGGTTGTCGGTGCGGCGCACGACGACGGTTGACGAGCGCGGCTGTTCGCCCGCGACCGGCCAGTTGCCCGTCGGGTGCTGGATGTTGACGAAGAAGGTCTTGAGATCGGGCGTGTAGGCGAGGCCCGTGATCTCGCAGCCGAGCGGGCCGACGAGGAAACGCTTCGACTGCTTGCTCGTCTGGTCGACATAGAACATCGCGTTATGACCGAAAGCCTGATCGATCGTCCGGCCCGCGACACCCGAATTGCCCGGAACGCTGTGGTCGGTCTGCACCCACATGCGGCCCTGCGGGTCGATGCGGAGGCCATCGGGGCTTGAGAAGGTGTCGCCGTTGATATTGCCGACAAGGTTGCTGCCCCCCGATGCGAGCGACGGGTCGCCCGCGGTCAGGAAGATTTCCCAGCTGAACTTGGTCGCCAGCGGCGAATCGCCTTCTTCGCGGAACTTGATGATGTGCCCGTGCAGGTTGCTGACGCGCGGATTCATCGGGTCGGTGACGCGGCGGCCGCTGTTGTTCGTCAGCGTGACGAACACGGCCTTGTTGTCGGGCGCGACGGTGACCCATTCGGGGCGGTCCATCACGGTGCCGCCGGCGACGCGCGCCGCCGAAGGCGTGTTGATCAACACATCGGCCTGATTGTTGAAATTGACGATCGTCGGCGCCGGCGGGGTCGTGCTCTGGCTGGTGTTGCCGGGGTCGGAGGCGCCCGCGGTCAGGCCGTTCTGACCGACGACGAGCGCGCGCCATTCGCCGGTGCCGTCGCCGTTGAAGCGTGCGACATAGAGCGTGCCATAGTCGAGCAGGTCGGTGTTCGCCGCACGGTTCGACGCGCTGTACGCACGATCGGGGACGAATTTATAGATGCAGCCCGGGGTCGAATCGTCCCCCATATAGAATGCGACGCGGCGGTCGGCGTTCGCCATATAGGCGACATTCTCGTGGCTGAAACGGCCCATCGCGGTGCGCTTCGTCGGCTGCGCGAGTTCGCGCAGCGGATCGATCTCGACCACCCAGCCATAGTTGGTCGCAGGCTGCGTCGGGTCGAGATAATTGTCGGTCGTCTCTTCGCAGGTCAGATAGGTATCCCACGGGGTGCGGCCGCTCGAACAATTGTTGAGCATGCCCTTGATGCTGCCCGAAAGGAGGCCCGCGGCGGGGCCGCCCGCGCGATAGCTGCTGTTGCCGGTATAGCGGCGGTTATAAGTCGACCCGGCCTTCACCGCCCATTTGCCGTCGGTGCCCTTGGCGATTTCGACGACGCCGATGCCGACCGCCGACAGCGCGAGCGCTTTCTGGTCGGCGGTCGCGGTCGCGGCGTTATAGCTGCCCGCCATCAGGATGTTGAAATCGGGATATTCGTAATTCATCGCGAGCAGCCCGCCATTGTTGGCGTCGACACCGGGAAGGGCGAAATATTCCATCCCGTCATGATTGCCGCCGGCCCATTTCTCGGCGACCGCGGGGGTCGGGAAGCTGCCCGAATAGGCGGTGCCGGTTTCGACCGAATCGCCGGCCTTCAGCAGCACGTCGACGGTGTAACCCGCGGGCACGGTGACCTTGTCGTCCTGGTTCGCGGCGACCGCAGCGAAATTGACCGCGTAGCTCACCGGCGGGGGTGTCGGGGTCGGCGTGGGCGTCGGGGTGGGCGTCGGCGGAACCGTGACGGGCGGGGTGGCGCCATCGCTGTCACAGCCCGCGAGTACGGCGGCCGGAATGACCGACAGCCCGAACAGCCCGTTCCTCAGCAACGTGCGGCGCGACGGGTTTTCGGCGACGATCGCCTCCAGACTACCAGGTCCCGGAAGGCTATCGGTTTCGCCGCGATACGGCGCGCGGGCGTCATCGGTAAGATGTGACATGCAGTTTCCCCTGTTTTTCGGTTGAGCCCCGGGACTCGAACATCCCGGTTTGGAGGTGGCGCACCGATTGCAGAGGTTGATGTCAGCCGCGTTGCTCGAACGCGTCGAATTGCAATGACTTATATGACGGACTTGTGACAGGCGTCAGTCGTGCACCGCCTTGACCAACGGACCCAGCTGCCCGCCGCCGAGCCATGCGAGCTGGACTTCGGCCGAAACGCGGTTGATCGCTTCCTGCGGCTTGTTGCCGGGATGCACCGCCTGGCGCAGCGGCCGCTTGCCGGCGGGCATTGCCATGATCTCGGCGATCGCGCACGGTACATCGGCAGGATCGGCGCTGCGGCCACTGCCGTCCTCGGTTCCCATGCCGCGTGTGAAGGGTGCATAGGCCGCGAGCAGCGCCGCATCGCTGCGATCGCGCAGCGCACCCGTATAGGCATTGCGGTTGACCCACACCTTGGTCGGATAGCCGCCGGGCTGGATGATCGTCACGTCGATCCCGTGCGGCACCAGTTCATAGGCGAGCTGTTCGGACAGCGCCTCGACCGCGAATTTGGTCGCCGAATAATGACCGCCGCCGGGCACGATCACGCGCCCGAGCTGCGACGAGATATTGAAGATTTGGCCGCCCTTCACCGCGCGCATCTGGGGAAGCAGTGCGCCGAGCATCCGCTGGATGCCGAGGACATTGGTTTCGAAAATCAGCCGGGTGGCCTCCATGTCCTGAACCTCGACCGGTCCAGTGATGCCGATGCCGGCATTGTTGACCAGCGTGTCGATGCGCCCGCCCGTGAGTTCGAGCGCCTTGGCGGTCCCCGCCGCGACCGACGCATCTTCGGTGACGTCGATCTCGACGATATGGAGGTCGAGCTTGTCCTTCGCGGCTTTGGCCGCGAGGCTCGCTGCCTCCGGGCTTGGGACGTTCCGCATCGTCGCGATGACCTTCGCACCGAGCTTTGCATAGTGGAGCGCGCCGATCCGGCCGAAACCGCTCGATGCACCTGTGATCAGCACCGTGCGGCCTTTGAGTGAAGGGGAGGCGGGGGGTGCTGCGTGAAGCACGCCGGGTGCCGCGGCGGCGAGCACGGCGGCGCCCGCTATAAGCTCGCGGCGGCTGGGGGTGTGGCGATCGGACATATTGAGGGCTCCCTTCGGGAACCATCATGCCTCAGCCGGCGCAAAGCGCCAACTTCGTTGCGTCAGCCCTGCAAACGCAGCGCGAGGTCGCTCTGGAAGCGCACATCGTCGCCGTCGGCGAGCCATCTTGCTTCGGCCGCGATCGCACCCAGCAGGTCGATCAGCGGTTCCATTTCGCTCTTGTGATAATTGCCGAGGACGTGACCGGTAACGCGGTCCTTGTGCCCCGGATGGCCGATGCCGATGCGCACGCGGCGGAAATCTTCGCCGATATGCTGGATCATCGAGCGGATGCCATTATGGCCCGCCGCGCCGCCGCCCTGCTTCACCTTGACCTTCATCGGCGCAAGGTCGAGCTCGTCGTAAAAGGCGGTAACGTCCTGCGGCTCCAGTTTATAGAAATCGAGCGCGGCGCGCACGCTGCGGCCGCTTTCGTTCATGAAGGTGCCGGGTTTGAGCAGAAGGATGCGCTGCGATCCGATGCGGCCTTCCTGGACCCAGCCCTGGAATTTCTTCGCGGGTGCCGGAAAGTCGTAGAAATCGGCAATGACGTCGGCGGCCATGAAGCCGACATTGTGACGGTGCATCGCATATTGGGGCCCGGGATTTCCGAGGCCGACCCAGAGCTGCATGATACTGTTTTTCCCGGGTCCAGCGGAAACGCCCCTCCCGCATCGGGGAGGGGCGGTCCGAAATGCTTAGGCTTCGTCGCCGCCTTCGGCAGCTTCGCCTTCGTCCTTCGTCGTGTCGCCGTCGCTCGACTTGAGCGCCGACGGGGCAACGATGGTCGCGATGGTGAAGTCGCGGTCGGTGATCGCGCTTTCGACACCCTTGGGCAGGGTGACGTTGCTGATGTGGATCGAATCGCCGACGTCAAAGCCGGTGACGTCGATCGCGATCTCGTCGGGGATCTTGTCCGCGTCGCAAACGAGTTCCAGCTCGTGACGCACGATGTTCAGCACGCCGCCGCGCTTCAGGCCCGGCGAGGCATCTTCGTTCGCGAACACGACCGGCACGGCGACCTGGACGGTGGCGCCCTTGGCGATGCGCAGGAAGTCGGCGTGGATCGGGCGATCCTTGACCGGATGGAACGCGACGTCCTTCGGCAGGGTGCGGATGGTCTTGCCACCCACTTCGATCATCACGACCGAGTTCATGAAGTGACCCGTCATCAGCTGCTTCATCAGCAGCTTTTCTTCGACGTGGATCATCAGGGGTTCTTCCTTGCCGCCATAGACAACGGCGGGGACACGACCTTCACGACGCAGTTCACGCGAGGCTCCCTTGCCTCCGCGTTCGCGCGTCTCGGCCGTCAGCGTCAGCTGATCGCTCATCATATTTCTCCGAGATTCGGTTACACAGTTCCGCCACGCCTCCAGGGATGACCATGACGGAAGCCGCGGCGCTTAGCGGGGAAGCGGCGGAAATGCAAGCACCGGCGCGCCTATTGCACCCGGGTGACCGTCAATCCTTCGGCTTCGAGCATCGTCGGCACGCCGTCGCTGCCGACCAGGTGGCCCGCGCCGACCGCCATCAGCACCGTTCCGGGCTGGCCCATTCGCCGTTTCACCCACGCGCTCCAGCGCCGGTTGCGGTCCGTTAGGATTGCCTTGCGCGCGGCGGGAACAGCGTCGATGTCTTCGTTGATTACCTTTTCCAGCGTTGCGATATCGCCGCGGCCCCATGCCGCGGTCAGCGCGCCGACTTCCTTTACGGCGATGTCCGCTTCCTCCGCCGTACGGACCAGCAGCGCGCGCTGCGTCGCGGCGTCCAACGTTTCGAACAGCATCAGCTGCTCGCGCGCGGTTTCGAGGCCGCCGACGGGTTTGCCCGCGGCCTTGAATGTTTCGGTCAGCCGCGTTTCGACCCCGTCGGCGGGCGACAGTTCGGCGTTTTGCGCGACGCGCTGGCCCATCAGCACCATCACCGCCCAGTCATCGAACCCGTCGCCGCTGAAGCTGCGTCCGCTCGCTTCCAGCGCGCGGTAACCGATCAGCGCCTTGCCCGCGAGGCGCGCTTCGATCGCGAGCGGGGTCTGGCGCGGGGCGAGTTCCTGAAAGACTTCGCCCGCGGCGGCGAGTTCGGCGGGCGGCAGTTCGAGCACCAGCTCGTCCGCTGCGCCGATCGCAGCGGCGACCTTGCCATCGTTCCAATCGGTCCCGCGCGGCAGCGCGTGCATGGTGCCGAGGATATAGATGCGGGTGTCTTCATCCTCGACCAGCCACATCGCCGGCCGTGCCTGTTGCCCGGGTTCGGCGGTGCCGCATCCCGCCAGCAGCAACGCCAAAAGGGCCGCCGCAAGGCGGCGCCCCCCTTGTTCGATACCGGCGGCGTCGCCGATCAATATTTTACCCGCTTCACGGTCAATCCGTGTGCCTTCAGATAATCCTGCACGCTCTTGTCGCCGGCGAGGTGGCCCGCGCCGACCGCGACAAAGACGGTGCCGGGCTTGTTCATCCGCGCCTTGATCTGCTCGGCCCAGCGCGCGTTGCGATCCCACAGCAAGGTTTTCGCAAGCTCGGGCGTCGCGGCCATGCTTTCGTTCATCGCCGTGGCGAGCCCGTCGGGGTCGCCCTTCGCCCACAGCAGGACCATCTTGTCGAGCTGCGGTCCCAGCTTGTCGAGGTCCTTGACCACCGAGTTCAGGAAAGCGACCTGCTGCGTTTCGGGCAGCGTATCGAAGAAGCCGAGCTGCTCGGTAAAGGTTTCGAACCCGGCGACCGGCTTGCCGCTGGCCTTGGCCTTGCTGGTGAGCTGCTTTTCGGCGCCCTGTTCGGGGTCATAGCCGAGCTTGGTCAGGGGCAGCATCGACAGGGTGATCGCGGGGAACCAGGGCTCGAACGCGTCGAACTGCGCGGCGGGCAGGCCGACGCTCGCCATCGCTGCCTGATACGCCGCGAGCTGGTGAGGGTCGAGCCGCGACGACAGCGTCTTGCCGCTCTGGTCGAGTGCCAGCGGCATCATTTCCTTCGCGACCTGCGACGGGTCATCGGGCAGCACCATCTCGAGCATCAGCTGGTCGGATTTGTCGAAAGCGGTTTTGACCGCTTCGTCGAACCAGCTGAGGCCGGGTTTCAGCACATGGACGGTGCCGAAAAGATAGATGGTCGTGTCCTCGTCCTTCACCACCCACAGCGCGGGGTCGGCGTCGGTCGTCGCGACGATTGCCGGTGGGGCGGCCGCCGCCACGGGCTCGGCCGCGCGCGCCGATTGGCCGCCCGGGATCATCGCGCATTGGGCAAAGGGGATGACCGCACATGTGGCGGCAAGCGTCCGGAACCAGTTTTTCATCGAAGTCGGCCTTTCTTGGGTCGGCTTAAAGAATTGCGGGAAAAGCGGAAAGGGTCAGCGAAACTTCAGCCATAGATAGACGATGCAGTTCACGACCAGCGAAAAGACGAACAAAATCATGGCGTCGGCGGGCGGTGCCATGTCCGCGCGGTGGAGCACCCACCAGACGGGTGCCGGAAAGATGAACGCGTACCATCCGGCCGTGCTGGCCCAGAGCCAGGCATGTTCCTCATGATCGTCGATCGCGCGGTGATAGATGATCATGCAGATCGCGAGACCGATCGCCCACGCCGCCGACGCGCCGATGGCGAAGCCCGGCGTCAGCGCGCCGCTGAAGAGTTCGGCCGCGGAGCGCGGTGCGTTGGCTTGATCGGCAACCATCCAGCCGCCGACGATGCCGCCGATCACGCCGGCGAGGCCGAGCGAGGTCCAATAACGCTTTTGCCGCGGGGACATGCGGCGGCGCGGTTTCGAAGTCTCGGCGTCAGTCATTGTTGCTTCCTTCATGGCCGTCATCGAAAATTTCTTCGATCGGCATTTCGAACAGCCGCGCCAGCTTGAAGGCGAGCGGCAGCGACGGGTCGTATTTTCCCGTCTCGATCGCATTCACCGCCTGCCGCGAAACATCGAGCCGGTCGGCGAGTTCCGCCTGGCTCCAGTTCCGCATCGCGCGCAGCACTTTCAATTTATTGTTCATCGGCGCCTCGCCAGCATGTCCGTCGGGATGGTCACACGCTTCCCATAGAGCATCGAAATGTCGGGGAAGCGAAATTTTGTCCATCCGTTCGATATGGTCGGGTTGGTGGCGGCAGGCCTGAACGGCGATCGGCCTGCCAAGAGACTGGAGCGCTGCCACCGGGGAGGAGAGAGCGCTCCAGTCCAAGTCGCCGGCCGTCACCGGGGAGGCCCGGCCGGAACGAAGCCGTCCTGTCCTGCCGCTTAGCGTGCGGCCTCGACCATCAGCAGCGCGAGCTGCGTACCGCCCTGCGCCTGCGCGATCGCGCGTTCGGCCTGCGGCGCGGCATTGGCGAGCGCCGCCGCGACACACGCCGACTGGCGGGCGTTTTCGGCGGTGCCGCGGAGGCCCGAGCGGCACAGGCGGCGCGCCGTGCTCTTTACGCGGGTGTCGAGGCGTTCGCGGTCGGCTGCCCGGGTCAGGTCGAGGCCGGCGGTGCTGACGGCAGCGGTGGCGCCTTCGGTCTGCGCGGCGGCGGGAGCCGTAGCGACGGTGAGCGAGAGGGCGAGGATCAGGGTGCGGGTCATCATGTCTAGGGTCTCCTTGTTCGTTGGGTTCGTCACGTTAGCCTGTCTTCATGTCAGGTATGCATGACTATATGTCGCGATTCGCTGACCATGTCAACAACGCCTTACAAAAAGTTTTGGAGACCTGACTAAGGCGCGCATTTTCGCGCCGCGACGAAGGGACGGGAGCCTTGACCGTGCGCCGCCGCTGGGCCAATGCGGCGGCGATTTTTGCACCTGCGAAGGATATTGCGGCCGTGGCCGACGGGGCGGACAAGACACCACTCAGCTTTCAGGACATGATCCTGACGCTGCACGCCTATTGGGCGGCGCGCGGTTGCGCGATCCTGCAGCCTTATGACATGCGCGTTGGGGCAGGGACGTTTCACCCGTCGACGACCTTGCGCAGCCTCGGCCCCGAGCCGTGGAACGTCGCCTATGTCCAGCCGAGCCGCCGCCCGACCGACGGCCGCTATGGCGAGAACCCGAACCGGCTCCAGCATTATTACCAATATCAGGTCATCCTGAAGCCGTCGCCCGCCGACCTGCAGGAACAATATCTGGGCAGCCTTGCGGCAATCGGCATTGATCCGCTGCTCCACGACATCCGCTTTGTCGAGGACGACTGGGAATCGCCGACGCTCGGCGCGTGGGGGCTGGGCTGGGAAGTCTGGTGCGACGGGATGGAAGTCACCCAGTTCACCTATTTCCAGCAGATGGGCGGCTTCGACTGCAAGCCCGTCGCGGGCGAGCTCACCTACGGGCTCGAACGCCTCGCCATGTATATCCAGAATGTCGACAATGTGTACGACCTGCGCTTTTCCGACGCGGTCGGCGATGTTGCGGCAGTCAGCTATGGCGACGTGTTCCTCGAGAATGAGCGCCAGTTCTCGAAATGGAATTTCGAGGTCGCCGACACCGACACGCTGTTCGCCGGGTTCAAGGCCGCCGAGGAGGAGTGCAAGCGCGCGATCGCGGCGAACGTCCCGCTCGCCGCTTACGACCAGGCGATCGAGGCGAGCCATTTGTTCAACCTGCTCCAGGCGCGCGGCGTGATCAGCGTGCAGGAACGCGCCAATTATATGGCGCGCGTCCGCGACCTCGCGAAGGGCAGCTGCAAGGCGTGGATCGACAGCCAGTCGGAACGCTGGACCGCACAATATCCGGGGTGGACGCTGTGACCGACTTTCTTCTCGAACTGCGCAGCGAGGAAATTCCGGCGCGGATGCAGGCCGGCGCGCGCGCCGAGCTGGAAAAGCTGTTCCGCGCGCAACTGGGCGCCGCGGGCCTCGAAGCGGGCGACCTCACCATCTGGTCGACCCCGCGCCGCCTTGCGTTGATCGCGAAGGGGCTACCCGAAGCAACCACCGCGGTCAGTGAAGAACTCAAGGGCCCGCGCAGCAGCGCGCCGCCGCAAGCGCTCGAAGGCTTCCTTCGCAAGACCGGCCTTCGCCAAGACCAGCTCGAAGACCGCGACGGCGTGTATTTCGCGGTGATCGACAAGCCGGGCCGTCCTACGTCTCGCGTTCTTACCGATACGATCGCGCATATCGTTCGACATATGCCGTGGCCCAAGTCGATGCGCTGGGGCAAGGAAAGCGCGAGCAGCGAAAGCCTGCGCTGGGTCCGTCCACTGTCGGGCATCGTTGCCATTTTTGGCGAAGAGCTGGTGCCGTGCAAGATTGGCGGGATCGAGGCGGGTTTCGCGACGCGCGGTCACCGCTTCCACTGTCCGGGCGAGATCACGATCGGTTCGGCATCGGACTATGCCGAAAAGCTCCGGGCCTGCCATGTCATCGTCGACCATGAGGAACGGCAGGCGATCATCCGCGACGGCGCCGCGAAGGCCGCGGCCGACGCTGGGCTGACGCTCGTCGAGGACGAGGGGCTGGTGATCGAGAATGCGGGCCTCACCGAATGGCCGGTGCCCTTGCTCGGTCGCTTCGACGAAGCGTTTCTGGAGGTCCCGCCCGAGGTCATTCAGCTCACCGCACGCGTGAACCAGAAATATTTCGTCGTGAACGGCGCGGATGGAAAGCTCGCGAACGGCTTCGTCTGCACCGCAAACATCGACGCGAAGGACGGCGGCGCGGAGATCGTCGCGGGCAACCGCAAGGTGCTGGCGGCGCGCCTGTCCGATGCGCGCTTCTTCTGGGAACAGGACCAGAAAAAGACGCTCGCGCAGCACGCCGACAAGCTCGCGAACATCACCTTCCACGAAAAGCTGGGTACCGTCGCCGACAAGGTCGAGCGCGTCGCGAAGCTCGCCGAATGGCTGGCGAGCGAAGGCATCGTTCCGAACTGCGACCCCGCGCTCGCGCGGCAGGCGGCCGAGCTGGCCAAGGCCGATCTCGTTACCGAAATGGTTGGCGAGTTCCCAGAGCTGCAGGGCCTGATGGGCGGCTATTACGCCCGCGCCGAAGGCTTGCCCGATGCGGTCGCCGACGCGATCCGCGACCATTACAAGCCGGTCGGACAGGGTGATGATGTGCCGACGGCGCCGGTGACGGTGGCTGTGAGTTTGGCTGATAAGTTTGATACTCTTACCGGTTTCTTTTTGATCAAATCTCAGCCCTCCGGTTCAAAGGATCCATTCGCACTTCGGCGCTCAGCAATTTCAATTCTCAGCCAGATTTTTGGAAATGGAGTCCGTGCGGATTGGCGATTGCTCCTTTCCCAATCGATCAAAATTCACGTCGATCAAATAGTGCCATTGGTTAAAGCTGAGATCCAACTCCAAACGGCCGAGAATGACGCGCTTAACTCGATCATTCAAACCGTTGAAAAAGACCCTGAAGCGGCGATGTCGATCGCTATGACACAGCAAGCATTGCGGTCAGCAGGCGTCAAATTTATATTCAAGCGAGTGGAGGTGTTTGCAGAGCTGGACGACGATTTTTCTGAGACGTTACCCAGTGAGTTGCTTTCTTTCTTCGCCGACCGTCTCAAGGTCCAGCAGCGCGAAGCGGGTGTCCGCCACGACCTGATCGACGCGGTGTTTGCGCTCGGCGGCGAGGATGATCTTGTCCGCCTGCTCGCCCGCGTGAAGGCGCTTCAGGCGTTCATGACGACCGAGGACGGCACCAACCTGCTCGCGGGCTACAAGCGCGCGGCGAATATCCTGAAGCAGGCGGGCGAGGTGAGCGGCACCGCCGCCGCGACGCCGCCGACCGACGCCGACGCCGCGCTGCTCGCCGCGCTCGACGCCGCCGAACCCGCGGCCTCCGCTGCGGTCGCTGACGAATGCTTCACCGACGCGATGGCCGCGCTCGCGTCGCTTCGCGCCCCGATCGATGCCTTTTTCGAGGGCGTGATGGTCAACGACCCCGACGAAGCGGTCCGCGCCTATCGGCTCGGCCTGCTGTCGCGCTTCACCGGTGCGGTGCATGGCGTCGCCGATTTCTCGAAGATCGAGGGCTAGGGAGAGGCCCGGGCGATGAAGCAGGATTTTCCTGTCTGGCTGGCCTTTCTGTTCCCGGTCTTCTTTGTCGCGCTGTGGGTGTTCGTGATGCGCGTCATCTCGTGGATGGGCTGGTCGGCGCTTGCGGCGCGCTTTGCGTTCGATCGCGATCTGCCGCCCGACGTCACGCGCTATGGCTCGCAGTCGATGTCGATCGGCGATTCCTTCTTCACGATCGCGAACTACGGCAATTGCGTGAACGTCTGGATCGACCCGCGCGGTTTCTACATGCGTCCGCAACTGTTCTTCCGGCTGTTTCATCCGCTGGTGCATATCCGCTGGGACCAGATCGCGAAGGCGGATGTTCGCGAGGGATTTCTGAAAGGCGGCACGCGGCTGACATTTCGTGCCGATGTGCCGACGGTCGCGATGCGTGGACGGTCCGCGCGCGCGGTCGCCGAACGATGGCAAGCATTTGGCGCAGGCAACGCTGCCTGATGCCGCTAAAGGAAAACTGAATCGACCCGGCGGGCAACCGCCACTATCCAGCCGCAACCTCCTCCCCGGGGCAGCAGGAGCATATGATGACGAAGATGGTGCATTTGTTCGGCGGCGCGGCCACGACGGCCGAGCGTTCGAAGGAATTGCTGGGCGGCAAGGGTTCCAACCTCGCCGAAATGGCCTCGATCGGCCTGCCGGTGCCCCCGGGCTTTACGATCACCACCGACGTCTGCACCGCTTATTACGCCAATGGCGAACAATTTCCCGCGGGCCTGATCGAGGAAGTCGCGGCGGGTATCGCGCATATCGAAGGCATCACGGGCAAGAAGTTCGGCGATGCGGCGGACCCGCTGCTGGTCTCTGTCCGGTCGGGTGCGCGTGTGTCGATGCCGGGGATGATGGACACCGTCCTCAACCTCGGGCTCAACGACAAGACCGTCGTCGGCCTGTCCGACGCGTCGGGCGACCCGCGCTTCGCGTGGGACAGCTATCGCCGCTTCGTCCAGATGTACGCCGACGTCGTGATGGGTCTCGACCATGCCGAGTTCGAGGAGGCACTGGAAATTGCCAAGGAAGACAGGGGCTTCTACCTCGACACCGAGATGTCGGCTGAAGACTGGCAGGCGCTGGTCAAGGAATATCAGGCGATCGTCGAGCGCGAGACCGGCGCGCCCTTCCCGCAGGAGCCGAACGACCAGCTGTGGGGTGCGGTCGGCGCGGTGTTCGCGAGCTGGGAAAGCGACCGCGCGAAGGTCTATCGCCGCCTGAATTCGATCCCCGCCGAATGGGGTACCGCGGTCAACATCCAGGCGATGGTGTTCGGCAATATGGGCGACACCTCGGCGACCGGCGTCGCCTTCACGCGCGATCCCGCGACCGGCGAACGCGCATGGTACGGCGAATGGCTGATCAACGCGCAGGGCGAGGATGTCGTTGCGGGCATCCGCACGCCGCAATATCTCACCAAGATCGCGCGCGAAAAGGCAGGTGCCAAGCCGGCGTCGATGGAAGAGGCGATGCCCGAGACCTTCATCGAGCTCGGCCGCGTCTTCGACACGCTCGAAACGCACTATCGCGACATGCAGGACATCGAATTCACCGTCGAACGCGGGACGCTCTGGATGCTGCAGACGCGTTCGGGCAAGCGCACCGCGAAGGCGGCGCTGCGGATCGCGGTCGAAATGGCGGCCGAAGGGCTGATCACCGAAGAGGAAGCCGTCGGCCGCGTCGATCCGGGCGCGCTCGACCAGCTGCTCCACCCGACGCTCGACCCGAATGCACCGCGCGATGTGCTGACCAAGGGGCTTCCCGCCAGCCCCGGCGCGGCGTCGGGCAAGATCATGTTCACCGCCGATGACGCTGAAAAAGCGGCCGAAATGGGTGAGGCGGTGATCCTCGTCCGCGTCGAGACCTCGCCCGAAGACATTCACGGGATGCACGCCGCCAAGGGCATTTTGACCGCGCGTGGCGGGATGACCAGCCACGCAGCGGTCGTCGCGCGCGGCATGGGCCGCCCCTGCGTCTCGGGCGCGGGCGGGCTGTCGATCGACGGTGCTGCGCGCGTGCTGCGCGTCGGCGGGCGCGAACTGCGCGAAGGCGATATCCTGACCCTCGACGGGTCGACCGGCGAAGTGATGGCGGGTGAGGTCAAGACCTTGCTCCCCGAACTCGTCGGCGATTTCGGCACGCTGATGGCGTGGGCCGACAAGGTCCGCCGCATGAAGGTGCGCGCCAACGCCGAAACCCCCCAGGACGCGCAGGTCGCGCGCGATTTCGGCGCCGAGGGCATCGGGCTTTGCCGCACCGAGCATATGTTCTTCGACGCTGCACGCATCACCGCGGTGCGCGAGATGATCCTCGCCGACAGCGAAGCCGGGCGCCGTGCCGCGCTCGCCAAGCTGCTGCCCGAACAGCGCGGCGATTTTGCCGCGATCTTCGGGGTGATGGCAGGGCTGCCGGTCACCATCCGCCTGCTCGACCCGCCGCTCCACGAGTTTTTGCCGACGCGCGAAGAAGATTTTGCCGATGTCGCCGCGGCCGCGGGTGTCGGCATCGAGGCGCTGAAGGCGCGCGCGAACGAGCTGCACGAATTCAACCCGATGCTCGGCCATCGTGGCTGCCGCCTCGGCGTCACCTATCCCGAAATCTACGAGATGCAGGCGCGCGCGATCTTCGAGGCGGCGTGCGACGTCGCCGCCGAAACGGGCGCTGCGCCGATCCCCGAAGTGATGATCCCGCTCGTTGCGACGCGCCGCGAGTTCGACCTGATGAAGGCGGTCGTCGACGCACAGGCGAAGGCGGTCTTCGCCGAAAAGGGCCGCGAGATCGCGTATCTGGTCGGTACGATGATCGAACTGCCGCGCGCCGCGCTGATGGCGGGCGAGATCGCAGAATCGGCGGAGTTCTTCAGTTTCGGTACCAACGACCTCACCCAGACGACGATCGGCATCAGCCGCGACGACGCGGGGCGTTTCCTGACGCAATATGTCGACAAGGGCATCTTCCTGACCGATCCGTTCGTGAGCCTTGATGTCGAGGGCGTGGGGCAACTCATCGAGATCGCGGCGGATCGCGGCCGCAAGACGCGTTCCAACGTCAAGCTGGGCATTTGCGGCGAGCATGGCGGCGACGCGCCGAGCATCCACTTCTGCGAACAGACGGGCCTCGACTATGTCAGCGCGTCGCCCTACCGTGTCCCCATCGCCCGGCTCGCGGCCGCTCAGGCTGCGCTGAAAAAGGGCAAATAACCGGGGGGAACGCGCATGAAGGGCTGGCACCGCTATACGATCACCTTGGTGGGCGGATTGGCGGTGGGGCTCGGCGCTGCCTGGGCGCTCACCCGCGGTGGGTTGCAGGATGGCCAGATCGCCAATGGACCGTGGACGACGTCGCTCGGCTACGGCACCAAGGCTACCGATCCGGTAACCCGCGCCGCGGTGGCGCGTGCGGGGCTGCTCGCGCTCCCGGCGAAGGAAACCGTCTATTGGTCGGCGAAGAGCGATGCTGCGGGTGCGGCGCTCGACGGCAATTGCCGCTACAGCCTCTCGGGCACGCCGCTCGACGCGCGCTGGTGGAGCGTCACCATCTATGACGAGGCGGGCTATCTCGTCGCCAATCCCGCGAACAGCTGGTCGGTGAACGGCGCCAATGTCGCGCTCGATGCCAAAGGCGAATGGCGCGTGACCATCGCGCCGACAAGGCCTGCCGAGGGCGCGTGGTTGCCCGGAACCAAGGGCCAGCCGTTCCACCTGACTTTGCGCATGTACAATCCCGGCAAGGCGTTCCGCGCCGCCCCCGCGAAGGCGGTACTCCCGAAAATTGTGAAGGAGGGCTGCTGAGATGCGAAACTGGCTCGGCCCGCTCGCCTTCGGCCTGATCGTCGCCGGATTCACCGCCTATGCGGCGATCCGGGCGATTCCCTATGGCCTGATGAATGTCGCGATCGAGCGGCTGGGGCAGGGGGGCGTCAACACCATGTCCTATGGCAATCTCGCGACGCCCGCGCGACAGCCGGTCGTGCGGCCAAGCCCCGATCTCGCCTATTCGAGCTGTCCCTATAATATCTCAGACGGCCCGATCGCGATTGACGTCACCCCGGTGCCCGGCCGTTACAGCTCGCTCAGCATCTTCGACGCCGCGACCGACGTGATTTTTGTGCGCAATGATGTCGAAGCGGGAGGCAAGCCGTTCCGAATCATCGTCGCCCGGCCGGGGCAGGCGGTACCGAAAGGCGCCGAAATCGTCCGCACCAACCATGATCATGGCATCGCGCTCGTCCGGATTTTGCTGAAAGACCCCGCAGAAATCGGCGCGCTCGACGCGATCCGCCGCCAATCGTCGTGCGGAACGGTCACAAAGCTGAAATAGGGGGTTGCGCCCCCGCGCAGTGAGTCTTAAAGGCGCCTCTCCACGCACCCGTAGCTCAGCTGGATAGAGCATCAGACTACGAATCTGAGGGTCGGACGTTCGAATCGTTCCGGGTGCGCCATTTCCCTCCGACGCGTTTCGCAGGGCCGGAAACCCCGGATTTTATTCCTTCCTCCGAACAGGAAAATCGCCGCGAACGCGTCGCGCGCCGATCAGTCCGGCGCGCCGGTTTGGGACATCGTCCATCCGCCGCCCATCGCCTGGAAAAGCTGGACGCGGGCGGTAAGCGCGTCGGCGCGAAGCTGGATCAACGACAATTCGGCGCCGAGCAGGCCGCGCTGGGCGTCGAGTTGTTCGAGATAGGGCGAATAGCCTTCGCGGTAGCGATTGGTGGCGAGGCGAAGGCCTTCCGCGAGCGCATCGCGTTGTGACTGTGCGAACAGGAGCTGCTCGTCGATCCGGCGGACCGCCGCGAGCGCATCCTCGACCTCGCGAAACGCGGTCAGCGCGGTACGGCGATAGGCGAAAGCCGCCTGATCGCGCTGCGCGCCCGCAGCGTCGGCCTGCGCGGTCAACCGGCCGCCCTGGAAGATTGGTGCCAAAATGCTGCCGCCGATCGACCAGATCGAGATCGGGTCGGCGAGCAGGGTCGAAAAGGCCGCGCCTGCGGTCGCGTTCAGGCGGAGTTGCGGCAGGAAGCGTTTGCGCGCCGCGGCCAGATTCTTGTCGGTTGCCGCGAGCTGATATTCGGCCTGCGCGACGTCGGGCCGGCGGCGGAGCAGGTCTGACGGCAGGTCGCCCGGCACCGCGGGAACGATCATCCCGCCGAGTTCGGCACCGCGCCCGATCGCCTGCGGTGTATCGCCGACCAGCAGGCTCAACCCGTCCTCGACCCGCGCGATCGCCAGTTCGATCTGCGGCACGATCTGCGCGGTTGCGTCATATTCGGCCTGCGCCTGCTGGAGTTCGAGCTTGGGCGAATAACCCGCCCCGACGCGCGATTTCGCGATCCGCAGCGATTCGGACCGCGCTTGCACCGTCGCGCGCGCGACCGCCAGCCGGGCGTCGAGACCGCGCAAGGTGACATAGTTGGCGGCGACGGCAGCGGCGACCGAGAGCTGCGCCGCGTCATGCGCCGCCTCGCTGGCAAAATAGGAATCGCGCGCCGCGGATTGCTGGTCGGCGAGGCGGCCGAACAGGTCGACTTCATAGGCAACCTGGAGCTGCGGCTGCGCAAAATTCTGTTCGGAGGGCTGGCCGAAGGCATTGACCGACCGCGATCGCCCGCCGCTGAGGGTTGCGTCGATGCTCGGCAGCGTCTGCGCGCGTGCGAGCGCGAGATTGGCGCGCGCCTCGCGCACGCGCGCCGCGGCGATCGCAATGTCGCTGTTGTTCGCGAGCGCCTTGTCGACAAGTGCGGCGAGTGCCGGGTCGCCGAAGGATCGCCACCAGTCGCGTTGCAGCAGCGTTCCGGTGCTCGCATCGGTTCGCCATGCGACCGGGGGGGCGACCGGCGGCACGTCAACTGTCGAGACCTTGGGACCGGCGCAAGCGGATAGCGCCGTCGCGAGGAGCGCCAGCGCGAGAGGCGACGCCTTCATCGCCGCGACCCGCCGCGCGTATCGACGCGCACCTCGACCGACATGCCGGGCCGCAGCCGCTTGGCCAGCGTTTGATCGCGATCGATCGCGATACGCACCGCGATCCGCTGCGCCACCTTGACGAAATTGCCGGTGGCATTGTCGGCCTTCAGCACCGCAAATTCGGACCCGGCAGCGGGCGACAGATTTTCGACGCGCCCGGTCAGTTCGGCGCCGCCGAGCGCGTCGACGCGGAACCGCACCGGCTGGCCCACCGCCATATCGCGCGTCTGCGCTTCCTTGAAATTGGCGATGACCCAGACCTTGTGCGGGACGATCGACAGCAATTGCGTGCCTGCGGTGACATAGGCGCCCTGACGCACACCGATTTCGGACAATTGCCCGTCGGCCGGCGCGCGGATGACGGTGTTGTCGAGGTCGATCTGTGCGAGGCGGAGCTGCGCTTTCGCCGAGGCGACCGCGGCTTCGAGCCCCGCGCGCCCGACGACGACGGTGCGGACATCCTGCGTGCCGATCGCCCGGCTGGCGCGGGCCTGCTGGAGTCCCGCCTGCGCCGCGAGCAGCGCCGCGCGCGTCTGGTCATATTCGCGGGTCGAGATCGATCCGTCGGCGACGAGTGCGCGGGCGCGGCGCATGTCGGCTTCGGCCTTGGCGAGCTGCGCCTGCGCGTTGGCGATCCCGGCATTCTGGCTTTCGGTCGCGACCTCGCGCGATCGCTGCGCCTGCGCCGAATTGGCGAGCGAGGCTTCCTGCGCCGCGACATTGGCCTCGGCCTGCGCGACGCGTGCGCGGTAGATGCGGTCGTCGATCGTCGCGAGCACATGCCCCGCCTTCACCTCGGCGAAGTCCTGCACGGCGACGCTGGTGACATAACCGCTGACCTGCGGGCTGATGATCGTCACGCGGCCGCGGACATAAGCGTTGTCGGTCTTTTCCGACCAGCCCGAGAAAGGGGGAAGGTTCCAGGCGTAGAGGATCGCGAGGATCGCGAGCACCGCAACTGTAACGATGACGACCACGGTCGCGCGCGACTTGGCGGGGGGGTGCCATGACGAGGGTGACGGATCGACCTGGGGATCGGGTTCCGGCGCGGGTTCTGGTGCGCCGGTTTTTTTGTCGCTCATGTCATTGCCCCTGCTGAGCTTGCGGTTGGGCCTGTGATTGCAGGCGCTGGACCAATAATATCACCGGTGACGGTTCGTTCCGTCGACGGATCGACCGGCTGATCATGAAACCCCAGATCGTGGCCAGGATCGCGAGCACGCCGACGAGCAGGAATACGTCGTTATACGCGAGGATATGCGCCTCGCGCGTGACCTGCTGGCTGAGCAGCGCTACGCCTTCCGCATTGCGCAGCACCGGGTCGCCGACCGTCCCCGCGACCGCGCGGCTCCCCGCACCGAGCCGGGCGGCGACCAGCGGATCGGACGCGACGATATTCTGCACAAGCTCGTGTGAATGAACTTTCTCACGGACCGTCTGGAACGTCCCGAGCAGCGTCCCGCCGACGAGGCCGCCGATACTCTGGCTGAGGCTGAACAGCACGATGAAGCTGACGAAATTCTTGCCCCCGGCGAGCAGGGTCCGCGCGATGCCGATGACCATTGCCTGCGCGAGGAACAGCAGCGACGCAAAGCCGATCAGTGCCTGGCTGAGATAGAAATGGCTGGGCCGGGTGAGGTTGGTCGCGCTGGCATCCATGAAGGATGCGATCACGATCAGCACGACGGCGATGATGATCGGCTGCGACAGATGCGCGGGGCGAAAGGTCAGCACGGCCGTCGCAAGGCCGGCGATCGAGGCGAGGATGATGATCAGGTTCAGCGTCACCATCTGGTCGTTGAGCATGCCGACGACGCTGAGCAGCCCGACCGATCCAAACGCCTGTTCGGACAAGAGGATGCGCACCGATGCCGCGATCGCCATCAGCCGCAGCATCTCGCGCGTGCCGAGCCAGCGCGTGTTGATCAGCGGATTCTTGCGATGATGTTCGACGAGAACCGCGGCGGTGATCAGCGCGACGCTTGCGGCCAGCGACCAGCCGATCCACGGGCGTTCGGTCCACCATTGGATGCGCCCTTCGGATAGCACCGCGATGAGCAGCCACAGCCCCGGCGCGAGCAGGCCGAAGGTCAGGAAGTCGGCGGGTTCGAAAACCTTCTCCCGCTCGCTGGGCGGCAGCGGCTGCGCCATCACGGCCGCCAGCGTCGCGAGCGCCAGCCCGAATTCAAACCAGTAGAGATTGTGCCAGTCGCCCCATTCGAGCAGGCCCGGCGACAGGACGCGCGCGAGCGGCGTCGCGAGTTGGGGGATGCCGATCCCGATCATCACCGCGGCGAGGCGCTTTGGCGCCGGGAGTGCCTGGAAGAAATAGAGGATGGTGAGCGTGGTCAGCCCGCTCGTCGCGATCCCGCTCATCGCCCGGACCGCTACCGACGTCCAGAAATCATGGACGAACAGGTGCAGCAATGCGGTCACGGCATAGGCGCCGAGCGTATAGCGGATGAACGGCTGGAGCCCGAATTGCTGGCGATATTTGATCAGCAGCAGGTTCGCCGAGATGTTGGTCATGAAATAGGCGGCGGTCAGCCAGGCGCTTTCGTCGCTATTGAGCCCCAGCGTTCCTTGCGCGAAATTGAGGTTCACCGCGATCAGCGCGTTCCCGAGCCCGGCGGTGATCCCGATCAGGCAGCCGATCAGGAAATAAACCACCATGCGCCGCGTGGGGTGTTCGGGGTTGGCCGGCGATCCCGGCATTGTCGGGCGTTCGTGCGGCTTGAAGACATATTCCGCCATCGGGCGCTAGACCCGCCCGGCTGTCATGGACACCCGGTCGCCGGGTACGCGGCGGTCGCGGCGAGTCGGATCGAGCAACATGCAGGTTCCTTACCGCATCAAAGGCGTCGGTGCAGCCACTTCGCTGCGCAATCGCGCCTAGGCGATCATGCTGCCGCCAAAGTCGCGCACGATCCGGCCCGTCTTCACCGGCCCTGTCGCCGCTTGGTGCCATAATCGATCCGGATCCGGACCCAGGCGCCCACCATTGGCTGCCCACCGCGCCGCGGAGGGCGCACTTGGAACGACCACGCAGCGGCGAGCACCGCGCGATTGATCTGCGATCCGTTCGGATATTCGTCGAGTCCGACGCAATCCTCGACCCGGTAATCGGGCGCCGTCCGGCAGGCGATCAGCCCCCAGCCGGGTCCATTGGCGGTGGACAAATATCCGCGAAGCTCATCGTCCCGCGGCTCGCGATACCAGGAGGCGGCATAGAGCGGCTCGCCATTGGGTGCCGTACCAACCCGTTCCGTATCCCCGGACGACGAGGAGGAGGAGCGTTTGGTATCGGGCGGTCCATAGACGGCGCCGCCGGGCGGGCGCGGGAGGATCTTGGGGACCGCGGGCGATGGCGGCTGTTCGCTTGGCGGTGCCACGGGCGGCGCGGCCTTCGAGACGACCGGGGGCGGGGGCAGCGGTTGCGGCGGCCGGGGCTGGTCGGGCGCCGGTTGCGGTAACACGGGCTTGTCGTCGGCCTGCTTTTGCTCTGCGCTGTCGGGTTCGGTCGCTTCTTCCGAAATCTCGGTAGCCGAGAGGCTCACCACGCTGATGGGCTCATCGCGCACGCTGGGCGGCTTTCCGGGGCCAAAAGACAGCAGCATGACCAGCAGGAGCGCGGGGATCAGGATAGCCAGGGTGATCGCAAGCGCGCGGCGTCCTGCCCCGATACTGAGCTGGTCGACATAGGGAGTGGCTGGAACAGGGCTCAGCTGAAGCAATCTTTTGTGGCGGCGTCCGCTGGTCGGGGGTCCCGGAGGGTGCGTTCGCGAGGGCGTAATGGGGTGCCAGACCTTTGACAAGGGCGCCGTGACCCGGAAACCGTCCGACCGTTTCCGGTAACGCATGTCGGCCGAGCGTCGGCAGCGCACGCGCATCTGCTTTGCGCTGCGTTGAATTGATATGAAATATTAGCGAGAAATTTCCAAAGCATCGTCCATTACAGGACCGCTACGCTGCAGGGCAGTCCGGGAACATGATGAAACATATCATTCGCTACTTTCTGGGGCTGCTCGCCGTAATCCTGCTCATCGCAGCGGCCGGCTGGTTGACGGCGAGCGCTGAAAGCGAAGCCGTTTCGCGTCCGGCTCTCGCCGCCGACGCGGATGCCGCGACGCGGGGGGCGGCCGCCTTTCTCGGCGCCGGATTCGGGGGCATTTCGGTCGAATCGCTCGACAGCAGTGCGATCCCGTGGAAGCTTGCCACCGCAGCGCTCGTGCTCGACGAGCGGCAGCGAGACCCGTCGGCCGCCGCCGATCAGGCGACCGTGCGCCGCGTGCTGCGGCGTTTCGGTTTTCTTTTTCCGGACCGGATCGCCAACCTGCCGCCGGGAATAGTCTGGCGGGGCGGCGACAAGCCGCTGGGGATCACGCACGGCTCGATCGCCCCCGTCGGCGGCACGACGGTCGAAGTCGCCAATCTGGGCTGCGCTGCTTGCCACGCCGGGGTGACCTATGACGTCGCGGGCGCTGCGCGGCCCGATCGCGCCTGGCTCGGCACGCCGAACGGCGCACTCGATCTCGAAGCCTATACGCAGGCGGTCTATGACGCGATGCGGCGCCATATGGGGTCCGGCGCCTTGCTCGAGATGGCGGAGACGCTCTATCCGGAGATGGGCTGGCGTGAACGGCAGAGCCTGCGCTGGCTCGTCATGCCGCTTGCGAAGCGCCGGCTTGCCGCGCTTCGGGGGCAGCCACGTCCGCTGCCCTTTCCGAACGGGGCTCCGGGTAGCACCAATGGTGTTGCGGCGCTGAAATATGCGCTCGGGGCGCCGCTCGCGGGTGGCGGGCCGGGCGACGACGGGGTGGTGTCTGTTCCCGAGCTTGGCCGCCGCGAATGGCGAAACGCCTTGCTCACCGACGGCGCCTATGCGGTGCCCGGCACGAAACCCGGTGCGACCGTCGAGGCCGACCTGACGCCTGAGCGGCTGCGCGCGCTCGCCGCGATCACGAGCTTCTTCACCGTGCCGAGCATGGGGGTTCACCCCGACAAGGCACAGCATCGGCTTGGCGATACCGAGGCGATCTTCGCATGGCTGCGCGGTTATGAGCCGCAGCCCTTTCCGGGCTCGGTCGATCATGCGGCCGCGCGGCGCGGGGCCGCCGTCTATGCCGCGCGCTGCGCGTCGTGCCACGGCGACTATCAGTGGCGCGAGGGCGAGAAACCCCGGCTCGCCGCTTTCCCCAACTGGGTCGGCGACGTCGGCACCGACCCGCTGCGCGCGCGCCTGTTCGACGCGGGGCTCGTCAAGGCGGTCGACGCGACCGGATATCGCACGCTGATCGACGTCCGCGCCGGGCGCGGTTACGCGGCCCCGCCGCTCGCCGGGCTCTGGTCGTCGGCGCCTTATCTGCACAATGGTTCGGTGCCGAGCCTTGCGGCGTTGCTCGATCCCGCGCAGCGGCCGCCGCGCTTCCTTGCCGGTGGCCATGCGCTCGACTTCGGCGTGATGGGGCTGCGCCTTGCACCGGGGGGCGGATACCCGGCGGGTTACCGGCCCTATTCGGTGCCGCGCTGGACCGAAACGACCCAGCCCGGGCGCGGCAATGGCGGGCATCTGTTCGGGGCCGAACTCTCGCCCGCGGAACGCGCGGCACTCATCGAATATCTGAAGCTGCTTTAGACGAGTACCGAGGACAGCGGCAGGCGCGCGCGGGGATAGCCGGGACCGGCACGCCGTCCGATGCGAAAGGCGCTGACCAGCCGGCGCCCGGGCGGAATGCCGTATGCGGCGATGATTTCGCGCGCGGCTTCGCGGTCGTCGGCGAGCGCCGCGAGCACGGCGGCGCCGAACCCCGCGCGTTCGATCGCAAGCCACAGGCGGTGGAAATGACGGCCGCTTTCATAGGGGTCTTCATCCACCGGCCGATGGAAGAGCACGACCGCCGCACCACGCTCGACCTTGCCGCCCTCGGCAAGCAGGGTGCGGGCGAGTCCGAGCTTGTCGAGCGATACGAACAGCGGGCCGAGGACGAGTCCGGCCCCCAGTGCCTCGACCCGCGACAGCGCCATCGCGTCGGCATTGAGGCCGTCGTGCGACCAAAGCGGATGGCTGCGCCCAAGCCGCATCCAGCTGCGCAACTCGCCGCGAAAGTCGCTCCGGCGCGTGAAGCCATAGCTCGCGCGGTCGAAGTCGCGCGCGAGCGCGGCTAACGCGGCGGGCTCGGTGGCGACGCGCGCGTCATCGGCTTCGAGTGTGGCCGCCGCGGTCCGGTCGGCTTCGGTCGGGGGCAGGAAATTGCCCCGCCACGATGCGCGTTGTTCGAGCCATTCGGCGAGCGGATCGTTCGCTGCGCCCGGCTCGAAGCGAAAGCGTGCGACCGGGCGAAGCGCGCCGGTGGCGGCGGGCAATTCCGAACGGCTTTCGATTGCGGCCAGCCCCGCACGCGACGCCGCGAGGCGCAGCCCCTCTGCTGCGGCGCCGAGACTGATCGCGGCGTCATTGCCCGTCGGATCGCCGACCGCCAGCCGGCGCGACATATCCTCAAGCAAGAGCAGCGCATCGCCTTCGATCCGCCAGCGCGCGGGCTGGACGTTATGGACGCTGGGCGCCGCGATCGCGGCTTCGACGAGACGGCGAAGCGGAACTTCGGTCATGCCCATGTCTTCCGGAACAGATTCAGATGATGAAGCGGCTCGGCGCCGAGCTTTTCCATCTGCCGCAGGCTCGCCTTGTTCGCGTCGGCGATCCAGGTGATGCCGAGCTGTTCATAGCCCGCTTCGCGGAGGCGGCGGATCGTGCGCGCGAGCATCGCGCCCATCAGTCCGCGCCCGTGGCGGTCGCGCACGACCGAATAGAAAATGATCACCGCGCGCCGACGGCGCAGGCGAAAACGCAGATAATGCCAGGGGGTCGAAAGGCCGATGCGCGAGCGGGTCGCTGCGAGGAAGCCGTTGAGATCGGGAATGCAGATGATCGTGCCGACCGGGCGTCCGTCCTCGACCAGCACCGACGACAGCCGCGGGTCGAGAATGCTGCTCATCTCGCCCGCTTGGAACAGGAACTCGGCTTCTGTCAGCGGGACGAACATCGGATTATCGGCGAAGCCGTCGTTGAGTACCGCGCGTGCTTCCTCCATCCGCTCGGGAAAGCTCCGCTTCTCGATCGGCGCGAAACCGAAAGCGGCGCCCGTCGCCGCGGCCTCGTCGGGCAATGCGGCACGCGCAAGATCGAGCTCAAAGGTCGTCATCGGGAATATCGCCTCGAAGCCATTGGCTTCGAGCAGGCGCGGGACATGCGGCGCGCCGACGACCATGTCGGTATAGGCGCGGCGCCCGAAGCCGCCCGTCATGACCCCGCATTGCTGCATCGCGGTGAGGTTGAAATTGCCCGCCAGCTCGGAAAGGCCCTGCGCGCGTGCGAAATCCTCCGCCGCGCCGAGCAATGCCGCAGCGGCTTCCGTGTCGTCGGCACAGTCGAAGAAACCGAATTGCGCGCGGTTCCAGCCATGCGCCCTATTCGACTGGCCATGGACATGTGCGACGATGCGTCCGATCGGGCGCCCGCCGCGATGCGCCGTCCAGAAGCGAAAGGGATTGCCCACGGTCCATAGCGGGTTCTTGTCGCGGTCCAGCATATGGACGATGTCGCTCTTGAGTGGTGAGACGTAACCGACCGACGCATCATAGGCGTGAAAGGGTGCCTCGAAAAAGGCGTCGACATCGCCCGCGCGCAATTCGATGCTCATGCCGCCCCCTCGATCAGCCGTGCGGCGATTTCCAGCTCCTCGTCGAGCGCGGTTTCGGCAAGGCCCCCGGCCGAGATCGCGAGAAAGCGCGGCGGGTCCTGCGATAGCCGAACGAGGTGGCTCGCGGCGTGGCGGCCAAGCAGGTCTAGCGCGGCCTCGCCGAGCATCGGGTCATGACGCGCCATGGCGCCGCTCACCAGCCGGTGCTCGGCCAGCCGTTCGACGAGCGCGGGCGGATAATCGGCAAGCCCGTCGCCTTCGACCACCACGCCGCGATCGAGGAGCGGGTGCGCCGCGAGCATCGCACTGCGGTGGTGCGGCGATGCTGCGAGCGCCGAAAGCAGGTCGGGTGCGGAGGCGTCGTCGCGCGCGAAGCGCTCGATCAACAGGAGCAGCGCGGCGCCGGCGATAGCGCAGGCAACGACAGGCAGCGCTTGCGCCCCCGCCAGCGGCAACGCCGCCAGCGCGAGCGCGGCGATCCCGCCGCCGCCGAGCGCGAGCGCGATATCGGCGAACAATTGCCGCGGCCGTCCTTCGCCGGCGACGAGCCGCGACGTCGCGACTATGAGGATCAGCACGGCGAAACTGCCGCCGCGCACCGGCAAATCGGGGAAGATGCGCTGGAAGTCGGTGAGGACGAGCGGAATCGCGAGCAGCAGGGCGACCGTGAACAGATCCGCCGCCTGCTTTTCGGCGAGCGAAACATCATGCCGTCCGCCGAGCAGCAGCGAGATCACCGCGACGATCGCGAGCGACTGGAAAGCCGCGAGGGCGATGATCGCCGCTTCGTTCCAGACCAGCCCGAGCGTGACCGCAAGAAAGGTGAAGGCAAGCGCGCCGCCGAGCGCGGCGAATTTGACGAGGCGCGGTGCGTGACGCCGCACCAGTTCCTCGGCGAGCTTGAGTACCGCCACGGGCAACCAGGCGGCGGCGATCATGACGGTGGCGGCGACCGGCACGACGGGCCAGACGGTGTAGAGCAGGCGCAGCGCCAACAATACCCCGGTCAGCCCATAAACCAGACGCAGCCGCGCGGCGACCGGCGAGCGCCGTGCGGCGGCCGCGATCCCGCGCCGCGCGACGAGCGTTGCCGCAAGCGCGATCAGCGTCAGCAAGGTTGCGGCGGGCAGCGTCATCCCATCAGCTTCTTCATGAAGCGGCGAACCAGCCAGCCTTTCATCGCCGCCACCGGTGCGGGCAGCGGCTTTTCGATCTTCACCGCATGCGGGTTGAAGAAATAGCCGCGATAGTCGGTGCCGCCGGGGCGGGCGAGGATAACGCGGATCGCTTCCTCGGCCATCATCGTTCCCGCTTCGGTGACCATGGTCGAAAAGGAGAAGCGCGACCTTTTTCCTGCCGCAACCTCGGCGGCGACGTCGAGGTCGACATATTTGTGACTCGAACTGTGCGTCAGCACATATTCGATCTCGCGCATCAGGCACTCGACCGCCATGTCGCGGTCGATGGCGCGCCAGTCGACGCCGCGGGTCGGATAGCCCAGCCGCTCCTCGATCCGGGGATCGTGCGGGCGCACGACCGTGACCGAGGGCAGGGGGGAGGCATAGGCGTCGATCAACGTCCGCCCGTGCGCCCGCGCCTTGCGATAAAGCTCCGCCCCCGCGGCGGCATCGTCGGTGCCGTTGATGACGACCGCGGCGGTGGGCAGGATGCGGTCGAGCGCGTCGGTCCATTCGCCGCCCAGCGCCTCGATGACGAGGTCGGGGTTGATCTCGAGCGCAAGATCGCGCGCGGCTTCCACCTTGGGACGGCCGATCGTGTCGGCGCGGCTGAATAGCTGGCGGTTGAGATTCGACACCTCGAATACGTCGATGTCGGCGATGACGAAGCGCCCGACGCCCGCGCGCACGAGCGCCATGAAAGCCGCGCCGCCCATGCCGCCGACGCCGGGAATGAAAACGGTGGCCGCGCGCAACCTGTCCTGCTCCGCTTCGGTCACGAAGCCACGGTTGCGGGTGGTCATCTCGGCATAGGCAAAGTCGGTCATCGGGCCGGTCTCAATCGTCCAAAGGGCGTGCTCGCGTCGAGCCACTGGATCAGCGGCGCGATCACCGCGCCGGTTGCAAGGACAAGTGCCTGCACCGCGAGCTGGGGCAGCGCGCTACGCGGAACGCTGCGCGACAGGAAGCGCTGCCCGGCGCGAAGGTCGATCGTACCGATCTGCAGCACATCGTCGCCGCGGCCATAGTCGAGCGCAGCGGCGCAATATTCATTATAGCTTTCGATCCGGTGCTTTGCCGCGATATCGAAGCTCTTCTTCAGATTGTCCGACCCGCCGGTATAGGCGTTGGTGATCACCTGGCGTTCGGCGTCGAAACCCGCATCCTCGCCGACGCCAAAGGTGGCGCGGTGGCGCTGCATGATCTGGTGCGCGAGATGGCGGTGCGCAAAACTCTGGGGCGTGCCCTGCTGCGCCGGATAGATATTGTTGAACGTCTCGGCGACCATGCCGACGACCGCCGGGACCTGCGTCACGCTGCTGACCCACAGCGGACGAAGCCCCCCGCGCAGGAAGAGAGCGAAGCAGGTCAGGCCATAGAGAATCCACGACAGTCCGCCGCTGCGCTCGGCCGGGTCGACCATCACCAGCCCGAGATGCAACACATGCTCCTCGCGCCCTGCGCGCGTGACCGCAAGCTGGGGCATGGCGTTGAACGCGACGGGCGCGCCGTCGCCGCTCCGGCAGACGAGCGTGATGACGCTGCGCGCCCAGGCGCTGCTGTCCGGGGCGAACAGGCCATAATCGAGATCGCGTCCGTCGAGACACGCACGCACGACGATGCGGCACTGGCCGATCAGCCGTTCGAGATCGTCCGGCGGCAGGCACTCGCCGGGGCGCTCGTAAATATGGACGACATGTTCTGACGAGGCGCGAAACCGGAGGAGCAGTCGTCGGCGCCGAAGCGCTCTGATAAAGTTGATCATCGACAATCCGCCCCGAACCGCGTTCGACTACTACTGTAGCGTGGGTTGGTTAATACGTGATGGACTTTCTGGGTGGTCGAAACGGGTCGTGCGCGCCGAAGGAGGCAGGCCGGGCTTCATTTCGTTCAATTATTTCCGGTGGCGGAGCGGGAGGGATTCGAACCCTCGATACGCTTTTGACGTATACTCACTTTCCAGGCGAGCGCCTTCGACCACTCGGCCACCGCTCCGCATGCACTGGAACGCGCGCCCTAATCGCTTGGCGGGGGTTTCGCAAGCCGATTGGGCGTGGCAGACATCGGTCATGAGACACCTGCTTCTGACGGCCGCGGCGGCCGCATCGTTCGTCCTTCCCGCTTATGCCGCAGAACCGGCGCCGGTGCCGTCGCCGGGCGAAATTGCGGCATCAGCGCCGGCAAGCGACTGGGTCGCCATTGCGGCTTCGGATTTGCTGGTGATGGACCTCACCCCGGACGCGACGGGCAAACCACGCCGCGTCGTGATCCAGCTGATGCCCGCGCCGTTCAGCCAGGGCTGGATCGGTAATATCCGTAAGCTGGCGGCGGCCCACTGGTGGGACGGGACGAGCGTCAACCGGGTGCAGGACAATTATGTCGCCCAATGGGGCGATGCGACCGAGAAGAAAGCGTTGCCGACGGGCTTGGCGACGGTTCCGGAGCAGGACTACACCGTCCCTGTGGGCCAGCTGGTCATCCACGAAACGCCGGCTCGTGGTACTAAGCCGTCGCCGCATGCGCCGCGCGGTGACGGCTATGCCGAATTTACCCGATTCTCCGGCGGCTGGCCGGTTGCCTTTGATCATGCACGTGAATGGCCGCTCCATTGTTACGGTGCCGTTGGCGTCGGGCGGAATATGTCTCCGGACACGGGGGCGGGGGCCGAACTCTACGCCGTCATCGGTCATGCGCCGCGCCATCTCGATCGCAATATCGCGGTTGTTGGCCGCGTGATCAGCGGGATCGAGCATCTGTCGAGCCTGCCGCGCGGAACGGGGGCGCTGGGCTTTTATGAGGACGAAAAGAAGCGTGTACCCATCGCCTCGATCCGGCTCGCTGACAGCTTGCCTGCGGGTCAGCAGCCGAAGTTCGAATATCATTCGACCGAAAGCGACAGCTTCGCGCGTTACGCCGACGCGCGGGCGAATCGTCGGGATCCCTTCTTCATCAAACCCGCGGGCGGGGCCGATATCTGTAACATCCCGGTGCCTGTGCGGCCCGTCGCCGCGAAATAGGGGGTGGAAGCCTTCACGACCACGACGCCGCTCTGGCGCTGGCAGTCGGCGACCGCGCCCGCCGCATGGTTCTTCGTGACGATCGCGGGCGAGACGGCGGATGGGATTCGCCTTGCCGCCATCTCGGGGCAATGGCTCGACGGCCGCAAGGGATTCGGCTCGGCGCGCGTCGACGTGCAGATCGGCGATACGCGCTGGCAGACCTCGGTCTTCCCGCACAGGGAAAGCGGCGGCTGGCTGCTCCCCGTGAAAGCTGCTGTCCGCAAGGCCGAAGGCCTCGTCGAAGGCGACGCGGTGACGGTGACCGTCAGTCTTTAGGCGGGTTTTCGGCCTTGGTATCGCGTGCTTGCGCCTTGCGTTTGCGCAAATTGGCGCGCAGCGCCTCGGCGAGGCGGCGCTCGCGCTCGATGTCGGCCGGGGAGGGGGCTTTGCTCACAAGCGGCCAATCTCGCGAAATCGGTTCGCCGTCAAGCCTCGCACCTTGACAGGCGAAGGACGTCCCGCCATAGGCCGCGCCTGCCCGGCGAACTTGCGTTTGCGGGTGATCCGGTTGCTGCTGTAGCTCAGTGGTAGAGCGCGTCATTGGTAATGACGAGGTCGACAGTTCAATCCTGTCCAGCAGCACCATTTTCCTGCCATTGGCACTTACGACGTTCGCGATTGCTACTTTGGCGAACTTTTCGAGGCTCGCGCAACACGCAAGCACCTAGGCAGCTTTTCAATTTCTAGTATTTGGCGATCGTCGCCAGAGCCTTGCGACGGATCCAGCCGAGCGTGTCATGGCGTGGGCATCCGTCGCGCTCGAGCATCCATTCCAGTCGAGTGCCATGTATTCCGCTTCGCGCGCTAAGTTCGCCTAGCGTAATGCGGTCGCGTGCCATTCGGCGCAACCGACTCCATGCAATCCGATGCGCGCCGCCGCCCCGCTTACCAATTGCTGGGAGGACATGCGCATGTTTGAGCCGCAAGTTTAAGATTTCGGCCGCATCACGCTGGGACACGAATCGGGACCCTACACCGATCGACATGGCTGCTAGGTTCCGCGCCTGTAGCCTCGCGGCGTCAGCTGACGAGATGAGAATGTGATTAATTGATTCACCCGCGAAGGAGTAGGGGATCTTTCCGCTAAGCAAATCACGCATTATTTCACCCCAGGGTTTGGCTCCGCCACCCATTCCTCTCGCGGCTCGGTGAAGCGGTATGGGATCGGCAATGGATGCGATGGGGGCCGCGGCGCGCATGAGCGCAAGACGGAACGCCAAGAGCTCGGCATTGTGCGCCTGAAGCGGGCCATAATTAGCGATAATGTAGGGATGAGTGCAACTGGCGACGAGATTTTCATCCGCCAATTGCGCCATCGCATATTGCGGAAGGCCAAGGAGATGTGTGAATCTTTCTGGGCCAAGGCGGTTGGCTAAGAAGTCTTTGAGAGTCTCCATCTCGTCGCGGTCAAGAGTTGGGAAAACGCGGTTGGCGCGAAAGCATATCCGCGTGATAAGATGTCCATTACGACGAGCCTGGGCGAGCTTATGCTCGTGTTGCCCGGTGAGTAATGCGGCTTGGCGCATGCCGATCTGATCCGTAGGCACGGCATCCGCCGTCGAAGTGATTGATGCCATTGCGTCGGTAATCGCAGAACGGACAACGGATGGTAGCAACTCACTCTTGATGCCGGCGAGATAGTGACCAGCCCCCTTGTGACGAACATTATGTTTGGAAATAGATCGGCTCCGAACCGCATCGGCCAGCGCATCAATGAGCCCCTCCGGCCAGCGACGCACGATGTTTGCAGCTTGCGCGAGCGATGCTGTGTATTGTCTCAGATCGGCAGTGGCGGGTTCAGCCCTTCTCGAATGAGTGAAGCCAGCGGCTGTCAGCGGCATGACGATCAGGGCTAGATTGAAGACCATCCCACCGTCCCACGTCGCCAGGGTAGACGGCAGTTGCGAGCGCGCAGCTGCACGGCGGCCTTCGTCGGGATCGATTAGGCCGATGATAAATGAGATGCCTTCGCGGTGTTCCACATCGACCATTGTGGTTGGAGTATCGGCAAGTGCAGCATTGCATTGGTCGCATCGGTCGAGCCGATCGGCCGCCTGCCACCTTTGCACCGCCCCGCACGCGCAAGTGTCTACGAGATATTCCCAGGTCTCGGTGCAGCACGGGATCATCTTGAGTGACCATAGGGCGCGTGCATGGGCGGATAGTGCAACGGCAGTTGGGGCGAAGCGCCTGCGTCGAAACAAAATCTCGTCTGACCGAACCGCGCAACCGAAGAAGTCAACGTAGCCCACATCCGTGCGAGGTAGATGTCTACGCCGTTGTATCTCAGCAACGGGCTGGCGAAGAATCTCCGCTAGCCCCGCCTCGTCCAGATCCAGGATAACGGATGCAGTCGGATTATGCGCGTGTGGTGCTCCCACTTGGCTCAAGATGACGTGGGACGATGGTAATATGTTCCTGGTCACCGTGCGGGTCACAAGGCTCATCAACCCTTCGGTGTGGACTGCGGGCACGCCCCAAAGCACCGGTCCCATGTTAAGCGTCTCTAAGGAAGTTGCGGTCGATGGTCCCATCGGCGATGCACCAGGCGTCGACTGCGTCGATCAGGCTTACGAGGCTGATGAAGTCGTCGCCAGCGAGCAGGGTGGTTTCGAGCGCGGCCAGCAGAATATTGTGCAACTCGCCAATGAGACCGTTGCTACAGAGGCGAAGTTTCTCGGCGATCTCGGGCTGGCACAAACCCGAGTGACGACTCAGAATTCCGCGGGCGACTATTTCGCTATCGATCCGCCGCAGGAGATCGGCCCATTGCAGTTTATCGTCGGGGTTGTCCCCGTAGGGGGCAAGGACGACCTGCGGCGCACAACGGTTCTTAAGTTCGCGATTGTTGGCGAAGAGTGACTGCGCGTCGCTAGTGCCCATCAGCACTATCGGGACCCAGCCGAGCGAGAGAATATTCTTGATGGTATTGGCCGCGTCGGTGGCGAGGCTCTTCTGCCTGAAATGGTTGAGCTCGTCGATGATGAGCAACTTGACTTGGAAATCCTTGATGCCCTGCTGGACTCGGCGGAGGAGCAGTTCGGCCTCGCCCCGGGTGGAGTAATTATCTCCCATCGCGGAGAGGATCGAACTCGCGAGGCTTTTAGGAGTGCCTGTGGTTGAAAGGGTAACGTGCAGCACCGGTTTGTTCGCAGGATCATGTCCCGGCTCGCCTTCCACGAAAGCCTGCAGAATTTTCCCACAGGTGCTCTTTCCTGCGCCGGATTGGTTAAGGTAACGAAACGCCCGGCGTTGCTGTCCCTCTGGCTGCTTCTCACCCATCTTGAGCAAGGAATGCATCTGTCGAACTGCGGTGAGCTGTGCTCGGGTAGGCATGACGATGCCCTCGAAGGATGCAAGACCTTCACCAACGTGATCCGCGAGATCGGATGGCTTCAGCGCGACAGGAGTGATCGGCGCAATCATTGCTGGCGGATGCGAGGAGATGGTGGATTCGCGATTTTGGCGCCGCGGCGTTGCGCGGGGCGTTGGTCCAACGGCGTCAGTTTTCGAGGTCGGTTTTGGCTTCAGCATGCGTTTACTCCACGTTCGGGATGTTAGATGTAGCTTCCCGTGTCCGACGCGATGTCGAGGCGGCGGGCGGTCTGCGCCATGTCCTGCTGTGCCATTTCGGCCGAGGCGGACTTCGTGACGCTCGGAGCGTCACGCCGGTCACGCCGCCGCTTACTGTTCTTGCGATTGGAACTGCGGGGTGCGATGCGGTTGGGATCGCCACGCGTTTCGACTCGCGTGTCGTGTGCGATTACATTTTCCATGCCGGTGGGCGAACTATCAACGGGCAGCAGCTTTATGGCGTCGCCGAGATATGCGCGACCCTGCGAGGAGTCGGCTAGGCGGGCTGCTGCGCGACGTTCGGCGACGAAGGCGTCAGGGATTACGCGCCGCATCGCTTGGCTGTAGGCAGTGTGGACTTCAAGCATATCATGTTCGGACTCGAACTTCATTCTTTTGTCGGATGCGTAGTCCTTGAGACGCCTGTGCAACCAGAGTGGCAGGTTTTCGGAATACCGGCGCATAGCGCATGGAATCTCGACATATTCACCGCGAAGTTCATCGAACACCCAAGCGATACTCAAGTCGTTTGGATCATATTTGAACTTCACCTTGTGGAAGGTGCGCTTCTTGGTGTCGGCTGCGACGCCGCGCGCCATCCCAATATTGAATAACAAATCTTCGTTGGTGACCGGATATCGATCATCAGAGCCATCAGAACCATAGCGCAGACCTTCTATGATCGCACCCTCGCCCCGGAACTCGGCATAGACGAGTTGACCAATAGCACGGCGGAGGTGGTCGACGTCTCGGACCATGTCGAGCCCATGCTGGGCGCGCTGTTCGATCCATACATCGATGGGATAACGGTCGAGCAGACCTGAATGCTTACTGGTATGATAGCGAGCAACGACAATGGCAAATATCTCGCGGAACCGCTCGATCGTGACAATCGCCTGCGTCGATGGGTCGTAGTTGAACTCCCGCATCAACGGAATGTCCCAGGTTGCTGCAGGGAGTTCGTTTTTGATAATTTCTTGAAGCTTGCCGATGCAGCTCTCGACATGTCCTTTATGAGTAGGTTCCCGATCGCCGGCCCAGCGCAGGCCATAGCCGACATCGCCGCCAGCGTCCTGCGGCGACCGACCTGTGAGGGGCTTGGCATTATCGACTACAACGTGGCCAACCACGTGTCCGCACGTTTCCATTAGCGCTCTTGCGATCTCAGGCGCGCAGACCAACTCCTTAGGCACTCGTTTTGGCAATGCCGTGTGAAGCATTGTGCGCATGTAACTCGCATAGCTGGGCGGCTCGAAGGTGATATCCCACCCGAGAATGACGCGGGTGAAGACATCGATCGCGATCGTCACTGTCGGGATACCGACCGGAACGCCGCGCACCGCATCGATGACGAAGACCATGGGCCACGGTGTGTCGTCCACCTGAACGTATTGCAAAAAGCGCACAGGCTCCTGCGCGACGCCGCCACCGCCATAGCGCTGCTTGCGAGCACGCATTCCGAATGCAATGCTGAGGGCCTTACCGCCACGAGCGCGCTCAATCTCCTTCGCGAAGATGCGCCGCGAGCACATCTTAACGTCGTCCGGATTCTTAGGAACTTCCAGCGCCCGCTCGAAGTCCAATATTTCGAGCTTGTCACCGCGGATGTAGCGTTCGACGTCTCTCGATGCCTTTTTCCAAAAACTGTGGACCGATTGCCGGTCCTTGGCGTGGAACCGATTGACCCAGACCTTTATGATCTGGAGGACGACGGTATCAATCTTGCGGCGGCGGGCGCCGATGCTCTTGTAGGAAGCGCAATCGGCAGGGCGACGATCGTTCTCAGTGCCGCGCGTCTGGATCCACTTGCGAAAGGTCGTCTCGCTTGGCAGGCGACCGAAACGAGCGATCAGATCGTCGATATCGAAATTATCGGCATACCAGGCCGAAACACCAGCTTTAGTGAGCGAACAACGTTCGACGTCGGGATCATCCCACGTTTTGAGCGTCATCTCTCGCAAATAATACCATGGGTCGCGCAACTGATCGGTCTTGCCTTTGCTTTTACACTTCGCGTCCGCAAGTTCCGATCGGGTCGGCTCTTGACGGCGGGCCCGGCATCGCGTGGGGTCGGAAAGGGGGTCTGCGCGCAAAACGAGCCGTCTGTCCGCCATGAGGTTGAGCGTTTCCTCAGGTGATGGCCAAATAGGAAAGCCGTTCTCGTCAGGTATCTCGAGTATCCATCCGCTGTCGTCCGAGATCTGGCACCTGCCGTTGACGGCTAGACCGCGATAATTGCACTCACGCCCGTTGAAGGACATCTTGGAGCCAACGGCAAAGGGGAGTTCGCAGCTCACCGCGATTAGAACCGGATCGGCGAATGAAAGTCTGCGGGGGGCAGGAGCCGCACCGGCATAGGATCGAAAAGGTAGCGATCGAGATTGACCTCAACGCGACCGGCGCAAATCATGGCTTGCGCAAGTGCGGTCCCTTCTAGGCGGTCGTCATGGAGCGCGAGCCTGAGATCACGAAAGGTTGCAACCGGCGTGCTGGCGCACATACGCTCAAAGCGATCGAGTGCGTCATTTGGCACGTGCTTCGTTCTGCGCGCGAAAATCTCGCCGAAGTTCAGCTGGCGCTCCCCCCCACCGATAATGTCGCGCAGATAGAGGATGCGGTGCCGCCAGCCCATGCCTTCCAGCACAGTGCGAACGGCACGCTGGACGATGCGCGCCTCGGCGTCGAGAAAAGACAGGTTCGGCTTACATTCGATTGCCTCAACGACATCGACACCATCGATGCGCAAGAAACGGAGGTGATCGCAGATCCATTCACGTATCGCGCCGCCGGCGAGCAGGCGCATGCGGAAGGCTTGTGTGCGGAAGTCGAGCACCGCAGCGCTGATCTCGCTTTCGACGATTAGAGCATGCTCGGTTGGGCCCTCGTAGGGATTGGAGAGACCTGTCTTCTGCGATGGCTCCTCACCAATGAAGTGCGCGTGCCCCCCTCCTACAATTGTCCGGATAGGACCGCCGTCGGAAGCGACATGCATGATCGCGGCGAAGCGGACGCCCTCCGCTTCGACACTGTCGGAATGAACAAGTCTGAGCGCTTGGCCTTCGACAAGGGTCGGCGACGGTTGATAAAATCCGTCAGTCCGTGATTGCGCGATCGTATTCATTTGCCGTGGCGCTACTTGTCGAAGCGGGCTGTGCGCCGGCTGTTCGAGGCGGGAGTGGTGGCGGCGTGCGCGCCGCCTTCAGGCGACGGCTCGCCGATTGTTATGGACCAGCTTTCCGTCACGGGGGTTTTGCCGGTGAAGACCATCGTGATGGTGGAGGTGTTCAACTTGGAAAGTTTCGCGTTGTCGCGGATAGCTTCCATGCAAATGTCATCGCACGCCCGCGTGACGAACGCTTCCGGGAGCATTGCCGGCGGCTTGGACGCCATCAGGGGATAGCTCCCGTTTCCGATTCTTCTGCGGTCATGACGACGTTGCCATGTGACACGGCGGATCCGGGCGGCGCGCGAGGACGTAGAATCAAACATTGAAATCTCCAAACAGTAGCTATACGGATTTAGGGTGGCCAATGGGCAATGTCAATAACGACTGTTTGGAGACTTGCCGGATCATCTCATTTCTGGTTAATGGTCGGCATGACGAAGCCGATAGACGTTGAAGATAAGCAAGGGAGCGGGGGCGGCTGCTCGCCAGGAGCGACAAATACGTCGATGCCACCAGAGCGGTTGGAAAAGCTGTTTGGCGACCCGCTGCCCAAGCGCGAGATAGCGATGTGGTCGCTGATGGACGCGGCCCAGCGGGCGCGCGCGCTGCAGCGCGCCAATGCGCTGGTTCGGTATGGAGACGGGCAGGGGGGCGTCCCAGCCCGCTCGGCGGCCGCCGACGCCGGCGTTACGCTCGTTCGGTTCTACCAGATGAATGCACGTTGGCGTGAAGAACAATCGCTCGGTGCACTCGGCGTCGGCGCACAGCCCGAACGCGGCCGGAAAAGCCAGTTTGCACCCGAGGTCAACGCCGTTTTGCAATCAGCCGTGGCCGATCTTGTCCGAGACGAGAAGGCATCAGTGCGAGCACTCGCCTTGCGCCTGGCTGACATCGCGCGGGCGCGCGGACTGCCAGATGATCAAATTCCCGGTCACAACACGTTGCGCAGCGTGGTGGAGCGTGCTCGTCGAGATCGGCGACGTCGGCTTGAGGTTGGAAACGAGCTGCTTCTGGACCAAGCGGCGTGCGGAATTTTGCGGGAAGATGGCGCACCGTGGATCGTATTTGTAATTGCCGACTCAGCGGCGCAGCTGATTTTAGGTGCCGCGCCAGGCCGGGCTGAGGCTGTCCGGCGCGGCTACGCCGATGCCGCTAGCGACGCTGCCCGCAGGATCGGCGATCCCAGTTTCTCAAAGGTGAACTGGGCAGAACGCGTGGCAAGGGTTCAGTTGGTTCCGGGCACCGAGGTAAATGACGTGTTCGATCCCATCGCCACCGAGGCCAGGTCAATCGGCGTTGGTCTGAACCTGACCGCCGAGCGGAAGGCGGGAAGGTATCTGGAGCGCTTGGCTGGCCGTGCCATAGGCGTCCTGCCTATCTGGCCCGCGCGCGTTGGCGCCACCACCCTCCCACCATGGGCGTCAGAACGGGTGCCCATTCTCGACTTGGAGCGAGCTCGCGCCAGGATCGCGATTGCCGTAGAGGATTACAATTCTAGTTTGCTCGAGGGACTTCATCCGACCGGCGAAAGTCTTCCGCCACCAGAGCTGGAACATCTTTTGAAGGTATTGGCGAACTAGGTCAGCACTGCTTGCTCGTGTCGCCTGTAACGGCAAAGCTGGTTCGGGAAGCATTATGGGCCGCGACTTCCGCTGACAGCACTGTTGCCGCCTCAACCAAATCAAGCGGCTCGTCATCCTTCGCACGCAGGGCGCGCTTCGGATCGCGCGAAGCAAGGGGCCCGTATGTCAAGCGAACGCCGCCGACGCCGCGGCCGATCGCCTTGGCCAGCATCCGCCCCGCCTTGAAGCGCGATACCACGCGGGGGTCCTTGACGGCGCCGACGATGAGGTCGTCATCAATTCCTATGGTGACGGGGCCATCAACCTTCCTAGCAGCGCGCTTTACCTCCGCTTCAAACCATTCTGGAGGGCAGCCGGTCGTGCAATCGATGATCGCGGCCGCATGAATAGTCCCGCTACGTTCTTCCACCGCCAATGCGACTTCCGGGAGCGACAGCGCATCGCCGGTAATGACAGGCATTAATGCGGTCGCGCGGCCCACAAGCAGTCTGGGCCCACCATCCGCGGCGCCCCGTAGTCCCATACGGAGGTAGGAAACCATGCTGTTGGATGGCGGCCTGGTCTTCAGTCTGCGGCAAGCTGCCTGCACCGCTGCGATCGCCTCGCGGTGACCCGCGGAAGTCGGGAGTGCGCGCAAAGCGCTCTCCGCGGCGGCGCGCGTCGCTGGCGGCAACCCCCGACGTCGAACACCACGAGCGGCACCGGCATTTGCACCGGCCTTTCCGATCGCCACCGCCGCGCCATGCGCCTTCCACGCTTTTACCAGCAACATGAATTGCTGGGTGCCAATTCCCAAGCTTTGAGCATGGACCACGCGATCGGCGCGGCTCGGTGAGGAAATGTTGAGATACGCGCGTATTGCCTCGATTCTGCGTCGCGTTTCTGCACGGCGCAGTGGCGCGACTCCGCTAAGGTCGATCTCCCCAGGACGCGACAAATCGTCGCCGGAACCATCGTCCGTCATTATTTTTCTCCTATTAAAGTATGTTACAGCTAGAAATTAGTTCGGGTTCGGGTTCGCGCCCGCTTTGTGGCGCGAGAGTCTGTCGTTGCCTGCCGGTGCCACCTGGAGCCGCATACGAGCGGGAAAGCCGTGGGCAGGATTGTGACCGTGAGCCGCACATCGATTTTTTGTGGCTGATTTTTGATACGGGCCCGTTTAGACTTCGTCCTCAGGTCTTATGTCGCTTGGGCAACTCAGAGCGCACCGGGGGGCAGTCTGCGGACCCACCACACCGAGGAGCCAAAATACGCATCAGCATGCCTCTCAACCACCGCATGACCAGGTTCGGCGGGATTTATCATTCCGGGCTCAACTGGCGTCTTCGTCTCGCGGTCGAAGAGATCACCCTTAAACATCGCTTCGGCAACCCGTTCTCCGCTGCGAAAGCGTTGAACCGCAAGCGCCGCGGCCAAGACTACGTGCATTGCCGCGGGTCGATGCTCGGCATGATTGGACGAAGGTAGGGATGGGAAGCATCTGCGCGCAAGCTGCTGCGCCAAATTGATCTGACACCGATCGCGATAAGATGCGAATCGAATTGTTACATAGCGTTTATGACTTCTACGCAGCCGCGAAGAATAAGGCGTCGCACGACAACTTCGCCCTCGCGTTTTCTACATTGTGCAGTCGCACTCCGCTATTCGAAAAATTAACGCGGTATAAGTCTGTGCCCACAATCAGCGCCCACGTCCCGCTTGAAAAGCGACAAAGGCAGCTCGCTCACCGCCTCCTTTATTGGGTGGATTTATGCTTGCTTCAATGTCGCGGCTCAATGCCGGAGAGACATTGGCGTCCTTGGCGAATTTCTTCCATTCTCCGATGACGTCTCGCACCTGTTTCATAATCGCATTTGTGCGGTCGTCTGAAATGCGAACAGCGCGGGACACTTCGAGCATATCTGAAGATGCAGGATTTCGACCCGCTGTTCCAACAAGGAGCGCATGCTCCTGAAGATTGGAATAAGTGAGGTCGAATGCCGGCGCAGACCTCCATGCTCCCCGTGCATCCATCAAGAAAGCGTGATTCTTTACATGATCGTCACGATTTCGGGCAAACACGTTAAACGCCATACGGGCGATCTGCTGCTCTATGCTGGCGATATCATTCCCATTCGCTTGTGTAAGAGCCCCCGTGACTTTCATTAGTTCTCGATACCCAAGCGCGGTGTTTGCCATTGACGCGTTTAACAGTCCTCCTAGCGAGTGCATATGAAGTCGCCCGCCTTCACGGGTTCTGTCGAAACGTTCGACTGCAAAATAGCCAGCGGTCTGCGTCGATGGCAAAAGCGTTGTGTCAGGCATTTCTACGCCTGCCGCTTTAGCCATGAGCGAGTAGGCGTATTCGACCGCTCCTACGTCCGGTCCGTCGGCTTTGGATGGAAACTTTGCCATCCAAAGCGATGAGTCTGTAGCCTCAACGGTGGTAAAGCTGTCACCGTTACGCCATATGTTTGCCTTGGGACGGGCGCCGCCCAGTGACCCGGCAAGATTTAGCGCCATCTGTATTTTGTCGCCGTCCACCTCGTCAGGCGCCCCACTTACGAGAGCCGCAACGATGTCAAAGCCAAGCGATGGCGGCTTGAAAGACGGCAGAGTTGCCCCGCTATAGGTGAGAGCGCCAGATCCATTCGTGCCAACGAGCGCCAACCTGTCCAAGGCGTTCAGACTGGTATGGTCGAAGCCGGCCTGACGGATCGCGCGATCAAGAATGAGTCGGGACCACCCGTCGGGGAGCGAATCATGTAGCAAGCCATGCAGACCCTCCAGATCGGAAGTTCCTTCCTGAAGGCTAGTGTCGAAACGCAGCCTGATTGGTGACGGATTTGCATAGTTTGCGACAAAATTATCATCAAATTGCAGATAAGCGCGATTTTCCAAGATGGCAGTTTCGCCTAACTTGCGGATCGAATAGGATTTTCCAAAATCCAGCCCTACCGTTATCCTGGATTGATTTTCCCAGCGCTTCATCGATTTGCGAGCCTTCTTGCTTCGAAGGCTTCGACTTCGTCGATCGTTTTCAACCTTGGGCGGGTAAACATGACTTCAGATACGAGTTCTCCGCTGAGAACGCGGTGGATTGCAAGAGCTGCGACCAAGGAAACGTCTGAACCTTGCTCGAGCCTGATGACATCGCCATCATTTACTCCGGCTTCGCTTGCAACATCGCTAACAGACATACCGAGGAGGCTGCGAAGACGCTGGGCTCGTTTTCCAATTTCCGTTGGATCGCTTGGCAACGGGATGCTGTAACTGACCATAATATTCATCCCAATTGAAAAGCTGCAGGGCGAAGGCGGTTTTTGGATTTACATATGTATCTTCGCTCGCGATTGCGATGGTGCCTTTGGGCAGATTGACAAAATGTGCGCGCGTCGCCGTTCCAGAGCCCATCCTTTCTGCTCGAACATTACGAACATCTGGATTTCATCATGCATTAGAGGGTTTCCCTCGATCGCTTGGCGGCCGCCGCCAACTGGGGCGGTCAATCGAGCGAGGTTTTCCGGTTCACGCTTAGGTGCCACCATTTTTTCCTTCTATCCGGTCACCTATCAGAGTCGGCAGATCTTAGGGAGAATCATAATATACTTCGCCATCGTCTCTCGCTCGAAGTCGATATCACTGGCGGAGCGTATTATGGTTGTTATACCTTCCATCGGCGGCTCAACATAGCTGCTGAGGTGGTCACCTTCTGAAGCGAATACGACCTCTGCTTGCCTATGTTCCTCAGCGACGTGTCGGTGTGCGCCCCTTGGGTCATGCGATGTCCACCGGCTGGTCGTTAATTCCGCCGTGCCTCCACTGCGGCGAAACATGTCGGAGCATCATATCGGTCTGAAACGCAGTCAAGATGTGCTGCAGTTGTTCCTCGCTGAGTCCCAGTGCCGTCGCTACCATCTGATCCAGTTCCTCGAGTGCCTTATCGAACTCGTCCTTTGCTGCATCCTGTTCGTGTCGCGTCAGCAAGTCGGCCATCCGATCCAGGTCGTCGGGAATCGGAAGATTCTGCAACCAGTCTTGATCCGGTAGTCTTTCCGAAGCGAGCCGCTCACCAGCAAGCCAACCTATCCACCTGCGCAGTTTGTCATCAACGATCTTTATCTCGCAAAGGGCTCCGTTTTGTGTAGGGGCCGGCACAGTCTGCCCATCCTCGTCTTCGGTGACAAAGGACACTGTTTCCTCATCGATACGGACCCTGACATTTTCCCATTTCGCTTCTGCAGCAGGAAGGGAAACAGCTTTCGGGCTGCTTACTTTACCTTCTTCGATAAGGTCGAGCCGATTTCGAAGTTTCCTACTTCCCTCGCCACCGACGAGCGTGTCCAGCTCCTCCTGGCCACGGGCAATCTCCGCGTCGGCAGCGAAAATCCGCTTGCCTAGGTCGTCCATCAATTTGATGAACTGCCCATCCCATTGGGCAGGGATAGGCATGCGGCGCGTGTGGCGCTGATAGACTGTGTGAAAGAAGCCCTGCACGATCGACGTCCGCGATGTCATGGCCATGAACCAGGCGACGACACGCGAAACTGACCATACGTTCAACGGAAACGGCTCGGCCAGCCTGTAGCAGTAGACGGTGTTGGTGAAATAGACGTCGGGCGGATGGGGCGCGAAGACGGGCTGCGTCGCGATGTTCCTAATCACATAGGTATTTGCCTGTTCGCCAATCCCGTCCCAAGCATAAAAGCGGACTGTATCCACGAGTGAAGCATCCCCATTCCATTTGCCCATGGGATCGCCATCGATGGTTCCATCGGGCGGAAGATGCTTCGCTTTATAGACCGGCAAGCCCGGCGCGGACGGATCGAGAGTGCCACCGATCTTGACACCGTATCCCATGACCCTTGCAGGCTTCCAACCGATCGCCTGGCCATTGGACGGTGGCTCGGCCGCGAACTGCGCGCCACCTTTCCCAAGCTTCTTCCACCCGATGAGAATGATGTCGTCAAGGCGCCGATTGCTTGCAATCGTTTCGAGGACGGGAACGTCACCGACGCGTATTTTGGTCAGCCATGCGCTATCGGAGATCCCTCCGCCGGATTCTTCGGCCTCCTCCGCGTCACCATCTTCATCTTCCAAATCTTCTCCGTCAGAGGCTGCCGGAGATACGATCGTTCCCGGGAGATAACGAGCCAGATCGATCGTGGAGCGTGGCACCATTTCTGACATGGCCTTGTCCATCTCGATCAGTCCGGTGTCTCTGTTTAGGCATTCGGGTGTTACTCGCGTCATACGAATCAGGTCGGTATCGCTCGGGGGCGTCTTTTCGGCCACCAGTCCCATCGTGACGATGTTTGCACCATGGAATGCGACGTCGCCGATTTCTTCCAGGTCAACAATCTCGATGATTTTGTTCTCGTCGACCATGCGACGGAGCGGCTCTGCATATGCCGCCTCGGATATCGCTAGGGGCAGGTAGAAACCCAACTTCCCACCCGGAGCGATCCACCATTTCAACGCGCGGTAGGCAAATAGGACCGAAAGATCGCTCTGCTTGGTCCTAACCGTCGCGTATTCGGTTTTCTGCGCTTCACTCAATCGGACGCGCTGCACCCGAACGAACGGTGGATTACCTGCGACTATCTCAAACCCATGTTTTCTGACGGACATATCTCGGAATCGTCGGTCCGCAGTGCGCAATCTCCTGTCCGTGGCCTTCCTCGCCGCCTTAATCTCTTCGCTGACGCGGCCAGCTACGCCTGCAAACAGATCGTTCTCCTGCATAGAGGCGCCCCAGGTCTCCAGGCTGCTGTGGCCACCTTCAACTGACAGAGCCGATATGGCTCGGCGCATCAGCGAGACGCGGTCGGAGCTTCCAATCGATAGCACGTGCCAGAGTAACTGGATCTGAGCGAGAGTGGCGGAGAAACCATTGACGTCCATCCCATGCAGCTTCGACAACGTCTCCACGATGTCGTCCTCGTTGAAATCGACACCCGCTGCGTCCTTCCTTCTGCGTGCAGTCTCGAAGGCTTCTACAAGGAAGGTGCCTGACCCACAGGCAGGATCGAGGACCGTCTGAGATCCATCATAGCCGCAGGCATTCAGCATATACGCCGCGAGCTCGGGGCGGGTGTAAACCTCGCCTAGCGCTTGTCTTTGTGCTCGATCGAGGTTTCGATCATAGATACCAGAGAGGAGGTCGCCCCGAACGGTAGTGAAGTCCCATCCAGCCATAATCCACATTGCATGGAGCAGGGCTTCCGAAAGATTGGGGTCGTCGCTTTCGAGAAGCCAGTCCAACGGCTTGGGCTCAAACAGATGACGGTAGATCGGACGGGCTTTCCTGTAGGCAGTGCTCACGAGTGATTGGAAGGTGCCCGAGGAATGCTGCGCGAAGGTTGCATATGACGTAAGGCCCCCGTTCGACAGAATCCTCGGCAGCAGGCTATGATCTTCCGAAAAACGGATCATCAGCAGCCGTGAAAACAGCAGCGTCGCGGTTTCTTGGACGTAGCTGGCGCGCGCGCTGATGGCGACGTCGCGAACCTCCTTTTTCCCGCCCTTCGTTTTGAGGAATGAGGCGTGCTCTGGCTTGAGGCCGGATCGCAGCGCATAGGCGGGAAGATCTTGGACCTCCGCCCGAAGCGCATAGAGGCGCTCTTCAATATCACCGAGCAGCTCGGTGTAAGCGACGTTAAACCGGGCATGCTCATCGAGATCGTCGACATCTGGCTCGTCCGCAAAGATAATCGGGTCGCCGCCACTGAAATCGAATTCTGCCGTTCCATAGGTTTCGGATAACTTGGTGATCGTGGCGCTCGCAAGTTCGAGGTCGGGCACAAGTTTCGCGGTGACAAGAGAGTCGACCGATGCCGAGAGGATGCGGGCCGTGGTCACGATAGCGTCGACGAACCGCTTGCGATCTTTGGCGTTTTCAATCTTTCTGCCGGGCGGCAGCTTGCGTTCCGTAAAGCTCGCGAGTTGGGCTCGCAGCGTGCGCCTGTCGGCCGTAAGTGGAGCAAAGAACGTCTCGAAGACCTCTTGATTCTCCAATTCCGTCCAGAGCTTCTGATCGGGTTCAGGGAGGGTTTCGTCGATAAGATCGTAGCGTTGGATGACAACACTGTCGGCAAGATAAAAATGCCTGAGCTTCCGATAGGAATAGGTTTGCAGTTCGTCCTTGGCGATTGAGCGCCCAGAATCCTGGACCTTGGTTCCGCTCTTGAGTTCCAAGATGGTATAGAGGTGTTCGCTCTCGTTCCGTAGATTGGCTGGCACACCTTCAAGCCATACCTGTATGTCGGGCCGTTCACGACCGAACGGAACAGGTGAATCGACGACGACCTGATTGACGCCGACTCCGAGTCCTAGTCTCCCATCGGTGAGCAGTTCGCGTGCTGGTGCGTAGCTTTGCGCTTCCGCCATCTTGTCGGCCGCTACTCGCTGATTGTCCGTGATCTGACGAATCAGTTCCTTGCGTTGTGCAGCCGGATCGAAGCCCTTCTTCCCGCCAGCCATCTCAGCGAGCCTCAGGTTCTTCGGTGTAGCCGCGGCGCTTTCTCGCCCGAGCTTGTGCTCCGGGCTTTCCGCTCGCTTCCTCGAGCGTCTTGGGAATGTAGATCCATTCAACCTCGAGCGCCTTCAGGCACTGCATCAGGAACACTGAGGTGAAGCGACCGCGACTCACCTTGTTGCGAAGGTTGAGCTCATTATCGATGATGCCCAAGTCTGCGAGCCTGTCGGCCAGCGCAGCATAGGAAACGCCGCGGCGCATCATCTCAGCGCGCAGCATGTTTTTTACGAGTTCTTCCCATGCCTTGTCATTGACGAGGGACTTAGCGGACTTGGATTGATCGTCGGTCATGTGAGGCAGTTATAGGTTTGGCCTCTCAAATTGCAAAGCGCCGCGCCATCGCTGATAATGAGGCGCATCATTATTTATGATGAATATCACTTGGCTCTGTTCACGCATCATCATATCTGCTGACGCAGAGCATCATATATCGTGGCACTACATTTCTTCTTCTCTCACGCGTCCTGTTCGCTCACCTTACGTGAGGTGACCGCGTTACATCAGCCTGCGGCGTCGGTAACCGCGTTCGCATACCCCCCGATCACGAAGATCCAGATCAATAGCGATGCGATCCAGCCAGTGTTGAAAATGAAGAGGACAAACCATACCCGCGCGCGGGATGCTCGCCGTCGACCGGGGCCGCGAACAATATCACTTGAGGTATCGGATGAGAAAAGACTTGCGACATCGCGCAAGTGAATTACCAGCCATATCGCCGCCAACAAGCTCAAGGTTGCGAGTATTCCCATGAGGGACGGGAAGAACCAGAGGGGCATAAATCGTCCTTTCGGTGGTTGGTCTCAGACAGCCGAGCTGAAGCGGCGAGGGGATTTCGCACGATAGGGGTCCAAGGGGGCGGCTGTAGGAAAACCGGTGTAACGCGGAAGGGGCGTTGCGAGGAGGTCGAGGTGATAGGGCCACATGACGAACCCTTTGGTGAACAATGACGAGCGGGTCATTGCGATCGATCAAATTGCTTACGGGTGCACGGCGCGTGGCAAGCTTTCGCTGGACAGGGATCGGGTGTGATGGGCTCCTCGCCCGGGATCGGAATTTCGATCGTGCGGCTGCTCAAGTCGGAGCAAATAACAATTCGCATGGTCGCGGCGCTTGGCGGTAATGGGCCTATCGCGACTGGTATCAACGCGACCGCGGCCAGTCCAGAAAGGTTCATTCCTTTGGTTCCTCGTCATCAATCAGGATGCGGTTCGCTGCTCCGTCCAAATCTTCGAATTGACCATTGCGCATGGCCCAGAAAAACATTGCGAGACCCGCGCCGCCGAATGCGAGAGCCACCGGGATCAGGTAAACGAGCACGTTCATGACGGACGGGCTCGCTCGTTTCGCGCCAGTCTGAGCGAGTTGCCAACTACCACAAGCGAACTGAGAGACATTGCGATTGCGGCAATCAGCGGCGTCAACAAACCGGCGATCGCGAGTGGCACTGCAAACACGTTATACGCGATAGCGAAACCGAAGTTCTGTCGCACGATGCGCATAGTCCGGCGTGCGATTATCACCGCAAGGGCGACCGGCATCAACCCGCGGCCGATGAAAACCGCGTCGGCGGCTTGCTGACTAATGTCGCTCCCGCTGCTGGGAGAGATCGAGGCATGAGCAGCAGCCAATGCGGGGCCGTCGTTTATGCCGTCGCCGATCATCAGCGGGCGGCGCCCTTGGGCCTTCAGAGTATCCAAAAGCGCCAGCTTGGCATCGGGACGTAGCTCCCCTTGACCCACCACGCCGAGTTCACTCGCCACCGCGCTGACGCTCAGCGCCCGATCACCGGATACAATGCGGCTATCGATGCCGCAGGCCTGAAGAGCGTGAATAGTTTCGATAGCATCGGGGCGCATTGGATCTGCAAATGGGATCGCGATCCTATCTTCGCCGATCCGGAGAGTTGTAGAGAGTCCGCTGCCGACAACGTCCGCTCGCTCCAGCGCGACCCGGGTCGCGACCCAACTTCCGCTAATTCCCTCTCCGCCTTTTTCGGAAAGTGAGGAGACGGTCGCGGGTAGGATGCCATCCGCTCCGAGAGCGCGGGCGAGCCCTCTGCTGAGCGGATGACGGCTTGACTGCGCCAGTGTCAAGGCAATGGATTTTTGCTCGTTCGAAAGATGGTCGAGCTCCGGGACGGGCTGGCCAAGCGTCAATGTCCCTGTCTTGTCGAACAATGCGATATCCACCTCCGCGAGACGTTCGAGAGCACTCCCGTCCTTGACGAGCAAGCCACGTTTCGCAAGAGCGCCTGATGCCACCACATGGGCTGCCGGGACTGCCAGCCCCATGGCACAGGGACAGGTGATTATGAGAACGGCAATCGCAATGACAAGTGACTGATGTAATCCTAAGCCGGCGATCATCCAGCCGACGAAGGCTGACAGAGCCAGCGTGTGCACTACCGGTGCGTATAGCCGCGAAGCGCGGTCGGCGATACGCACGTAGTGACTGCGCGACTGTCCGGCCTCGTCCATCAATTGTGCGATTTCAGCAATTACTGTGTCAGACGAGGCAGCCGTAACGCGCACTCGGATCGGATCGCTCACATTGATTGCGCCGGCATAGACTAAGTCGTCCGCGGAGATGGCTTGGGGAATGCTTTCGCCAGTCAGCATTGAGTTGTCGATCGTGCTCCGACCATCTTCCAGGACTCCATCGGCCGCAAGAGCTTCGCCAGCGGCGACGAGCATCACCATGCCTACGTCCAGATCTTTGGCCGGGACCGAATAAGTGGTCCCGTCTGCGGCGACAACGCGCGCTGATTTACCCATTCGCGATAACAGTGAACCAATGCCTGCCCGCGTTCTGCCGCGCATGGCAGAATCGAGAGCGCGACCGACGAGCAAGAAGAACAGAAGCATAACTGCGCTATCGAAATAGGCATGCTCACCGCCGGTTAGGGTCTCGTAGACGCTCAGCCCCGTAGCGAGGAGGACGCCGATCGAAATCGGGACGTCCATATTGGTTCTGCGATGACGCAACGCCAAGACGGCGCTAGCGAAAAATGGTCGGCCCGCATAGGCGACGACCGGAATCGCAATCATCCCTGATAACCAATGGAACAGGTCGCGGGTGACACCGCCCGCTCCGGACCAGACGCTGACCGAGAGTAGCATGATGTTCATCATGCCAAATCCCGCGACGGCAACCGAACGCAGTAAAATGCGGCTTTCGATATCGCTTTGATCGTGCGAATTATTTTCGGAAGTTTGAGCCTCGAAACCCAATTTTTCGAGAGCCGCAATCAAGGCTTCTGCGTCGAGCGCGCGATCGTGCGTCACGGTGACGCGTTTGGCGGAAAAATTTACACGTGCCCCATCCACGCCTTTCACATTTCGCAGGCCCCGCTCGATTTTAGCAATGCAGCCGGCGCACCGAATTCCCGGCACGGTTAGGCGGGTATGGGCCAAGACGGCGAGGTCCACTGCGGCGAAGTCCACTGCGTCGACGGCCGACAGCGTCATCACTGTATCTGCTCTTCACTTGACCAGGTGCGACCATCGGGCGCAGTAATTGTCAGCCGGACAATCCATCGGCCGGTGGCCAGTGGTTTCAGCGAGACGTGGTTGTCTGACGTCGATTTAACGAAGCTTAAGCGAGTGTTTTCGGGCTTCCCGAGCGGCCGACGAGCAACCGCAACAAGTGTTGAATCATCAGGTATGGACGCGGTTTTAACAACAAGATGGCCGTTATCGCTCCGCGACATTTCAGCAGTCCAACCAAGTGAGGCTTGACGTTGAGCCGCCTCAAGCCACCCGTTGAATTCTTGGCTAGCGACATAAGAATTTTCTACCACCACCCCGCCAAATCCTCGGACCGCGAGCGTAGCCATATACAAGTTTACAGCGATAATGATCCCGGACCCGGACACGATGATCACTGCCATGTGTTTTCCGGTGAACTCATTCTTCATTACCGTCTCCCGGGGAATCGAAGCGCGCTTTTGTTTCAACGCTCTCCTGCTGTTCGTCGCTTGACGTCAGGCGGAAAATGAACTCGTTTGTCTTCGTCCCGGGGGGAGCGATGACATAAGCGCGAACCGCGAGCACCTGGTCCGCCGGCACCATTTTGGTTTGCTTTCGGGCGGCCGCATCGCGACCAGTCGTATCGGTCCACATGAGCGCATCGGGCAGGCCTTGAAGCGCGATCTCCATTTCGCGCGGTCGACTCTCCATATTCCTGAGCTTGAGCGTATAGGAATTGCGGACCGACCCATCGCTCATCAGAATGAAGGGCGGATTTCGGTCGGGTGTAACGGAAAGGCCGACGTGACTCCGCACTCCTAGAGCGAATAGCATAGCCAAGCCGATGCTTCCCCAGATCAGAAAATAAGCGATGGTTCTCGGTCGTAGTAGGGCTTTCCATGGCGGACGCGTAGCTTCCCCATTCGCCTCCTTCTTGCAATCCTCAAGCGTCGCATAGTCGATCAAACCACGCGGTCGCCCAACTTCAGCCATCACCTTGTCGCAGGCGTCAATGCACAGCGCGCAGGTAATGCAACCGACTTGTGGACCTTCGCGAATGTCGATTCCAGTCGGACACACGGCGACGCACTGCAAGCAGTCGATGCAATCACCTAACGGTTCGGGATTATTCTTTGACTTCTTGACGCTGCCTCGCGGTTCTCCGCGCCAGTCCTTATAAGTGACGAGCAGCGATTTCTCATCCATCATCGCGGTCTGGATTCGCGGCCATGGGCACATGTATATGCACACCTGTTCGCGCATGAAGCCCCCAAGTGTGAAGGTGGTGAGGGTAAGAATCCCAACCGTGATGTAGGCGGCGGGCGCCGCATCACCAGCCCAAAAATCACGCACAAGCGTGGGAGCATCTGCAAAATACATGATCCACGCCCCGCCGGTCCAGAACGCGATGAAGAGATATATTGCGTATTTGAACGCCCGTTTAGCGACTTTCCTAGGCCCCAGGGGTGCGGCATCCAACTTGATGCGAGCGTTGCGGTCGCCATCGACAAAGCGGTCCACATGCTGGAAGAGATCGGTCCATACTGTCTGCGGGCAAGCGTATCCGCACCATGCCCTGCCCACAGCGCTGGTAACCAGAAAGAGCCCGAGCGCGGCCATGATGAGAAGGCCGGCCACGTAATAGAATTCGTGCGGCCATATCTCGATGCCAAACATGTAGAACCGACGATTGGCAAGATCGACCAACACTGCCTGATCGGGGGCATAGGGTCCGCGGTCCCAGCGGATCCATGGCGTGCCATAATAGATAGCTAACGTCACGAACATCACGAGCCATTTAAAGCGGCGGAAGGGTCCATCGACGCGCTTGTTATGGACCTTGGTGCGCTTCTCGAACAGCTTGGTCGGCAGATGCTGGCGCGGCGGCTCGTGCGGCTCGTGACGAAGTGTTGTTGCTTCCGGTTCGGCTACCGCGCTGGATACGGGCTCGTTGGTTTTAACGCGGCCATCCTCAACGACGATCGACGGATCGATATCGTCGTCCTCGCGACGAGGCGGTGCGCTCGACGCGCGGCTGGGATCACGGTTCGGCATCGACCGTCACCGCAGGATTTGCGGCAACCTCAACAAATTCCTCGCCGCCCCCAAGCGACCAAACATAGGCTGACAGCATTTTGATGGTAACCGAATCGAGACGGCCGCTCCAATGTGGCATTCGGCCCATCTTTGGCTTCAGGATCTGGTCGCGAAGCTGTTCACGTGAACTGCCATATAGCCATATGGCATCTTTCAGATTGGGCGCTCCGAGTTCACGGTTTCCTTCTCCGGACGTTCCATGACAGACTGAACAATTATCCTGATAGATTTTTGCACCCGACGCCGAACGCCTTCCTTTCCCACTCAAAGAAAGGACGTGACTTACCACCGCTTCCAACTGAGCGGGTTCAAAGGCTCCTTCGAATGGGGGCATAACGCTGTTGCGGGTTTCCGCGACGCCGGGCGCCCTTATGCCATTGACCAGAGTATATTCGATTGCTTTGAGATCGCCACCCCATAGCCAGTCGTCGTCGTTGAGATTGGGATAGCCCAACGTCTGACTTCCCGCCGCCCCGGATCCGTGACACTGCGAGCAATGAACCTGAAACGCAGACCGTCCGCCGGCTACCGCTTGCTTAAATAACTTGCTGTTTTGTGGAAGACGTTCGATCGGGATGCGTGCTAACTCTTCGCGTATTTTGACGCGACCTTGGTCAACGACACTCATTTCCTTGGCAAGCTCGCCGCGACTGGTCCAGCCGAGCAATCCTTCGGTAGCTTTGTCGACAAGTGGCCAGGCAGGATAGAGGATGACGTAGATCACGCCCCACACGATGGTGAGATAGAGTGACCAGAGCCACCAGCGCGGCATCGGTGTATCCAGCTCTTCGATGCCATCCCATTCGTGGCCCACGGTTTCCGTGCCAGTCGGCTCGTCGATGCGTTTATTGACCATTATCGCGTCCGTCGAACTCGTCGTCTGTGAAAATAGATCTGGCCGCTTCTTGGTTGTGCTGCTTGGCACCGGGGCGAAACACCCACAAGCATAGACCGAAGAAGAGGAGCATAAGCGCCAAGAGACCATAGCTGTCTGCAAAATGCCGCAAATGATCGTAAAGGCTCATCGACCCTTTTCCTCCGCCAGCCGCTCCTGCGCTGCGGCGCTATCAACATCGACAAGCGTGCCGAGCATCTGCAAATAGGCCACGAGCGCATCCATCTCGGTCAGGCTGCTGGGATCACCGTCAAAGTCGCGAACCTGAGCCTTGGGATAGCGTTGTTGGAAATCTTTGATATCGCCGCCGCTTTCAGGATCCGCTTGCAAGTTCATGTCACCCTTCGCTTGGGTGAGATCGCGATCCGAATAGGGGACGCCGACACGGCGCAAGGCGACGAGCATGTCGGCCGCGTTATCCGTTTTGAGCGGCGTGGACCCTAGGAACGAGTATGTGGGCATGACACTTTCCGGCACCACACTTTGCGGGTTCTTTAGGTGCTGGACATGCCATTCGTCTGAATAGCGGCCGCCTACGCGCGCCAAATCGGGTCCGGTGCGCTTGGATCCCCACTGAAACGGGTGATCATACATGCTTTCTGCGGCGAGGCTGTAATGACCATAGCGCTCCACCTCGTCCCGAAATGGCCGGATCATCTGACTGTGACAGGCATAGCATCCCTCGCGAACGTAGATGTTGCGGCCCGCCTGCTCGAGTGGCGTGTAGGGACGCATGCCGCTTACTTCCTCGAGCGTGTTGTCGATCCAGAAGAGCGGGGCGATCTCAACGATGCCACCTATCGCTACTGCGATGAACGATCCGATCGCGAGGAGGTTGATATTCTTTTCCAGCTTTTTGTGCTGGGAGGCGAGACCCATGACGAGTTATCCTATTCGGCTGGTTCGGCGGTTGCAGGTCGCGTGATGGGGCGATCCTTGTCGGCATCGTAATGCGGCATCGCGCCCATTGGCACTTCCAGTCGCTGCCTGCCAGCGATGGTCATCCATACATTGTAGCCCATGATGAAGGCACCGCTGAGATACATCACGCCCCCCACAGCGCGTATGATATAAAGTTCGTGGAGCGCCGCGACGGTTTCAGCGAAGCTGTTCACGAGGTAGCCGTCCGCGCCATATTCGCGCCACATCAGGCCTTGGGTGATGCCGGCGACCCACATGCTGGAGGCGTAGAAAACAATCCCCAGTGTCGCGAGCCAGAAGTGCCAGTTTATCATCCGCAGCGAATACATTCGCTCGCGCTTCCACAGGCGGGGCACGAGAAAATAGACCGCGGCGAAACTAATCAGTCCGTTCCAGCCGAGCGCGCCGGAATGAACGTGCCCCACGGTCCAGTCTGTATAATGCGAAAGCGAATTGACAGCCTTGATGCTCAGCATCGGTCCTTCGAACGTCGCCATGCCGTAGAAAGCGAGAGCCATAACCATCATGCGGATGATTGGATCGGTTCGGACCTTATCCCACGCGCCATTGAGCGTCATCAGCCCGTTGATCATGCCGCCCCAACTCGGCATCCAGAGGATTATGGAGAACACCATGCCCAGCGTCTGCGCCCAATCGGGTAACGCTGTGTAATGAAGATGATGGGGGCCCGCCCAGATGTAGAGAAAGATGAGTGACCAGAAATGTATGATTGAAAGCCGGTAGCTGTAGACCGGCCTCTCGGCCTGCTTCGGAACGAAGTAATACATCATAGCCAGGAACGGGACGGTCAGGAAGAAAGCGACCGCGTTGTGGCCATACCACCACTGGGTCAGCGCATCCTGCACTCCGGCAAAGGCTGAGAAGGACAGCGAACCATTCCAAGCGACGGGCACCGCCAAATTGTTGACGATGTGAAGCATTGCAATCGTAATGATGAAGGAGAGATAGAACCAGTTCGCGACATAAATGTGCGGCTCGGCTCTGCGCACCAGCGTTCCAACGAACACGATCAGATAGGCGACCCAGACGATTGTCAGCCAAAGATCGACATACCACTCGGGTTCGGCATATTCGCGGCTTTGTGTCACCCCAAACAAATAGCCCGACGCGGCGAGGACGATGAAAAGCTGATATCCCCAAAAGACGAACCGGGCCAGCGTTGGGAATGCAAGCTGCGCCCGGCAAGTGCGCTGGACAACATAGAAGCTTGTTGCGATTAGAATGTTGCCGCCAAAGGCGAAGATGACGCCGGAGGTGTGAAGTGGCCGCACCCGACCGAAATTGAAATACGGTTCGATGTTAAGCTGTGGAAATGCCAGCTGCGAGGCGATGAATACACCTGCCAGCATACCCACGATCGCCCAAAACATTGTGGCCAACACGCCCCATCTGATCGGGTCGTCGTCATATCGGGACAAGCCCTCGGGCATCCGGAAGAAACCACGCGCTCGTCCCATCGGGTCGACTCGTGCTACTGACATCCACATGAGAACGAACGCGACAATGGCGATGATTGTCGCATGCGCTGCGAAGCCGGTGTCGCGCGCTGTAGCCGCAAGGACCAACGAAACTAAGAGGACGCCGAACCAAATACCCGCCCGCCCAAGGGCCGCTTCCACTTGCATCAGTAACTCCGAATGGCTTTTTAGGGTCATATGCGGCTAGCGAGGGCTATGCATTGACCCAGATCAAATTTGACAGATTATTCAGGGAACGCAGGCGACTAATGCGGCAAATTCGCGCAATCGGTGCAAATCGAGGATCGCGATTTTAGACCTGTCTTGCGTCTTAATGATGTCCTGATTGCGCAAAACGGTCATCTGGCGGCTGATCGTCTCGATCGTCAGCCCCAGACAGTCGCCGATCTCGCGACGAGACATGGGTAGGTCCAGATAAATGGTGCTCCCGTCAGCGAAGCCAATTCTTTCCGCCATAGAGACGAGAAAGCTCGCCAGCTTTTCCTGCGCTGTCTTTCGGCCGAGAAGAACCGAGGTGTCACGAGCGCGATCTAACGCCAGAAAAATTTGTTCGAAGATCGCACTACTCCCACCCTGGCTTTCGAGCGAGCTTGCAATGAGATCGTTTGCCGCAAAAGCCAGCAGCGAGCATTCTTTGAGAGCCTGTAGGACATAAAGCGCGTGAGAATTCTGCGGGGAAGAGGAAAGCAAGAGCAAGTCGCCGCTAAAACCGAAAGCTACAATCTGCTCGCGTTCAGGCCCTAAGTGTCCGACCAGTTTCGCCGAACCCTCCAAAACGAATATGGCAGTCCTTCGATCAATCGCACCCAGTTCCGCAATTTCTCCGCGCGCCACGCGAATTTGGCGGCCAGACGATTTCAGGACGCTCAACGATTGCGGGGAAAGTTTGGAAGACAAAAGCACATTTGCGAAATGTTGGAATGGCTCGTCATGCGAGTTGCGTGGGGACATCGACATCATGGCCGCGTCCGATTGCAGTCGCTGCGGGCGGCGTCATTGATTCAGGTCAAATTGATTCCGTTTGAACTTGATGCCCGCATAAACTCCATAGCCACTGCATCGACCCGTCCAGCTAGGCAGCGAGTTTTTCCAGCACCTTGCGTTTGCAGATTGTGACGCGTCTCCGACCACGCACTTCGATGACCCCGTCTTCGCGCAATTTGGTCAATTGGCGGCTGACCGTTTCGATAGTTAAGCCAAGGAGATCCGCGATTTGCTGGCGCGACATCGGCAACTCGAATTGGTTGACGTCAGTCTTAGTCAAATTTCCGACCCCTGCAGCAACGGAGCGTTCGCTTATTTCCAGCAGGAGAGTGGCCAGCCGTGCCTCGGCGTTCATTCGTCCGAGAAGGAGCATCCAGCGGCGTGTCCGGTCCAGTTCGCCCAAGGTGCGCTCCAGGAGCTTATGCTCAAGCCGTGGATGAGTGAGCGCAAAGCGTTCAAAATCCGTCCGTCTGAATAGGCAGACTATAGTCTCGCAAAGGGCTTCAACGTTGTAAGGCGTTGTAGTGCCAAAGGGTCGTCCGAGGAAATCGGACGGATAGGCCAAGCCTAGAATTTGTTCCCGACCATCGCTCGTCTGGGTAGAGAGTTTGAGGGCCCCGGAGACCACGTTGGCTACGAAAACCGCTTCGTCGCCTTCCCACAGAAGCGACTCGCCGGCCTCCAGGCGGCGGCGGCGAGCGATGTTATTAAGCAGGGCAATCTCGTCGTCAGCGAGATCGGCGCAGATCGCTCTGTTGCGAACCGAGCAAGCTTGGCAGAAATTTGGCTCGTCTTCAGGGGCGGACGCTTCCATCCGCCACGTAAGCGCTGTTTCCGGGCCACCTTGCGTCGTGGGGTGATCGCGTCAGATGATGGGCTGTATGGATGACGACAGCCTTGCGAGCGCACTGGACACCTACACTGGAGTGGCTCGGGAGCCTGTTTGTC